>Ga0008833_1000230_pt1 | contig 75610 bp, 68 predicted proteins | sample HotLakConsoUCCLE_FD_62216 | JGI IMG/M metagenome (GOLD analysis project Ga0008833, IMG submission 62216) | Hypersaline microbial mat communities from Hot Lake, Washington, USA - Hot Lake Consortium UCC-LE | ecosystem: Environmental > Aquatic > Non-marine Saline and Alkaline > Hypersaline >... | reverse complement strand
GGCATATTTTGCCCCGTTGCAGGTCTGGCTTAAGCAACCACATTCCTACAACAATGCAAATGCTTACGCCACTCCCGCCAACCCGTCAGACCACTGCCGGTGAATAATCCGGGCTAGCGGTTTCCATCCAGCAAGCTTCTAACACTTCTGCCGTGCTGTCGAATGTCCATAGTGGGGTCGCAAGCGGAAAGTCCGCTTTCTCCTTCCGAAACTCGGAAAGCAGACCTCACCTCCCGTCGAACGCCTCTTGTATCCGCGCGGCGTCAGTCACGCCATTCGCGATCAGCACCATCAGCAGGATGCGTGCCTTGGCAGGACCGAGCGCACGCGCCGCGACGAGGCCCGTCGCGTCGTCGTCGACCTCGACATTGCGGTCGACCATGCCTTCGTCGACCCGGGCCGAGCGGACCACGGGGACGCCGTTCGCCGCTGCCTTGGCAAGCGCCTCGATCACCACGCGCGGGGCGTTGCCCTGCCCCATCCCGGCGAGCACCAGCCCCTTGCAGCCGATGCCGAGCAGCGCCTCGACCGGCTTTGCGTCCATCCCCGCGCCCGCGGTGAGGATCGCGACGCGCGGCAGCGCCTCGGGCCAGGCGTAGCGCGCCGGGCGGCCGATGCGGTGGGCGGGCGCGAACCAGTCGAGGGTCGCGGGGGTAACCCGCGCCAGCGGCCCTCTCGGATAGCCGCGGAAGGCATCGATGTTGGCGGTCGCCGCCTTCCTCACGTCGGCGGCGGCGAAGACCGTGTCGGCCATCACCACCAGCACGCCGCGCCCCGCGCTTTCGGGATCGCCCGCAAGCCGCACCGCATTGGCGAAATTGCGCATCCCGTCGCTCCCCACCGCGTCCGATGGCCGCATCGCGCCGACCAGCACCACCGGCTTGCCCGCGGGCAGGGTCAGGTCGAGGAGGAAGGCGGTTTCCTCCGCCGTGTCGGTGCCGTGGGTGACGATGATTCCGGCGAAGGACGGGTCATCTTCAGCCTCGGCGATCGCGGCGTGGAGCGCGTCCCATTCCGTCCAGCCGATGTCCTGCGAGCCGATCGCGGCGATGGTCCGCGGGATCAGTTCCGCCTCGAGCCCGAGCGCGCGGACCGCATCCAGCATCGTCTCGAGCGCGACCTCGCCCGCGGCATAGGCCTTGCCGGTGCGCGAACGGGCGGTGCCGGCGATGGTACCGCCCGTGCCGAGCACGAGGATGCGGGGCCGCACCAAGCCGCCGCGCGCCCTAGAGCGCGAGCGTGACGCGCGACGCGGCGCCGAGCAGCTTGCCGCGCTCCACATCGAGCGTCGCGGGCCGCTCCGCGGCCGGATAGGCCTCCCGCAGCAGGTCCAGCGCTTCGCGGATGCGCGCGGCGAGGTCGGGGCTCTCCGCGGAAATCGCGGATTGGGCATCCTCGAAGGTGCGCGCCGCGGCGCGGGTGAAGCCGTAGCCGTCGAGATAGGGCTCGTAACGGTCCGAGCCTTGCGCCTCGCCATACATGGCGGTCGCCCGGTCGATCATGTCGGCGGTGACGCGCGCGGCGACGTCGGCCCCGCTCGCCTGGCTGTCCGGGGCCTTGCCTGCGGCCTGTTCGATCGCGGCGAGCACGGCGTCGTGGCGCTCGCGCACTTCGGTCTCGTCGCCGCCGTCGAGGACCGTCTGCGAGGCCTCGTTGAAGCGCGGCTTGAAATCGTCGACGCCGAGCTCGGCGAAGACGGGGTCCATGTCGGCCAGCACTTCGGAGACCGGATGGCCGTACATCTCGGCGGCCGGGTCGGTCTTTCCGGCGCGGAAGGCGTCGTAGGCGGCAAGCGCGTGCGCCTCGGCGACGGCAAGCGCGGTCAGGTAGACGACGGGATCGCTCGCGGCGGCGGTGAAATCGACCCCGCCCTCGCCGCCTTCGCCGCCTTCGCCCTCACCGCCCTCGCCTTCACCGCCTTCGCCTTCACCCGCTTCGCCGCCTTCGCCTTCGCCAGCCTCGCCGGGCATGGCGCCATCGGCACCGGCGCTTTCGGCGGCGGGATCCTCGGGCGCTTCCTCGGCGCATCCGGCAAGCCCCGCCCCGGCCAGCGCGCCTGCAAGGCCGAGCCCGGCCCAACGCTTCATTTCGATCCTCATCGTGGTCTCTCCTTGTCCAGTTCGCGCGGGGTCTTAGCCGACCCGGCGACGGGCGCAAAGGGGACCGGCTCACGATGCCCGATCGGCCCGTGCTTGACCGGCCCGGCGGCGCGGCCTAATCGGCAGCCCTCCTGCGCGAGGGGGCGATTAGCTCAGTTGGTAGAGCATCTCGTTTACACCGAGAGGGTCGGCAGTTCGAGCCTGTCATCGCCCACCAGTTTCGGCCATGCGAAATCGTCCGGGGGATGATTTCGGGTCGAAACTCCCGAGCGCAGGCGAAGGGCGCGGATCCGCCCCATCCCTCGACCGGGCCCCTATTCCCCCAGCGCCTCGGCGATCAGCGCGCGTGCCTCGGCGCTGTCCCATTCGTAGCCACCCGCGACCCGCAGGACCTCGCGCCCCGAGGCGTCGTAAAGCACGGTCAGCGGCAATTGCCCGCCCTCGCTCATCCTCACGGCCAGTTCGCTGTCGGGATCGAGCCACGGTTCGAGCTTGCGAAAGCCGCGCTCGGCGAAGAAGGGTTCGACCTGCTCCGCCCCGCGAATGTCCTGGCTGACGGTCACGACCCTGAGCTCGCCCGCCGTCTCTTCGGCGAGCGCGTCGAGCATCGGCATTTCGACCACGCAGGGCGCGCACCAGGTCGCCCACAGGTTCAGCAGGACCGGCTCGCCCCCGAGGCTGGCGAGGTCGAGCGCGTTCCCGTCCGGGTCGGTCACGGTGAAATCGGGCAATGGCGCGCCTGCCTCCGCGCGCGAAACCTCCCCGGCGAGCGGCTGTTCCGCGCCGGGCGCGCCCGCGCCTGCCTCGTCGTCGGCCTGCGGCGCGCTCCCCGGTTGCGCGGAGCCCTCCTGCGCCCTATCGCAGCCGCCGAGCGCAAGGACCATCGCGGCGAGAATGAACGAGACACGCAACATACCGGGCAAACCTTCCGTTTCCGCAGCCCCCGGCGAACGCGCCGCGAACGGCGGCGGCAACGCGATGTGGGGCGGCCGCTTCGCCGAAGGCCCTAGCGCGATCATGCGCGAAATCAACGCCTCGATCCCGTTCGACAAGGCGCTCTGGCAGCAGGACATCGCCGCTTCCGAAGCCCATGTCGCCATGCTCGCGGCGCAGAACATCGTGTCGAGCGAGGACGCGCGCGCGATCAGCGACGGGCTGGCGACGATCGCGGAGGAATACGAAAGGGACGGCGTGCCCGAGGACTGGGACCTCGAGGACATTCACATGACCACCGAGGCGCGGCTCGCCGAACTGATCGGGCCGACCGCCGGGCGGCTCCACACCGCGCGCAGCCGCAACGACCAGGTGGCGACCGATTTCCGGCTCTGGGTGCGCGAGGCACTGGACCAGATGGACGACGGGCTGGCGGCGCTCCAGCGGGCGCTCGTCACCCGCGCGGGCGAACACGCGGCCAGCATCATGCCCGGCTTCACCCATCTCCAGACCGCGCAGCCGGTGACGCTCGGCCATCACCTGATGGCCTATTACGAGATGTTCCGGCGTGACCGTTCGCGCCTTGCCGATGCGCGCGCGCGGATGAACGAATGCCCGCTGGGTTCGGCCGCGCTGGCGGGCACGGGCTTTCCGATCGACCGCGACATCACCAGCGAGGCCCTGGGGTTCGACCGGCCGACGGCGAATTCGCTCGATGCCGTGTCGGACCGCGATTTCGCGCTCGATTACCTCTTTGCGGCGAGCGCCTGCGCGCTCCACCTCTCGCGCCTGGCCGAGGAACTGGTGCTGTGGGCGAGCCAGCCGTTCGGCTTCGTCCGCCTGCCCGACAGCCTTTCGACCGGCTCCTCGATCATGCCGCAGAAGAAGAACCCCGACGCGGCCGAACTGGTGCGCGGCCATGCGGGCCGCGTGATCGGCTGCGCGACCGCGCTGATGGTGACGATGAAGGGCCTGCCGCTCGCCTATTCGAAGGACATGCAGGACGACAAGCCCCCGGTGTTCGAGGCCGCCTCGCTGATGGCGCTGTCGATCGCGGCGATGACCGGCATGATCGCCGATGCGACCTTCGTGACAGCGCGGATGCGGCAGGCGGCGGAAATGGGCCACGCGACCGCGACCGACCTTGCCGACTGGCTGGTGCGCGAGGCGGGAATCCCGTTCCGCGAGGCGCATCACGTGACCGGCGCGGTCGTGAAGCTCGCCGACAGCCGCGGCGTGGCGCTTGCCGAACTGCCGCTCGAGGAGCTGCGCGCGATCGATCGGCGGATCGACGAGCGGGTGTTCGGCGTGCTGCCGGTCACGGCCTCGGTCGCCGCGCGATCCTCCTATGGCGGAACCGCGCCCGAACAGGTAAACCGGCAGGTCGAGCGGGCGCGCGCGGCGCTCGGCATGGACGGGAGCGAGGCGAGCGAATGACGGGACCCTGCCGGATGATGGCGCTTGCGGCGCTCGCCGCCGGGCTCGCGGGATGCGGGGCGACCGCGCCGCTGCGCCCGCCGCCGGGCGAAAGCCTGCCGGTCGCCCCCCATGGCGCGCCCGCGCGGCCCGATGCCGAGCAATTGCTCGAACTCGGCGCGCTTGCCGCGCCCGAACGTTCGGTCGAACTGCGCCGCCGTTCCGAGGAACGCGAGGACGACCCCTTCGACCTCCCGCCCGAATAGCCCCCCTTTTCAAGACGAGCAGGACCATGGATCACTTCGCCTACAAGGACGGCGTCATGCACGCCGAGGACATTCCCCTGCCGCGCATCGCCGAGGAAGCGGGAACGCCCGTCTATGTCTATTCGCGCGCCACGCTCGAACGCCATGCGCGCGTCTTCCGCGAAGCGCTGGACGGGGTGCCGGACAAGCTGATCGCCTTCGCGGTCAAGGCCAATCCGAACCTCGCCGTGCTCAAGGTGCTGCAGGGCCAGGGATACGGCGCGGACGTGGTTTCGGTGGGCGAGATGCGGCGCGCGCTCGCGGCGGGGATCGCGCCCGACAGGATCGTGTTCTCCGGCGTCGGCAAGACCGCGGCGGAACTCGTCGCCGCGCTCGAGGCGGGGATCGGCCAATTCAACATCGAAAGCGCGGAGGAGGGCGAGGAGCTGGCCGCCATCGCCGCGGGGATGGGCCGCACCGCGCGCTGCGCGCTCAGGGTCAACCCGGATGTCGATGCGGGCACGCACGACAAGATCTCGACCGGCAAGGCGGACAACAAGTTCGGCGTGCCGATCGACGAGGCGGGACAGATCTTCGGCCAGCTCGCCGGCCTGCCGGGCGTGGAGATGCGCGGCGTGGCGGTCCATATCGGCAGCCAGCTCGGCGATCTCGCCCCGCTGGAACGCGCCTTCGCCAAGCTCGGCGCGCTGGTCGGGGCGCTGCGCGGCGCGGGGCACACGATCACCCATGTCGATCTCGGCGGGGGTCTGGGCGTGCCCTACAGACGCGACGAAACCCTGCCGAGCCCGGCGGAATACGGCGCGATGGTCGCGCGCGTGACGAAGGACTGGGGCGTGACCCTGATCTTCGAACCCGGCCGCGTCATCGCGGGCAATGCCGGGGTCCTGCTGACCCGCGTGGTGCGGGTGAAGCGCGGGCTCAACCATCCCTTCGTGATCGTCGACGCGGCGATGAACGACCTCGCGCGCCCGGCGCTTTACGGCGCCTATCACGATTTCGTCGCGGTCGAGCCTTCGGGCGATAGCATGACCGCGAACATCGTCGGCCCGATCTGCGAGACGGGCGACACCTTCGCGACGGGCCGCGACTGCGACCGGCTGGCGGCGGGCGACCTGGCGGTGTTCCGCACCGCCGGGGCCTATGGCGCGACCATGGCGTCGTCCTACAATTCGCGCGGCTTCGTCGCCGAGGTGCTGGTCGACGGCGACCGCTACGCCGTCGTCGCCGACCGGATCGAGGCGAGCGCGATCATGGATGCCGAACGCGTCCCCGAATGGCTGTGACCCGCCCGCGCTAGGATGAGCGACCTTGCGAGCCTTCCCCTGTTCCACCGGATCGAAGGCCATCAGGTGCTGGTGCTGGGCGAAGGCGCGGCGGCGGAGCCCAAGCGCCGGCTGGTCGAGCGTGCGGGGGGCATCGTCGTCACCGACATGCAGCGCGCGATCGACGAGGGCGTGCGCCTGGCCTTCGTCGCCTTCCCCGACGCGCGGGCGTGCGAGGCGGCGGCGATCAACCTGCGCTGCGCGGGGATGCTGGTGAACGTCGTCGACCGGCCGGACCTGTGCGATTTCACCACGCCGAGCATTCTCGAGCGCACGCCGCTGCTGATCGCGATCGGGACGGGGGGTGCCTCCGCCGGGCTGGCCAAGCACGTGCGCCTGAGACTGGAGCGGATCCTGCCCGAAAGCCTGGGCAGGCTCGCCGATGCGCTGTTCGCCGCGCGCGGCCGGCTGCGCGAGCGGTTCCCCGAAACCGCCGAGCGGCGACGCGCGATCGATGCGGCGCTGCGCGAGGGCGGGCCGCTCGACGTGCTCGACCCCGCTTCGCACGAGCGGGTCGCCGATTGGTCGGAAAGGGGCGAGCTGCCGCCACGTCAGAGCGTGGCCGAATTCACCATCCGGAGCGATGATCCCGACGACCTGACCGTGAAGCAGGCGCGGCTGCTCGGCGAGGCGGACGTCGTGTGTGCCGACCCGGCGATCTCCCCGGCCATCCTCGCCAGGGCGCGGGCCGATGCGGAGCGCCTGACCTGCGAACGCCTCGCCTGCCGGTCGTCCGGGCGCCCGCGCTGCACGCAGGGGAGCGATACCGACGGGTCGCGGCTGACGGTCATCCTGCGCCGCGAACCCTAGGGCGGTTTTCCGCGCTGGCGGCCCGGGCACAGGCCGAACCGCGATCAGGCCGCCCGGGCGAGCGGGACGTCGACTTCCGCGAAATAGCGCGACATCGCCTCGATCGAACGGTCGGTCAGCGCGATGAAGGCGCGGCGGCGATCGGTTTCGTCCGCGATCCGCTTGAAGATGCCGGTGTCGACCATCTGCTTGAGCCAGCGCAGCGCCGTGGTCGCGGGGACTTCGGCGGCGATGCACAGCGATGTGACCGAAACCCGCTGCCCCTCCCCGTGCGCCGCGGTGAGGTCGAGCAGCATGTCCCACGCCGGATCGGCGAACAGCGCCCCGTCGAAGAACCGCGCGCGAGCCTGCCGGCCGGCGATGATCTTGCGGATCATGCGCGGATCGGGAAGCGGGGGCTTCTGCGAATCGTAGAGCCGCGCCGGGCTCGAGGGCTGGCGGGCCGCCGCATCGGAAACGGGCCGGGCGCCCTCCCCCGTCGCGGTGTCACCGTCCGGCCGGTCGTGAGCGGCGCCGCCCGAAAGCCCTTCGAGCTTGCTCGCGATCGCTTCGACCTGTTGCGACAGGCGCAGCAGGCTGAGGCGGTCCGCCTCGGTCATTTCGCGCACGCGCGGGTCGGCAATGTCCGCCATCACCTGGCCGACCGCGACGACCCGGTCCGCCCGGCCTGGCGCGACGAGAATCTGCGGGTCGCACTGGTCGAGCGTGCCGAAGACATCGTCGAGCGCCTCCAGCGAGGTGGCGACGACCAGCCGCGCGCCCGATTGCGCCGCCCGCATGTCGAGCCGGGCGAGCGCGGCGAGCTGCCGCGCGCCCGGTGCCGGGCAATCGATCAGGACCACGTCGCCCAGAAGGACGATCGGCCCGTCCAGCAGCGCATCGAGCGCGCCGCCGTCGATCGTGCGGAAACCCGCCCCGGCAAGGTCGCCCAGCATTTCCGAACGCCGCGCCGCGTCATCGGCAAGGACGGCGATCCGGCAGGGAAGGCCCGCGGCATCGCGGCCGCAATCATATGCGAAATCTGTGCTCATCGAATCGACCCTTTGTTCTTATTGGAACAGGTTTAGAACAAAAGGGGTTCATGTCAAGTCCAACAGCCGCCCGGCCGCCTGGACACGGGGTGCGCCTGCCCAATTCAGGGGCGGATTTCGATCGGCGTTCCGTCGGGAACGAGCCGCCAGAGCTCCTCGATCTCGGCGTTGGACAGGGCGATGCAGCCATCGGTCCAGTCGCCCGGCAATGGCGGTCCGGGATAGCCGGTCGGCTGGCCGTGGATGAAGATGTCGCCGCCGGGAGAGCGCCCGAAGCGCGCGGCATGGGCGCGGTCCTCGGCATTGGGATAGGAGATGTGGAGCGAGAGGTGATAGCGGCTGTCGGGGTTGCGCCAGTCGATCGTGTAGAGCCCTTCAGGCGTGCGCTCGTCGCCCTCGAACCGCTTGTGGCCTGTCGGAGCATCGCCGAAGGCGAGGTTTCGGTAGGCCCGGATCGGCTGGCCGCCGCTATAGGCGATCAGCAGCCGCTCCGACTTGTCGACCAGCAGGTAGTCGGCAAGGAGCCTGCGCCCCGAGGGAATCTCGCGCGCTGCCGCGCCGCGGGAGCCCGGCACACCCTCCGCGATCCCCTCGCCCGGCGCTCGCACGACCTCTTCCCGTGGCCCGGCGCAGGCGGCCAGCGCGAGGAGGAGGAGGGCAGCGAGAAGGCGTTGCATCGCAGCGCTTTCATACATCGGCCCCGGTTGACCGGCAATTGCGCCCCGACCCCGTAGCGTGCCCGGGCGCCCCGATCCTCGACCGGTCTCAATCCTCGAAGGGATCGCGCACGAGGATCGTGTCGTCGCGTTCCGGGCTGGTCGAGACGAGCGCCACGGGGCATTCGATCAGTTCCTGCACCCGCTGGATGTACTTGACCGCATTGGCCGGCAGGTCGGCGAAGCTGCGCGCGCCCGCGGTGGATTCGCTCCAGCCGTCCATTTCCTCGTAGATCGGCTGAACCGCGGCCTGGTCGCCGGCATGGCTGGGCAGGTAGTCATAGACATTGCCGCGCAAGCGGTAGCCGGTGCAGATCCTCACCTTGTCGAGCCCGTCGAGCACGTCGATCTTGGTCAGCGCGATGCCGGTGACACCGCTGATCGCGCAGGTCTGGCGCACCAGCACCGCGTCGAACCAGCCGACCCGCCGCTTGCGCCCCGTCACCGTGCCGAATTCGTGGCCGCGCTCGCCCAGCGCCCTGCCGGTCTCGTCGTCGAGTTCGGTCGGGAAGGGGCCGGAGCCGACGCGGGTGGTGTAGGCCTTGACGATGCCGAGCACGAATCCGGCCGCGTTCGGCCCCAGCCCGCTTCCGCTCGCCGCGGTGCCGCTCACCGTGTTCGAACTGGTGACGAAGGGATAGGTGCCGTGGTCGACATCCAGCAGCACGCCCTGCGCCCCTTCGAACAGGACCTTGGCGCCCGCTTTCCTGATCTTCTTGAGCCGTTTCCACACCGGCTGGGCGAAGCGCAGGACAAAGGGGGCGACATCACGCAGGTCCTCGAGCAACGCCTCGCGGTCGACCGGCGGCTGGTCGAACCCGGCGCGCAGCGCGTCGTGATGGGCGCACAGGCGGTCGAGCTGCGGCTCGAGCGTATCGAGATGGGCAAGGTCGCACACCCGGATCGCGCGGCGGCCCACCTTGTCCTCGTAGGCCGGGCCGATCCCGCGCCCGGTCGTGCCGATCTTGCCCTTGCCCGCCGCGCCTTCGCGCAGCGCGTCGAGATCGCGGTGCAGCGGCAGGATCAGCGGGCAGTTGTCGGCAATGGCAAGGTTGTCGTCGGTGATCGCCACGCCCTGCTTTTCGAGCTTGTCAACCTCCTCGCGCAGCGCCCACGGATCGAGCACAACGCCATTGCCGATCAGGCTCATCGTACCCGATACGATGCCCGACGGCAGCAGGCTGAGCTTGTAGGTCGTCCCGCCGATGACGAGCGTGTGGCCCGCATTGTGCCCGCCCTGGAAGCGGACCACGGCATCGGCGCGGCTGGCGAGCCAGTCGACGATCTTGCCCTTGCCTTCATCGCCCCACTGGGCGCCGATCACGGTGACGTTGGCCATGTATGTCCCTTGTGAAATCCTCACCGCGCCCGGTCCCGGGGCCGCGCGCAAACCGGGCGGGGTTAGGCGCTTGGCGGGCCAAGGGCAAGCGGCTCTCGGCGAGTGGTCTTGCGCGCGCCCTGCGGGTGCGCGAAGGGTTCGCGCGGGGCGCGCGTCTTCCTGTGCGAGAACCCCGAGGAAAGGCCTTTGCCCATGACCCGATCGACCCGCATTCTGGCAGCCCTGCTTGCAGGCGCGCTCGCCGCGACGCCGATCCTCGCGCAGCAGCAGCAGCGCGCCGGGCGCCTGTCGGAGGATTGCCGCGAGGAGCTGATCGCGCTGTGCTACGAAATCGACGAGACCGACCGCGCGCTTTTCCGCGCCTGCCTGCGCGAACGCCGCGCGGAAATTCCGGAGAAGTGCAGGGCCGAACTGCGCGCCCGGATCGAGGCGCGCGGGCGGGCGAACCCGCTGGAGACCCGGCCCGAGGGCCTGCGCCCGGCGGCGAAGGTCACCCGCAGCGTCCTCTACGGCGATGATCCGCGCCAGCAGATCGATGTCTACGAGCCCGAAGGCGCGGTCGATCCGTTGCCGCTCGTCCTGTTCATCCATGGCGGCGGCTGGCGGGCGGGGAACCACAAGGCGGTGCAGGTGAAGCCGCCTCACCTCAACGCGCAAGGGTACTATTTCGCCTCGACCGGATACCGGCTCGTGCCGAACGTGAGCGTCGAACAGCAGGCCGAGGACATCGGCGCGGCTTTGCGCGCGCTGCGGGGACAGGCCGGCGCGATCGGCTTCGATCCCGATGCCATCGTGCTGATGGGCCACAGCGCGGGCGCGCATCTCGCCGCGCTGGTGGCGACCGATCCGCGCTATGCGGGCGAGGCGTTCGACGCGGTCCGGGGCGTCGTCCTGCTCGACGGGGCGGGCTATGACGTGAAGGCGCAGATGGCAGGGGCCGCGCCCGAGCTCTGGCAGGTCTATTTCAACGCCTTCACCGCCGACGAGGCGGTGCAGGAGGCGCTGTCCCCGATCACCCATGTCGGCGGGAAGGACGCGCCGCATTGGCTGGCGCTCCATGTCGAGGGGCGCGAGGCGTCGCAGGTGCAGTCCGAAATGCTCGCGGAGCGCCTGCGAGCGGCGGGGGTCAGGGCGGAGGCGGTGGCGATCGAAGGGACCGATCACGGGCGCATGAACCGCGAACTCGGCACCGAAGCGGGCGAAGCGCAGACGCGGGCGGTGGATGCCTTCCTGGCGAGGGTGCTCGGTTAGGGGCAGCGGGGCGGGAAGGTCGTCGAACTGCGCGCTTGCCGCCCGGTGCCTGACGCGGGATGTTGCTGCTCCCCTCCCCCGGGGAGGGGCTGGGGGGGTCGGCGGTGATGGCGCAGTGCGACCATTCAGGCGCCGCACACCCGTCCCCAGCCCTTCCCTCAAGGGAAGGGAGCGGGATGCGCGCAACGGAAAAAGGGCGCGAAAAGCCCCCTCCTTCCCAAGGCGGGGGTTTGGGGGTGGCTCCGCGCGAAGCGAAGCGAGCGCGCCTTCCCCTCAGACCCCTCCCCTCAGACCCCTACCCTCAAACCGTCGCGGTGACGTCGATCTCGACCATCAGTTCGGGCAGCGCCAGCCCCTTCACCTCGACCGTCGTGTCGGCGGGATAGGGCGACGTGAAATATCTCTGCCGCGCCTCCACGATCTTCGGGAAATGCGCCATGTCGGTGAGGTAGATCACCACCTTCACCACTTTCGACAGATCGCTCCCCGCCGCGGCCAGCACGCGCTCGATATTGGCGAAGGTCCGGGCGAGCTGGGCGTCGAAATCGCCCGCGCCCACGATGCTGCCGTCCTCCCCGATGCTCGCCTGGCCGGAGCACAGCACGAGGTCGCCGACCCGCCATGCGGGCGCGATGAAATAGGGCGCGAGCGGGTCGTTCGCGGGGACGATCGGGATGGCCTTGTCCGTCATCTGTCCTGCTCCAGTTCCTTGACGCCTGCGCCTTCCAGCACATGGGTGCAGCCGAGCGCCGCGGCGTCCTCGCCCTCGCCCAGTTGCGCGAGCGTGCGCCAGCCTTCGGCGCGCAGCCTTGCCGCCGCCTCGACGTCATGGCCGAGCGGGAGGTAGATCGCCCGGCCGCGCTCGGCCTCGGGCGCGGCCTCGGCGAGGTGGTCGACATAGAGCGAGAAGCCGGTCGCCGCCTCCTCGCTCCCGCCGATCCGGTAGGTCCCGCCGCGCCCCGCCGCGCCGCGCAGGCCTTCGGCATAGAGGGTGAAGCCGAACCAGGTCTGGTATTCGAAGCCGTAACGCTCGGTCGGGTCGAGGGTCAGGCGCACCGCATCGCCATGCACCGCGGCGATCCGGGCCGCGATCGCCTCGAGCCCGTCGAGCCGCGTGCCGAGCGCCCCGCCCGCATCGAAGGCGCGCAGGTCGGCGAGCGCGCGGTCGAACGGCCCGGCCGCGTAAAGCAGCGGGAGATAGGCCTCGCCGCCCGCGTCCCGCAGCCCGCCCGCGTCCTTGGTGTCCAGTTCGCGCCGGATCGCCTCGATCTGGTCGGGATCGGTGTCGCCGTCCCTTTCGGCCAGCGTGTCGACAAGGTCGGGCAGGGTGAAATCGACGCTGATGCCAGTGAGCCCGGCGGCCTGCAGCGCCTCGATCGCCACCATCGCGATTTCGCTCGCCGCCGCGATCGTGTCCGCGCCGACCAGTTCGGCGCCAAGTTGCAGCCGCTCGCGCGCGGGGTCGAGCTGGCTCGCGCGGATCAGCGCGGTCTCGCCGCAATAGGCGAGGCGCAGCGGGCGCGGGGCGGCCTTCATGCTGGTCGCCGCGATCCGGCCGACCTGCGGGGTGATGTCGGAGCGCAGGGCGAGCGTTCGCAGGCTCGCCGGGTCGACGAAACGGAACATGGCCTGCGTGCGGATGCCCTGCATACGGCTCGCCAGCGAGCGTTCGAATTCGAGCAGCGGCGGGCGCACCCGCTCGTAGCCGTGGCGGTGCAGCACGTCGAGGCAGGCGCGCATCGCGGTGGTGATGCGCGCGGCGGAGGCGGGCAGGCGGTCCTCGAGCCCCTCGGGCAGCAGGTCGGTCGGTCGGGTCATGGGCGCTGGCGCTAAAAGGAAAACGGCCCCCCGACAAGCGCGCGCTCGCCGGGGGGCCGCAGGATCGGTCTTGCGCCGGGGCGAGAAATCAGAAACCGAGCGCCTTCACCGTCTTCACGCCCTCGAGCGCCTCGGCCTCGGCCATGATCTCGGCGCCCGGATGCTCGTCGAGGCTGAGCAGCAGCACCGCCTCTTCGCCCGCATCGCGGCGGCCGAGGTTGAAGGTGCCGATATTGATCCCGTGGCTGCCCAGCATGGTCCCGATGCGGCCGATGAAGCCGGGCTTGTCGTCGTTGACCACGTAGAGCATGTCCCCTTCGAGTTCGGCCTCGATGCCGATCCCGAAGATCTCGACGAGGCGCGGCGACTGGGTCCCGAACAGCGTGCCGGCGACCGAACGCGGGCCGGACGCGGTTTCGACCGTGACCCGGATCAGCGTGTTGAACGCACCCTCGCGCTCGTGCCGGATTTCCGACACGTCGAGCCCGCGTTCCTTGGCGAGATAGGGCGCGTTGACCATGTTCACCGTGTCGGAATAGCGCCGCATGAAACCCGCCAGCACCGCGCCGGTGATCGGCTTGCCGTTGAGCTGCGCCGCCGCGCCCTCGCGCTCGATGCTGATCTTGGTCAGGCTGCCGTGGGCGAGCTGGCCGACGAGGCTGCCGAGCTTCTCGGCGAGCGCCATGTAGGGCCGCAGCTTGGGCGCTTCCTCGGCACTGAGCGAAGGCATGTTGAGCGCGTTGGTGACCCCGCCGTTGACGAGGTAGTCGCTCATCTGCTCTGCCACCTGCAGCGCGACATTGACCTGCGCCTCGGTCGTCGAAGCGCCCAGGTGCGGGGTGCAGATGAAGTTCGGCGCGGAAAACAGCGGGTGGTCCGCCGCCGGCGGCTCGGTCTCGAACACGTCGAGCGCGGCCCCCGCGACCTGGCCGCTTTCGAGGCAGTCCTTCAGCGCCGCCTCGTCGATCAGCCCGCCGCGCGCGCAGTTGACGATGCGGATGCCCTTCTTCGCGTTCTCGAGCCGTTCGCGGCTGAGGATGCCCCGCGTCTCGTCGGTGAGCGGGGTGTGGAGCGTGACGAAATCGGCGCGCGCCAGCAGCGTGTCGAGATCGACCTTCTCGACGCCCAGTTCGATCGCGCGGTCCTCGGTCAGGAAGGGATCGTAGGCGATCACCTTCATGCGCAGGCCCTGCGCGCGGCTGGCGACGATCGAGCCGATATTGCCCGCCCCGATCAGGCCGAGCGTCTTGGCCGTCACCTCGACCCCCATGAAATCCTTCTTCGGCCATTCGCCCGCCTTGGTGCGGGTGTTGGCGTCGGGGATCTGGCGGGCGAGCGCCATCATCAGGGCGATCGCGTGTTCGGCAGTGGTGATCGAATTGCCGAACGGCGTGTTCATCACCACGACGCCCTTCCCGCTGGCATAGGGGATGTCGACATTGTCGACTCCGATGCCGGCGCGGCCGATCACCCTGAGGCTGGTCGCCGCATCGAGGATTTCGGGCGTGACCTTGGTCGAGGAACGGATCGCGAGGCCGTGATAATCGCCGATCACGCCCTTCAATTCGTCCGGCGTCATGCCGGGCTTCACGTCGACCTCGCAGCCGCGCTCTTCGAAGATGCGCGCAGCGTTGGGGTCCATCTTGTCGGAAATGAGTACCTTGGGCTTGCTCATGGGAAATTCCTGAAAGGCGTCATTCCCGCGCGCGCGGGGATGACGGGAGTAGAAGAAGACGGCTCAGGCCGCGCCCTTGACGGTGGCGTAGGCCCATTCGATCCACGGCAGGAGACGCTTGATGTCCTCCTGTTCGAGCGTGCCGCCGCACCAGATCCGCAAGCTTGGCGGGGCGTCGCGGTAGCCGTTGAAATCGTAGCCGACGTGCCGCTCCTCGAGCAGCTTGACGATCTTCTTGGGCACCGCCGCCTTCTCTTCATCGGGCAGGTTGTCGTACCATTCGCCCTGGAAGACCATGCACACGCCGGTATTGGTCCTGAGCGCCGGGTCGGAGACCATGTTGCGCAGCCACGGCGTCGATTCGATCCAGTCGAGCACGATCGCCGCGTTCGCATCGGCCCGTTCGATCAACGCCTTGCGCCCGCCGATCGATTTCGCCCATTCGAGCGCGGCGATGTAATCCTCGGTCGCGAGCAGGGAGGGCGTGTTGATCGTCGCCCCTTCGAAGATGGCGCGGTTGAGCTTGTCGCCCTTCTTCAGGCGGAACAGCTTGGGCAGCGGCCAGGCGGGATCGTAGCTCTCGATCCGCTCGACCGCCTTGGGCGAGAGGATCAGCATCCCGTGCTGGGCTTCGCCGCCCATCACCTTCTGCCAGGAATAGGTCGTGGCATCGAGCTTGGGCCAGTCCATTTCCTGCGCGAAGATCGCGCTGGTCGCATCGTTCAGCACCACGCCCTCGCGGCCCGGTTCGAGCCAGTCGGTGTTCGGGATGCGCGCGCCGGAGGTGGTGCCGTTCCAGGTGAAGACGACGTCGTTGCGCTGGGGAATCGTAGTGAGGTCCGGGATCTGACCGTAATCGGCCGACAGGACCTGCAGGTTGGGCAGCTTCAACTGCTTGACCGCGTCCTGGATCCAGACATTGCCGAAGCTTTCCCAGGCCGCCACCGTCGCGGGGCGCGCGGGATCGAGCATGGTCCACATCGCCGCCTCGATCGCGCCGGTGTCGGAGCCGGGCATGATCCCGACGAGATAGTCGTCCGGCACGCCGAGCAATTCGCGCGAGAGGTCGATCGCGTATTTCAGCCGAGCCTTGGCGTCGGCCGAACGGTGCGAACGGCCGAGCGATGCGGTCTTAAGCCTGTCGAGGGACCAGCCCGGGAATTTCACCGTGGGGCCGGAGGAAAATTGCGGACGTTCGGGTTTCACGGGCGGCTCGTGCAGGAGCCCGCGTGCATATGCAGTCATGTATTCTCTCCTTCCAGAGAGCTCGCGCGGCGTTGGGACCGCGTGGCCCGCCAGCGCGGTTAAAGGGATTGCGCGACAAGTCAATGACGTGCGGACGATATTTCTCAAACCGATGTTTTCGGGAACTTTTCCATCGCCCGGGGCTTGTTGCGCGCGGGCCGGATCCGGCGCGGAAGCCCGTCGGATTCCGGGCGGTCTCCGGCTCGCGCCACCGCGTCGCTGCTTGAGCGCTCGGCCCGCCTCCCCTAAACGGACCGGCAGATGAAAACCTCCGACCTCCGCATCGCCCTGTTCAGCGGCAATTACAATTACACCCGCGACGGGGCGAACCAGGCGCTCAACCGGCTGGTCGGCTCGCTGCTCGACGCGGGGGCGAGCGTGCGGATCTATTCCCCGGTCGTCGCCGAGCCCGATTTCGAGCCGACCGGCGACCTCGTCGGCGTGCCCAACATCCCGATGCCGGTGAAGGGTCGCGGCGAATACCGCCTGCCGACCGGCCTCGGCGGCAAGGTCAGGCGCGATCTCGCGCGGTTCCGCCCGAACATCGTCCATCTCTCCTCGCCCGATCCGGCCGGGCACGCCGCGCTGCGCTGGGCGCAGGAACACGACGTGCCGGTGCTCGCGTCGGTCCACACCCGTTTCGAGACCTATCCGCGCTATTACAACATGGCCTTCCTCGAACCGCTGGTGGTGCGGCTGCTGCGGCGCTTCTACAATCGCTGCGACGCGCTGCTGGCGCCTTCGCAGAGCATGATCGACGAGCTGCTGGCGATGGAGATGCACGACGACATCGGCCTGTGGAGCCGCGGGGTCGACCGCGAGATCTTCGCTTCGACGAGGCGCGACCGCGCCTGGCGCCGCGCGCTCGGCCTTGCCGACGACGATGTCGCGATCGTCTTCCTCGGCCGGTTGGTGATGGAAAAGGGGCTCGACATCTTCGCCGAAACGATCGTCCAGCTCCGCCGCCGCCAGGTTCCGCACCGCGTGCTGGTGATCGGCGACGGCCCCGCGCGCGGCTGGTTCGAGGAGGCGCTGCCCGGCGGCATCTTCGTCGGTTTCAAGACCGGCGCGGCGCTTGGCCAGGCGCTCGCCAGCGGCGACGTGTTCTTCAATCCGAGCGTCACCGAAACCTTCGGCAACGTCACGCTGGAGGCAATGGCGAGCGGGCTGCCGGTGGTGGCGGCGGGCGCGACGGGTGCCTCCAGCCTCGTCGTCGATGGCGCGACCGGACGGCTCGTCCCGCCCGGCGACAGGGGCGGCAACGCGGGCGCCTATGCCGAAGCGCTCGCGCCCTACTGCACCGATGCGGCCCTGCGCGCGGCGCATGGCGCGGCGGGCGAGGCGCGGGCGGGCGAATACGGCTGGGAGGCGATCAACCGCGTGGTCGCGCAGACCTATGTCCGGCTGGTCGAGGATCGCCGCGCCCTGCAGCAACGCGAGGCGCAGGCCGCCTAGCGGGCCGGATGCGCCCGCTCCGCCTGCCCCCGGATCAGCGCAGCACCCCGGCCTTCGTCATCCGCGCCGCATACCAGGCCATGCCGATCACCGACGCCCAGATCAGGAAGGTGAAGACGAGCTGGGCAGTGCCGGTGAAGGCGGCCGGCGCGTCGGAGGCGAAAAGGTAGGCGCTCGACCCGGCAAGGCCGACAAGCGCGGCGAGGAAGGCGTGACGGGCGAACCGGCTCCGCGCGAACAGCAGCAACGAACCCGCCACCGCACCCCACACGCCGAGCGCCCAGCACACGCTCGCCCAGAGCGGATAGTCCGCGAAATAGGCGAGGATCTCCTCGACGGTGATGCCCATGCTGTCGGCCGCCATCCCGAGATAGGCAGCGTTCGCGGTCCTCGTCATGACGTAATCGTTCGCGCCGCCCGCGAACCACAGGAGGCTCGCCAGGGCGAGCGCCCACAGGTGCCACGGTGCCTTCGCGCGTTCGCCCCGCACCGCGAATGCGTCGGTCATCGGCAATCCCTCCCCTTCCGGCGCGACCCGTTCCCGGGCGAGGCTACGCTCGCCCGGGCGAATCCGCAAATGCCGGCTGTCGCCGTGCGCGGCCGGGAGGGGCCGCGTTCAGAGCCGCTCGATCCGTTTGGCGACCTCGTCGATGATGTCGACGATCTCCTCCATCGCCGCCTTGTCGAGCCGGCCGCCCCGCGCCTTGTTGGCGAGGACGGTGGCGAGATTGCCGAGCGCGCGCATCAGGTCGGGCGAGCGGGCCTTCTCCGCGCGGCTGCCCTGTTCGTCCAGCCGCTCCATCAGCGCGTCGACCTCGCTCTTGCGCTCCTCGAGTTCGGCCCGGCCCTCCTCGGTCGCCTCGAACGGCTTCTTGGGACCGTCCGCCTCGGCCTCGGCGATCCTGCCCTCGTCGGCGAGCAGCTGCAGCGTCGGATAGACCGCGCCCGGGCTCGGCGCATAGGTGCCGCCGGTCATCTCCTCGATCGCCTTGATGAGCTCGTAACCGTGGCGCGGCTGTTCGGCCAGCAGGGCGAGCAGGGCGAGGCGCAGTTCGCCCTGCCCGAACATCCGCTGCCGCCGCCGGCGCCCGCCGCGCGGTCCGCCGCCCCATTCCGCGCCCCAGTCGGCGTCCCGGTCGCCCCGGCGCCCGCCGGACGCCGCCATCGCCATGAGCGGGCCGTAGAACTGCCACGCCGAACCGCGCCGGCCGTGGCGACCATGTCTCGAATACCGGAATCCTGTCATCGCAACCTCCATGTCGTGACTGCGTCAAGATATATCTTCGATACAGCGATGCAAGCGCGCCGTGGCATTTTCCGATCGAAGGCCTATGTCGCCGGACGAATGGCAGACCTGTTCGGAGACGACGCCCCCTCGCCCGCGCCCCCGCCCGCACCCACCGCGCGCGGGGACGCTCCGCTTGCCGACCGGCTGCGCCCGCGCGCGCTCGACGAGGTGATCGGGCAGGAACACCTCACCGGCCCCGCAGGCCCGATCGGGCGAATGGTCGCCGCCGGGCGGCTGTCGAGCATGATCCTGTGGGGCCCGCCCGGCACCGGCAAGACCAGCATCGCGCGCCTGCTCGCCGATGCGGTCGCAATGCGCTTCGTGTCGATCAGCGCGGTCTTCTCCGGGGTCGCGGACCTCAAGAAAGCCTTTGCCGAGGCGGACCGCATGGCCGAGGCGGGGCGGAAGAAGACCCTGCTCTTCGTGGACGAGATCCACCGCTTCAACCGCGCGCAGCAGGACGGTTTCCTGCCCTATGTCGAACGCGGCACGGTGACACTGGTCGGCGCCACGACCGAGAATCCGAGCTTCGCCCTGAATGCCGCCCTGCTCAGCCGGGCGCAGGTGCTGATCCTCGAACGGTTGGGGCACGAGGCGCTCGGCAAGCTGCTGGACCGCGCCGAAGCGGCGGAAGGAGCGCTCCCCCTGACCGCCGAGGCGCGCGCCGCGCTGATCGCGAGCGCCGACGGGGACGGGCGATTCCTCCTCGGACAGGCCGAAACGCTCTACAATGCGGGGCTTGCGGAGCCGCTGGGGCCGGCCGAACTGGGCGCCTTCCTCCAGCGCCGCGTGGCGGTCTACGACCGGGACCGCGACGGGCACTACAACCTCATCAGCGCGCTGCACAAATCGGTGCGCGGCAGCGATCCGCAGGCCGCGCTCTATTACCTTGCGCGGATGCTGACGGCGGGCGAGGAACCGCTCTATGTCCTGCGGCGGCTCGTGCGGATGGCGTGCGAGGACATCGGCCTCGCCGATCCGCAGGCGCTGGCCCAGTGTCTCGCCGCGAAGGACGCCTACCAGTTCCTCGGCAGCCCGGAGGGCGAGCTGGCGATCGCGCAGGCCTGCCTCTACTGCGCGACGGCGCCCAAGTCGAACGCCGTCTACGCCGCGCAGAAGGCGGCGTGGCGCGCGGCGAAGGAGACGGGCAGCCTGATGCCGCCCGCCAATATCCTCAACGCGCCGACCAGGCTGATGAAGGAGATCGGCTACGGCGCGGGCTATTCCTATGATCACGACGCGCAGGAGGGTTTTTCGGGCGACGATTACTGGCCCGAGGAGATGGAGCCGCAGGAATTCTACACGCCGGTGGAACGCGGGTTCGAGCGGGAGGTGCGCGAACGGATCGCCTACTGGAACCGCCTGCGCGCGGAGCGGCGGGGTGGCTGAGCCGGCACGGGCAGCGAGCGCGGGAGAACGGGCGGGATCGTGAGAGCGTTCGACCACTTCCTCGCGGTCGACTGGTCGGGCGCGGCGGGCGCGCGGCACGCCGGGATCGCGCTCGCGCTTGCCCATGCCGATGGCGGTCCGCCCGCGCTGGTGCAACCGCCCCACCCGCGCGGCTGGTCGCGGGGAGAGGTGCTTGGCCTGCTGCTCGACCTTCCGGGCGAAACGCTCGTCGGCATGGATCTCGGCCTGTCCCTGCCGCACGCGGATTGCGGCGCCTTCTTTCCCGGCTGGGCGGATTCCCCGGCGAACGCGCGCGGCCTGTGGGCGCTGGTCGAACGGCTCGCGGCGGCGGACGCCCACCTCTCCGCGGGCAGCGTCGTCGACCACCCCGAAATCGCCCCGTTCTTCCGCCGCCATGGCGGGCGCGAGGGCGCGCGGTTCCGCTGCGACGGGGCGGCGCACGGGCGCGGGCGCCTGCGCGTCACCGAACACGCGCAGGCGGCGATGGGACTGAAGCCCTATTCCAATTTCAACCTCGTCGGCGCGGCGCAGGTCGGCAAGTCCTCGCTGACGGGAATGCGCCTGCTCGACCGGCTCGCCGGGCGCGTGCCGGTGTGGCCGGTCGACCCGCTTCCCGCGCGCGGCAGCGTGGTGTGCGAGATCTACACCTCGCTCGCCGCGATCGAGACGGGGCGTCCCGCATCGCGCGCCAAGATGCGGAGCGTCGAGGAGCTCAACGACGCACTTGGCGCGCTCGGATCGCCCCCGCTGGCGGGCTCCGGCCCGCTCGACGACCATTCCTGCGACGCCGCGCTGACCGCCGCATGGCTGCGCGCGGTCCACCGCGAAGACGCGCGCTGGACGCCGCGCGGCCTGACCCCGGCGATCGCCGTCACCGAAGGCTGGACTTTCGGCGCGTTGTGACGATAGAGGCGCGTCTCCCCCAGGAACGCAGCGCCGCGCAGGCGCGCGGGGCGGAGCCGGCTTAGCTCAGTTGGTAGAGCAGTTGATTTGTAATCATCAGGTCGCGGGTTCGATTCCTGCAGCCGGCACCAGCGCCATCCCCCGCGGGACGTCCCGGTGGCCCGCGCGGGATGGCGAAGCGATCCTGTAGCCCGAGGCTCACACGCCGGGCGGCGCGGAAAGCCCGATGGACTGCATCAGGAAAGCCTGCCCGACCATCACCACCAGCCAGTGCAGCGCCGCCGAGAATGTCCGGCTCGCGCCCATTTCATAGGCCATGAAGGTCACCCACAGCACCGGCACGACAAAGCCGATCCAGATCACCACCGCGCTTCCCAGCGCCATCACCCATTCGCCCGCCTCCTGCGGCGCGAGGATCAGCGCGCCCGCGAGGATCGAGGCGAGCCAGAATTCCGCCAGCGCCGCCCCGGCGAGCGTCTTCCAGCCCGGCAGCAATATGTCGGAGGCGCGCAGCCAGACGAGACCGATGCCAAGCCCCAGCAACGTCGCCGCGGCAATCGGGAAAAGATTGAGAAGGATATAGATCATCACGTGCCCCTTGCTGCACCAACGCGCGCCCGGCGGCTTGGTGCCGAACCGCCGGGCGCGCTTGAGCGAGGGCCGGGGATAGTCCAGACATGTTGCGGTTTCAGCAACGCAAGGCGCCTCCCCCATGCTCGACACGCCCCTCACCCTCCCGTGCGGCGCCGTTCTGCCCAATCGCCTGGCGAAGGCCGCCATGACCGAAGGGCTCGCCACCCCCGACGGCGCGCCGACGCCGGAACTGGAACGGCTCTACGGTCTGTGGTCGGACGGCGGGGCGGGCCTGCTGCTCACCGGCAACGTCATCGTCGATCGCGACCATCTCGAGCGGCCCGGCAATGTCGTGATCGAGCGCGCGCCCGATGCCGCGCTGGCCGCGGCGCTGGCGCGGTGGGCGAAGGCGGGCACCCGCGGCGGCAACCACCTCTGGGCGCAGATCAGCCATGGCGGCCGGCAGGTCCGCAAGGACGTCAATCCCGCGCCCAGATCCGCCTCCGACGTGCAGCTCGCCCTTCCCGGTGGCCAGTTCGCACGGCCCGTGCCGTTGACGCGCGAGGAGATCGCGGACCTCGTCACCCGCTGGGCGGTGGCGGCAAGGGCGTGCCGCGAGGCGGGCTTCACCGGGGTCCAGGTCCACGCCGCGCACGGCTATCTCGTCTCGCAGTTCCTCAGCCCGCGCACCAACCTTCGCCGCGACGAATATGGCGGCGACCTCGCCAACCGGGCGCGCTTCCTGCTCGATATCGTGCGCGCCGTGCGCGCGGCGGTGGGGCCGGACTTCCCCGTTTCGGTGAAGCTCAACAGCGCCGATTTCCAGAAGGGCGGGTTCGATTTCCGCGACAGCCTGACGGTCGTGAAATGGCTCGAACAGGCCTCGGTCGACCTGATCGAGATTTCGGGCGGGACCTATGAACAGCCCAAGCTCATGGGGATCGAAGGCATGGAGGCCGAGGAAAGGCAGGACGTCGCCCCCTCGACCGCTTCGCGCGAGGCCTATTTCGTCGATTTCGCCAAGGCGATGCAGGCCGAGGTCGCGGTCCCGCTGATGGTGACGGGCGGCTTCCGCAGCCGCGCGGCGATGGAACAGGCGCTGCAGATCGGCGCGGCCGACGTGATCGGGCTGGGCCGGCCGATGTGCGTGATGACCGATGCCCCGCGCCGCCTGATCGAAGGGCTCGAACGCCTCCCGCGCTACGAGGACGGGCTCGAGGTGATTCCCGGCTGGCTCGGCTTCCTCAGGAGGCTGCAGGTGATGAAGGCGGTGAACGGCTTTGCCGGGATGGCGTGGTTCTACCACCAGCTCTGGCAGCTCGGCCATCAGGGCACGAGCGAGCCGGGCAAGGCACCGTTTTCGGCGTTCCTCGCGCTGGAAAGGCGCAACAGGGCGATCCTCGCCGCGCGCGCGGGCTGACTGCGCCGGGGGCAAGCGAAAGGGGCCGACCGCTCGCGCGGTCGGCCCCCTTTTGCGTGCCCTGTCGGCGGATCAGAAGGCGAAGCGCACGTTCGCGCGGGCGGAGTGGCCCTGGTAGCCTTCGTTGAAGTCGCCGAGATAGCCGAGATCGACCGCGAAGCCTTCGGACACCGTGATCGAGGCGCCCGCCGCGAGTTCGAAGCGGTTGCGCTCGCGCATCGGCAGGTTGACGAGGAACGAGCCGAGCTGCGACGAGCTCAGGCGGAAGCTGCGCGGATCGTCGATCAGGTCGCGGATCACCGTGCCCGACACGAAGCCGTTCACGCCTTCCGACACCTGCGCCCCGAGGTTGAGGCCGCCGCGCAGTTCGGCGAAGACCGCATCGCCGCGTTCGACCGTGAAACCGAACCCGCCCGTCTCCGCGACGTCATCGAAATTGATCCGCGCCGCGTTGATGCCGATCGTCGGGGTGACCGACACGTTCTCGTCCGGGATCAGGTCGAAGCCCGCCGTGACGCGCGAGGAGAAGCCGTCGAAATCGTAGTTCGAGTTCGTGGCCCCGAAGAACCCGTCGCGGCGGCTTTCGATATCGCCGGTGAGGTAGGCGACCTCGCCGTTGATGAAGCCCCGGTCGAAGAAGCCCGCGCTCATGTAGACGCCGAGCTTGATGCTCTCGGCCTCGTTGCGTTCGGTCGGGACGCTGTCGTTGCGGAGGTCCTGGGTGTCGATGTCGGCATAGCTCGCAAGCAGGCCGAAGCGCACGTCTTCGAACAGTTCGAAATCGGCGCCCACGGTGAAGACGAGCTGGTCGGATTCGTACCCGTCCGCCGACAGCGAGAGGCTGTCCTGCTCGGCCCCGCGGACCGCGATCTGGCCCCACACGCCCGAACCTTCACCCATCAGGTGCCGATCGAGCGCCGCGCTGGCGAGGTTCGCGCTTTCGAAGATCTCGCGCCCCATGCCTTCGCTGAGCGAGGGCAGCGCGTCGGCGGCGGCCCCGGTCATGGCAGCCGAATCGGGCAGCCGGTTGATCCGGTCGAGCGTGGCGAGGTCGATCGTGCCCGCGTTGATGCCGGCCGTCAGCGCGCCGCCGAAAACGCCGATGTTGCCGTCGGCCGAATTGGCCAGCGGATTGACCGGGTTCACCCGCACCGCAAGCGATCCGACGACCACCTCGTAATCGAACAGCAGGTCGTCATCGAGGATGTTGACCGTCGCGCCGTTGTTGGTGAAGCCCGCCCCGTCATCGAGGACCGTGATCGTCTGCCCGGACAGCGCGAAGAGATCGGCGGTGTCGTCGGGCGTCTCGATGACGAGCGAGCCGGTCTCCTCGAGCGTGATCGAGCCGGTCGCGGTGAGCGAATCCCGGCCGAGCAGGACATTGACCTCGCCGACATGGACCACGTCGCCGGTGAGCGTACGGTCGCCGACGATGTCGAGATCGTCGAGCGTCCCGCCCAGGTCCGAGCCGAGCTGGTAGGTGTCGAAGTCGGTGAAATTGTCGGCATCGAGCGTCCCGGCGAGGATCGCGGTGTCGTCGCCCGCTCCGCCGCCGATGTCGCCGGTGACCGAGGACGCCGCGCCTTCGAGGATGAACAGGTCGTCGCCCGCCCCGAGGTCGATGTCGCCGGTGACCGAAGCGCCGGACCATTGCTGGAACTCGTCCGCACCGTCGCCGAGCGCGACGCCGACGCTGCCGCCGTCGATCGCGCCGAAATTGGCGACGGTGTCCGCGCCGCTGCTGCCGCGCACGCCGACCTCGCCAGCGATGGAGCCGCGATTGGTCAGGGTCGAACCGCCCGCATTGAAGCGGATCGCATCGTCATCGGCCGCGACGATCGAGCCGCCTTCGAGGTTGGTCAGTTCGCCCGCTCCCGCGAGGTCGATCGCCCGCGCGCCATCGGACGAGATCGTGCCCGAATTGGTCAGCGTGAAATCGGACGTGGCGATGATGCCGAAGGCTCCGTCGCCGGTCGTCGTGATCGAGCCTGCGTTGTCGATCGTCGCGTCGCCGACGAGCACGATGCCGTGCGCCTCGCTGCCCTCGGTCGAGATCTCGGCGCCCGCCAGGTTGTTGACGGTCGAACCGTCCCCGGCTGCCACGCCGATGGCGCGGTCGCCGGTGGAGGTGATCTGCCCGCTGTTGTTCACGACCGAATCCGTGCCGACATAGACGCCCGCGGTGCTGTCGCCCTCGGTCGCGATCGTGCCGGAGTTCTCGACCGTGGTGTCCGCGACATCGATCGCCTCGAGCCCGAGTGCCCCGTCGCCGCCGGTGACGATTTCGCCGGCATTGACCAGCGTCGAGCCGCTGGAATTGAAGCGGATCGCATCGCCGTCCTGCGAGCCGATGACGCCGTCTTCCGCATTGGTGACGGTGGCAAGCCCCGCGATGTCGATCGCCCGGCCGCCGCGCGCGGCGATGATGCCGGCATTGGTGACCGTGCCATCGCCCGCGATCGTGATCGCCTGCGCGGTCGGACCGTCGGTCGAGATCACGCCGTCATTGGTGACGGTCCCGTCGCCGTTGATGACGATGCCGAAGCCGTTGTCGCCGGTGGTGGTGATGGTCGCGCCTGCGGCGTTGTCGATGGTCGTGTCGTCGCCCGCCGCGACCGCCACGCCATTGGTGCCTTCCGACAGCAGCGCGCCGGTGTTGGTGAGGGTCGAACCGTCGCCGAACACGACCGCGGCAGTCGATTCGCCGGTGGTCGTGATCGAGCCGTCATTGACGAGGAACGCGCCGTCCGCGGCCGAGGCATCGAACCCGGCTTCGCCGTCGCCGTCGGTCACGATCGCGCCGTCCTCGCCGATGGTGAGGCCGGGGTCGATGCCCTCGTCGGCTCCGGCGATCAGGGTGACGGTGGCGTTGACCGTGCCTTCGAGCACGGCGGTGTTGACCACCGTGACCGCCTGGTCGGCCGTCCCGGTCAGCGTCATGACGCCGCCCGCGACCGGCGCGTCGAGCGAATTCTCGATGAAGTCGAAGGTCTGCGAGCCGAGCCGCACGTCCTCGAAATTCAGGTACTGGCTTTCCAGCAGCGAAAGGTCGAAGCTCCGGTCGGTGTCGTCGGTGATGATGAAGGCGAACAGGTCGGTCCCGGCCTGCCCGTCGACCACGCCGTTCTCGGTGCCGCCGTTGAGCTTGACGAAGGTGTCGTCGCCATTGCCGAGCAGCACGGCATCGAACCGGTCGCCATTGGCCGGGTTCTCGCCGCGGCCGGTGATCGTGCCGAAATTGTAGACGGTCTGTTCGCCGTCATTGGTGTCGGGCGAGTCCTGGTTGCCCTGGCTCGTGTTGATCCCGATGTCGCCGATAATGAGGCCGCCTTCGAGGTTGTAGACGACCCCGTCCTCGTTCCCGTCGGTGCCCGCGTCGAAATCGATCGCGGCATCGAGTTCCGGCACGGTCCCGCCGATGATCAGCGAGCCGTTGGGGTCCGAATCCACGCTTTCGATCGTGCCCGAGTTCATGATGAAGCCCGAGTTCAGCTCGAGCCCGTCGTTCTCGCCGCCCTGGATCAGGCCGCTGTTCATGATCGTGACGTCGTCGTCGCCGTCGACCGCATCGTCGAACCGGGCGATGATCTGGCCGGAGTTGATCAGGACAAGCCCGCCCGCATCGGCTTCGATCGCTTCGGAGACGGCGCTTTCGATGAGGCCCTCGTTCTCGACCCGGAGGTTTTCCTCGGCCTCGATCGCCTTGTCGCCGTTCTCGCGGGTGCGGATGATGCCGGTGGCGGTGTTGACGACGGTGAGGTCGTTGACGCCCGATGCCTCGATCGCCTCGTCGCCGTCGCTGTCGATCAGGCCGGCGTTGAAGATGGTCGACCCGTCGCCTTCGACGCGCAGGCCGTCACCGCCGCGGCTGAAGATGATCGCGCCTTCGAAATTGCGGACCGTGCCGACCCCGCCGATATCCACGGCGCGGTCCTGTTCGGAGGTGATCCGGCCCGAATTGTCGAAGATCGCGTCGCCGCTGATGTCGACGCCCTTTGAATCCGCGCCGGTCGCCTGGATCAGGCCGCGCGAATTGGTGAAGGTGCCGTCGCCGTCGATCGTCACGACGGTCGAATCGTCGCCCGTCGTGGCGATCTGGCCGGTCGGGTTGTTGATGACGATCGAACCGTCGCCCGCCTCCACTGCCGACGCCGCGTCGCCGCGCGTGAGGATGATGCCGTTGTTCTGGACGAAAGAATCGTCGCCCACGGAAACCGCGGCGGCGTCGTCGCCGAAGGTGAAGACATTGCCCGAGCCGGTGTTGATGACACTCGAATCGTCGCCGGCAATCACCCCGATCGCATTTTCGCCGGTGGTGAAGACAAAGCCTTCGTTCAGCACCTCGGATTCTGCGCCGACGGCAATGCCGATCGCTTCCTCGCCGAAAGTCTGGATAAGCCCCTGGTTCTCGACCGTGGCCCCATCGGTCAAAGCGATCCCGAGCCCGTCGTCGTTCGTGGTGATGATCGAGCCCGTGATCGAGTTGATGACGGTCTGACCGCCTTCTCCGTTGTTATCGTAAATCCCGAAATCGCCCGATCCGTCGATCTGGATCAGGCCATTGTTGATGACCGTGCTTCCGCCGCCGACGGAAATGCCGTCATTGATGCCATTGAGGTCATTGTTGGTGCTGATGACCCCGTTGTTCGTGACGAGGGAATCATTGCCGGTGCGAATGCCGTCCCCGCTGTCGGAGGTCACCTGGATGAAGCCGTTGTTGACCACGGTCGCCGCATCGCCGAGCAAGAGCCCGTTGTCGGTCGAAGTGACGATCGATCCGTCGACCGTCGCATCGACATTGACCAGCAGGTTGATCTCGCCCTGGACCTGCGAGCCTTCCTCGACCGTCACCGAGATCGAGTTGAAATCCTCGTCGAAGCCATCGGGATCCGTGCCGGGCGCGCAGATGACTTCCGGCGGGGAGACGGTCGTGACGAGCGCGCATTCCTGCGTATTGCCCGGCGCGGCGGGCGCGGTCGGCGTCGGGGCGGACTGGACCGGCTGAGGCGGGGCGACCTGGGCTGCACCGGGAGCGGCGACAAGGCCGGTCGAAATGGCCAGCACGGAAGCGCCGCCGATGGCGCGGAACTTGGTCGAAAACGCGTTTGTCATGTTTTTTTGGCCTCTCGAAATGGCGGGTCGTTCTGTTCGCCTGGAGGCTTTGCCGCCCCGCCGGTTGAGAAGGGGGAAACCCTTTCGCGGACTCGGTGCGACAGAATCCCCCTCTGCGCGGCGGCGTCTATGCCGCTCGTATGACAATGCTATGAAAAAGACTGGCCGCGCGCAAGCCTTCTTCGGTCGGCCAAAGAATTGTTCTGGAAAAGTTTTTAATCGATCATCCGCGTCCGCGATAAGAGGCGACGCCCTGATCGGGCAGCCACAACCCCTCGGGCGGCGCGCCGGTCTGCCAGAACACGTCGATCGGGATGCCGCCGCGCGGATACCAGTAGCCCCCGATCCTGAGCCAGCGCGGTTCCATTTCCCCGGCGAGCCGCTGCCCGATCCCGACCGTCACGTCCTCGTGGAAGCCGTTGTGATTGCGGAAGGATCCGAGGAACAGCTTGAGGCTCTTGGACTCGACGATCGTTTCCCCCGGCGCGTAATCGATCACCAGATGGGCGAAATCGGGCTGGCTCGTCACCGGGCAGAGCGAGGTGAATTCGGGCGCGGCGAAGCGCACGAGATAGAGCGTCCCGGGCCGCGGATTGGGCACGTAGTCGAGCCGCGCTTCCCCGGGCGAAGCGGGAAGCGGGGTGTCCTTGCCGAGAAAGGCGGGTGTGGTTTCCATGCCGCGCTGTTGCCGCGAAAGCCGTGTGCGCGCAACCCGGGAGGTGGCCTTGCCGGGCCGCGCGGTCTATGCTGCGCGCTCCGTCGGGAACCGGCGCCCGCCGCGCCGGGTCCCCGCTCCCGTTCCGTTTCCATCCGCGATGCGCCCCGTCGACCGATCCGCTCCCCGCCCCGCCCGCATTCGCCCCGCCGTTCCCGGCACGGGGCGCGCGGCGGCTGCGCTGATCGCGGCCGCCGCGCTCGCGCTGCCCGTTGCCGCTGCCGCCCAGCAGGCGCCCGGAAGCTTCTCTCTGCCCGAGCCGGGCGAAAGCCCCGCGCCCGCCCCGCAGGGCCCGGTCGACATCCGCGAAGGCGTGGTGATCGGCCCGCGGGTCATCGCCCCGCCGTCCGCCCGGCAGGAAGCCGGCGGGCGGCAGCAGCCCGAACGCAGCGAGGCGCGCGAACCGGCCCGGCCTGCGCCGACGCCCTCTCCCGCGCGCACGCCTGCGCCCCGGCCCGCACCCGCCGCGATTACACAAGACCCGACCCTTCCCGCCCCCGCCGACCGGACCGAAACGGCGACGCCCGAGAATGCGGCGCCTTATTCGGGCGAGCCCGCGGCCGACACCGCCCCCTCGCTCGATCTCGCGCCGGGCTTCGATCTTTTGCCGGCCGGTCCGGTGCGCGAACAGCCGTTCGAGCTGCGCGTCCACCGGCCCGCGCTGATCGAACGGCTGCGCGCGTTCGACGGCTGGATCGTCGCGGGCCTGCTGCTCCTCGTCGCGCTCCTCCTCGTCGCGCTCCTCGTGCCGCTGTGGCTCGCCCGGCGCCGCCGCAAGCGCGAGGTTCCGCGCCTTGCCGCGATCTCCCAGCCGACCCGGCCCTTCGCATCGGCGCCCGACGCCGCGCCCGCACAAGCGCCGCTCGCCCAGCCCGCCTCCCAACCCGCCTCCCAACCCGCACCCCAGCCCGCGCAATCGCCCCCGCGGATCGACCTCAGGCTCGACGTGACCGCCGCGAGCCGTTCGGTCATGACCCTGACGCTCGACATCTGCCTCACCCTCACCAACCGATCGGACTGGGCGGTGCGCGATCTCGCGGTCGCGGCCCGGCTCGACTGCGTGCGGGCGGGTGACGGGCAAGGCGCCGCCGGCAGCCCCGGCCATGGCCAACCGCTCGGCGAAATCGGGCGGATCGGCCCGCATCAGGGCACGGCGCTCACCGGCCAGCTGCGCCTGCCGGTGAGCGAGCTCAGCCTGATCCGGCAGGGCAGCGGCGGCGGGCGGGTCTACATCCCGCTGGTCCACGTCACCATTGCAGCGCAGGGCGTGCCCGCGACCGATTGCACCTTCGTCATCGGCACGCCGAGCAGCGCGGGCGCCGGGCGGATCCGCCCGCTCCCCGTCACCGCGCCGGTGGGCGGAATCTACGGTCTCGCCGCGCAGCTCGTCCACGTCCCGCAGGCGCCCGCCGCCACGCCCCAGCCGGCCTGACCGCGCCGGCCGACCCCCGGCCCCGCGACCCGCCCCCTTGGCGGCGCGGCGCCCACACGCTACCCGATCAGGCGATGGACGATTTCCCGAGCCTCGTTTCCTGCCAGTGGCTGGCGCAGCGCCTTGGCGATCCCGGCATCGCCGTGCTCGACGCCTCGCGCCATCTTCCTGCCGCCGGGCGCGATCCGCGCGCCGAATACGAAGCGGCGCATATCCCGGGCGCACGCTTCCTCGACCTGGCGAGCCTCACCGATCCCGCTTCCCCCGTCCCCGCTGCGCTTCCCACCGCACGGCAGGTCGCCGCGCGGCTCGCGGCGCTGGGGGTGGCGCCGGATACGGCCATCGTGCTCTACGACGACAGCGCGATCCGCAGTTCGGCCCGCGCGTGGTTCGCGCTGACCGAAACCGGGCGCGAGCGGGTCGCGATCCTCGACGGCGGCCTTGCCATGTGGCGCGCGCAAGGCCTCCCGCTCGAAAGCGGGCCGCCCGCGCCCGAACGCGCCGAGCCCGCGGCGCTCCATGCCCCGCGGCGGGTGCGGAGCAAGGCCGACATGCTCGCGAACCTCGCCAGCCGCGCCGAACAGGTGCTCGACGCGCGCGGGGCCGACCGCGTGTTCGGGACGGGCGAGGACCCGGTCCATGGCGGGCCGAACGGGCGCATCCCGGGCTCGATGAACCTGCCCTATGGCGATCTGTTCGCGCAGGACGGCACCTTCAGGTCGCCGCAGGAGCTGCGCGCGGCGTTCGAGGCGGCCGGCATCGACCTGGACCGGCCGGTCGTCACCACCTGCGGCAGCGGAGTCACCGCGAGCGTGCTGCTGTTCGCGCTCCACCTGATCGGCAAGTCTGACGCGGCGCTTTACGACGGCAGCTGGATGGAATGGAGCGCCGATCCCGCCACGCCCAAGGCGCAGGGGCGGGAAGCGCAGGGGCCGGAAGCATGAGCGGCGGCGAGGAGCCCGAAGGCCTGCGCGCGGCCACCCGCCTCACCCGCGCCGGGCGGCGGCCCGAATGGACCGGGCGCGTGGTCAACACGCCGGTCTGGCGCGGCTCGACCCACCTTTACGCCAGCGAGGCCGAGCGCAGGCGCGCAGGCGGGCGCGACGATCCGGCGCAGTTCTTCTACGGCAGGCGCGGCGCGCCGACCCAGTGGTCGCTGGCCGAGGCCCTGACCGAAATCGAGCCGGGCGCGCACGGCACCGTGCTCTATCCGAGCGGGGTCGCCGCGATCGCGGGGTGCCTGCTCGCGGTGCTCTCGCCCGGCGACCGCCTGCTGATGAGCGACAATGCCTATGATCCCGCGCGCAGCATGGCGACCGGCCTGCTCGCCCGGATGGGGGTGGAGACGCGCTTCTTCGACCCGCTCGACCTTGCCGCCTATGCCGGGCTGGTCGCCGAGTTCCGGCCGCAGGCGGTGTGGCTCGAAAACCCGGGCAGCCTGACGATGGAGGTCTGCGACGTCCCCGAACTCGCCCGGATCGCGCGCGCGCACGACGCCGTGAGCCTGATCGACAACACCTGGGCGAGCCCGCTCGGCTTTCCGGCGCTGGAACGCGGCTGCGACATCGCGATGATGAGCCTGTCGAAGCACGTCGGCGGCCATTCCGACCTTATGATGGGCTCCGCGAGCGCGGCGGAACCTCTTTTCGGCAGGCTCCGCCGGACCGCGCTCGACCTCGGCCAGGTGGTCTCGCCCGACGACGCCGCGCTCGCCGCGCGGGGGCTGCGGACGATGCAGGTCCGGCTCGCCGCCTCGACCCGGAGCGCCGCGCGCATCGCCGCCTGGCTCGCCGAGCAGCCGCAGGTCGCGCAGGTCATGTGCCCGCTGCTCGAAAGCGATCCCGGCCACGCGCTCTACGCCCGCGATTTCACCGGCGGCTGCGGGCTGTTCAGCTTCGTGCTGGAAACCGGGGACATGGACGCCTCGGGCCGCGTGGTCGACGCGCTCAAGCTGTTCGGCATCGGCTATTCGTGGGGCGGCTATGAAAGCCTCGCCCTGCCGATCGCCCCGCACGTCCACCGCAAGGTGATGGCATCGCCGACCAGGCCGCACGGGGACGCGGGGGCGACCCGCCCCGCCATCCGCCTGTCGATCGGGCTCGAGGACGGCGAGGACCTGATCGCGGACCTCGCGCAGGCGCTTGCGCGGATGGACGAAGCATGAGCGCGGCGCCCCCGCCCGGCCCTTCGCCGCAGGACGACCCCGCCGGACCGGCCCGCGGTGAAACGCCCCCCGCGGCGAGCCCCGAACCCGCCGAGCCGGGCCAGGTCTGGAGCCTCGCCGAAGAGGCGCCGGCCGAAACCGTCATCGGCCTCAGCGGCGGGGCGAAGGAGGAGATCGCGCGCCAGAGCGAGACCGTCGGCGCGGTAATCGAGCGGCTCGATTCCATGGCCATCATGATCGGTTCGCTCAAGATTTCGCTCGCCGACATCCTGCTCAGCGTGCTGACCTTCCTCCTCGTCCTGTCGCTCGCCTGGTTCGCGACGCGCCTCGTCCGCAAGGGGCTGCGCGGCATGAGCCGGCTAGACGGGGTGCAGGAACTGCTCGCGGAGAAGATCGCGACCATCGTCATCTGGACCGCGGCCTTCTTCATCGGGGTGGACCTGCTCGGCATCGACCTCACCGCGCTGGCCTTTTTCGGCGGTGCCTTCGGCCTCGCCATCGGTTTCGGCCTGCAGAAGACCTTCGGGAACCTGATTTCGGGCATCATCCTGCTGCTCGACAAGTCGATCAAGCCGGGCGACGTCATATCGGTCCACGATTCCTCGGGCGCGGAAAGCTTCGGGCAGATTCGCAAGATCGGCATCCGCGCGATCTCGGTCGTCACCCGCGACCGGACCGAATACCTGATCCCGAACGAAACGCTGATGATCAACCAGGTCGTCAACTGGTCCTATTCCTCGCGCGACGTGCGCGTGAAGGCGCCCGTGGGCGTCTCCTACAATTCCGACATCGAGCTGGTCACCCGGCTGCTCTACCAGGCGGCCGAGGAGACCGACCGCGTGCTCAAGTCGCCCAAACCGCGCGTCAACATCATGGAATTCGGCGATTCCTCGGTCAATTTCGAGCTGCGTTTCTGGATCCAGGACCCGGAGGAAGGGATGGCGAACATCCGCTCCGACATCTACCGCCGGGTGTGGCACCTGTTCAAGGAGCACGAGGTCGAGATTCCCTTCCCGCAGCGCGATCTCAACCTGCGCCAGTCGGACCAGCTCGACCGCCTGATCGCGGCGCTCGAAGCGGAACGAAAGCAGGCGTCCGAGGGCGATTGACGCCGCTGCAAAGGACGGCGCGACCCGGAAAAGGCGCGGCGAGCGGGGACATGGAAGCGGGGCACAAGTTTCGCTTGCGCGGGGCAAACCCATTCTCGCTGGCGGCGCGAGGCGGTTTCGTCCATGCCCGGCGCCATGCGAACCACCCCCACTCCGCCCGCGTTCAGGCCGGGCACGGTCTTTCTCGTCGGTGCGGGTCCGGGCGATCCGGATCTCCTGACCCTGCGCGCCGCCCGGCTGATCGCGCGCGCCGCCACCATTGTCCATGACGGCCTCGTCAGCGCCGACATCCTCGCCCTCGCGCGGCCCGATGCGCGGCTGATCTCGGTCGCGAAACGGCGCGCCCGCCACACCCTGCCGCAGGAGGAGATCAACGCCCTGCTCGTGCGCGAGGCGCTGGCCGGGCGCGACGTGGTGCGATTGAAGGGCGGCGATCCCTTCATCTTCGGCCGCGGCGGCGAGGAGGCCGAGGCCGCGCGCGCCGCGGGCGTCCCGGTCGAGATCGTGCCCGGCATCTCCGCCGCGAACGGGGCGGCGGCGGCCGCCGGCATCGCGCTGACCCACCGCGACGCGGCGAGCGTGGTCAGCTTCGTCGCGGGCCAGTGCAAGGGTCTTTCCGAGCAGGACTGGTCGGGCCTTGCGGGCAAGGGCCGCACGCTTGTCATCTACATGGGGCTCAGGACCGCGCCCCAGATCGCCGAGAAACTGATGGCGGACGGCCTTTCCCCGGCCATGCCCGTCGCGGTGATCGAGAACGGCGCGCGTCCCGGGATGCGCGTGGTCAGGGGACCGCTCGCCGGGCTGGCCGAACTCGTCGCGGACCACCGGATCGCAAGCCCTGCCCTGATCGTCATCGGCGAGGTGACGGCGCGCGACGACGTCGCGCTCGCGCGGATCGCGATGGAGGCGCATCAATGAGGATCCTAACCGGAAACGATCTCAGGACCGGCGCGGTGGTGTGGTGGGACGGCCAGGGCTGGTCGCTCCACGTCGACGACGCGGTCGATGTCGCAGACGCGGCCGAGGAAATCATGGCCGCGCAAGAGGCCGCGCGGCGCGTCAACGTGCCCTATGCGATCGATGCGACGCGCGAAGAGGACGGCCATGTCCGCCCCGCCCATATCAAGGACCGCGTCCGCGCCCTCGGCCCAACGGTGCGGCCCGACCTCACCTTGAAACCGCAGGACCCCGCAGCGCTCGATTGGGTGATCTGAAAATGTATGCCTATGACCGATACGACCGGCAGATGGTCGATGCCCGCGTCGCCGAATTCCGCGACCAGGCCCGCCGCCGCCTCGAAGGCAAGCTGACCGAGGACCAGTTCAAGCCGCTGCGGCTGATGAACGGGCTCTATCTCCAGCTTCACGCCTACATGCTGCGCGTGGCGATCCCCTACGGCACGCTCAATTCGCGCCAGCTGACGATGCTGGGCGACATCGCGGACCGGTTCGACCGCGGCTACGGCCATTTCACGACGCGGCAGAACATCCAGTACAACTGGATCAGGCTGGAGGACGCGGCCGACATCCTCGCCGACCTCGCCACGGTCGAGATGCACGCGATCCAGACCAGCGGGAACTGCATCCGCAACATTTCTTCCGACCATTTCGCCGGCGCGACCCGTGACGAAGTGACCGACCCGCGCCCCTATGCCGAGCTGCTGCGCCAGTGGTCGAGCTTCCACCCCGAATTCAGCTACCTGCCGCGCAAGTTCAAGATCTGCGTGATCGCCTCCGAACGCGACCGCGCCGCGATGCGCCTGCACGACATCGGCATCCGGATCGTCGAGCGGGACGGCGCGCTCGGCGCGCAGTTCTTCGTCGGCGGGGGCATGGGCCGCACGCCGATGATCGCGCCGATGATCCGCGACTTCGTGCCGCTCGATCACCTCGTCACCTACGCCGAGGCCGCCTTGCGGGTCTACAACCGCTACGGGCGGCGCGACAACAAGTACAAGGCGCGCATCAAGATCCTCGTCCACGAACTGGGCGCGGAGGAATACGCCCGGCAGGTGGAAGAGGAATTCGCGCACCTCCTCGAGCAGGGCATCGAGCCGCCCTTCGCGGAACTTGAGCGTATCCGCGGCTTCTTCACCGACCCGCCGTTCGAACACGGGCCGAAAAGCATCGACCGCTCAGACCCCGATTTCGCCGTCTGGGTCGACCGCAACACGCATCGCCACAAGCACGATTCCTATGTCTCGGCCGTCATCAGCCTGAAGCCCGTCGGCGGTATCCCGGGCGATGCGACCGGGGAGCAAATGCGGCTGATGGCGCGGCTCGCGCGGGACTATTCCTTCGACGAGATCCGCGTCATGCACACGCAGAATCTCGTCCTGCCCCATGTCCGCATCGCCGATCTTCCGAAGCTCTGGGCCGAACTCCACGAAGCCGGGCTCGGCGCGCCCAACATGGACACGATCGAGGACATCATCGCCTGCCCCGGGCTCGACTACTGCTCGCTCGCCAATGCCCGCTCGATCCCGCTCGCCCAGCGGATCAGCGAGCGTTTCGACAGGTCCGGAAAGACCGGGAAACTGGGCGAACTGAAGCTCAAGATTTCCGGCTGCATCAATGCCTGCGGCCACCACCACGCGGGCCACATCGGCATCCTCGGCGTCGATAAGAAGGGCAAGGAGAACTACCAGCTCTCCTTGGGCGGGAGCGAGGCGGAGGATGTCAGCCTTGCCAAGATCACCGGCCCCGGCTTCGACGAGGACGGCGTGATCGAGGCAGTCGAGACAGTCACCGACCTCTACCTCGCCCGGCGCGAGCGGGGCGAACGCTTCATCGACACCTACCGCCGGCTCGGCATGGAGCCCTTCAAGGAGGCGCTTTATGGATAATGATCTCGGCACCAGCCCCGACGATGTCCAGTTCCGCTTTCGCGACGACGAGCCGGTCGATCACGCCGCGGTCACGGTCGATTCGGCGCTGGAACAGACCAATGCGACCGCCGTGCGGATCGAACCGGGCGACGATGCGCGGCTGCTGATCCCGTTTCTCGATCGGCTCGCGCTGGTCGAAATCAATTTCCCCGCCTTCACCGACGGGCGGGGCTATTCGGCGGCGCGCATCCTGCGCGAGGCTGGCTACACGGGCGAATTGCGCGCTGTTGGAGACGTGCTGGTCGATCAGCTTTCCAACATGCGTCGCTGCGGCTTCGACAGTTTCGCGCCCGACCGGCGCCTCGACGAGGACGACGCGCGCCGCGCCTTCGCGACCTGGCAAGCCGTCTATCAGCACGCCGCCGACACCCGCCCGACCATCGCCCAGCACCGCCACGGTCAAGGTTCATGAACGAAACCCGCAGGATCGACCGGCTCGACGCGGCTCCACGCTTCAGCGAGCACGACGCGGTGCGCCTCAACCGGATGTTCCGCGGCTCCTCGACTCAGGAAATGCTCGAAGGCGTGATCGCAGGCGACCTTGCGGGCGAGATCGCCGTGGTCTCGAGCTTCGGCGCGGAAAGCGCGGTGCTGCTGCACCTCCTGGCCGAGGTGGACCGCCGCGTGCCGGTCCTTTTCCTCGACACGGGCAAGCATTTCGCCGAGACGCTGGCCTACCGCGATGCGCTGGTCGAGCGGCTCGGGCTCGACCTCGTCGTGCTGGCGCCGGACGAGGCGGAGCTGGCCGCGAAGGACGCAAGCGGGCTGCGCTGGTCCTACGATCCCGACGGCTGCTGCGCGATCCGCAAGGTGAACCCGCTGGCGCAGGCGCTGGCGGATTACGATGCGAGCATCACCGGGCGCAAGGCGTTCCAGTCCTCCACCCGGGCGAACCTGCCGCGGTTCGAGATCGACACGTCCGACGCGCAGGGCAGGCTCAAGATCAACCCGCTGATCGACTGGACGGCAGGGGACATCGCGGACTATTTCCTCGCCCACGACCTGCCGGTCCACCCGTTGGTCGCGCGCGGTTTCCCCTCGATCGGCTGCGAGCCGTGCACCCACAAGGTCGCGCCGGGCGAGGACCCGCGCTCGGGCCGGTGGAAGGGTTGGGACAAGACCGAATGCGGCATCCACCGGCCCGGCGAGGAACCGTTCCTCTGACGCGACCCTGGTCGCGGTGGCTACAGCCAGCCCTCGGCGCGATACCACTCAGCCGTCGCCTTCAGCCCCTCCTCGCCATCGATCCGCGGTTGCCACACCTCGCGCGGCACCTTCCGGTCGGAGCGTGCGACCCAGTTGGGATGCGCCATGTAGCCCACGCGGTCGGCGGTGAGCTTGGCCCTGTCCCCGCGCAGCATCCGGTCGGCCCGCGCGGCGAGATCGAGCGCGGTGCGCGGCAGGTGCGGCGCGAACACGGCCTTGCGCCCGACCGCGCGGCCGATCGCCCGCGCCAGTTCCCTGTGCGCCCAGCCGCCCTCGCGCCCGTCATCGGGTTCGTGGATCGCCTGCGGCCCCTTGCGAGCGGCCAGCGCGACCAGCAGGCGGGCAAGATCGTGCGAATGGATGATCGAGGTCGCCCCGCCCGGGGGAAGCGGGACCAGGCCGAGCTTCGCCGAACGGAAGAGCTCGAACATCTCGGTGTCGCGCGGGCCATAGACCGCGGGCGGACGCACGATGGTCCAGTCGAGCCCGCTCGCCTCGACCAGCGTCTCCGCCCGCGCCTTGGACGCGCCATAGGCCGACAGCTTCGGCTCGCGCGCGGAAAGCGAGGAGACGAAGACGAACCGCGCGGCGCCCGCGGCCCTGGCAGCGGCGATCATGCTTGCCGTGCCGGTGACGTTGGCGGTTTCGAACCCGCGCGGGTCGGGGGTGTTGGTGAGACCCGCGACATGGATCACCGCGTCTGCCCCGTCGCACAGCCGGGCGAGCGCGGGCGGGTCTTCGAGCGTGCCGGAAATCCATTCGACCCCTGCGCGCGCTGCCTGCTCCCGCCGGGTCAGCGCGCGCGCCTTGTGCCCCTGCGAAAGCGACTCGTCCAGCACCGCCGAGCCGACGAAGCCGGTCGCGCCCGTGATCGCGAGCACGCTCAAGCGCGCACCATGTGATCGCGGTGCACCACCGCTGCGCGCGGGGCGTAGCCGAGCCTCGCCTCCTGTTCGCGCGTGCTGAGACCGGCGATCGCGCGGCATTCGTCGGACGAATATTCGACGAGGCCCTGCCCCAGCCGTTCGCCCTTCGGCCCGTGGAGCGAGACCAGCGCGCCGCGCTGGAACGTGCCCTCGACCTCGACCAGCCCGGCCGCGAGCAGGCTCGCCCCTTCGCCGAGCGCGGCGACGCAGCCCGCGTCCACCGTCAGCACGCCTTCGGGCGCGAGCCGCCCGCCGAGCCAGGCCTTGCGCGCGCTGTCGGATCGGACGGGCAGGAAGATCGTGCCGCGCCCGCTTGCGCGCAGGCGGGAAAGCGGCGCCTCGGCCCGCCCGTCGATGATGCCGAGCGCGATGCCGGCGCGCTCCGCGATCCGCGCGGCCTGCAGTTTCGCGAGCATCCCGCCAGAGCCGAGGCCCGAACCCGATCCGCCATCCGCCATCGCGACGATTTCGGGCGTGACTCCCTCGACCCGCTCGACCAGCGCCGCGCCCGGTTCGGACGGCGGGCGGTCGTAAAGCCCTTCGACATCGCTCAGGAGCAGCACGCCGTCCGCGCCCGCCGCCTGCGCGACCCGCGCGGCAAGGCGATCATTGTCGCCGAAGCGGATTTCCTCGGTCGCGACGCTGTCGTTCTCGTTCACCACCGGGACCGCGCCCCTCGCCAGCAGCATCTCGAGCGTCGCCGCGGCGTTGAGATAGCGCCGCCGGTCCTCGAGATCGCCCAGCGTCACCAGCATCTGCGCCGCGATCAGCCCGCGCGCCTCGAACGCGCCGGCCCACAGCTGCGCCAGCGCGACCTGCCCGACCGACGCCGCGCCCTGCGCTTCGGCAAGGCTCGCGCGGCCGCCTTTCGCAAGGCCGAGCCGGGCCGCGCCCAGCGCGATGGCGCCGGAACTCACGACGATCACCTCGCTCCCGCCCGCGTGGAGCGTGGCGAGGTCCCGGGCCAGGGTTTCGAGCCATTCGCGGCGCGGGGCGCCGCGTTCGACCAGCAGGGCCGAGCCGACCTTGACCACCAGCCGGCGGCAGCGCGCGGGGTCGATCAGGTCGGCGAGCTTCAGATCGGCGACCACTCGTCCGGTTCCTCCCCGTCCCCGTCGTCGACCTCGGCCGCCTTCGTCTCGGTCGAGGTGCGGGTCGGCAGGTAGGACAGCACCGCGTCGAGCAGCGGCTCGATCCCCTCGCCCGTCGCGCCGGAGACCGCGAAGACCTTGTCCGCCCCCGCCTCGACCAGCTCCGCGGCAAAGCCCGCGACGAGTTCCGGATCGGCGAGATCGCGCTTGTTGAGCGCGACGAGGCGCGGCTTGTCCGCCAGCCCCTCGCCATAGGCATCGAGCTCCTCCTCGACGATCCGCATGGCGCTCGCCGGATCCTGTTCGCCCGTGCCGGAAATGTCGATCAGGTGGATCAGCACCCGGCAGCGCTCGATATGGCCGAGGAAGCGGTCGCCGATCCCCGCGCCCTCCGCCGCGCCCTCGATCAGGCCGGGAATGTCGGCCAGCACGAATTCGCGGCCCTTGTGGCGCACGACGCCGAGCTTGGGCACGAGCGTGGTGAAGGCATAGTCGCCGACCTTGGCCCGGGCGTTCGACACCGCGTTGATGAAGGTCGACTTGCCCGCATTGGGAAGCCCGACGAGGCCGACATCCGCCAGCAGTTTCAGCCGCAGCCAGACCCACATCTCCTCGCCCGGCAGGCCGGGCTGATGCTGGCGCGGCGCGCGGTTGGTGGCGGTCTTGTAGGAGGCGTTGCCGCGCCCGCCCATGCCGCCTTCGAGCAGGGTGACGCGCTGGCCGACCTCGGTGAAATCGGCGAGGACTTCCTCGTAATCGTCGGAGATGACCTGCGTGCCCACCGGCACCTTGATCACCAGCGGCTTGGCGCTTGCCCCGGTGCGGTTCTTGCCCATGCCGTGCCCGCCGCGCGCGGCCTTGAAATGCTGCGAATAGCGAAAGTCGATGAGGGTGTTGAGCCCCGGCACGGCCTCGAACACGATGTCCCCGCCGCGTCCGCCGTCACCGCCATCGGGTCCGCCGTATTCGACGTATTTCTCGCGCCGGAAACTGACCGCGCCCGGCCCGCCCGCACCCGATTTCAAATAGATCTTGGCCTGGTCGAGGAAATGCATGGGCGGCACCTATGCCGTTCGCCGCGGAAAAGCGATCCCCGTTTTCGCGGGACCTGTCCGGGTGGAAAGCCGGGACACCTGGTGGAGCCGAGGGGAATCGAACCCCTGACCTCGTCATTGCGAACGACGCGCTCTCCCATCTGAGCTACGGCCCCGTTCAGGTGCTTGGCCGGGGGCGAAATCCGCACCCCGTTGCGGGCAGGCGCGCGCCTTAGCGTGAAGGCATGGCGCTTGCAACGGCAATCTTGCGGGCGGTACCCTTCGCGCCGGGGCGGCTTTCAGCGCAGGCGCAGGCCCGGAACGGTCGGCCCGGCCGGTTCCTCGAACTCGCCGTCGCCGCCGCGCTGCTCGCGCTCGTTCGCATCGGCCGGAAGCGGCTGCGTCACCGGCTGCGCGAGCACGCGTTCGTCGACCGGCACGACCGGGACCCGCTCCCCCGTCTCGGGATCGGTGACGGTCATCACGCCGCCCGGTTCGGCGACGGTCTGCGAAGGATCGCCGACCCCGACGCGCGGGACCGGCACGCCGTTTTCGCGCGCCTTCTGCACCGCGACCCAGCCGGGCTGCGAAGGGCCGAAGAGTTCGCCGTATTTCGCGTCCCATTCCGCCGATTCGCGCTGGTAGCGCTCATATTCGGTGAAGAACGTTTCGAACGGATCGAGCAGTCGCCCGAAATTGTCGCGCGCGAATTGCAGCGCGTCCTGCGGCGGATCGGCGATCGCGCGCTGGGCCATGTCGAGCGCGGCCGTGCAGAACCCCGCGCGCGCGGGCGGCAGGGCGAAGAAATTGTAGACCATCGTCGTCTGGCCGTCGCGCGCGACCATCGCCTCGCGGCGGGTCTTGGCCTCGCTGCGATAGCGCTTTTCCAGCCGGTCGTTGACGCGCTTCAGCTCGCGTTCGTTATCGACGATGAAGGCGCGGTAGCCGTCGAGGATCGGCTGGTAGCGATCCGCCGTGCAATTGAGCGCGGCGACGTTCCAGCCCGAACGGAAATGCCAGACGAGCTCGTCTTCGGTGAGGTCTTCGTTGACGGTGTCGCGCGTGCCGTCCGCGCGCCTGGGCGGGATTTCCATGACATAGGCCGCGCCGCCCGGGGGGAGCGGGCGATAGGGCGTCTGTTCGACCACCGGCGGGGGCGGCGGAGGGGGCGGCGGAGGAGGCGGGGGCGGCGGGGGCGGCGTCGCGCAGGCGGCGAGCGCGCCGGCGGCCACCGCCACGGTCAAGATCCTGAGCCCGAAGCCGGTCCTGCGCCCGGGCGGGGTGGCGGCAGCGGGCGCTGCCTCGCGGGGGAAGCTGTCCGACTGGGCGGTCTCGAAGCGGTCTGCCAAGCTCATGTCCATTCATCTTGCGCGAAGGGGTTCGCGGCCTGGCACCATGCCCCGGACCACATTGCCCCCGACTGAAGGCTTTCAGCATTAGATGGTCCGACCGACAAAACAAACGCCCGACCCCACCAAAATGGGGCCGGGCGCCGAAGATTTCACCAGCGTGGTGCGGGTGCCGGACCGGGACGGGGAACATCCCGTCCCGCACCGGCGCGCCTTATTCGCGGTTGCCCAGGAAGTTGAGCAGGAACATGAACATGTTGACGAAGTCGAGATAGAGGCTCGTCGCGCCCATGATCACGGCCTTGCCGGCCATCTGCGTGCCGCGGATGTACTGGTACTCGTTCTTGAGCCGCTGCGTGTCCCAGGCGGTGAGCCCGGCGAAGATCAGCACGCCGAGGATGCTGATGACGAACGCGAGCGTGCCCGACTGCAGGAAGAAGTTGAGCACCATCGCGACCAGCAGCCCGACCACGCCCATGACGAGGAACGTGCCGAAGCCCGACAGGTCCTTCTTCGTGGTGTAGCCCCACAGCGACAGCCCGGCGAAGGCACCGGCGGTCGCGAAGAACGTCAGCGCGATCGATTCGTTCGTGAAGCGCAGGAAGATCGTCGACATCGACAGGCCCATCACGGTCGCGAACGACCAGAAGACGATCTGCAGCGTCGACTGGCTCATCTTGTGCAGGCCGAAGCTCATCGCGAGGATGAAGCCGAGCGGCGCCAGCGCGACGACGAACCACAGCGGGCTCGTCACGAGCGCGGCGGTGATCCCGCTTTCGGAAGCCAGCAGCGCGACGAGGCCGGTGAGCAGCACGCCCGAGGCCATGTAGTTGTAGATCGAGAGCATGTGCTTGCGCAGGCCCTGATCGTAGGTCGCGCGGCCCGCGACGTCGCCGCCCGCGCGCGGCACCGAGCCGAAGCGGCTCTCGGTGCGTTCCGTGTTCTTCCAATCAGCCATGGTGGAACCCTTGTCTCCATTGCGGCGCGGGTTTCGAAAGGCTCCGCGCCCTGTGCCGACAATATCGGGGCATCGCCCCCGCTTTTCAAGCGAAACCGGTGCCCGACAGGTGCCTGTCATTAACCTTGCCTTGCGCCTGGATGAACGACGCCGCCTAGCCGATTTCCCGCGCCAGCGCCGCGCCCTTTGCCGCCGTCGCGCGCAGGGTTTCGGCGAGCAGGCGGCGCAGGGCGTCGTCCTTGTCGAGCACGTCCATCCCCTCGCGCGTCATCCCGCCGGGGCTCGCCACCCGGTCGGCGAGCGCGCCGGGGTCGAGCGCGGAGCCGGCGGCAAGGCTCGCCGCGCCCTCGACCATGACCGTCGCGAGCCGAGTCGCCTCCTCCGCGTCGAGCCCGAGATCGGCCGCCGCCCCGGCAAGTGCATCGATGAAGCGATAGACGAAGGCCGGGCCCGACCCGGCGAGCGCGGTGACGAGGTCGAAGCGCGCCTCGTCCTCCTGCCACACGGCGAGCCCGAGCCGGTCGTAGAGCGCCTGCACCTCCTCGCGCTCGCCCGGCGAGAGGCCCTGCTGGGCAAGGATCACCGGCGACTTGCCGATCCGCGCGGCGAGGTTGGGCATGACCCGGACACGGGCGCGCGCCGCCGGGAAAGCGGCGGCGACCTGCGCCAGGGTGATCCCGCCGAGCAGCGAATGGACCGCGATATCCGGCCCGGCGAGGCGCTGGAGCGTCGGGGCGAGGCTGCGCAGCTGCTGCGGCTTGAACCCGAGCAGGATCGCGTCGTGCCCCGCCCCCGCGGCCTCCTCCGGCGCGCGGAACAGGGCCACCCCGTCCGGGGCCGCATCGAGCGCCGGATCGAGCACGGCGAAGCGCGCCGGGTCCTCGCCCGCAGCGAGCCAGCCGGCGAGCATCGCGCCCGCCATGTTGCCGCAGCCGACCAGAAGCAGCCTGGTCAAGCCTCGCCCGCCGCGTCCACCAGCGCCGCCTCGAGCGCATCGCGCGGCGCCTTGTCGCCCCACAGCACGAACTGGAAGGCCGGATAGAACCGGTCGCATTCGTCGATCGCGCTTTCGACCAGCGCCTGCGCCTGGTCGAGCGAGAGCATCCCGTCATCGCCCAGCAGCGCGCCGTGGCGGTAGAGCAGCATGTCCCCGTTCGACCAGATGTCGAAATGGCCGAGCCACATCTGCTCGTTGACGAGGCTGAGCAGTTCATAGGCCGCCCCGCGCTTTTCGCGGGCGACGCGGATGTCGGGCAGGCACAGGAACTGCAGCACGTTGTCGCAGCTGCGCCAGATCGCGCGCAGCTGATATTTCGCCCAGGCGCCCTGGATTTCGCCCGTCATCTCGTCGTCGCCGACGATCTCGCACGGCCAGCCGCGCGCCTCGAACAGGGCGGCGAGCATGTCAAGCGGGGCGGCGTCGTCTTCGCCCGTCCGGGCGGGTTCGCGGCGCGGCATCATCGGCAGGCTTTCTGGTGGGAGCCGGGCTGCTGGGGGAGGGGCGGCTGGGGGCCGGGCTGCTGGGGGATCATGCTTTGCATCGCGGCAAGGAATGCACATGGGCTTTACCGCTTGGCAACATACTCTCCCGCCCGGCTTGGGGAGAAGCGATCTCGCCTGTTCAAAGCCTGTGAACAGAAAGCCGGGGACAGTCGCGGCAGGGCGCGTGCGACTCAGCCCAGCGGCCGGATTTCCGTGCCTTCGGGGCTGGTATAGGTGAAGCTGTCGAGCCCTTTCGCCTTGAGCGCGTTGACCATCTCGCGCGCCTTCGCACCGTCCTCGACCGGCCCGGCGAGCAGGCGGTTCGCCCGGCCCCAGCGGACGGTGTGCGGTTCGAACCCGCCGAGCACCCCGTCCGCCGCGCGCGCGATGCGCCGCCAGTCGAACCGCAGCGCGGACAGGTCCTGCCCGGTCGCGACCTGCACCCACACGCGCTTGGGATGCGCCGGCTTTTCCGGCGCGGGCGGCCTTTCGCGCGGGATCTCGATCGCGGAAAGATCGACCGCGTCGCCGCGGCTCGTCCCGGCGGGAAGTCCGCCGCCGGCGAGGTCGGTGAACGCCTCCGCCACGCGCGGCGGGGCCGACGGGGGCGACGCGGGCGACGAGGACGGCGAGGCGAGATCGAAGCCGGGACGCGCGCCGAGCGGTTCGCCCGCCGGTTCAAGCCTGCGGCCCGCTTCGTCCTCGCGCGCAAGGCGGGCCGCCCGCGCGTCCCCGCGCGGTGAACTTGCAATGGGCGCGTCCCCGCGCGGGGAACCGGAACTGCCCTCCTCGTCGCGCGCGAAACTGGCGATCCGCGCGTTCTCGCGCCCGATGTCGGCGGCGCGCGGGAATATCCCGAGATTGGCCGCCGCGGCCTGCTGCGCCGGGGTCAGGCGGGGCATGAAGGCGAGATAGGGCGTGATCCGGCCCGCGAGGTCGCGTGGCATGACCGCATCGACTATCGCCGCCGCGCGCGCCTGGTCGCCGAGGATCGCGAGACCGAAGGCACGAGTGCGAAAGGCGGCGTGATCGCGCCGGTCGAGCAGCGGGCGCAGCGTGTCCTCGAAGCCCGCGCGGTTGCCCGCGATCGCGTGGCTGAGCGCGAGGCGGCGGGTCGTTTCGTGATCGTCGGGGGCGACCTCCAGCGCCATCTCGTAGGCCGCGCGCGCCGCCTCGTGGTCGCCGACGAGGTCATAGGCGAGGCCCAGGTCGTGGGCGAATTCCGGCGGCTTCGCGCCGGCCGCCTCGGCAGCGGCAAATGCCTCGAGCGCCTCGACCGGGCGGCCCGAACGCAGATAGACCGCCGCGATCCCGAGCTTGACCCGCGCGCTCGCCGGGTCGAGATCGTCGGCCCGGCCATAGAAGCCCATCGCCGCGTCGAGATCGTCGAGCGCCAGAGAGGCATCCCCCGCCTCGACCAGCGCGGCCAGGCTCTTGGGCCGCCGGGCAAGGTCCATCAATGCGCGGTTGAGACGCTGGACCTCGCCCGAGGGGAGCGGCTGCACGACCTCGCGGGCGGTCACCTCCTGCGCGGCGGCGGGAAGCGATGCGAGGAGGGCCGCGGCGGCGAGCGCCGGAAAGCGAAGGTTACAGGGTTTCATCGTGGCGGCAGAGATAACCCGCGCTCCCCGCCGCGCCAGACCCGCAAGGGACCGCGCGCGGCAGGCGGAATGCGCCAGCCGACGAAACGAGCAGGCACCCGCGCCGGGCGCGCGCCTTACTGGTTCTTCTGGCTGGTGATGAAGCGCGGGATGCTGAGAGCGGTGGAATCGTCGTCGTCCTCGTCCTCGTCTTCGTCCCGGGCCGAACTGCGCGAGAGATTGGCCATCCGTTCGAACAGCGTGCTGCCCGCGCCGCTCGCGCTGCCGCCCGCGCCGCCGCTCCCGCCGCCGGAGCGACCGGCCGGGCCGCCTTCAGTGCCGCCGGGCGCGCTTTCGCCGAGGAGGCCGCGGCGTCGTTCGCCGAGGCGCGGCGCGACCGGCTGGTCCGCCGCCGCCAGCCGGTCCGCATCGGCGAGCAGGTCGCCGTGCCCGTCCTTGCCGCTATCCCCGGCCTGCGGGTCGTCGGAGTCGGAATATTCGACGTAATCGGCGGTGAGGTCGAAGGCGTCGTCCTCCTCGGCCCCGCGCAGCCCGGCGAGGGGATCGACGATCTCGTCGACGTCCTCGCCCTCGGGTTCGCCCATGTCGTCGCCCGCCTGCATCCCGGTGAGGTCGAAGGGCTCGCCATAATCGTCCCCGGCCAGGTCCTCGCCGGCCTCGGCCACGGGTTCGTCGACCCGGTCGGCCGGCGCGCCCGCTGCGGCGGCGGGAGACGGGGCGGGTGCGGGGACGACCGGGGCTTCGAGTTCGCTTTCGTCCGGCAGTTCGAGCACCGGCCGCTTGGGCGCGCGGCCCCCGCCGAACCCGGTGGCGAGCGCCGCGCCCGTTTGCCCACGATCCTGCGAGGCGGCCGAGCCCGGCTCGATCCCGGTGGCCACGACCGAGACGCGGATCTTGCCGTCGAGGTCGGGATTGAAGGCGCTGCCCCAGATGATGTTCGCGTCCTCGTCGACCAGTTCGCGGATGTGGTTCGCCGCCTCGTCGACCTCGAGCAGCTTCATGTCCTCGCCGCCGATGATCGAGATGATCACGCCCTTGGCGCCCGCCATGCTGACCCCGTCGAGCAGCGGATTGGCGATCGCCTGCTGGGCCGCGTCGAGCGCCCGGTTCTCGCCCTCGCCCTCGCCCGTGCCCATCATCGCCTTGCCCATCTCGCTCATCACCGAACGCACGTCGGCGAAGTCGAGATTGATGAGGCCGGGCATGACCATGAGGTCGGTGATCGAGCGCACGCCCTGCTGCAGCACCTCGTCGGCGAGCTGGAAGGCCTCCTTGAAGGTGGTTTCCGCCTTGGCGACGAGGAACAGGTTCTGGTTGGGGATGACGATCAGCGTGTCGACGTGCTTCTGCAGCTCGGCGATCCCCGCTTCCGCCGCGCGCATCCGGCGCGTGCCTTCGAACAGGAACGGCTTGGTCACGACGCCCACGGTGAGCACGCCCATGCGGCGCGCGGCCTCGGCGATGACGGGGGCCGCGCCCGTGCCCGTGCCGCCGCCCATGCCGGCGGCGATGAAGCACATGTTGACGCCTTCGAGCGCCTCCTCGATCTCGGCCACGGTTTCCTCGGCCGCGGCCTTGCCGACTTCGGGCCGGGCGCCCGCGCCGAGCCCGCCGGTGATGTCCGGCCCGAGCTGGATCCGCCGTTCGGCCGGCGAACTGCTGAGCGACTGGGCATCCGTATTGGCGACGATGAAATCGACCCCCTCGATTTCGGCGTCGATCATGTTGGCGATCGCGTTGCCGCCCGCCCCGCCGACCCCGATCACGGTGATGCGCGGCGCGAGATCCTCGTCAGCGGCCGGTCCGATATTGATGCTCATGAGTTCTTCCTCCAGCCGCGTTTTCCGGTTTCCCGCGGAGTTTACGGGCTATCCTGCAATTCTCTGACACAATCGTGACTTGCGGTTGATACCGTCTTAACCCTTATCCACAGTGGCCCCACAGGGTCCTGCGCGCGTTCATGCCACATCGGGGCGGTTTTCCCCAAATTCTCTAGCGCGCTCAGAAATACTCCCGCAGCGCGCGCATCAGCCGCGCGAGCGCGAAGGAGCCTCCCGGCGCGCCCGCGATCCGGCTGCGCGCATAACGGTCGCCCAGCGCGCGGATGTCCACCGGGTCGTCCGCCGCGTAGAGGCACAGCCCCGCCAGCGTCGCGAAACCCGGCGTCGCGTGCGCCTCGGGCAGGCCCTCGAACGCGGGCGGGCGGCCGATCCTGACCGGCATCCCGAGCGCCCCCTGCGCGAATTCGGCCAACCCCGCGAGTTCCGCGCCGCCGCCGGTCAGCACCACCTGGCCCGCGCCCATACCGCTGAAGCCCATGCCTTTCAATGCCTTGCCGATTTCGGTCGTGAGCCGGGCGAGATGCTGGGTGATGACCGAGACGAGTTCGGCCCGCGCGATCCGCCCGCGATCATCGGTCCCGCGGGCGACGCTCGCCCCGCCCGTCTCGTCCCAGTCGTCGCCGGGCGCGGTCAGCGCGATCATCTCGCGGTGGTCGCTGGGCGACGCGATGGCCGAACCGGAGACGCATTTCAGCCGTTCGGCCTGCGACTGGCGGATCCCGAAGGCCCGCGCGAGCGCGTCCGTGATGTCGGCCGACCCCATCGGCAGCGCGGCGAGGCCGAGCAGCATTCCGCCGGCAAAGACCGAGACATTGGTGACGTCCGCCCCGATTTCGACCAGCGCGACGCCCAGTTCGCGCTCCTCCTCGGACAGGCAGGCATGGCCCGCGGCGAGCGGGGCCGCGACCACGCCCTCGACATCGAGGTGGGCCTTCTGCACGGCTTCCATGAGGTTCTTCACCGGCGCCCCGTCGGCCAGCATCACGTGGATGTCGACGCCGAGCCGCTCCGCATGGAGCCCGCGCGGATTGGCGACGCCGTGCGCCCCGTCGAGCGTGTAATGCGCCGGCTGGGCATGGAGCACGGTGCGCCCGTCGGGCTGGATCGCCCCGCGCGCGAGGTAGAGGAGGTGTTCGACGTCCTCCTCCTCGATCCGCCGCCCGCCGATCTCGGTCTCGACGCTCTTGACGTCGCTCCTCAGCCCCGCCCCGGCGCAGGCGATCCACACGCCGCTCACGCTCGCCTGCGCGCTGCGCTCGGCCCGCTCGACCGCGTCGCGGATGGCGAAACTGGCCTGCTCCATGTCGGTGATGTAGCCGCGCTTCACACCCTTGCTCGCCCGGTGGCCCGAACCGAGCAGGACGAGGTCGCCGTTCTCCGCCTCGCCCATGATCATGGCCGAGACGCGGTACGAGCCGACATTGACCGCGCCGATCGTGCGGGTGAGCCGGGCACGCCCCGTTCCCCGGGCGCTTGCCTTTACGCTTGCCTTCGCGCCTGCCTTGCCCGCGCCCTTCGCCTGCCCGGCCGCGCGCCGCGCCATCACTCGGCCCCGCTCGCGGCGAGGTCGCGCGCCTCGATCCGTTCGCTGCGTCCGGGCACCCGCATGTAGACGCGCGGCGGGTTGCGCATGTCGAAGCTCGCGACCTGGCCGCCGATCAGCCGGTTCTGCCCGTCCATCCGCGCGAAGGTGACGAGCGCGCTCGCCGCCGCCGTCTCGCCTTCGGGGAGCGCGAGCACCTGCCCGCTTTCGAAGGTCACGTTCCAGCGCCGGTTGCCGATCCATTCGGCCGCCTCGACCCGCGGCAGGAGCGCCGGGGCCGCCGCGAGCAGCCGGTCGAGCGCCGCGACCTGCCGCGCCGCGCCCGGCCCCGAAATCCGCAGCCTGCCTGCCGCATCCTCGGGCGCGAGCGGGGCGAGTTCGTGGCCGCCCCTGTCGATCAGGACCAGCCGGTCGGGCCTGACCAGCACCGCGTGAGGTTCGCGCTCGACGATGTCGATGGCGAGCGTGTCGGGCAGCTGTTTCGACACCCGCGCGTCGGCCACCCAGGGCAGTTCGAGCAGTTGGGCGCGCAGGGCCTCGACATCGACTGCGGGCATGGCGCGGTCGCGCTGCGCGAGCGCGCGGGCATAGACCTCGCGTTCGTCCATGCGGTTGGTGCCGGTCACGCGCACGCGGCGCACCTCGAAACCGGCATCGGACGCCATGCGCGCGACTTCGGCTTCCGCCATGGCGGGGACGCCCGCGAGATTGGCGATGACGAAGGCGAGCGCGACCCCCGCGCCGATGATGACGGCGAGCCAGATGCGGGTCCATTGCTCCTCGGTGAAGGGCAGCAGGCCCATCGCGCGGTCGAGCACGCCGCTGGTCCGGGCCTTGGCCCGCCGCGCCCCGGCCGCGCGGCCCTGCGATTTCGCGGCGCGCCGCACGCCCTTGCCGTCCGAACGCCTGATCCGGTTAGCCATGGGCGTCCCGCTCCCTTGCCTGCCCTTTCGCCCGGTGGACCCGCAGCGCCTCCTTCACCAGCAGGTCGACAAGGTCGGCATAGTCGATCCCGGCGTGCTTCGCCTGTTCGGGCACGAGACTGAGCGGCGTCATGCCGGGCTGGGTGTTGGTCTCGAGCACGAAGAGGCCGTCCTCGCCCAGTTCGTCGTCCCAGCGAAAATCGGTCCGGCTGGTGCCGTGGCAGCCGAGCACCCGGTGCGCCTTCAGCGCATAGTGTTCGCACAGGGCGGCGATCCCGGGCGGGACGCGCGCGGGGCAGACGTGCTCGGTGCGGCCCTCGGTGTACTTGTGCTCGTAATCGTAGAAGCCTTCCGCGATGACCAGTTCGGTGACCCCGAGCGCGCGCGGGCCGTCGGTTCCGTCGATCACCGCGGCGGTGAGCTCGCGGCCCTTGATGAAGGGTTCGGCGAGAAGTTCGGCGAATTCCTGCCACGGCCCCGGCGCGTCGCGGTGGATGGGGTTGCCGACATTGCTGTCCGCGGTGACGATGGCGACGCCGACGGACGAACCTTCGTTTACGGGCTTTAGCACGTAGGGGCGCGGCAGCGGGTCGCGCTCGAACAGTTCAGCGGACTTCACGATGCGGCCGCCGGGCATGGGAATGCCGTGGGGGACGAGGGTCTGCTTGGTGAGCTGCTTGTCGATCGCGATGACCGAAGTGGCGAGGCCCGAATGGGTGTAGGCGAGGCCCATGAGGTCGAGCATCCCCTGCACGCTCCCGTCCTCGCCCGGCACGCCGTGGAGCGCGTTGAAGACGACATCGGGCGCCGCTTCGGCAAGGCGCGCGGCGACGTCGCGGCCCATGTCGATTGCGGTCACGCGGTAGCCCTTGTCGCGCAGCGCGGCGGCGATGCCGCGCCCGCTCATCAGCGACACTTCGCGCTCGTTCGCCCAGCCGCCCATCAGGACCGCGACATGGAGGGGAGCGGGCTCGCTCACGGCCTTCCCACCCGCTGGATTTCCCAGTCGAGCATCACGCCCGAATGCTTGTAGACCTTCTCGCGCACGAGTTCGCCCAGCCCCTCGATGTCGGCGCTGGTCGCCTCGCCCGTGTTGATCAGGAAGTTGGTGTGCTTTTCCGACACCTGCGCCGCCCCCAGCGTCAGGCCCCGACAGCCCGCCGCATCGACCAGTTCCCACGCCTTGCGGCCTTCCGGGTTCTTGAACGTCGACCCGCCGGTCCTGGTGCGGATCGGCTGCGATTCCTCGCGCGCCCGGGCAATGCGCTCCATTTCCGCGCCGATCTCCGCCGGGTCGCCGGGGCGGCCCCTGAACCTTGCCGAAACGACGATCGCGCCCTCGGGAAGCTCGCTGTGGCGATAGGTGTAGCCGAGGTCCCCGACCGGCAGCATCACCATCTCGCCACCGGGCAGGATCACCTCGCAATCGACCAGCACGTCGGCGACCTCGCTCCCGTAGGCCCCGCCGTTCATACGCACGAAGCCGCCCACCGTGCCCGGTATCCCGCGCAGGAATTCGAGCCCCGCGATGCCATGGTCGCGCGCGGTGGAGGCGACAAGGATACCCGGCGCGCCTGCGCCGCAAGTCAGCAGGTGGTCCTCGCCCGGCTCGACCCCGGCGAAGGGCTTGCCCAGCCGCACCACGATCCCGGGCACGCCGCCGTCGCGGATGATGAGGTTGGAACCCAATCCCAGCGCCATGACGGGAAGCTGCCCGCCCAGCCGCTCGAGGAAGAGCCTGAGGTCCGCAAGGTCGGCGGGTTCGAACAGCCAGTCGGCCTGCCCGCCGCTCTTGAACCAGACGAGCTTGGCGAGCGGGGCCTTGCAGGTGAGGTCGCCCCGGATGCCCTCGAGCGGGACGGGCGCCGCGACCGCCCCCTCGACCGCGCAGGTCGGGGCCCGTCCGTCGTCGTAGTTCCAGGTGTCGCCGGGCTGGACCATCCTATCGCTCATGCCTCACATGTGCTTCGACCGCGCCCGCAAGGGTAGCCGCCCAGCGCGTGATATCCCCGGCGCCGAGACAGACGACCATGTCGCCCGGGCGCAGCACGGCGGCGAGCGTTTCGGCGAGTTCGGCATGGCTTTCGACCAGCGCCGCGGAACGGTGCCCGCGCGACTTGAGCCCCGCGACGAGCGCCGCGGAATCGACGCCCGGGATCGGCTTCTCGCCCGCTTCGTAGACCGGGGTGACGAGCACCATGTCGGCATCGTTGAAACACGACTGGAAGCCGTCCATCAGGTCATGCAGGCGGGTGTAGCGATGCGGCTGGGCGACGGCGATGACCCGTGCGCCATCCCCGCTGGCGGACCCTTCCGAGGCGACCGCCTCGCGCGCAGCGGCGAGCACGGCCTGGATTTCGACCGGGTGGTGGGCATAATCGTCGATCACGCTCACGCTGCCGCCGGCAAGCGCGATCTCGCCGACCCGGGTGAAGCGCCGGCGCACCCCTCCGAACGCGCCGAAGCCTTCGCGGATGACCTCGTCCGAACAGCCCATCTCGATCGCGACGGCAATCGCGGCGAGCGCGTTCTGGACGTTGTGCCGTCCCGGCATGGGCAGGTGCACGCCCTCGATCCGGCGATCATGTTCGCCGCGCTGGCGGACCATCACGTCGAAGCTGTTGCCGCCCTTGTGAGCGCGCACGTTGACCCCGCAGATATCGGCCTGGAGCGAGAAGCCGTAGGTCACCACCTTGCGGTCGCGCACCTGGCCGATCACCGCCTGCACCTCCGGGTGATCGACGCACAGGATTGCCGCCCCGTAGAAGGGCACGTTCTGGATGAATTCGAGAAAGGCGCGCTTCACCCCGTCGAAATCGCCGTAATGGTCGAGATGTTCGGGGTCGATGTTCGTCACCACCGCGATGGTCCCGTCGAGCCGCAGGAAGCTGCCGTCGCTTTCGTCCGCCTCGACCACCATCCAGTCCGAATCGCCCAGCCGCGCGTTGGAGCCGTATTGTTCGATGATCCCGCCGTTGATGACCGTGGGGTCGATCCCGCCGCGGTCGAGCAGGCTCGCGACCATGCTCGTCGTGGTGGTCTTGCCATGCGTGCCCGCGACCGCGACGGTCGATTTGAGGCGCATCAGTTCGGCGAGCATTTCGGCCCGGCGCACGACCGGGATGCGCGCTTCCAATGCGGCGGCGACCTCGGGATTGCTGCGCTTGACCGCGGTCGAGGTGACGACCACCGCCGCCCCGTCGACGTTGCCCTTCGCATGGCCGATATGGACCGGGATGCCGCGTTCCCGCAGGCGTTCCACGCTCGCCCCTTCGGCGATGTCGGAGCCCTGCACGCTGTAGCCCAGATTGTGCATCACCTCGGCGATGCCGGACATCCCGATCCCGCCTATGCCGACGAAGTGGATCGTGCCGATATCGGTCGGAACGCCTCTCACGCCCGCCCCCTCACGCGGCCATGTCCTCGTCGCGCGTCGAAGGCTGCGTCCGCACCGCCGCCGCCGCGCCGCGCAGGGGCTTCTCGCCGACGCGGATCACGTCCATGAGGTCGATCCCGCCAAGGCTCTCGACGAGGTCGGCGAGGTCCTTGGTCGCATCGGGCCGCCCGCAATTGAACGCGGCGTGCGCGGCGTTGGCGAGGCTCGCCGGGTTCTGGGCGAGCGCCTGGATCTGCTTGGCGAGTTCCTTGGGCGTGAATTTCTCCTGCCGGATCATCCGCGCGCCGCCCGCCTTGACGATCTCGCGCGTGTTCGCCGCCTGGTGATCGTCGGTCGCGATCGGCAGCGGCACGAGGATCGCGGGCCGCCCCACCCCCGTCAGTTCCGCAATGGTCGAAGCGCCCGCGCGCCCGATGAACAGGTGCGTGTCGGCGAGGCGTTCGTGCATGTCCTCGAAATAGGTGCCGAGTTCGGCGGGGATGTCGTGTTCGGCATAGCGCGCGCGGACCGCGTCGAGATCCTCCGGGCGGCATTGCTGGGTCACCTGCAGGCGCGTACGCAGCGCAGGCGGCAGCATGGCGAGCCCGTCGGGCACGATTTCCGACAGCACCCGCGCGCCCTGCGATCCGCCGGTGACGAGAACGCGCAGCAGGCCCTCCTCGGTCAGCGGGGGGAAGTCCATCTCGCGCAGGGCCAGCACCTCCTCGCGCACCGGATTGCCGGTGAGATGAACCTTGCCCGCGTGCTTCGGCTTCAGCCGGTCGACCCGCGCATAGGAGGTGGCGATCGCATCGACCCGGCCAGCCAGCAGGCGGTTGACCCGGCCCAGCACCGCATTCTGTTCGTGGATGACGCTCGGCACCTTCGCCGATGTCGCGGCGAGCAGGGCGGGAAGCGCGGGATAGCCGCCGAAGCCGATCACGGCGGAAGGCTCGAACGCGTCGAACAGGCGCAGCGCCATGCCCCGCCCCTCGATCACGGCGCGCACGCCGCCGAGCCATTTCAGCGGGTTCTTCCCGAACCGCCCGGCGGGCAGGACATGGGCGGTCAGCCCCGCGGGCTTGCCCGGGATGGCCGCGCCGCGCTCGTCGGTGATGAGCGCGACGTGGTGGCCGCGCGCCTCGAGCTCGACGGCGAGCGCGAAGGCCGGGATCAGGTGCCCGCCCGTGCCGCCCGCGGCGAGGACGAAGTGGCGACTCGCGCCCGTGCGGGGCGTCTGGCGCGTCGGCTTGGTCATGCGCGCTCCTCCTTGCGCTCGAATAGGTGGCGCAGCCCGCCGCCCTCCCGCCGGAGGAAGGGATTGCGCCGCGTGATCGCCAACAATAGCCCGAGCGCGAAGCACACCGCCAGCGTCGATGACCCGCCATAGCTGACGAGCGGCAGGGTCGCGCCCTTGGACGGGAAGAGCTGGAGGTTGACGAGCACGTTCATCAGGGCCTGCCCGCCGACCTGCGCGATCAGCCCTGCCCCCGCGAGCAGGGCGAACAGGTCCTCCTCCTCCACCAGCCGCATCAGCGCGCGTAGCACGATCCCGCAGTAGAGCGCCACCACCAGCGCGCAGACGGCGAGGCCGAATTCCTCCCCGATGACCGAGAAGATGTAATCGGTGTGCGCCTCGGGCAGGCTGTTCTTGCGGGTGCCGAGCCACAGCCCGGTCCCCGTCCACCCGCCGTTCGTCAGCGTGCGGAAGGCGAGGTCGACCTGGTCGTAGGCGGTCCCGCCGCCGAAAAAGGAATCGATCCGGTTCTTCGCATTGCCATAGAGGAAATAGGTCAGCACCAGACCGGCGAGCCCGAGCACGGCGACCCCGGCGATGCGCCTTGCCGAAACGCCCGCCAGCAGCACCATCACGAACCAGATCCCGGCGAACAGGATCGTTTCGCCGAGATTGGGCTGCAGCATCAACAGCCCGCCGATGAGGGCGAGCAGCGCGCTCGCGAAGGCGAGCACGGGCAGGTGCGGATCGCGCAGCCGCCACGACAGGATCCACGCGAGGACGACCGCGAAGCCGGGCTTGAGGAACTCGCTCGGCTGGAGGCTCATGCCGATTTCGAGCCAGCGCCGCGAACCGTTCTTCTCGACCCCGAAGAAGGGCACGAGGACGAGTAGGACGAGCATGACGGCAAAGGCAAGGATCCCGAGACGCCGCGCATCGTCGCGGGCGAAGAAGGACAGGCCGATCATCAGCGCGAGGCCGAGCAGCTGGAACAGCAGGTGGCGTTTCAGGAACAGGAAGGGGTCGAGGATCGTCTGCGCGGTCGAAAGCTGCTCCGCGCTCGCGGGGGAGGCGGCGGCGACGGCGAGCGTGCCGAAACCCATCAGCAGCAGGATGAGGCCGAGCAGCCAGCGGTCGACCTCGCGCCACCAGATCCGCACCTCCTCGCGCCAGCCGCGCCGCACCAGCGCGGGCGGCAGGGCGCCCGCGCTCCGGCGCGATGCGGGAAGGGCGGTCGGCCCGGTCATGCCCCGGCCCCGGCCCCGCCCGCGAAGGAGCCGGGCGGGCAATCCGCGCAGCCGGAGATCACCCGGGCGAGGTTGCGGAAATGTTCGCCGCGCTTTTCGTAGTCGCGGAACTGGTCATAGCTCGCGCAGGCAGGGGAAAGCAGCACCACCTCGCCCGGTCGCACCGCCGCGCCCGCCCGGCTCACCGCCTCGGCGATCAGTTCGCAGCGTTCGACGCGCAGCCCGCGGGCCTCGAGCAGGTCGGCGAAACGCGGCCCCGCCTCGCCCACGGTGTAGGCCGCGGCGATGTTGGGAAGATGCGCCTCGCATTCGGCGAGCCCGTTCTCCTTGGCGAGCCCGCCGACGATCCAGTGGATGCGCGCGGCGCCCCGGTTGATCGAAGGATCGGGCGGGAAGGCGGCGAGCGCGGGCGCGGCGGATGCCGGGTTGGTCGCCTTGGAATCGTTGATCCACACGATCCCGTCCTTCTCGCAGGTCCGCTCCATCCGGTGCGGGAGCCCGCGAAAGCGCGGCAGGGCGTGGCGCCATTGCGGCTCGGTCACGCCCAGTTCCTCGGCAAGCGCCACCGCGACCGCGACGTTCTGGAGATTGTGCGGCCCCTGCAGCGCGGGCCATTCGTGCTGGAGATGTGCGAAGCGCGCGAGATCGGCAAGCACCGCCCGCCCCTCCCCCCGTCGCTCCGCCTGCCGCGCCCGGATCGCTCCGGCCGGGCCTTCGTCGGTCCCGAACACGGCGAGGTGGCGGGCCGACTGCATTTCGAACAGGCGCTCCTTCGCGGCAGCATAGGCGGGGTAATCGGCGTAGCGGTCGAGATGGTCGGGGGTGATGTTGGTGAGGGCCGCGACCTCGGGATCGAGGCTGAAGGTGAGGTCGATCTGGAAGCTCGACAGTTCGAGCACGTAGACCCCGACCCCCGTCTCGTTCGGGGCGAGCGGTTCGCGCGACATGATCGGCTCGCCGATATTGCCGCCCATCGCCGCGGGAAAGCCCGCCATGGCGAGGATGTGATGGGTGAGCGCGGTGACGGTCGACTTGCCGTTGGTCCCGGTGATGCCGACGACGCGGTGGTCCAGAAGATCGCGCCGGGCGAGCGCGAACAATTCGACGTCGCCGATCACCGGCACGCCGTATCGCGCCGCATGGGGCGCGATCGGGTGGGTGTTGAGCGGCACCCCGGGAGAGACCACGATCCCGTCGAACCCGGTGAGGTCGAGGGCAAGGGGATCGGCGAGGTCGCAGCGCCCCTCGAACGCGGAGCGCTTGTCGTCGTCGCGGTCCCACGCGATCACTTCGGCCCCGCTCGCGAGCAGCGCGCGCACGCTCGCCGCGCCCGACCGCGCGAGGCCGAGCACCGCGTAGCGTTTCCCGGCAAAGGCGGAGGAGGTGATCACGCCGTCCGCCCTATCTCAGCTTGAGCGTGGCAAGGCCCATCAGCGCGAGCACGATGGCGATGATCCAGAACCGGATCACGACCTTGCTCTCGCTCCAGCCCAGCTGTTCGAAATGGTGATGGATCGGCGCCATGCGGAAGACGCGCCTGCCGGTGCGCTTGAACCAGAAGACCTGGATGATGACCGACACGGCTTCGAGCACGAACAGCCCCCCGACGATCGCGAGCACGACCTCGTGATGCGCCGCGACCGCGATCGCCCCGAGCGCGCCGCCGAGCGCGAGGCTCCCCGTATCGCCCATGAACACGGCGGCGGGCGGCGCGTTGAACCACAGGAAGGCGAGCCCGGCCCCCATGATCGCCGCGCAGAACACCGCCAGTTCGCCCGCGCCCGGCACGTGCGGGATGCCGAGGTACTCGCTGAAATCGACCCGCCCGACGAGATAGGCGATCAGCGCGAAGGTCCCCGCCGCGATGATCACCGGCATGATCGCCAGCCCGTCCAGTCCGTCGGTGAGGTTCACCGCATTGCCCGCGCCGACCATGACGAAGGCGGCGAAGACGTAATAGGCCGGCCCCAGCGGGATCTCGACCTCGGAGAAGAAGGGGACGTAGAGATTGGTGCTGATCTGGCTGACGATGATGTAGCTCGCGACGCCCGCGACCGCGAATTCCATCAGCAGCCGCACCCGCCCCGAAACGCCCGCGTGGCTGGCCTTGGACACCTTGGCATAGTCGTCGAGGAAGCCGATCAGCCCGAACCCGAGCGTGACCGCGAGGCAGGCCCAGACGAAGGGGCTGGAAAGGTCCATCCACAGGATCAGCGCGGGCGTCAGCGCGACGAGGATCATCAGCCCGCCCATCGTCGGCGTGCCGCGCTTGGCGAGGTGGGTCTGCGGCCCGTCGAGCCGGATCGGCTGGCCCTTGCCCTGCCGCACGCGCAGCATGTTGATGAAGCGCGGCCCGATGATGAGGCCGATCACGAGCGCCGTGATCAGCGTCGCCCCGAAGCGGAAGGTCTGGTAGCGCACGAGGTTGAGCGCGCCTTCGAAACCCAGAAATTCCGCGAGAAGATAGAGCATGAACTCGTCCCCGGCGCGTGCCTAGCCCGCGCCATCCGTGAAGTGTGATACCAGCCCGCCGAGCCCGACCGAATTCGAGCCCTTCACCAGAACCGCATCGCCATGGGTGAGACCATATCGTCCGAGCGCCTGGATCGCCTCGGCGGGCGTTTCGCAATGCTCGAAACCGGGCACGAATCCAAGCGAATTGGCGCTGCCTTTCCCCAGTTCGGCGGCCAGCGCGCGCATCTCGTCGCCGACGAGGATCGCGTGGTCGATCCCTGCCTCGATCAACGGCTCGGCGAGCTGGGCGTGAAAGCCCGCGGAAAAATCGCCCAGTTCCTTCATGCTGCCGAGCACGGCCACCCGGCGGTGCGCCGGGGTCTGACCGAGTGCGCGCAGCGTGGCGCGCATGGAGGCGGGGTTGGCGTTGTAGCTTTCGTCGATCAGCAGCGCCTTCCCGCCGGGCACCTCGAGCTGGAAACGCGCCCCGCGGCCCTTCAATCCGCCCATTTCGGCGAGCGCGAGCCCCGCCGCGCCGAGGTCGCCCCCGGCCGCGCGCACCGCCGCCATCACGCCGAGCGCATTGGCGATCCAGTGTTCGCCCGGCTCCGCGACCGAGAAGCACAGTCGCTCCGCCCGGCCGAGGTCGGCGGTGACGAGCGAGCCGCCATTGGCGGAGGGAATCGCGTCGAGCAGGCGCACGTCGGCACCCTCGCTGCGCCCGAAGGTGACGATGCGGTGGCCGAGCCGCCGGGCGTGGCCGACGAGGCGCGGCGCCCATTCGCTGTCGGCGGGAATGATCGCGGTCCCGCCCGGCATCAGCCCGGTGAAGATCTGCGCCTTCTCGTCCGCGATCGCCTCCATGCTGCCGAGGTTCTCGATATGCGCGGGCGCGATGGTGGTGATGAGCGCGACGTGCGGGCGGACATGGGCCGACAGCGGCGCGATTTCGCCGGCGTGGTTCATCCCCATCTCGAACACGCCGTAGCGCGCCCGAGCGGGCATCCGCGCGAGCGACAGCGGCACCCCGACATGGTTGTTGTAGCTGCGCACCGAACGATGCGCCGCACCCCGGCTCGCCCGGTCGAGACAGGCGAAGATCGCCTCCTTCATGCCGGTCTTTCCGACCGACCCGGTGATGCCGATCCGCACCGCGCCCGAACGGTCGCGCGCGGCATGGGCGAGCGCGTGGAGCGCCTTGGTCGTGTCCTCGACGAGGACATGGGGGAAATCGACAGGGCGATCGACGATCGCCGCGACCGCGCCGCGCTCGAAGGCCTGTTCGACGAAGCGGTGCCCGTCCATGCTTTCGCCCTTCAGCGCCACGAACACGTCGCCGGGGCGCACGTCGCGCGAATCCGTCTCGATGCCCGAAGCCTCGAAGGCGTGGCTCGCCGTGCCGCCGGTGGCTGCCGCGATCCCGGCCGCATCCCACAGGGCAAGCGGCAGCGCGTCGCGCGCCGTGAGCGGCCAGCTCCTGAGGAGCGCTGAGGTGCGTCGCGTCATCGACCCGTATCCCGGTTACGTTCGGCCGCGCATTCGCGTGCCACTTCCACATCGTCGAACGGTAACACCCGCATAGCCTCTCCCGACCCGATAATCTGCCCCTGCTCGTGGCCTTTCCCCGCCACGAGGATGATGTCGTGTTCGCCCGCGCCCGCGATCGCCTCGGCGATGGCCTCGCGCCGTCCGGCGACCTCGACGATGTCCGCCGCGCTCCCTGCGGCGCGCGCGCCTTCGAGGATGGCGGCGCGGATCGCGCCCGGGTCCTCGCCGCGCGGGTTGTCGTCGGTGACGATCACCCGCTCGGCCCCGCGCGCTGCGACCTCGCCCATGGCTGCGCGCTTGCCGGGATCGCGGTCGCCGCCCGCTCCGAAGACGACGGTGAGCCTGCCGCCCGCCACGTGATCGCGCAGCGCGGCGATGGCTGCTTCGAGCGCGTCGGGCGTGTGGGCATAGTCGACATAGACCGGCGCGCCCACGGCAGCGATCGCGGCGCGTTCGAGCCGCCCGCGCACCGGCTGGAGCCGGGCGAGCGCGCCGAGCGCGTCGATCGGCGCGAGCCCGGTCGAAAGCGCGAGCCCCGCCGCGACGAGGGCATTGGCGGCCTGGTATGCGCCGATCAGCGGAAGCTCGAATTTCCAGTCCGTATCCGCGTGGCGCACCATCAGGAACTGGCCGAGCTGGGTCGGCTCGCGCCTCACCAGGGTCAGGAAATCGCCTTTCTCGCCGACCGTCCGCACGTCGAGCCCGCACGCCCTCGCCCGCTCGATCGCCTGCGGGATCCAGACCGCATCGTGCCCGTCGTCATGGATCACCGCCGGGCTGCCGGGCGGGGCGACCTCGGCGAAGAGCCGCATCTTGGCCTCGAAATAGGCCTCCATCGTGCCGTGATAGTCGAGATGGTCCCGGCTGAAATTGGTGAAGGCCGAAGCCGCGACCGGCGGGCCTTCGCTGCGATACTGCGCGAGGCCGTGGCTCGATGCCTCGTAGGCGACGTGGGTGACGCCCTCGCGCGCCAGGCCCGCGAGGTTCGCGAGGAAGGTGACGATGTCGGGCGTCGTCAGCCCGGTCGAGACGCTTTCGTCGGGCGTGGTCACCCCCAGCGTCCCGATGCTCGCCGCGCGGTGGCCGCAGATGCGCCAGATCTGGCGGGTCATCTCGACGCAGGAAGTCTTGCCGTTGGTCCCCGTCACCGCGACGAGCGTTTCGGGGAACGGCGCGAAGAAGCGGGCGGCAAGCTGCGCGAAGGTGCGGCGCGGCTGCTCGCTCGCGACATGCGCCGCGCCCTCGACCCGCGCGTGCGGCGCGGCGACGACCGCGATTGCGCCCGCCGCGATCGCCTCGGGAATGACGTCCTCGGCGTTGAAGCGCTCGCCCCGGAAGGCGCCGAAGACCGTGCCGGGGGCGACCTTGCGGTGATCGATCGCGAAGCCGCTCACGGCCGCGTCCGTCCAGTCGCCGCGCGGCTCCACCCCGGCCGCTTGGAACAGCGCCGCAAGCCTCACTTGTCCTTCTCCATCAGGTAGCGCAGGTCGGAGATGTCGACGTCGCGGTTGTCGTCGGGCCGCACCCCCAGCATCGGGCCGATCCGCGGAACCAGCCGGCCCACGATCGGCGCCGCGTTCCACGCCGCGGTGCGCTGGAAGGAGCTGGCGATGGTCCCGCGCGGTTCGTCCAGCACCACCACGACGACAAAGCGCGGCCGGTCCATCGGGAAGGCCGCGGCGAAGGTGCTCATGAGCTTGTTCTTGACGTAGCGCCCGCCCGCGTTCTTTTCCGCCGAACCGGTCTTGCCGCCGACGCGGTAGCCCTTGGCATCGGCGCTGCGCCCGGTGCCGTAGAGCGCGATCATCCGCAGCAGCTGGCGCATCCGGGCCGAGGTCGAGGCCTTGAACACCCGCTTGCCGCGCGGCACCTCGCCCGCCTCGAGCCGGTGCAGCGTCGGCGGACGCCACAGCCCGCCGTTCACCATCGCGGCATAGGCGCCCGCGAGATGCAGCGGCGTCACCGCGATGCCGTGGCCGTAGCCGACCGTCATCGTCCGGATCCGGCTCCATTCGCCGTTCGGCCAGAACGGCAGCGCGCGCGCGGGCAGTTCGATCGTCGGGCGCTCGTGCATCTTGAGGTCCATCAGCATCCGCCGCATCCGCTCCGGGCCGAGCTGGTCGGCGACCCGCATCGTCACCGTGTTCGACGAATAGGCCAGCGCTTCGGGGATGTTGAGCGCATCGCCCTTGTCGGTGTAATCCGCCAGCCGCCGGCTCCCGATCTCCACGGGCCGCGCGTCCCAGTCGCGCGACAGGTCGCGCACGACGCCCGCATCGATCGCGGCGGCAATGGTCAGCGGCTTGAAGGTCGAACCCAGTTCGGAAACCTGGTTGGTCACCCGGTTGAGCATGTTGGGCACGTCGCCCTTCGCGATCCGGTTGGGATCGAAATCGGGCAGCGAGGCCAGCGCCATGACCTCGCCCGTGTCGACGTCCAGCACCACGCCCGCCGCCCCGATCGCATCGGTCGCGAGCATCCCCGAACGCAGTTCGTCCTCGAGCGCGCCCTGCACCCGCAAATCGATCGAGAGCGCGGCGGGCAGGCCGCGCAGGGCAGGATCGGCGAGCCGCGCGTCGAGCACCTGCTCCATCCCCACGCGCCCGCCGAGCCGCCCGTCCTCCTCCTCGACCACGTAGCCCAGCACGTGCGCGGCGAGCTTGCCCTGCGGATAGTGCCGGTCGGGTTCGCGCGGGGTTTCCAGCGCGACTTCGCCGAGGTCGAACACGCGGTTGGCCTCTTCGGGCAGGATGCGGCGCCGGAGATAGGCGGGCCTGCCGCTGGCAAGGAGGCGCGTGGTGCGCTCGGCGTCGAGGTCGGGGAAGATCGCCGCGAGCCCCGCTGCGACCTCGGCGGGCGGGCGCACCAGCGGCGCGCCGCCATCGTCCATTGCCGCGGGGTTGAACCACAGGGCATAGGCCTCGAACGCGCGCGCCAGCGGGATGCCGTTGCGGTCGGTGATCTCGCCGCGATCGGGCAGCAATGCCGCATCGAGACTGGTGCGGCGCGGGCCGTCCCCCTCGAGCCCGAGCGCAGCGAGGCGCAGCAGCGCGACGCACGCGACCAGCACGAACACGAAGGCGACGAAAAGCAGCCGCGCGCGCGCCGTGAGCAGCCATTGGCGGCGCAGGCTGATGAGCTGGCCGCGCGCGGTCGGCAGCGGCGGGCGCGCGCCCGGCGGTGGAGCGGGCGACGGGGCGGGTGAACGCGCCGGCTCTGCGGCGGGCGGCGCGGCGGGCGCGGGCGGCGCTCCGGCAGGGCGCGCGCGGCCGCCGGGCGCAGCGCGGTCGAACCCGAGCGGCAGCTGCGGCTGGGCGCCCCCTGCAAACGAGCCCGTCCGTTCCCGCATGATGCCGGGCGCGAACAAGGGCCCCAAGCCGGAGGCCTCGGCGGTCATTCGGGGCGCCCTGCGCGCCCTGTCTCGCGCGCGGCCTGCGCGCGCGCCGGGCGGATCGGCGAAGCGTCGATCAGGAAGTCCCCGAAGGCCTCGGCGAAACGCGTGGTGGCAGCGGCATCGGCCGCGTTGCGCGCGGAAGCGAGCGTGACCGGCTTGCCCGTGATCGGCGAGACCATCGCCCGCTCCGCCCGGTCGCCCCCCGGCGTTTCCGCCTGCGAGGCGTCGGCGAAATCGACCCGCGCGACCCGGATCGGGGCGGGCGCACCCGGCCCGCGCGGTTCGCCGAGGCTCGCGAGCTGGCGTTCGCCTTCGAGATACTGGTCGGCGCGCGGCGCTTCGTAGCCGAATTCGACCCGGTTCCATTCGGCCAGCTGGCGCTGGTTGGCGCGCGCCTGGAACTCGGTTTCGAGCCGGCGCGTCTCGCGCTCCAGCCGGATGATCTCCCGTTCGGCGAGCAGGACCTCGCTCTTCACCGCGTGGACGCGCAGGCTGAGCAGCACGAACAGGCCGAGGCACAGCGCCAGCACCGCGGCCCAGCCGAGCGAACGCATCCGGGCATTGGTCATGATCATGGCGTTTCTCCCGGGTTGGAACGGTCCGGCGCGCGCGCCGGCGTGGCGGTCCGCGCGGCGTGGCGCAGGACCGCGGAGCGCGCGCGCGGGTTCGCCTCCAACTCCGCCTCGCCCGGGCGGATCGCCTTCGACAGGCGGGCGAAGGTCGGGGCGGCGCCGGGCATTTCGCCCGGCAGGTGGCGCGAAACCGCACGGCCCGCGCCCGATGCCTCGCGCAGGAAGCGCTTGACGATGCGGTCCTCGAGGCTGTGGAAGCTGACCACGGCGAGCACCCCGCCCTCGCGCAGCAGGATTTCCGCCGCGGCAAGACCGGCGCGCAGTTCGCCCAGTTCGTCGTTCACGTGGATCCGCACCGCCTGGAAGGTGCGGGTCGCGGGGTCCTTCTTCTCGTGCGGCTTGTGCCCGAGCGCGCGGCGCACCACGCGGGCGAGATCGCCGGTCGTCTCGAGCGGGCGGGCGGCGACGATCGCGCGGGCGACCCGGCGCGACTGGCGTTCCTCGCCATAGTGATAGAGCACGTCGGCGATTGCGGCTTCGTCGGCAGTGTTGAGAAAATCGGCGGCGCTTTCCCCGTCCCCTCCCATTCGCATGTCGAGCGGCCCGTCGGCGGAAAAGGCGAAGCCGCGCTCCGCCCGGTCGAGCTGCATCGAGGAAACGCCGATGTCCATGACGACCGCGTCGACCTTTTCTACGCCGAGCGTGGCGAGTTCGTCGGCCATTTCGGAAAAGCGCCGGGGGTGGAGCGACAGCTGGCCCGCGTAACGGGCGACCATCGCCTCACCTTCGCGGATCGCGTGCGGGTCGCGGTCGAAGGCGAAGACGCGCGCGCCCGCCTCCAGCAGCGCGCGTGAATAGCCGCCCGCGCCGAAGGTCGCATCGACGATGGTCATGCCGGGCGCGGGCCCGATGGCCGCGACCACTTCGTCGAGCAGGACGGGCAAGTGGGCAGGGGCGTGCGACGGGTTCACTTCGCCCCTCCCCTCGCCTTGGCCATCAGCGCGCGGCAGGTCGCCTGCGCGCCCTTGAAGCTCGCGTCCATCCGCGCAAGTTCGTCCGGGTTCCAGGCGAAGAAGAACCTGCCCGCCCCGTGGAAATAGAGCGCGTCCCCGATCTTGCCCAGGTCCTTGAGGTGTTCGGGCATGACGAAGCGGCCCGAATCGTCGAACGGGATCTGTTCGAAGCCGAAAAGCTGCTGGGCGCGCACGTCGGGGTCGAAATCGCCCTGTCCCAGGCGGATCGCGCGCTCCTCCTCCCTTTCGAGCTGCTGGTGGAGCTCCTCGATGCGCGAGAGGCCGAAGCCGACGAGGCAGTCATACTTGTCGTGGACCGCGAGGCAGAGCGTGCGCGCGCCCCCGGAGCTTTCCTTCACCGCCTTGCGGAAGGTCGGCGGCAGGACGAACCGGCCCTTGTCGCCGGCGGGCGAGAAGGCCTGTCCGTTATATCCCGAAAAAGCCGCCACGCCCTTGCCCGATCCCTCTTGCGCTTGCCGTCTCCCGACACGCCTTCCCCCTCGCCCCCCGAGCGCGCGTTCGGGCGGCGCGCCGCGCTCGAAGGCGGGACGCGGGACAATGCGGCATGTTTGATGGATCCCGGTAATATCCGGGAAGCAGGCGGGTGAAAAGGGGATTTTGCGGGATTTCGCGGGATTAGATGGTAAATATATGATTTATATATCTTTTCTTCGCACCCCTTGGTATTCGCACTGAGCCCGAAGCGATCGGACCAGGTCAACAAAACCCCGCAAGCACCCTGAAAACCGGGCACGATTCCCGTTCATTCCCCGCCCTTCCCGGCGCAGCGCGCGGGCTTTCCCGTGAAATCCCCGGCAGGGTCGCAGGCAAAGGCGTGGTCGAACAGCGCGAGGATCGCGGAACCGCCCTGCCCCGCCTCGGCGGCGAGCCCGGCGTGTTCGAACAGGGTCGCATCGGCGAGCAGGGTCACGCTGCCCTCGCCGACCCGGCAGCGCGCCAGGGCCCGGTCGGCCGCGAAGGTGCAGTCCGCCCCCGCGCCCTCGCGCTGCTGCACCCTCCCCGCGAGCGCGAGCGGCAGGGTTCCGCCCGCAAACTCGGCGAAGCGCGGCGCGGCGGCCTGCGTCTCGTCGAACATGACCTTCATCCCCCAGCGCTCCACCACCGGCGGGATCAGCGCGACCGCGTTCGGCCGGCGCGGATCGCCGAGCGGGAGGTCATAGTCCCCGGTGAGCATCGGATCGAGCACCAGCAGCAGCCGCCCCCCGGCGCGCACCCAGTCGTCGAGCGCGACGTTGTCGGCCGGCGAAAGGCCGCGCGGCTGGATCACGGCGAGGCGCGTCAGGGCGGCGAGGGGATCGCTCGCCGGGTCCTCGCCGGTGAGGCCGGGGACGGGGGCGAGCGTGTCGAGCGGGACGATGCGATAGCCGCGCTCGATCGCCCGCCTTTGCCAGGGCACCTCGCCTTCCCCGCGGGCGAGCGCCTCGATCCCGAGGTCGAGCGGGCGGTGGAGCGGCAGGCCGGTGTGGAGCCCGAGTTCAGGGCGCGGTCCCACGCCCGCGGCAGGGGCGGCGGGCGGCTGCGGGGAGGCGGCGGGCGCATCCCCCGGCAGCAGAAACCGCGGCAGCAGCAGGGCGAGCCCGACAACCAGAAGCGCGGCAAGGCCGCCCAAGAGGAGGGTGCTGGCACGCATCGCCGCCATCCGTGCGAGGGCTAGCCCGGCCTCGCGCGGTGCAGCGGGACCATCACTCGCCCTCGTCGCGGCGCGACCGGTCGGGGGCGGCCCGGCCCTCGCCGACCGGCGGGGTGGCGGACCGGGACGGGCGCTCGCTGCGCGATTGCGGCCCCGGCGATGGCTCGGGCTCGGGCTTGGGCTTGGTCTCGGTCGGGGGGACGACTCCCGCGTCGGCCAGCGGATCGCGCTGCGCGGAGGGCGCGGTCGGCTCCGTCGTGGGGGCGGCGTCGGGCGCGGCGGTTTCCTCGACCCGGTCGGCCTGGCTGCCGATGATGCTGGCGAGGCCCACGAGCAGGACCATCGCGCAGATCCCGAACACGCCGATCTGGAGCCGCTGCAGCGCTTCGGACCGGGTCCCGCCGAGCGGTGCGCCCCGGGGCGGTTCCTCGTCCCGGTCGCCGGGGTCGGCCGCGAAGAGCCTGCGCGCCATCATGCGCCGCCTGACAGCCAGTCGAACACCGGCAGGCCCTTCGCGCGCAGCCATTCCGCGTTGTAGAGGGTCGAGAGATAGCGGAAACCCGTGTCGCACAGGATCGTCGCGACCTGGGGATTCTCGCGGCCCTCGGCGACGAGTTGCCGGCCAAGTTCGATCGCGCCCGCGACATTGATGCCGGAGGACAGGCCGAGGCACAGGCCCTCCTTGCGCAGCAGGCGTTCCACCCAGACGAGGCCTTCCTCGTCCGAGATGCGGAACTGGGTGTCGATCGGCGCGCCTTCGAGATTGGCGGTGATCCGGCCCTGCCCGATGCCTTCCGCGACCGAGGAGCCCTCGGCCTTCAATTCGCCGTGCGCGAAGTAGTTGTAGAGCGCCGCGCCATGCGGATCGGTCAGCGCGATGCGGATGTCGGGGTTCTTCTCCTTGAGCCCCATGCCGACCCCCGCGATCGTTCCGCCCGTGCCCGCGGCGCAGGTGAAGCCGTCGATCCGGCCGCCGGTCTGGTGCCACAGCTCCTGCGCGGTGCCCTCGATATGGGCCTTGCGGTTGGCGACGTTGTCGAACTGCCCGGCCCACACCGCGCCCGCGGTCTCCTCCGCCATCCGGCGCGATACGTGCTGGAAATGATTGGGGTCGGCGTATTTCGTCGGCGGAACGAGGACCAGTTCGGCGCCCAGTGCGCGCAGCGTGTCCATCTTCTCCTTCGACTGGTTGTCGGGCATGACGATGACCGTGCGGTAGCCCAGCGCATTGGCGACCAGCGCGATGCCGATGCCGGTGTTCCCCGCCGTCCCCTCGATCACCGTGCCGCCGGGCTTCAGTTCCCCGCGCGCCTCGGCATCGCGGATCATGTAGAGCGCCGCGCGGTCCTTCACCGAGGAGCCGGGATTGGCGAATTCGCACTTGCCCCAGATGTCGCAGCCCGCCGCCCCGCTCGGCCCGCGGAGCCGGACGAGCGGGGTGTTGCCGATGAGCGAAAGCGTGTCGCCGATGGGAGCGGTGATGTTCATGCCTGCCGACCTAGGCCTTCCCGGCCCCGCCCGCAATCGCCGTTCAGTCCTCGGGCGCGATCGTCACCTTGAGCCCGTCGAGCGCGTCGGTGAACGGAATCTGGCAGGACAGGCGCGAGGTTTCGGTGCGGTGGTCGGAGCTTTCGAGCAGGTCGTCCTCGTCCTCGCTCATCGCCGGGAGCCTGTCGGAAAAGGCCGCATCGACGTGGACATGACAGGTAGCGCAGGAGCAGCACCCGCCGCACAGCGCGAGCAGTTCGTCGAAGCCATTGTCGCGGATGGCCTCCATCACCGTCAGACCGTCCTCGACATCGATCTCGCTCGTTTCGCCTTCGCGATTGGTCACGACCAGCTTGGGCATGGGCTTTCGTTCTCCTGCCGTTCGAAAGGTTGCGCGCGAAGGGCATCGCGCTGTTCGGGAAACAAGCGGGCTGCTAGGCCAGTTTGAAACGCTAGGCAAGTTAGGGGATTTGAGAGTGAGCCGCGCTCGATGGGGCTGAACGAAGGGCAATTGCGGGCCGCCCTGGACGCTGTCGCGGCGCGCGACGAACGGGTCGCGCGCGCATTGGCGCGGGTCGGCCATCCCGCCCCGCGCATCCGCGAACGCGGCTTTCGCACGCTGCTTCGCACCATCGTCGGCCAGCAGGTCTCGGTCGCGGCGGCAGCTTCGATGTGGGCGAAGCTGGAGGCCGAGCTGGGCGGGGATTTCGCTCCGGCGAGCCTGCTGGCGCGCGATTTCGACACGCTTCGCGCCTGCGGCCTGTCGCGCCAGAAACAGGGCTATGCCCGCTCCCTTTGCGAACTCGTCGAAGCGCGCGCGATCGACCTTCATGCCCTGCCCCAGGACAACGAGGAGGCGATCGCGCTGCTGACCGGGGTCAAGGGCATCGGGCGCTGGTCGGCGGAGATCTACCTCCTGTTCGCCGAGGGGCGCGGCGATATCTGGCCGGCGGGCGACCTTGCCGTGCAGGAAGGCGTAAGGCGGCTCGTCGGGATGGAGGAGCGCCCCGGGGAGAAGGACACCCGTGCCATCGGCGAGACATGGGCGCCCCATCGCGGGGCCATGGCGATCTTCACCTGGCACTATTACTCGAAAAGTCGTGAACCGGTCTGAGCTGGTGTCCGAAATCCGCATTTTCCGTCGGAAAGCGAAACTTCCGCTTGCGACCCCGACGCCGGCAAACCCCTTTGCCGGAAAAGGGTGAAGGGCAGTTCACCACCCAAATTCGGTCATTCAGCTGCCTTTCGGATACATCAAGAAACCGCTTTCCAGACGCTGCCGGAATGTCGCAGTAGCGAGCTCGACTGAGTGAGCTCGACCGAGTGATCTCCACCAACCTCCTGAAATCGCAGCATTAGGCTCAATTCCGCGCAGCAATCTCTTTTTCCCGCAATTGCGCCAATCCGGCGCTTTGACCTTGCCGAACCGCTTGATCGCAAACGGCAATGGCGTATTGTCGACACAACACACCGGCTTGAAGGGGAGAGGAAAGCCGCCATGTCGAACATCTCGAACACCGTCCGCCTGCTGGGCACCGCCGTCGCGGCAACGGCCCTGTGCCTGCCGGGCCTCGTCTCGGCGGACCCGGCGACAAACCACAAGACCACGATTTCCGGAGCATCGATGACCACCACGCAAGAGCAAGCCCCGATCATCCCGCGCGACCACCTGTTCGGCAATCCCACCCGCGCGCAGGGGCAAATCAGCCCGGACGGCAAATGGCTGTCCTGGCTCGCGCCGAGCAAGGGCGTGCTCAACATCTGGGTCGCGCCGGCGGACGATCCCGACGCGGCGAAGGTCGTCACGAATGCCGTCGAACGCCCGATCCGCCAGCATTTCTGGGCCGCGGACGCGAAGAGCATCGGCTACATCCAGGACAAGGGCGGGGACGAGAACTTCCTGCTCTACCGGATCGACATCGCGACCGGCGAGGAACGGCTCATGACGCCGTTCGAGAACACCCGCGTCCAGATCGTCGGCGCCTCCGAGACGATCAAGGACAAGATCCTCGTCGGCCTCAACAACCGCGACCCGCAATTCCACGATGTCCACCTGCTCGACATGAACACCGGCGAGATGGAACCGGTGTTCGAGAACACGTCCTATGCCGGGTTCATGGCCGACGACACGCTCACCCTGCGCATGGCGATGCGCCAGAACGAAGCGGGCGGGACCGATTATTTCCGGGTGACGGACGGCAAGGTCGAGGAAGAGCCGTTCGAAACCAGCGCGATGGAGGATTCGCTCACCACCTCGCCCGCCGGCTACACCACCGACGGATCCGTGCTCTACTGGCTCGACAGCCGCGGGCGGAACACCGCGGCGCTTTACGCGCAGGATACCGAGACCGGCGAGCGCCGCCTGATCGCCGAACACGACAAGGCCGATATCGGCGGCACGATGCGCGACCCGAAGACCGGCGAGGTCGAGGCGTGGTCGGTCAACTACCTCAAGACCGAATGGACCGCGACCGATCCCGACATCAGGGCCTCGCTCGACTGGCTCGGCGAGCGGCTCGACGGCGAATTCGGCATTTCCAGCCGGACCGACGACGACATGACTTGGATCGTCTGGAACGACCCGCTGACCGCGCCGACGGCGACCTACATCTATGATCGCAAGGCGCAGGCTCTGACCCCGTTCTACGTCTCGCGGCCAGAACTGGAGGGCGCGCCGCTCCAGCCGATGCACACGATCGAGATCGCGAGCCGGGACGGGCTGACCCTGCCCTCCTATCTCACCCTGCCGCCCGGTTCCGACGAGGACGGCGACGGCCGCCCGGAAAGCCCCGTGCCGATGGTGCTGCTGGTCCACGGCGGGCCGTGGGCACGCGACAGCTACGGGTTCGATGCGATCCACCAGATGCTCGCCAATCGCGGCTACGCCGTGCTCTCGGTGAACTTCCGCGGCTCGACCGGGTTCGGCAAGGACTTCCTCAATGCGGCGAACAAGCAGTGGGGGCTGAAGATGCACGACGACCTGATCGATGCGACCCGCTGGGCGATCGGCGAAGGCATCGCCGGCGAGGACCAGGTCGCGATCATGGGCGGGTCCTATGGCGGCTACGCGACGCTGGCCGGGCTCGCCTTCACGCCCGAGACCTTCGCCTGCGGGGTCGACATCGTGGGTCCCTCGAACCTCGAAACGCTGCTTTCGACCATCCCGCCCTACTGGGCGCCGATGGTGAAGATCTTCCACGAACGCATGGGCAATCCCGAAACCGAGGAAGGCCGCGCCCTGCTGCGCGCCGCAAGCCCGCTCTACAAGGCCGACCGGATCACCAAGCCGCTGCTGATCGCGCAAGGGGCGAACGATCCGCGCGTCAAGCAGGCCGAAAGCGACCAGATCGTCGGCGCGATGAAGGAGGCGGGCATCCCCGTCACCTATGTCCTCTATCCCGACGAGGGCCACGGTTTCGCCCGGCCCGAGAACTCCATCGCCTTCTTCGCCATCGCCGAGAACTTCCTCGCCGAATGCCTCGGCGGCCGCGCGGAACCGCTGGGCGACGTGCTGGCCCCGTCGAGCGCGCAGATCGTCGAAGGCGAGGAACACGTGAAGGGCCTTGCCGGCGTGGGGGGCTGAACCCTGCTGACAAGAAGGGCCGGTGCTTCTAGAGGGTTGCAAAACGCAATCCACGGGAGAGGGACCGATATGGCCGAGCAGCGGCGCAGCATCTTCATCAGCGGCGGGGCCTCCGGCATCGGCCGGGCGATCGCGCGCCATTTCGGCGAGCGGGACTGGTTCGTCGGGATCGGCGACATCAACCGGCAGGGCATGGAGGACACGCTCGGCCTGATCCCGGGCGGGTTCAAATACGCCCACCGGCTCGACGTGCGCGACCGGGAGATGTGGGACGAGGCGCTGAATGCCTTTCGCACCGCCGCCGGGGGCCGGATCGACGTGGTGGTGAACAATGCCGGGATCGGCACGGGCGGGCCGCTCGCCGAACTGGAAACCGACGAGATCGAGCGCTGCCTCGACATCAATCTCAAGGGCGTGCTGTTCGGCGCGCAGGCGGCCTATCCGCATCTCCTCGACACCGCCCCCGGCTCGGCGCTGGTCAACATCGCGAGCGCGGCGGGCATTTCGGGCGGGACCGGCATGAGCGTCTATTGCGCGACCAAGTTCGCGGTGCGCGGGATCGCCGAAAGCCTCGATGCCGAATGGGCGGCGGACGGGATCAAGGTTTCCTCGATCTGCCCGAGCTTCATCGAGACGCCGCTGCTCGACGGGACCGGCAACCGCCGCTCGAACGAGATGGTGCGCGACCGGGTGAAGGCCGCCGGGCTCGAGATCACGCCGGTCGAGGAAGTCGCCGAGGCCGTCTGGAACGCGGTGCACGGCGAGGACCTGCACTACCTCGTCGGCAAGACCGCCCGCCGGCTCAATTTCGCCAAGCGCTGGTTCCCGAACAAGGTCCGCAGGCAGAACCGCACGGGCACCGCGCTGCTCGGGAAATGACGGACCGTCAGACCAACCGGTCGATCGCCTGCGCCATGGTCGCATCGCGCATCGACAGTCCGCCGGCATCGTGCGTGGTCAGCGTGATCTCGACCTTGGCGTAGACGTTGAACCATTCGGGATGGTGGTCCTGCGTCTCGGCAAGCAGGGCGACCCGGCTCATGAAGCCCCAGGCCTGCGAGAAATCGTCGAACTGGAAGGTGCGGCGGATCGCCTTGCCCTCGTTCACCAGTTCCCAGTCGGGATGGTCCTTCAAAAGCGCCCTGCGGTCGTTCTCGTCGAGTTCGGATACGGCCATTCTTCGGCTCCCTGTTGGATGGTTCGTCGCTTGTGAGGAGGGGCTCTTTTGCCTAACGCACAAGGTCAATGGAAGGTTCTGTCCGATTTTCCCCCGACATCCGCCTTGCCGCGCGCGGCCTTGCCTGCCGCAGGGGTGACCGCCTGCTGGTGCGCGGGCTGGCGCTCGACCTTGCTCCCGGCACGGCGCTGCACCTCGTTGGAGCCAACGGGACGGGCAAGACGACGCTGATCCGCACGCTGGCCGGGCTCATGCGGCCCTATGCGGGCGAGGTCGAGGCGGCGGGCGCGATCGGCCTCGTCGACGAACGCCCGGCGCTCGATCCCGACCTCCCGCTGGGCCGCGCGCTCGGGTTCTGGCAGCGGATCGACCGGTGCCCGCACGCAGGGGAGATCCACGCTCGGCTCGGCCTCGCGCGGCTGCTCGACGTGCCGGTGCGCTATCTTTCGACCGGCCAGAAGAAGCGCGCCGCGCTCGCCGCGCTGATGGGGCGGGAAGCCCCGATCTGGCTGCTCGACGAGCCGCTTTCGGGGCTCGATACGGGGGCCATCGGGACGGTCACCGAGCTTGTCGCCGAACACGCCGCGCGCGGCGGCATAGCGCTCGTCGCTTCGCACCAGAAGCTCGCCGTGCCTGGCCTTCAGAGCCTCGCCATAGAGGATTACGCGCCGCGGGAAGAGCCTGCGTGATCGGGGCGCTGCTCCGCCGCGACCTTGCGCGCTTCTTCCCCTTCGCGGGCGGAGGGGCGGCGCTGCCGCTGGTGTTCTTCGTCGCGGTCGCGATGCTCTATCCCTTCGCGGTGGGGCCGGATGCCAACCTGCTTGCGCGCACCGGCGGGGGCGTGGTGTGGATCGCCGCCCTGCTTGCCGCGATCCTGCCGCTGGACCGGCTGGTGGCGGAGGATATCGAGCTTGGCACCTTCGACCAGCTGCGCCTGCGGGGCGTGTCCGAAGAGGGGATGATGGCGGTCCGCCTCTTCGCCCACTGGCTCAGCTTCGGCCCGCCGCTGGTGCTCGCGACCTTTCCGGCGGCCGCGCTGCTGGCGCTGGAGGGGCCGGTGCTCGACCTTCTCCTGCTCGGCCTGCTGGCGGGCACGCCGGGCCTCGCGGCAATCGGCCTCATCATCGCCGCGCTCACCGCGAGCCTGCGGGCGGGCGCCGCGCTGTCGGGCCTGCTGCTGGTCCCGCTTGCCCTGCCCATCCTCATCTTCGGAGCGGGCGCTCTGGCGCGTCAGGACCCGGCGAGCCTCGGCTTCGTTGGTGCGGCAAGCCTGCTGCTGGTCGCCATCGCGCCCTTCGCGGCGGGCGCCGCCATCCGCGCCGCGAGGGAGAACTGATGCGCGCCCCCGAAAGCCATCGCAACTCGAACCTGCTGCTGAGCCGCATCGCGCAGGCGCTGCTGGGCTTCACCCTGCTCGCCTTCGCGGCCAGGGCGGTTGCCGATCCGGCGGTGCAGGCGCGCTACACGCCGATCGTGGTGCTGCACGCAGGCAGCATGGTGGCATGGCTCGGCCTCCTCGCCTCGCAGGCCTGGCTCGCGGCGGAGCACCGGCTGGACCTCCACCGCGCCTTGGGACGCGCCTCGATGGCGCTGGTGGGTGCGATGGCGGTGTCTGGCGGCATCATCTCGGTCAATATCGGGCTGGAACTGGGCCGCCCGGAGGTGACGGTGGTGAACCTCGCCGCGTTCGTGACCTTCTTGCCCCTCTATTTCGCCGCGCTGCATTTCGCCCGGAGGCGCGACATGCACGCGCATCGGCAGGCGATGCTGATCGCAACGCTCGCGCTGATGACCCCGGCCTATGCCCGCGTGGTGCAGGTGGCGGGCCTGCCCGATCCCGTCGCGATCGCGGCGCAGGTGCCGATCACGCTGGGAATCGCGCTCGGCTATGAATGGAAGGTGCTGGGGCGGGTGTCGAAGCCGGCGGCGTGGATGCTCGGCTTTTCGCTCGGCGTGATTGGGGTGATGGTGGGGGTGTTGTTCGTGTGGTTCTTGTGAGATGAGTGGCGCGAGTTCGGGATCTGCGAGCTAGCCGTAGGCAATCGATACTAATTTGCATGGGCTTGCCGACGAAGGCATCATGCCCTGCCGAAATGAGTATTTCAGTTGATCCATGCCGTTCGAGGAAAATCCTTTGAAATTCCAGCTAGAGCCTTACCATCGAGACGTTCCAGACTCTGATCTCCTCGAAGAGCTGCGTTCAGTTGCAAATCGGCTTGGAACAAAGACTGTCACGATTGATCAGTTCAACGAAATTGGTCTTTACCATAGCTCGACGCTCGCCCGTCGTTTCGGATCTTGGCGTAAGGCTCTTGATGCAGCCGGTCTAGGCTCAGGACCCATTAAATCGCTTGCGCGGGAGGCAATCGGTTGATTCAATGGCGGCACCAGGGAGGTGTTGCTGTTGTCTGTCAATCGGCGTTCAATCGGGACCCCCTATCGGCGCGCAAAAGGGACCCCTCTGCGGTTGCGAGGATCGGTTGACGCTGGGCGCGGTTTTCGCGCTGCTGGCGGCGTAGGGAGGGCG
>Ga0008833_1000225_pt1 | contig 76483 bp, 74 predicted proteins | sample HotLakConsoUCCLE_FD_62216 | JGI IMG/M metagenome (GOLD analysis project Ga0008833, IMG submission 62216) | Hypersaline microbial mat communities from Hot Lake, Washington, USA - Hot Lake Consortium UCC-LE | ecosystem: Environmental > Aquatic > Non-marine Saline and Alkaline > Hypersaline >... | reverse complement strand
GCGGATCCGCACCAGCCCGCAGCGCCAGGCCAGCACCTGCGTGAGGTAGACCAGGTCGCGCCCGTCGTAATCGCGCACCGCGACCCAGCTTGCCTTCGTGGCGGTCAGGATCGGCCGGACCTCGACGGCGGTGGTGAATTGGCCCGTGGGCACCTGCGGCTCGGCCTGCAATTCCCCGGCGCCCGCCGCCCCGGCCGCAAGCATCAGGGAAGCGGCAAGAATGCATCGCATCACGGACTCCTTTCAAATCGCTCTCATCCGGTCCCGCGCGCCTCTTTCGATAGCGGAAAGTTGCGCCTAGACTGCCCCGAAATACCGGGGCATGGGCGGCAGTATGGCAAGGAAACCCGAGGCAGAACAGGCATTCGACATCCTGATCGTCGGACAGGAGGGCAGGCTTCAATACGAGGCGGTGTTGCTGGCCGCGTCCCTTCAGGCGACCAACCCGCGCTTTCCCGGCAGGCTGATCGTGGCGGAGCCGCAGCCCGGCCCGCTCTGGCCCGGGGTCGACCCGCGCATCACCTGCCCCGAGACCCGCGCGCTGCTGGAAAGCCTGGGCGCCGAGTTCCGCCCCTTCGAGAGTCGCCATTTCGGCGCCGCCTACCCCTATGGCAACAAGATCGAGGCGCTGGCGGTGCTGGACGCGGGCCGGCCCTTCCTGTTCCTGGACACCGACACGCTGATCACCGGCGACCTGATGCAGGTGCCCTTCGATTTCGACCGCCCCTCCGCCTCGCGCCGGGTGGAAGGAACCTGGCCGCAGATCGAGCTGTACGGGCCGGGCTACACCGCCATCTGGAAATCGCTCTACGACCGGTTCGGGCTGGATTTCGACAGCTCGCTGGACCTGTCGCAGCCCGATGAATACTGGCGGCGCTACCTCTATTTCAACGCGGGGTTCTTTTACTACAAGTGCCCCCGCGCCTTCGGAGAGCGGTTTCTCGACTACGCGCTGTCGATCCGCGACGACCCGCCGCGCGAACTGGTCTGCCAGAGCCTCGATCCCTGGCTCGACCAGGTGGCGCTGCCGCTGGTGATCCAGTCCTTCGGCGGCGGGCGCGACACGCTGGAGCCCGGCTGGATGGATGGGCGCACGACCTGCCATTACCGCCTGCTGCCGCTGCTCTTTGCCCGGGAATCCGACGAGGTGGTGCGTTTCGTCGAAGAGATCGCCATTCCCAACCGGATCAAGAAGGTGCTCAAGCTCTACGATCCGTTCCGCAAGATGATCTATCACAACCGCGGCCAGAAGCTGCGCGAGATGTTCGACCGGGACGACCTGCCCCGCAAGGAACAGAACCTGCGCAACCAGATCAAGAAGGCCGGCTACTGGATGCGCTGAGCCGCGACGGTTGATCTGCGTATATACATTCGCTATGCAAATGCAGAGCAACAGCGCAGACCAAGTGCATGCCGAAGAAGAAGAAAACCAAGGACGGTCAGCTCGTCATCCGCATCGCCAAGGAAGAGCGCGACCGTTTCATCGCCCTGTGCGACGAGCTGGACAGTTCCGCCGCGCGCGAGATCCGGCTCTTCATCCGCGATTTCCTGGAACGGCACGAAGCGAAGGAGAAGGGATAGGCCCGCGATGCGCACGGTTCTGATCGCCAACCGCAAGGGTGGCTCGGGCAAGACGATGACCGCGATCACCCTGGCCGCCGCCCTGGCCGTGCGCGGCGAGAGAGTGGCCCTGGCCGATGCCGACCCGCAGAAATCCGCCTTCCGCTGGCTCAAGCGCCGCCCCGACAGCGCCGCGCCGATCACCCGTCTGGACTGGAGCACGGCCCGGGACGTGGGCAAGGCGCCGGGCAAGACGGGCTGGCTGGTGGTGGATGCCCCCGGCGGGCTGGAAGGCGCCGCCGCGGCCGATCTGGTGTCCGAGGCGCATATGGTGCTGGTCCCGCTGACGGCCTCCAGCTTCGACGAGGAGGCAACCAAGCGCTTTCTCCGCGCGCTGCAGGAGATCAAGCGCGTGCGCAAGGGCAAGGTGCGGCTCGCCACGCTGGCCATGCGCATCCGCCCGCGCGCCCGCACCACCGCGGGGCTGGCGGAATTCTGCGCCGCAAGGAGCCTGCCGCCGCTGGGCTGGATCGCGGACCGCGCCGCCTACCCGGATCTTGCCGCCGAGGGGCTGTCGGTCTTCGACCGGCCGCAGCGGGCCCTCGCGCCGCATCGCGCCGAATGGGCGCCGGTGCTGGAGGCGCTGGAAGGCTGACGCCTGTCCCACGGCCCTCCGCCCCCGTCTCACGACCGTCAGGTGGCGAAGACACCTGCCATGTCGCGAAAGCCCTTCACCTCGATCGGGTTGCCCGAGGGATCGCGGAAGAACATCGTCCACTGCTCGCCCGGCTCGCCCTCGAAGCGTACCGAGGGCGGGATGACGAAATCGACCCCCGCCGCCTCCAGCCGCGCGGCCAGCGCGCGCCAGTCCTCCAGCCCCAGCACGACGCCGAAATGCGGCATGGGCACCATGTGATCGCCGACGCGGCCGGTGGCCTTCGTCTCGAATGGCTCGCCCAGATGCAGGCTCAGCTGATGGCCGAAGAAATCGAAATCCACCCAGGTCTCGGTGGAGCGGCCCTCCTGCGCGCCAAGGACACGACCGTAGAAGGCGCGCGCCTCGTCGAGGTCACGGATGTTGAAGGCCAGATGGAACGGCACGGGCATGGGCGGGCTCCTTTCGCTGTCGCGCGCCCTTCTGCCGTGCGGGCGCCCGCTCTGCAAGCGGGCGCCGCCTTTCGCCACCGGGGCCGCCGTGCAAGCACGCGCGCCGGCGGCTGCCGCTCAGGCGGCCTTTTCCAGCAGGCTGTAGCTCTGGATCGCTTCGCCCACGACCTGCGCGCGCACCGCCTTGCCCGTTTCGTCGAGCTTGGGGCGGGCCCTGACGGCGGCCTTGATCAGGCGGCCAAGCTGCTGGTTCAGCGGGGTCTTGGCGGAAACTCCGGTTTCCTCCGCAGGGGCGCCGACCGCGGTCTCATAGAGCGTGCGGAAGTCGTCATCGGCCATGGCGCGGCGCATCACCGTCAGGATGAAATGCTCGTCGAAGCCGCCTTCGGCATCCACCTCCCGCGCCAGCGCGACGGCACGGTCGATCACCGCGCGTTTCGCGGCCAGCCGCTCGGCCAGCGCGGGCCCGGGCTCGGCATTCTCGAGCAGCCAGCTCTCGACCACCTTCTGCAGGAAATGGCCGGTCTCCATTCCCGCCTTCTCCGCCTCGGCGCGGCACAGCTCCTGCACTTCGGGCTCCAGGTGGAACGCCACCTTGGAGGCGCTGCCGGCCCGCATCTTGCGGCCCCGCTTCATCGCCTTCCGGGCGCCCTTGGCGCGCCCCTTGCCCCTGCCCTTCGACTTGCCTTCGATCACAGCCTCTTCCATGGGCCTGTCTCCTCTGAAAACATACCGTGACGCTATGTTGGAAATCGCCCGCTGTCAACATACAGAAACGGTATGAGTGAATCTGCCCCTCAACTGGCATGTTGTCGCAGGCCGGGCGATCGCCTACAGCTTGCCGCGACGCTCGCGCAGATCAGGGAGAGAGACATGACAGACACGCCCAGCTACGGCTTCGACACGCTTGCCATCCATGCGGGCGCGCGGCCCGATCCGGCCACCGGCGCGCGCCAGGTGCCGATCTACCAGACCACCGCCTACGTGTTCCGCGATGCCGAGCACGCCGCGGCACTCTTCAACCTGCAGGAGGTGGGCTATATCTATTCGCGCCTGACCAACCCCACCGTGGCCGCGTTGCAGGAACGCGTGGCGACGCTGGAGGGCGGCGCGGGCGCAGTCTGCTGCTCGTCGGGACACGCGGCGCAGATCATGGCGCTGTTTCCGCTGATGGGCCCGGGGCTGAACGTCGTGGTCTCCACCCGGCTTTACGGCGGCTCGATCACCCAGTTCAGCCAGACCATCCGGCGCTTCGGCTGGTCCGCGAAATTCGTCGATTTCGACGACCCGACCGCGATCGAGGCCGCGATCGACGAGAACACCCGCGCGATCTTCTGCGAGTCCATCGCCAATCCGGGCGGCTACGTCACCGACCTGGATCAGGCCGCGAAGATCGCCGACAAGGCGGGCCTGCCGCTGATCGTGGACAACACCTCCGCCACCCCCTACCTGTGCCGCCCGATCGAGCATGGCGCCACGCTGGTGGTGCATTCGATGACCAAGTTCCTCACCGGCAACGGCACCGTCACCGGCGGCGTCGTGGTGGATTCGGGCAAGTTCGACTGGTCCGCCTCGGACAAGTTCCCCTCGCTGAGCGCACCCGAGCCCGCCTATCACGGGCTGAAGTTCCACGAGACCTTCGGGCCGCTCGCCTTCACCTTCCACGGCATCGCCGTAGGGCTGCGCGACCTCGGGATGACGCTCAACCCGCAGGCGGCCCATTACACGCTGATGGGGATCGAGACGCTGGGCCTGCGGATGCAGCGCCATTGCGAGAACGCCACGAAGATCGCGGGCTGGCTGGAACAGCACCCCGCGGTGGCGGGCGTCACCTATGCCGGGCTGCCCTCCTCGCCCTATCACGACCGGGTGGCCAAGATCTGCCCCAAGGGCGCGGGCGGGCTGTTCACCGTGTCGCTGAAGGGCGGCTATGACGCCTGCGTGAAATTCGTCGACAGCCTGGAGATCTTCAGCCACGTGGCCAACCTGGGCGATACGCGCAGCCTGGTGATCCACTCGGCCTCCACCACCCACCGCCAGCTGACGCCCGAGCAGCAGGTGGCAGCGGGCGCCGGCCCGGACGTGGTGCGCATCTCGATCGGGATCGAGGATGCCGACGACCTGATCGCCGACCTGGACCAGGCGCTGGCCCGCGCCAGCGCCTGATCGCGCGCCTTACTGCACCGCGCCCGCCACTGCCGCGGGCGCGGTCAGGTAGCCCAGTTCGGCCCGCAGGCGCGTCTTGAGCTCGATCGCGATATCGCCCATCGGCCCTGTCTGCAGAGTCGAGGTGCCGGTATGGGCCTCGATCCGCAGCGGGCTGCAATTGCCGTGCACCTGGCGGATCTGGTCGCAGCCTTCTTCGACCTTGGCCAGAACCTCGCGCAGCCAGTCGGCATCGAGGCCCGGCGAGGTCTTGCGGGCCCCGCCCATGTCGGAGTCGATCTCGAAATCCTCGAACACCACGCTCGGGCTTTCCGGCAGGGTGCCCAGCGGTGCCGCCGGCGTGTAATCGAGCCGGAGGTTGACCGTGAAAGCCTCGTGATCGCGGATCTTGCTGGCATCCTCCAGAACCGGCCGACAGGTCTGCGCGAAGCGCTCGATCAAGATCTGGCAGGCGACGTTGGAATAGTGCCGGCTGCGGACCTTGATCCAGAGTTCCTGCAATTCCTTGTCATCGGGCAGCATCTCGCCGTCTTTCAGCAGGTCGCGCGGATCCACGATGATCCCGATGCCGACCTGGCGTTCCTGCGAGAAATGGGTGGGGTTCACCAGCGCCGTGACCTCGTCGCGGGGCGAGTTGCGGCCGGCCTCCTTGAGGATCACCAGTTCGCGCTCTCCCGGCCCGTCGACCGACACCTCGGTGGCCTCGCGCTCGCGGCTCATGCGCTCGAAATCCGACCGGTTCTTGGCGAAATCGCCCATCGCGCCCATCGCGTTGCTTGCGACGAACATCTGGAAGCCCACGAAGCCAAGGGCGATCAGCATGAAGATCGCGGTAAGAAGCTGGTTGAGGCTTTTCATTGGGTCACTCGCTGATGGATCACTGGGTGAAGGGTGGAAAGCTCGGCACCGGCGGCCTGCTCGGCATATTGGCGCAGCACGTTGAAATAGTCGTCGCGCCAGGTCTTGCCGGCAAGGATGTGATCGGCCTCGGAGACATGCAGCCGGGCGCCTTCGAGCGGGGTGTAGACGGCGCGCGCCGTCTCGGCCGCGGGCAGCGGGCCGGCGAGATAGGCGGTGAGTTCCTTGTCATCGACCAGCCCCTTGCCAGCGGAGACGCCGAAGCGCGCCTGCACCCAGCCGTCCCAAAGCTGCGCACGGCGCAGCCAGGCCGACAGGCTGGATTTCGCGTCGTCGATGGTCTCGGCGGACTGGTAGATCAGCGCCCCCTCGGGCGGCACGAACCACATGTCCGTGTCGCAGGCAAGCAGCTCCGTCCTGGTCATCACCTCGAGCCCCGCGCCCTCGGGCAGGTTGGCCACGCCATGATGCGTGCCGCCCAGCAGCGTGACATGCGCCACCCGCGCCCCGGGGGCCAGGTGGATGTTCCAAAGGATCGCCGTCTGGTTGGATTGCAGCACCAGGTGGACCGGCGCCGAGATGTCCGTGACCGCGACGTCATGGACCTTGAAGCCCTTCCTGCGCGCCTCGCGGCTGCGCGACAGCTCGCTCCCCCTGAGCGACTGTTTCAGCATCAGCTCGATGTCGTAATCCATCTGGCGGTAGTTCAACGGGTAGATCGGCGCGGGGGCCTCGGCGGTGCTGGCGGCGAGCACATGCACCGCCTCGCCGGCCTGCGGACGGCGCGGCGTGCAGCCCTCCACCACCGGCACCGCCATCGCGTCGGCCGGCATGTCGCTTTCGCGCGCGGGCCGGTAGGCGGTGAAGACCGTGGCGGGGGCGATGCGGCTGTCGTCGGGCCCCTGCACCGCGCCGCCGCGCATCCCGCCCGCCTTCATCACGCCGGGCCCGGACATATCGCTCATGAACTGGTCGGATTTCTGGAAGAAGCGGGACATGAACCCGGGCTCGCCGACCGACTCGGCCATGCGGTCGGAGCCGGCGCTGCCCACATCCGCGAAGTTGCCGAAGGATCCATCCTCCGAGCCGAAGAAGAAGACCGCCGCCCAAAGGCCCAGGAAAAGCGGTATGAGAGTCCTGAGGTCCATGAAACGCCCCGAAATCGTTACCAATCCTCATTCAGGATAGCGGCAGATTACGGTGACATTTTGGCGATCCCGGGAAACAACCGCGCCGATCACTCGGCGATGGCGAATACCATGCTCACCTGCGCCTGGATCGTCATCTCGCCCGCGGCGACGGGCACCGCGGCGCGCGCGTCGCTCCTCGCGGCCATTTCCATCATCGGGGGCCGGTAGCCGCCGCTTTCGCTGATGGTCAGCACCTCTCCCAGCGTGACGCCGGCCGCCTCGGCCAGTTCGCGGGCCTTGGCGACCGCATCGGTCACGGCGCGCTTGCGGGCCTCGGATTCCAGCGGCGCCGGATCGGCGATCGAGAAGCGCAGCCCGCCGAAGCGATTCGCCCCCTCCGACAGAACCGCATCCATCACCTCGCCCAGCGCCCCGAGGTCGCGCACCCGCAGCGTCAATTCGTTACGCGCGGCGAAGCCGTCGATCCGCCGTGCGCCGTCGCGGTCGTCCTGCTCCCAGACCGCGGACAGCGACAGGTTGCTGGTCTGCATGTCGCGCGGGGCGATCCCCGCCGCCTCCAGGCGCTCCAGCATCGCGGCCATCGCGGCCGAGGTTTCGTCCATCGCGGCGCGCGCGCTGTCGGCGCGCGCCTCCACCCCCATGGAAATCACCGCCATGTCGGGCGTGGCGGCCACCTCTGCGCTGCCCAGAACGGTGATCTGGCGCGGATCGTCCTGCGCCAGGAGGGGCTGCGACAGGCCGAGGGCCAGCAGGCAGAACAGCACGGGAAGGGCACGCATCGCAGGGTCCTTTCTGGTCCGGGTCGGCACAGGATCGCGCGTCGGGCCGGTTCCGGCAAGGGGGCGCGGAGGGGGGTCGGCAGGTTGCCGCCGCAGGCGCGCACGGGGGGACTCCCATTGCTCCCTTGTTAGATGTTATTGAAAGTCCGATGAAACCGGAGTTCGCCCTTTCGCTGTCCTTCGACGGCATCGGCCTTCTGCTGCGTGATCCGCGCGGCTGGCTGCGCGTGGGAGAGGTGTCGCTGCACGTCAGCGACCTGAAGGCGGAACTGGCCGATCTTCGCCGCGCGGCCGAGGGGCTGGCGCCGGGGGGCTTCACCACCAAACTCATCATCCCCGACGACCAGATCCGCTATCTCGAACTGGACACCGGCGAGGTGGACGATGCGCTGCGGGCGCGAATCATCCGCGATTCCCTGGACGGCGCCACACCCTACCCGGTGGCCGATCTCGTCTTCGACTTCGCCGTGGACGGGCCGACCACCCGGGTCGCCGCGGTGGCCCGCGAAACGCTCCAGGAGGCCGAGACCTTCGCACTGGACCATGGCTTTCGCCCGGTCTGCTTCGTGGCCACGCCGCAAAGCGCGCGCTTCGGCTCCGAGGTCTTCTTCGGCGAAACCCAGGCGGCGGAAGAACTGCTGTCCGACGGGGTGAGGCCGGAACGCGATGCCGAGCCGGTCGAGATCGTGGGCAATGCCCCGCCGCCGCCTCCCGAGCCGGAGGAGAAGCGCGCCGAGGAGGCCCGGACCGCCGCACCCCCTGCACCCCCTGCCCCTGCCCCCCCTGCCGCACCCGCGACCGTGGAAGTAGACCCCCGGCCCGAAGCTGCGCCCGAGGCCGCAGGCGACGCGCCGCAGGGCGAGCCGGAGACGCCGGACACCGATACCAGCGCCGCGGAAGAGCCCGACCCCACATCGCGGGAGGCCAGCGCGGAGCAGCCGCAGGAGACGGAGATACCACCTCAGGCACCGCCGTCTCCCGCGCCGGCCACGGCCGCCACCGTCGAGGACGATCCACCCCGGACCGCCACGGCGACGGAGCCTGCCGATGAGGCCGGGGACGCGCCCGGAGATCCCGGTCCTCCGCCGCTCAGCTTCACTTCGGTGCGCGCGCGACGTGAGCCGGCCCTGCGCCGGGAGCCGCCTCTCACCGCGCCGCGCCCGCAGGCCCCGGACGGCGCGCCGCCGCCGCTGCGCGCCACGCGAAGCCCGGAACCGCCCGCCGCCGCTGCGCCGGTGGCGCCGCCCGCAGCGGACCCGGCCGGGCGGGCCGTGGCCACGCCCGCCGCCGAGCCCATCGACCCAGGGGAATCCGCGGAACCGGGTGCCGCCTCGCGCCTGGGCGGGTTCCTCAGTCGCCGGAGCCGGAAGGACTTGCGCGAGGACGCGGCGCAGGCCGCGCCCACACCGGATGCGGCCCCAAGCGCGGATGCCGGCAGCCCGACGCCGCGCCCGAGGCTCGCCGCGCTGCTGGCCCGCAAGGAGCCCACCGCGGCAGCGGAGCCGGAGACCGACGTCGCGCCCCCGTTCACCGCCCCGGAGCCGGCGGAGCCGGAACGCCAGCCCACCTCGGCCCGGATCGCCGAGCTTCTGGCGCGGCGCCGCGAGGACAAGACCGACCCCCGGGAGGAAGAGGAATCGCCCCCGTCACGCTTCTCCGGGCGGCCCGGCGCCGCGGCGGCCACACTGACGGCGAAGCCGAAACGCGATGCGCGGCTCTCGGCGCAGGAGGACGAAGCGCAGCGCATGACCATCTTCGGCGCGCGGCGCGAAGCGCAGGAGATCGGCGGAAAGCCCCGATTCCTGGGCCTGATGCTGACGGTCGCCTTGCTGGTCCTGCTGGCGGGTGTCGCGGCCTTCGCGGCGATCTTCACCGAAGGCGGTCTGACCCGTCTGGTGCCGGGCCGGGATGCCCCTGCAGTCACCACCTTGCCCGAGCCCGACACGCAGGGCGGCCCGGTTGACCGGATCGAACTAGCGGATCCGCAAGCCACGCCGCCCACAGGCACCGGGGACGACAGCGCGCCGCAGGCGGACCCCGCCCCCGGGACGCCGTCCGAAGCGCCCGAAACCGTGGCGCTGCGTCCCGCCCCGCTGCCTTCCCCCGAACCCGAGGCATCCGCGACGGGCGAGGAACTGCCACGCCAGCCGACCCCGGAAGAGGCGCAGGCGCGCTATGCGGCCACCGGCATTTGGCAGATGGCCCCGGCGCGGCCCGACCTTCCCGAACTGATCGGCAAGGAAGGGCTGGTGCTGACCTCGATCGAGCGCAACGCGCCGGGCTTCCGGCAGGAGGCACTGGCCCGGCCGCGCGAGCGGACGGGCGACCGGCCCCTGCGCGCCCAATCCAGCCCGCCCCCGGCAGGGTCGCGCTTCAACCTCGATTCAGAGGGCCTCGTGGTGCCGACACCGGACGGGGCGGTCACGCCTCAAGGGGTGATCGTCTACCGGGGCAAACCGGATGTGGTTCCTCCGCCTCGCCCAGGCAGCCCCGACGCGGCCGCCGAGGCCGCACAGGCTGCCGACGAGGACTCCGGACAGGACACCGCAGCCGACGCCACGCCGCGCCAGCCGGACATTCCGCGCCTGCGCCCGCAGATCCGTCCGGCGGGCCTGGCCCCGGAACCAGACCCCCCGGCGGAGGATGCCGCAACCGGCACAGCGGACGCAGAGGCCCCCGCCGCCACCGCGGACGCCCTGGAGGAGACCGCCCCCACCGACGCGCAACCCGGGGTGTTGGTGAACGCCAGCCTTCCCGGTCCGCGACCCCGGGCGCGGCCCGACACCGTGCTGGCCCGGGCCGAACCCGCCGCCGCTCCCGCTCCCGAAACGGTGGATACCAGCGCGGCCGTGGCCGCGGCACTCGCCGCCGCGCAGGACGAGGCAGAGGCCGAGGCCGAGGCAGAAGCCGAGATCGACGATCTCGAGAGCGCCTCGCCGCTCGCCGTTGCCTCCTCGCTCGCGCCCCCGGCACGCCCGCGCGATTTCGCGCAGCAGGTCGAGGAGGCGCAGCAGGAGATCCGCACGGCATCGGCCGCCGCCGTCGCGCCGCGCAGCGTCGCGCCCTCGGTTCCGTCGAACGCGTCCGTGGCGCGGCAGGCGACGGTGGAAAACGCGCTCAACCTGCGGCGGGTCAACCTGATCGGGGTCTATGGCCAGCCGTCGAACCGCCGCGCGCTGGTGCGCCTGCCCAACGGCCGCTACCAGAAGGTGCAGGTGGGCGACCGGCTGGATGGCGGGCGCATCGCGGCCATCGGCGAGGACGAGCTGCGCTACACCAAGAACGGCCGCAGTCTTGTGCTGCGGATGCCCAGCGGCTGAAAAGCGGAGCTCCGCGGAAGCTCGGCCCGGCCTCGCGGCCGTTCTCGGGCCGGGATGGCCCGGAGGGTCGGACCAAGCCGACCCCCCTTGGCCTCAATCGGCCCGGGCCTTGCCGTAGATCTGCGCCATGCGCGCCACGGCGGCCTCTGGCGGCAGTTCCTCGCTTTCGCCGGTGCGGCGGGAGGTCAGCTCCACCACCCCGTTCTTGAGCCCGCGCGGCCCCACGGTGATCCGCCAGGGCAGGCCGATCAGGTCCATCGTGGCGAACTTGCCGCCCGCGCGCTCGTCGGTATCGTCGTAGAGCGGCTCCAGGCCGATGGCCGTCAGCGACGCATAGAGCGCCTCGCAGGCGGCATCCGCCTCCGCATCGCCTTGCTTGAGATTGACGAGTCCGCACTGGAAGGGCGTAACCCCCTCGGGCCAGATGATGCCCTTTTCGTCATGCGACGCCTCGATGATCGCACCCAGCAGGCGCGAAACCCCGATCCCGTGCGACCCCATGTGCACCGGCACGCGGCTCCCATCCGGCGTCACGACGGTGGCGCCCATCGCGTCGGAATACTTGGTACCGAAATAGAAGATCTGGCCCACTTCGATACCGCGCGCGGTGCGGCGGCGCTCTTCGGGGATCTGGTCGAACAGCGCCGCGTCATGCGTCTCGTCGGTGCGGGCATAGCGCGAGGTGAATTCCTCCAGCACCGCGCGGCATTCCGCGTGGCTGTCGTAGTCGATCTTGCGGTCGCCGAATCTCAGGTCCGTGATGGCGCTGTCATAGAACACCTCGGACTCGCCGGTCTCGGCCAGCACGAGGAACTCGTGCGTGTAATCGCCGCCGATCGGTCCGCCATCGGCGCGCATCGGGATCGCCTGGAGGCCCATCCGCTCGTAGGTCCGCAGGTAGCTCACCAGGTGGCGGTTGTAGGCGTGCAGCGCGTCCTCCTTGGTCAGGTCGAAATTGTAGCCGTCCTTCATCAGGAATTCGCGGCCCCGCATCACGCCGAAGCGCGGCCGGATCTCGTCGCGGAACTTCCACTGGACGTGATAGAGCGTCAGCGGCAGGTCGCGATAGCTCGACACATGACTGCGGAAGATGTCGGTGATCAGCTCCTCGTTGGTCGGCCCGTACAGCATGTCGCGGCCGTGCCGGTCGGTGATGCGCAGCATCTCCTCGCCATAATCGTCGTAGCGTCCGGATTCCCGCCACAAATCCGCCGATTGCAACGTGGGCATCAGCATCGGGACATGGCCCGCGCGCTGCTGTTCCTCGTGCACGATCCGCTCGATGTTGCGCAGCACCCGGTAGCCCAGCGGGAGCCACGAATAGATCCCGGCGCTGGCCTGCTTGATCATGCCGGCGCGCAACATCAGCCGGTGGCTGGCGATCTGGGCCTCTGCGGGGGTCTCCTTCAGGACGGGCAGAAAGTAGCGGGACAGGCGCATGGATGACCCTCTGGGACTGAAAAACCTCTGGCGCGGTGTAGAAGAGTGCGCGACCGGGCACAAGCGTCCGAAACTCGGCCGGGCCGTTGATACGCGTCAATGATCGCGCAGGCGGAGCCCGCGAGGCTGAACACCTCGGACCGCCGGCAAGGAACGGGGATGCGACAGGAGAAGCGGCACGACAGCGGTTCGCGAGGGCGGCGGCCGGGGAGCGAGGCGTGGCGCGCCAGACCGCCCGCAGGCCGAACGGGCCCAAACGGCACAATCGCGACCAGAGCGGCCAGACGCGAAAAAAGCGGGCGTCCGCGCCTAAGGGCGACGGACGCACCGCTCAGAAACGAAGTCCTCCACGGGACGCACCCCGAGGTGAGGACCACTGCACTGGCCGGGAAACCCGGTTACCACACAAGACCCAGTATCTACCGAACCAAGGCGGTCGGGAACTGCGGTATTCCGCAGCCGGACCCATTCAATCCGACTTTGTCGCGCCCGCCGGGCGCGCCAGCGCCGGGCTTTCCGCGCCGTCAGGGACGAAAAGCTGGTTCAGGAAGCTGGCCCTGGCAACCGCCTGTGCAGTGGTCTCGACCTGCAACCGTTCCCGGATGTTGCGCAGGTGCTTTTCCACCGCGCTCTGTGACAGCCGGGTCAACAGGCTGATATCCTGCATGGTCTTGCCGTCGGCGACCCATTCCAGGATCTCGCGCTGACGGCCTGTCAGCGGCTCGGCGCCGCTGGGCAAGGGCATCTGGATCAAGCGCAGATGCGCCATGTTGCACAAAGCCATGACCTTGTCGCCCACACAGGCCCAGAGCGAGTCGACATCTTCATGGTCCATGTAGCGCGGCGCGCCCAGCCCCATCGCCGCCTTGCCGCGGCTGGAGGTGGGCACGAAGCTGATCGTGATCCCCGCCCGCAGGCCCAACCGGGAGATTTCGTCCAGCGCCCGGCATTCGTCGTCGGACAATCGCCCGGCGCGGCGTTCCTCGTAGGACCAGCCCCAGGAACAGACCCCCTGGTTCAGGGTGGCCCAGCGGAACATGGGCGTCCTCGCATAGAGCCCCCCCTCGAAATATGAGCGGGTCAGGGGCCGGGGCCAGGTGCTGAGGTAGAAGCCGCCCCCGATATTCCCCCTTCGGAACCGCGACACGTCGCTGGCATAGCCGTAATTCACCAGGTCGAAGCCGATCCGCGACAGGATTCCCACCAGCGACTGCCAGACCTGTTCAATGGAGACCGCCTGCGCGATGGCATTCATCGTGGCGATGATTTCCTCCGTTTGCGGAACCGCAGCATGTTCTTCCCGCAGGCGCAGGCTGGCATCAAAATCTTCGCTCATGGCACTGGGATGACTCGTCCGATATCCTTGCCGCTTTAGATATGTTTCGCAGCGTTGTCGTGACAACGAAAAAACTGCGGCTTGCGCTGCGACCTCCGAGTCGCCACAACCGTCGCAACAGTCTATGGAGGCGCCCCGTGGGACTGCCGGTCCGGGAACAGGTGACATACTGGGGAATCGTCGCGGCGGTCTCCTTCGTCGCGCTTTGGTATCTTGGCGACGTGATCCTGCCCTTCGTGCTGGGCGGCGCGATCGCCTATTTCCTTGACCCGGTGGCGGACCGGCTGGAGCGCCTGGGTGCAAGCCGTGCGCTGGCCACCGCGATCATTGCCGTGGTCGCGGTGGTGATCTTCGTGATGATGGCGCTGCTGGTGATCCCGACGCTGGTGCAACAGAGCGTCGATCTGGTGAACACGACGCCCGAGTTGCTGCGCAACCTGCGCGATTTCCTGATCGCCCGTTTCCCCGACATCATCGAACCCGAGTCGACCATCCGCAAGTCGCTGGACCAGATCGGCCAGACGATCCAGTCCCGGGGCGGAGAGCTGTTGGACACCGCGCTGTCCTCTGTCTCGTCGCTGCTGAACATCGTGCTGCTGTTCGTGATCGTGCCGGTCGTGTCCGTCTACTTGCTGCTGGACTGGGACCGGATGGTGGCCCGCATCGACGAGTTGCTGCCGCGCGATCATGCGCCCGTGATCCGCCACCTGGCCTCCGAGGTCGACGCCACGCTGGCGGGCTTCATCCGCGGCATGGGCACGGTCTGCCTGATCCTGGGCACCTATTATGCCGTGGCGCTGATGCTGGTGGGGCTGCAATTCGGGCTGGTGGTGGGATTCATCGCCGGCATCCTCACCTTCATCCCCTATGTGGGCGCCATCGTGGGCGGGATGCTGGCGATCGGGCTGGCGATGTTCCAATTCTGGGGCGACTGGGTGTGGATCATCGTGGTCTGGGCGATCTTCCAGTCGGGCCAGTTGATCGAGGGCAACCTGCTGACGCCCAAGCTGGTGGGCGATTCGGTCGGGCTGCACCCCGTCTGGCTGTTGCTGGCGCTGTCGGTGTTCGGCTCGCTGTTCGGCTTTGTGGGCATGCTGGTCGCGGTTCCCGTGGCGGCGGCCATCGGGGTGCTCGCACGCTTCGCGGTGGGCCAGTACAAGGCCAGCCGGCTCTATCGCGGTCTGAGCGGGCAGGACGACTGACATGAGCCGCCAGCTCAGTTTCGACCTGCCCGTGCGCACGGCGCTGGGGCGCGGGGATTTCTTCGTCTCCGGGGCCAATGCAGCCGCCGTCGCCGCGATCGAGGGCTGGCGGGGCTGGCCCTTGGGCAAGCTGGTGCTCAGCGGCCCCAAGGGCGCGGGCAAGACCCATCTCTCCCATGTCTGGGCGGCATTGTCGGGCGCCACGCTGCTGCCCTCGTCGGACCTTTCGGGGGCCGATATCCCCGCGCTCACCCGAGCGCCCATCGTGGTGGAGGATGCCGACCGCATCGCCGGCAACGCGCAGGCGGAGGCCGCGCTGTTCCACCTGCACAACCTCGCGCTGGCAGAGGGCGCCGCGCTGCTGCTGACCGGCCGCACCCCGCCCGCGCGCTGGGGGGTGGCGCTGCCGGATCTGGCCAGCCGGCTCCAGGCCACGCAGGTGGCGCGGCTCGACCCGCCGGACGACGCGCTGTTGTCGGCGTTGCTGGCCAAGCTGTTCGCCGACCGCCAGCTCTGGCCCTCGCCCGAGACGATCGCCTTTCTCACCCGGCGGATCGAACGGTCCTTCGACGCGGCGCAACGGGTGGTGGCCGAGCTCGACCGGGCCGCTCTGGAGGAACAGCGCCCCCTGACGCGCGCGCTTGCATCGAAGGTGCTGGATGCGGGATAATGGTGGATCGCGGAGCGTCACGCTCCGGTTACACTCTCGCAGCACAAGGCCCTCATGACACAGGCAGATTTCCTCAAGGCCCCGTTCTCCGACCCGGTCGCCCTCCCCGAGGACGAGATCGCGGGCCCCGGGCGCTTCTTCAACCGCGAGCTGAGTTGGCTGGGCTTCAACTGGCGGGTGCTGGAAGAGGCCGAGAATACCCGCGTGCCCTTGCTCGAGCGGCTCCGCTTCCTGTCGATCTCGGCCAACAATCTCGACGAGTTCTACACCGTCCGGGTGGCCGGCCTGCGCGAGCTGGCGCAGGCGGGCAACACGACCCCCGCCGCCGACGGGCTGACCCCCGCGGAACAGCTGGTGCTGATCAACGCCGATGCGCGCCGCCTGATGGAGCGCCAGCAGAAGGTCTATGCCCAGCTGCGCGCCGAGATGGAGGCCGAGAACATCCTGATCCTCGACCGGCACGGGTTGTCGGACCAAGACGCGGCGTTTCTGGGCGAGGTGTTCCTGTCCAACGTCTTTCCGGTGCTCTCTCCGCTGGCGATCGACCCGGCGCATCCCTTCCCCTTCATCCCGAACACGGGCTTCAGCCTCGCGCTGCAACTGGAGCGCGCGCGCGACAGCCGCCCGCTGCAGGCGCTGCTGCCCATCCCGCACCAGATCGACCGTTTCGTGAGCCTGCCCGAACGCGACGGCGTGCTGCGCTTCCTGCCGCTGGAAGAGCTGCTGCTGCTGCATTTCGACAGCCTGTTCCCCGGCTACCGGATGAAGGACCATTGCGCCTTCCGCGTGCTGCGCGACAGCGACCTGGAAGTGGAGGAAGAGGCCGAGGACCTGGTGCGCGAATTCGAGGTGGCGCTGAAGCGCCGCCGCCGCGGCGAAGTGGTGCGCATGAAGATTTCCGCAGGGGCTCCCGTGGGCCTCAAGGAGGTCATCATGCGCGAGCTGCATGTGGGCGGCGACGAGGTGGTCGAGATCCGCGGCATGATCGGCATCGCCGATCTGAGCGAGCTGGTGCTCGACCGCCGGCCCGATCTCCTTTGGCCCAGCTTCACCCCCCGCGTGCCCGAGCGGGTGCAGGACCATGACGGCGACATGTTCGCCGCGATCCGGCAGAAGGACATGTTGCTGCACCACCCCTACGAGACCTTCGACATGGTGGTGCGTTTCCTGCAACAGGCCGCGCGCGACCCGGACGTGGTGGCGATCAAGCAGACGCTGTATCGCACCTCCAAGAACTCGCCCATCGTCGAGGCGCTGTGCGAGGCGGCGGAGGAGGGCAAGTCCGTCACCGCGCTGGTGGAGCTGAAGGCCCGGTTCGACGAGGCGGCCAATATCCGCCAGTCCCGGCGGCTGGAACGGGCGGGCGCGCATGTGGTCTACGGCTTCCTGGACTGGAAGACCCACGCCAAGATTTCCACCGTGGTCCGGCGCGAGGGCGAACGGCTGGTCACCTACACCCATTACGGCACGGGCAATTACCACCCGATCACCGCCAAGATCTACACCGACCTGTCGTTCTTCACCTGCGACCCGGCGCTGGGGCGCGACGCCACGAAGGTGTTCAACTACCTCTCGGGCTACGCGCTGCCCGAGAACCTGGAAAACCTGGCGATCTCGCCCCATTCGCTGAAGCCGCGCATGCTGGAGATGATCGCCCGCGAGGCGGAGTTCGCCCGCCAGGGCAAGCCCGGGCGGATCTGGATCAAGATGAACGCGCTGATCGAGCCCGACGTGATCGACGCGCTCTACGAGGCCAGCCGGGCCGGCGTGATGATTGACTGCGTGATCCGCGGGATCTGCGGGCTGCGCCCCGGCATCAAGGGCCTGTCCGAGACCATCCGCGTCAAGTCGATCATCGGGCGCTTCCTCGAACATTCGCGCATCGCCTGTTTCGGCAATGGCCACGGCCTGCCCTCCAAACAGGCCAAGGTCTACATCTCCTCGGCGGACTGGATGGGGCGCAACCTGAACCGGCGGGTGGAAACGCTGGTGGAAATCCTCAATCCCACCGTCAAGGCGCAGATCGTCAGCCAGATCATGGCCGCGAACCTTGCCGATGTCGCGCAAAGCTGGGTCATGAGTCCCGATGGCAGCTTTGCACGATTGCCGGTGCCGGAGGGGGAATTCGCCTTCAACTGCCACCGGTTCTTCATGGAGAACCCCTCGCTTTCGGGCCGGGGATCGGCGGGCGCGGGTGACGTTCCGCAACTCACCCACACGGGCGATTGACGCGGGCGATGGCCTGACGCATCCTGCGCCCTCCACGCACGGGAAGCCCATGGACGGATCGAACCAATCCGCACAGCCCCAGGACTGGGGACCTTTCGGTCGGCCGCTGTTCGAGGATCCGTCGGCACGGGCGCTGTCGCGCGTGGGCGTGGTGGATGTGGGTTCCAACTCCGTCCGGCTGGTGGTGTTCGACGGCGCGGCGCGCAGCCCGGCCTATTTCTACAACGAAAAGATCATGTGCGGGCTCGGCAAGGGCCTGGCAGAGACCGGCCGCCTGAATCCCGAGGGCAAGGGCCGCGCGCTGCGCGCGCTGGCCCGGTTCCAGCGGCTGGCCGAGGGAATGGGAATCACCCCGCTCTCCGCCGTGGCTACCGCCGCCGTGCGCGACGCGGAGGACGGCCCTGCCTTCCGCGAGCAGGCCGAGCGCGAGACCGGGCTGAAACTGTGGGTGATCGACGGCAAGGAAGAGGCCCGGCTGTCGGCGCAGGGCGTGTTGCTGGGCTGGCCCGGCTCCTACGGGCTGGTCTGCGACATCGGCGGCTCGTCCATGGAACTGGCCGAGATCTCGGGCGGGCGCGTGGGCAGGCGGGTCAGCTCGCAACTCGGCCCGCTCAAGCTGGAGGGCATCGCGGGCGGCCGCAAGGGCCGGCTTGCGCATATCCGCGAGACGGTGGGCCGCATGGCCGAGGCGATGGGGCCGCAGCACAACCGCCTGTTCCTGGTGGGCGGCTCCTGGCGGGCCATCGCGCGCATCGACATGGAGCGGAGCGGCTACCCGCTGCATGTGCTGCATGAATACCGGATGAGCGCGAAATCCATCTCGCAAACGGTGAAATACATCGAGAAGACAGACCTGGAGACATTGCGGCACGCCTGCGGAATCTCGGGCGCGCGCATGGCGCTGGTGCCCATGGCGGCGGAGGTGCTGCGCGAGCTGGTCCGGGTGTTCCGGCCCAAGGACATTGCGCTGTCGGCCTACGGCATCCGAGAGGGGCTGCTCTACGAACAGATGCCCCAGCGCCTGCGCGATCGCGACCCGCTGATCGAAGCCTGCCTGTTCTCCGAATCCAAGGACGCGCGGATGCCCGGCTTCGGCCGGCAGCTCTACAAGTTCGTGCTGCCGATCTTCCGCTCCGTCCCGGCGGCGCAGAAACGGCTGATCCAGGCGGCCTGCCTGCTGCATGACGTCAGTTGGCGCGCCCATCCCGACTACCGGGCGGAGATCTGCTTCGACAACGCCACCCGCGCCAACCTGGGCGGGCTCAAGCACTCGGAACGGATCTTCCTGGGGCTCGCGCTGCTGCACCGCTACCGCAACAAGCGCGACGGCACCCGCTTCGAGCATCTCTACGACCTGATCGACGAGCGCGACCGCCACCAGGCCGAGGTCCTTGGCAAGGCCATGCGCTTCGGCGCGATGCTGTGGATGTCCGAGGGCGAACAGCCCGGAGAACTGCGCTGGTTCCCCAAGAAGAAGGTGCTGGAACTCTGGCTCACGCAGGAGGCCGCACCGCTGTTCGGGGAAGTGGCGAAAGCACGGTTCGACTCGTTGGCCGGCTCGCTGGGCGCCCGCACGGAAGTGAAAACGCTGCGTTGAGCCGGCCGCGCGGCACGCCCGTCAGAGCTCTATCTCGTTCTCCGGCAGGGGCTGCTCTTCCGGCGTCTTGCGGCGGATGATGATGTCGCCATTGGGCAGTCTTTCGGGCGGGTGATAGGCGCTCCAGTCCTCGACCTCCTGCAGCAACTCGCCCAGGGCCGGGCCCATTTCCCGTGCGAAATCCCGGATCTCCGGCCCGAGATCGCGGGCAATCTCCTCCAGTTCGCGCAACGCCGGCTCCATCTCGGACATCAGCCCCTCGAGGAACATCCGCGCGCCGTCCTCCATCAGGCTCCGGCCCTGCTCCTCCTCCTGCGCGAAGGCGGGGCCGGCAAGGCAGAGCGCCATGCATCCGGTCAAGATACGCCGTTTCATGGGCGCAAACCTACCGCACAGGCTCCCGCGCGCCAAATCACAACTCTATGTCGAGAGTGACCGGGAAATGATCCGAGGCCGCCAGCAGGGCCTCGCGCAGCTCGGGCACCCTCCAGCATCCCGGATCGTCGAACGGATGCCAGATGCGCCACGCCGGCCGGCGCGCGCGCAAATCCCGGGAAACCATGATGTAATCCAGCAAGGCCTGCAGATACCGCCCCTCCGCCTCGATGAAGAAGCGCGCGGTGGAGCGGTGCGCCCCAAGCCTGCGGGTCAGCGCCTCGGCCGCGTGCGGGTCGTAGAGCGCGGGCTCGCCATCGCCACCCATGACGATCTCCACCGAGGAGCGGCCGAACAGATCCTCGTATTCGTCCAGCCCGGGGCCGTCGTTCAGATCGCCCAGAAGGATCAGGGGATCGCCCGCCTCCAGATGCGCCGATACCCGACGGCGCAGCCAGATCGCCTGGGCCAGTTGCTTGCGCCGGTTCGCGATGGCCAGTCGCATCAGCGCATCCCGCCCCACCGCCCCGTGCGGTGCCTTGGATTTCAGATGCACCCCGATCATGCGAAAGGACGCCCCCGCCCGCGTGGTCACCGCCAGTTCCAGCGGCGGCTTGGAAAAGGCCACCTTGTCGATCCGGTTGTCCACATCCAGGTCGATGCTGTACACCCCGTCGAAGCGCGGCTCGGTCTCGACGCCGGGCTGGCCCGGCGGCACGCCCTGCGGGTCGTGCCGGGCCTCCAGCACGTCCGGGTCGTAGAGCAGCGCGATCTCCTGCCGTGTCTGGTTGCAGAACCCGATCAGCGCCCGGCGCGTCCGCAGCTCGTAGATCGCGGCGAAGCGCTCCAGCGCTCCCGCCCCGTCGCGGCGCGCATGGGCGTCCGGCGCCTCGATCACCAGCACCGCATCCGCGTCGAGCGCGGTGAAGACGATGCCCAGCGCCGTGGCCTGCTCGAACCGCGTGACCCCGTTGCGCCCCGAGCGCGCATCATCGGCAAGCAGCGCTCCGGCGTCATCGAACAGCGCGTCGAACCACTCCACGTTGTAGGTGGCCAGCCTCACGCCGCGCCCCGCTCCGCGCGCACCGCGTCCCAGGCGCGGTTGACATCCGCCAGCCGGCGCTCGGCCAGGCGGACAGCCTCCTCGGGCACGCCGCGCGCCAGCATCCGGTCCGGGTGACAGTCGCGCACCAGCTGGCGCCAGGCCGCCCGCACCTCCGCCATGGGCGCGTCGGGCGGCACGCCCAGCACCGCATAGGGATCCTGCCCCGCCTCCGGCACGAAGCGCGCACGGAGTGCCCGGAACTGCGCCTCGGGCAGCCCGAAGATCTCGGCCACCTGCGCCAGGAACCGGTCCTCTTCCGGGTGGTAGTCCCCATCGGCAAGCGCGATGTGGAACAGCCCCTCCATCAGGTCGCAGAGCGTGGGGCTGCCCTGCCCGAACATGGCTCGGATGCGCGCGGCATAATCCTCGAACCCCGCCACGTCCTGACGGGCCAGGTTGAACAGCCGCGCCGCCCCGGCCTCGTCCTCGCGCGCGATCTGGAACACCTCGCGGAAGGCCGAGACCTCGTCGCGCGTGACCAGCCCGTCGGCCTTGGCCATCTTGGCGCCCAGCGCGATCACCGCGATGGTGAAGGCCACCCGGCGTTCGGGCGGGCGCTCGAACAGCGCCGAGAGCCCCTGCCCCCGGCCCAGCGCCCGCAGCGCCTCGGTGATGCGGCTCCAGATCGACATGACGCGAGACTAGAGAAGCCGGGCGCCCTTGTCAGCGCGCTTGTCGCTCACAACGGCTTCCGCATCAGCACCAGGTCCATCCAGCGGCCGAACTTGAAGCCCACCTCGGGCAGCCGCGCCACATGCGCGAAGCCGATCGCCGCGTGAAAGGCCACCCCGGCCGGGTTTTCGCCGCTGATCCCCGCCCAGAGCGCATGCGCCCCGCGCGCCCGCGCGGCCTCTTCCAGCGCGGCCATCAGCGCCCGGCCCAGGCCATACCCGCGGGCGGCGGGCGCCAGGATCACGGAATGCTCCAGCGTGCGCGCATAGCCCGGCCCGCCGCGGAACTGGAAACAGGTGGCGAAGCCCGCCACGCGGCCCCCGGCCTCGGCCACCAGGAAACATGGACCCCGCGCCGCGATATCGGCGCGCAGCCCCTCCCGGGTCTTCTCCAGGGTGGTGAAGGTGACGGCGGTATCGCGGATCACCGGATTCCAGATCGCGGCGATCGCCGCCGCATCGCTTTCCCGTGCCGGCCGCACGCTCACGCCAGCCCCCGCTCCCCGCCGGGCGTGTCGATCACCGCCCGCAGGCCCGGCACGCCCTCCACGATCCGCACCCGCGGATCGGAGAGCCCCGCGAGCGCCGCGCGCAACGCGCCCGCGCGCGGATGCGACACCTCCAGCACGCCCAGCCGGCAGCCCGCCTCGGGCAACCGGGCCGAGGGATGCGCCGCCCCCTCCCACTCGATCAGCGCCGGAAACACCCCGTCGAAGGGCAGATGCCCGCTTTGCGGAACCGCCATGCGCCAGCGCAGATCGCCCCGCTCCAGCGCCACGATCCGGCCCGCGCCCTCGGGCGCGGCCGCCAGCGCCGCCTCCAGGTCGCGCACCCGGCAGATCCAGGCAGAGAGCCGTGGCGGCCCCGCCACGTCGTCCAGCCCGAACCAGCGCGCGTCGAGCGGCGCGGGCGCGGCCGGCTCCACCGCGATCGCCTCCAGGTAAAGGCCCGCCCCCAGGCCGAGCAGCCGGTTATGGGTGCCGTAGCGTGCATGCTGCCCGCCCGGCGCCATGACCGCGCCCAGCGCCGCCTCCACATGCCCTGCCGCCGCCTCGAGCGTCTCGCCCGTCACCGCCAGGTGATCCAGCTCCATCGCCCGCTCCTTCCTCCGGCCCGAAATATCCTCGGGCAGTGAATGACGCCGCAGGCGTCAGAGGGGGACAGACAGCCCCCGTCCCGTCTCTCAGCCCCGCGCCGCGCGCACCAGTTTCAGGATGTCGCGCGCCGCCTCGGGGATGTTGGTGCCCGGCCCGAAGATCGCCTTCACGCCCGCCTGCTTGAGGAAGGCGTAATCCTGCTGCGGGATCACCCCGCCGCAGATCACGATGATGTCGCCCGCGCCCTGCGCGCGCAGCGCCTCAATCAGCTGCGGCGCCAGCGTCCTGTGGCCCGCCGCCTGGCTGGAGATTCCCACGATATGCACGTCGTTGTCGATCGCGTCCTGCGCGGCCTCGTCCGGGGTCTGAAACAGCGGGCCGACATCCACGTCGAAGCCGATATCGGCGAAGGCGGTGGCGATCACCTTGGCGCCGCGGTCATGCCCGTCCTGGCCCATCTTCACCACCAGCATCCGCGGGCGGCGGCCTTCCTCCTCGGCGAAGGCCTCCACGTCCCGCTGGATCGCGGCGAACTCCGCATCGCCCTCGTAGGCCTTGCCATAGACCCCTGCCAGCGTCTTCACCTCGGCCCTGTGGCGGCCGAACACCTTTTCCATGGCCATGCTGATCTCTCCCACCGTGGCGCGCGCCCGGGCGGCCTCCACCGCTCCTTCCAGAAGGTTCCCGCCCTCGCGCGCGCGCCGCTCCAGTTCCGCCAGCGCGGCGTCGCAGGCGGCCTGGTCGCGGCTGGCGCGGATGCGTTCCAGCGCCGCCACCTGGCCCTCGCGCACCTTGTCATTGTCGATGGCGAGGATGTCGAGTTCCTCTTCCTGCGGCAGGCGATACTTGTTCACCCCCACGATCACCTGCTCGCCCCGGTCGATCATCGCCTGCCGGGTCGCCGCCGTCTCCTCGATGCGCAGCTTGGGCATGCCGGAGGCCACCGCCTTCGTCATGCCGCCCATCTCGTCGATCTCGCCGATCAGCGCCCAGGCCTGCCCGGCCAGGTCGGCCGTCAGCTTTTCGACGTAGTAGGAGCCCGCCAGCGGGTCGACCACGTTGGTCACGCCGGTCTCCTCCTGGAGGATCAGCTGGGTGTTGCGCGCGATGCGGGCCGAGAAATCGGTGGGCAGGGCCATCGCCTCGTCCAGCGCGTTGGTGTGCAGCGACTGGGTGCCGCCCAGCACCGCGCTCATCGCCTCGTAGGCGGTGCGGATGACGTTGTTGTAGGGATCCTGCTCGGCCAGGCTGACGCCGGAGGTCTGGCAATGGGTGCGCAGCATCTTCGAGCGCGGGTCCTGCGCGCCCAGCTCGTCCATGATCCGGTGCCACAGCAGCCGCGCGGCGCGCAGCTTGGCCGCCTCCATGAAGAAGTTCATCCCGATCGCGAAGAAGAAGGACAGCCGCGGCGCGAACCGGTCGATATCCATGCCGCGCGCCATGGCGGCCTTCACGTATTCCTTGCCGTCGGCCAGGGTGAAGGCCAGTTCCTGCACCAGGTTCGCGCCCGCCTCCTGCATGTGGTAGCCGGAGATCGAGATCGAGTTGAAGCGCGGCATCTCGGCGGCGGTATACTCGATGATGTCCGCCACGATCCGCATGCTGGGTTCGGGCGGGTAGATGTAGGTGTTGCGGACCATGAACTCCTTGAGGATGTCGTTCTGGATCGTGCCCGACAGCTTCGCCCGCTCCACGCCCTGTTCCTCGCCCGCGACGATGAAGCTGGCCAGCACCGGGATCACCGCGCCGTTCATCGTCATCGAGACGGAGACCTCGCCCAGCGGGATCCGGTCGAACAGCACCTTCATGTCCTCGACCGAGTCGATGGCCACGCCGGCCTTTCCCACGTCGCCCACGACGCGCGGGTGATCGCTGTCATAGCCGCGATGGGTGGCCAGGTCGAAGGCCACGGAGACGCCCTGCTGCCCGGCGGCAAGCGCGCGGCGGTAGAAGGCGTTCGATTCCTCGGCGGTGGAGAAGCCGGCATATTGCCGGATCGTCCAGGGCCGCCCGGCATACATCGTGGCCTTCACGCCCCGGGTGAACGGGGCCTGGCCCGGAATGCTGCCCAGGTGATCGAGCCCGGCCACATCCTCCTCGGTGTAGAGCGGCTGGACCTCGATCCCCTCCAGCGTCTTCCAGGCGAGATCCGACAGCGGGCGGCCCCGCAATTCCTTCTCAGCCAGTTCCGACCATGTCGCCTTCTTGCCTGTCATCCGAATGTCCTCTGTCTTGCGGGCCGCCCGGCGGTTGCCCCGCCCGTGTCGGCCCCGGTTCCTCGTCGAACAGCCGGGCCAGCCCGTCCGCGCCCGCGCGCAGCCAGAACAGGTCGTCGGCATAGGTTTCCAGCAGCGCCGCGCGCTGGGAGGTGTCGAAGGGCATCCAGCGCCCCTCGCCCCCGGGCAGTGCCGACGGATCGCGGCCCTGCGCGGCCAGCACCGCGCGCAGCCCGTCCAGGCTCGGGGTGCGGTTGTGCCAGCCCTCGCGCCCCGACAGCGGCGGCGTCACCGCGCCGCCCGTCACCTGCCCCAGCAGCAGGTCGGGCCGGCCCGCGACACGCTCGAAGGGCAGCACCGCGATCTCGGTGCCGGGCCAGGCGGCGGCCAGGTCGGCCACCACGTCGCGCCAGCTGCGCGGCTGCGTCACCAGCCGGTCCAGCATCGCGGTGTCGGGCAGCCGGTGCCCGCGCATCAGCGCGTAGCCCAACACGGAGGCCCACCACCATTCCAGCGAGCGGATCACCAACGCGACCCGCAGCGGCCGGCCGTCGAACACGGAGGCGAAGCGCGCCATGCGCTGCCCCGCATCCGCGTAAAGCCGTTCCTGCCGCAGCGCAGTGCGGGGCGCGCCCAGCATGTTCTCGTCGCTGACGATGACGCGCGCCAGCCCCGCCCTCGCGGAGGCCGCGCAGGCCAGCGCCACGCGGCCCCGCGCCCGCGCCAGTTGATCGGCGGGCGCGCCGCCATCGGGCAAGGGCATCACCCCCCGCAACAGCCCCGCCCGCGTGCGCTGCGGCCCCCAGGCGCGCGTGCGCTGCGCCGCAAGCGCCGCCGCGTTGACCTTGAGATAGCGCTGAAAGCTGGTGGAAGCCGCCCTGTGCGCCCCCACATGCAGGATGATGTCCATGTCGTTCCTCCGGTGACGCGCCGCCCGGCCATCCTGCCGCGCCGTCCCTGACGGAGGGGTTAAGGTTAAAATTCGTCGCAAGGGGCCGGGATCGCTTCGCTTTCGCCGCGATCCCCCCTATATCTGAGCGAACAGGAGAGACCATGACGCGTATCGCAGCACTGATCTTGTCGGCCATACTGGCAGCGCCCGCCCTCGGCCAGGATGCGGAGGCGGCACAGCAGCCGGATCGCATCATCCGCGACGCAACCGAGGCGACACCGGAAGAACTTCTGTGGATCGCCCGGCCGATCGTCGTCTTCGCCGACAGCCCGAACGACCCCCGTTTCCTCCAGCAGATGGCCCTGATCGAGGAGCGGCTGGACGCGCTCGCCGAACGGGATGTGGTGGTGATCGCCGACAGCGACCCGGCTGCGCGGTCGGCCTTCCGGCAGAAGCTGCGCCCGCGCGGCTTCATGCTGGTGGTGCTCGCCAAGGATGGCAGCGTGATCCTGCGCAAGCCCGCGCCCTGGGACGTGCGCGAGATCTCGCGCTCGATCGACAAGCAGCCGCTGCGCCAGCAGGAGATCCGCGACGGCCACGGCGCCGGCAGGCCGTAGACCCGCCCGCGCGCCGGCGCGCGGACAGGCCGGGCCCCTCGCCCGGTCGCGCCCATCCGGGCGCGCAGGTTGGGCGCCGACGCGGTCATGGGATCACTCGAACTCCATGATGATCTCGTCCACCGCCAGGCTGTCGCCCGGCGCGGCGTTGATGCTGCTGACGATGCCCTTGCGCTCGGCGCGCAGAATGTTCTCCATCTTCATGGCCTCGACGGTGCAGAGCGCCTGGCCTTCCTGCACCTCGTGCCCCACCTCCACGTCGATCTTCACCACCAGGCCGGGCATCGGGCAGAGCAGCAGTTTCGAGGTGTCGGGCGGCACCTTTTCGGGCATCCGGCGTGCCAGTTCGGCCTGGCGCGGGGTGCGCACGTGAACCTTGAGATCCGCCCCGCGCGTGCGGATGCGGAACCCGCCGGAGATCTTGCCCACCTTCAGCACCAGCGGGGCGCCATCCACGGTCATCCGGGCCAGAGGCTGGCCCGGGGTCCAGTCGCCGGCCACGCGCATGCGGTCGCCATCGGCAAAGGCGATGGTGGCGCCCTCGCGGTCGGCCTCCACCGTCGCGTCGAAGCTTTCGCCCTGCAGCGTCACGTTCCAGTCGCGGCCCACCTTGCGCTCGTGATTGTCCATCCGGCCCGAGATCCGCGCGCGGCGGATTTCGGCCACCCGGTGCATCGCGGCGCAGGCGGCGGCGATCCGGCGCAGGGCCTGCGCATCGAGCGTGACACCCTCGAACCCCTCGGGCCATTCCTCGGCGATGAAGGCGGTCGTCATGTCGCCGCTGGCGAATTTCGGGTGATCCATCACCGCGCTGAGGAAGGGCAGGTTGTGGCCGATCCCCTCCACCTCGAAGCCGTCGAGCGCGTTGCGCATTCCCTCGATCGCCTCGGCGCGGGTATGCCCCCAGGTGCAGAGTTTGGCGATCATCGGGTCGTAATACATCGAGATCTCGCCGCCCTCGAAGACGCCGGTATCGTTGCGCACCACAGCGCCTTCCACCGCCAGTTCCTCCGGCGGCCGGTAACGCGTCAGCCGCCCGATGGAGGGCAGGAAGTTGCGGTAAGGGTCCTCGGCATAAAGCCGGCTTTCGATGGCCCAGCCGGTCAGCTTTACGTCGGCCTGGGTGATCGAAAGCTTTTCACCAGCCGCCACGCGGATCATCTGCTCCACCAGGTCGATGCCGGTGATCAGCTCGGTCACCGGGTGCTCCACCTGAAGGCGGGTGTTCATTTCGAGGAAGTAGAAGTTCTTCTGCCCGTCCACGATGAATTCCACCGTGCCCGCGCTGGCATAGCCCACCGCATGCGCCAGGGCCAGAGACTGCTCGCCCATGGCGCGGCGGGTGGCCTCGTCGAGGAAGGGGCTGGGCGCCTCCTCGATGACCTTCTGGTTGCGGCGCTGGATCGAGCATTCCCGCTCGCCCAGATAGACGCCGTTGCCATGGCTGTCGCACAGCACCTGGATCTCGATGTGACGCGGCTGGGTGACGAATTTCTCGATGAAGATCCGGTCATCGCCGAAGCTGTTCGCGGCCTCGTTGCGCGACGACTGGAAGCCCTCGCGCGCCTCCTCGTCGTTCCAGGCGATGCGCATGCCCTTGCCGCCGCCGCCGGCGCTGGCCTTGATCATCACCGGGTAGCCGATCTGGTTCGAGATCTTCACCGCCTCGTCGGCATCCTCGATAAGCCCCATGTAGCCGGGCACCGTGGAGACGTCGGCCTCCTGCGCGATCTTCTTCGAGGTGATCTTGTCCCCCATCGCCTCGATCGCGCCCTTGGGCGGGCCGATGAAGGCCACGCCTTCGATCTCCAGCGCCTCGGCGAATTTCGGGTTCTCCGACAGGAAGCCATAGCCCGGGTGCACCGCCTCGGCGCCGGTGGCGCGGATCGCCTCCATGATCCTGTCGATCACGATATAGGACTGGTTGGCCGGCGGCGGGCCGATATGGATCGCCTCGTCCGCCATCTCCACATGCAGGGCGTTCCTGTCCGCGTCGGAATAGACGGCCACCGTGGCGATCCCCATCTTCCTGGCGGTCTTGATAACGCGGCATGCGATTTCGCCGCGATTCGCGATCAGGATCTTCTTGAACATACGCTATCCCTCTTGAGTGATGGCGCCTGGCCTCCGGCCGGACGGGCCGGCTGCGGAAGCCTCGGGCGTGGCGGACTGGACGCAGGCGCGCGGCGCGCGGCAACTGGCTGCGTCATTCGATTGTCTGTTGGTGATGCAGGACCGGGCCCCGGACGCCCCGCAAAAAGGCGGGCGGCCGGCCTTGGGGGTTGGCCGGACCGCCCTACAGGGGAAGGGTAACGGTTATGGCGGAACGCCGGGCACGCTCGAGCGCCGGCAGATACTCGCCATGGTTGCAAAAGGACCGATTCGCAGTTCGCAATCAACAAGACTATGGCAGGCATCCCGGATTGCGCGGAAATCCGCCCCGGCCGCAGGGCGCGCGGGGGCCGCATCAGGCGTCCTCCCCGTCATCGTCCTGCCCGAACAACTGGGGAAAATTCGCCCGCGCGACCGCAAGATCGAGGATCAGAACCGCGTCGTAGCTCTCGGGGTCGAAGGGGTCGTCATGTGCCAGCACCTCGCGGCCGAAAAGCCAGCTCAGCCGGCCGGCATCAAGGTTGCCGCGCTCGAACGGCTCATCCCCGAACTGTTCGATCAGCGCGGCCAGGAAGGCGGCATCGGCACGCTTGTCGGCCGGCCGGCGATCCGCATGACGCTCGCGGCGCACAAGACGCGTGGCGCCCTTGGGATTGGCGCGGCGGATGGTGAATTGGAAATCCGTGCCGGGCAGGCGCCCGGGGAAGCCGCGATGCTTCAGCATGGGCGCCCCCCGAATCGACGATGGCGCGCGGGGCGGCTCGGTCGGTCAAAATGCGGGGCAGGCAAGAAGGCCTGCCCCGCAGTCCGGTCACTTGTACTTGCCGGTATAGGTGGGCTCGACGGTGATCGGCTCGGGCTCGACCACGACGAACTCCTCCTCCTGCTGTGCGCAGGCGGCAACCGCAGCGGCGAAGCCGAGCATTGCCAGCAGTTTGATGCTCTTCGACATTCCAGTCTCCTGTCGTTCGCAACGGAAACGAGAGATGAGAATCCCCCAACTCGCCCCCGTCCAGAGGTAAAGGTCACTTGGGTGCAACCAAAGTATAGAATAAGGGAAAAGTTCCCGGAATGATATGTCTCCGGACGCGACATGGCTGGATGTGGCGCGAAAGCCGCATCCTTCCCACGGCATGAACTTATTCCCGCAAGATATTGTGGCATGGTCAAAATGCCTCCCAGATACAGCGCGAATCCTCGAGCCGATAGGCCTCGAAGAACTGGGCGGTCGCAGGATCGCGCGCACCGAAGACGACCGGCGCTTCGGACAGGCTGACCACCACCCGCACCGGGGCGGGCGAACGGGTCTGGATTTCCGGCAGGATGATCGAGTCGCACAGATGCGCCATGTCTTCCAGCCGCGCCTCGAAATCCACCGCGGCCGCCTCCGGGGCCAGGAACCGGTAGCGCAGCACCAGCCCGCCCAGGGCCTGTTCCTCGATCACCTCGATCCGGCTGACCGGCTGGCCGGACGGCACCTCGTCGGCGCGCGCAGGCAGCACCAGCACGGCGACGAAAAGACAGGCGAGGATATTGCGGGGCACCGTCACTGGAGGCGATCCTGTGGTCTGGAAGGCTGCGAAACGGATCAGAGCGGGATATTGTCGTGCTTCTTCCAGGGCGTCTCGACCCGCTTGTTGCGCAGCGCGGCGAAGGCACGGGCCACGCGCATCCGGGTGGAACGGGGCTGGATCACCTCGTCGATGAAGCCGCGCTCGGCCGCGACGAAGGGATTGGCGAAGCGATCCTCGTAATCCTTCGTCCGGCCCGCGATCTTCTCCGCATCGCCCAGTTCCGAGCGATAGAGGATTTCCACCGCGCCCTTGGCGCCCATCACCGCCACTTCCGAAGTGGGCCAGGCATAGTTGAAATCGCCGCGCAGATGCTTGGAGGCCATCACCACATAGGCCCCGCCATAGGCCTTGCGGGTGATCACGGTGACCTTCGGCACCGTCGCCTCGCCATAGGCATAAAGCAGCTTGGCGCCGTGCTTGATGATGCCGTTGTATTCCTGCGTGGTGCCGGGCAGGAAGCCGGGCACGTCCACGAAGGTCAGCAGCGGAATCTCGAAACAGTCGCAGAACCGCACGAAACGCGCCGCCTTGCGGGCGGAATCGATGTCGAGGCAGCCGGCCAGCACCATCGGCTGGTTGGCCACGACGCCCACGCTGCGCCCCTCCAGACGGATGAAGCCGGTGATGATGTTCTTGGCGAAATCCTCCTGGATCTCGTAGAAATCGCTCTCGTCCGCGACCTTCAGGATCAGCTCCTTCATGTCGTAGGGCGTGTTGGGGTTTTCGGGGACCAGCGTGTCGAGGCTGGGCTCCACCCGCTTGGGATCGTCGAAGAAGGGCCGCACCGGCACCTGCGCCCGGTTGTTCGACGGCAGGAAATCCACCAGGCGGCGCACCTCTGCCAGCGCCTCCACATCGTTCTCGAAGGCGCCATCCGCGACCGAGGATTTCCTCGTATGCGTGGTTGCCCCGCCCAGCTCCTCGGCGGTGACCTGCTCGTTGGTCACCGTCTTCACCACGTCGGGGCCGGTGACGAACATGTAGGAGCTGTCCTTCACCATGAAGATGAAGTCGGTCATCGCCGGCGAATAGACCGCGCCGCCCGCGCAGGGCCCCATGATGAGGCTGATCTGCGGGACCACCCCGCTTGCGCGGATGTTGCGGTCGAACACGTCGCCATAGCCCGCCAGGCTGTCCACGCCCTCCTGGATGCGCGCGCCGCCGGAGTCGTTGATGCCGATCACCGGCGCGCCGTTCTGCATCGCCATATCCATGATCTTGACGATCTTCTGCGCATGGGTCGCGCTGACCGAGCCGCCCAGCACGGTGAAGTCCTGGCTGAACACATAGACCTGGCGACCGTTGATCGTGCCCCAGCCGGTCACCACGCCGTCGCCGTAGGGCTGGCTGTCCTGCATCCCGAAATCGGTGCAGCGATGGGTGACGAACATGTCGAATTCCTCGAAGCTGCCCTCGTCGAGCAACAGCTCGACGCGCTCACGCGCGGTCAGCTTGCCCTTGGAATGCTGCGCGTCGATCCGCTTCTGGCCACCGCCGAGGCGGGCATCGGCGCGCCGCGTCTCCAGTTCCTGCAGGATGTCCTTCATGTTCTCCCCCGTATCCGGTCCGGCGCGACCATAACGACGGGAGGAAAGCGGAAAAAGCGGTTTCCGGCAAATTTGCAAATTTATGCAAAAATTTGTCTGAATAATTGAAAATCAGCGAACTCCCCGTGTTTCCGCCGCGCCGCAGATGGACAACCGCCCTGCCCCGCCCTAGGCCATGTGTCATGCATACCCTGCCAAAGGCCCGTTTCCTCAGCCGGACGACCCCGCCGAACCTGTTCACCCTCGTGCTGCTGGCCGGGATTTCCGCGCTGGCGATGAACGTCTTCCTGCCCAGCCTGCCCAGCATGGCCGCGCATTTCGAGACCTCGGTGGCGGTGATGGGCCTGTCGGTGGGCGTCTACCTGGGCGTGAGCGCGGTGCTGCAACTGCTGATCGGGCCGGTCTCGGACAATCTCGGCCGTCGCAACGTGATGCTGGCCGCGCTCGTGGTGTTCTGCCTGGCGACGCTGGGCTGCATCTACGCGCCCACCACGGCCGTCTTTCTCGTCTTCCGCATGGTTCAGGCGGCGGCAGCGGTCTGCATGGTGCTCAGCCGCGCCGTGGTGCGCGACATGGTTCCGGCCGAACAGGCGGGCTCGATGATCGCCTATGTCACCATGGGCATGGCCGTGGTTCCGATGATCGGCCCGGCGGTCGGGGGCTGGCTGGACGAGCAATTCGGCTGGCAGGCGAATTTCTGGCTGCTTCTCGTGCTGGGCCTGCTCACGCTGGCCGTCACCTGGGCCGACCTGGGCGAGACCGCGCGGGCCAGTTCGTCCACACTCATGCAACAGTTCCGCGAATATCCCGAATTGCTGACGTCCCCCCGGTTCTGGGGTTACTGCCTGGCCTCGGCGATGGGGTCGGGCGCGTTCTTCGCCTACCTGGGCGGGGCGCCCTTCGTGGGTTCGGTGGTCTACGGGCTGGACCCGGCCGAGCTGGGCCTCTATTTCGGCGCGCCCGCCATCGGCTATTTTCTCGGCAATTTCCTGTCCGGGCGCTTCTCGGTCCGGATGGGGATCAACACGATGGTGCTGTGGGGCGTCAGCCTGACCACGCTGGGCTCGGTGCTGTCGCTGCTGGTGACACTGGCGGGCTACGGCTCGGCCGTCACCTTCTTCGGCTTCATGACGCTCGTGGGTCTCGGCAACGGGCTGTCGGTGCCCAACGCCACCGCCGGGATGCTGTCGGTGCGCCCGCACCTGGCGGGCACCGCAAGCGGGCTGGGCGGGGCGATCATGATCGGCGGAGGTGCCGGGCTGTCTGCGCTGGCGGGGCTGATGCTGGGCCCGGGCACCGGGCCCTACCCGCTGCTGGCGATCATGGCGCTGTCCTCGGCCGGCGGCATCGTCGCGATGATCCTGGTGATCCGGCGCCAGCGCCGGCTGGGCCTGAGCCTATGAGCCCGCTTGGCAAGCGGGCTTTGCAAAGCTAGCGTCCCCGCGAAGCTAATCCGCAAAGAAAGGGCGCACCGATGGCCACTCGCAAGCTCTATGCCGGCGCCAAGCTGCGCGAGACCCGCCAGCGCCTCGGCCTGACGCAGAAGGCCTTCGCCGCCAAGCTGGGCGTGTCGCTGCCCTACCTGAACCAAATGGAGAACAACAACCGCCCGGTGTCGTCCACCGTGCTGCTGGCGCTGGCGCAGGAATTCGGCTTCGACGTCACGGAACTCGGCTCGGGCGAGGCGGAACGGATGGTTTCGGACATGCGCGAGGCGTTCGCCGACCCGGTGTTTTCCGACACGCCCCCGCTGGCGGACCTGCGGCTGACCGCCTCGAACGCCCCGGCCCTGGCCCGCGCCGTCCTGGAGTTGCACCGCGCCTACCGTCAGGCGCATGAGCGGCTGGCCTCGCTCGACGAGGCGCTGGGACGCGAGGACGCCCGCGCCCGCCCCTCGCCCTGGGAGGAGGTGCGCGACTTCTTCCATTACTGCAACAACTACATCGACGCGGTGGACCGCGCCGCCGAACATTTTTCCACGGGCCAAGGGCCGGTGCGGGCGATTGCCGAGGCACGGCTGGCCAAGGCCGGCGTCACGCTGGAGATGAGCGACGGCCCCGCGCTGCGCCGGTTTGACGCGCAAGCCCGACGGCTCGAGATTTCCGCCCGCGCCACGGCCGAAACCCAGACCTTCCAGATGCTGCTGCAACTGGCGCTGCTCACGCAGGACACGCTGCTGGAGGCCACGCTGGACCTGGCGCGTTTCCAGACCGAGGCGGCGCGCGCGATCGCCAAGATCGGCCTGGCCAACTATTTCGCGGGGGCCGCGATGATGCCCTACGGCGCCTTTCTCGCGGCGGCGCAGCAGACCCGGCACGACCTGGAATTGCTGGCGCATCGCTTCGGTGCCTCGATCGAGCAGGTGGCGCACCGGCTCTCCACCCTGCAACGCCCCTGGGCCAAGGGCATTCCCTTCTTCTTCGTGCGCGTGGACCAGGCCGGCACGATCACCAAGCGGCACTCCGCGACGCGGCTGCAATTCGCCCGCTTCGGCGGCGCCTGCCCGCTGTGGAACGTGCACCGGGCCTTCGAAACACCGGGCCGCTTCCTGCGGCAACTGGCCGAGACGCCCGACGGGGTGCGCTATATCAGCCTGGCCCTGGACGTGTCCAAACCGGGAGGCAGCTTCGGCGCGCCCACGCGGCGCTTCGCCATCGCGCTGGGCTGCGAGGTCGCCCATGCGGGGGAGCTGGTCTATGCCGACGACCTGGACGTGGACAATGCCCGTGCCTTCGAGCCGATCGGAATTTCCTGCCGGATCTGCGAGCGGACGAATTGCCACCAGCGCTCCGTCCCGCCGCTGGAGCGGCAGTTGCGCATCGATCCGGACAATCGCGGGGTCCTGCCCTACGAGGTGGGATAGGCGACCGCCCGGACCTTGCCGAAGGGCCGGGCCGGTCTCGCCGACGAGAACGGCGCCCGCAAGGGGCGCCGCCGCCGGGCCCGGGCCCTGGGGTCAGCCCTTCAGGTAGCCGTAGATCTCGTCCTTGAGCGCTGCGCGCTGCTTGCGCAGCTGCTGCTCGGCCAGGTCTTCCATCGGCTCGATATTCGTCTCGGCGCGATGCACCGAGCGGTTGATCTCGTGATACTGCTCGGTCAGCCGCGCGAAATGGGCGTCGCTGGCCTTCAATTCGCTGATCCTTGCCGCGTGTTCGGGGAATTCCTCGGAAAGTTCATGCGGGGTGTGGGACATGCGCGTCTCCTTTGTTGTCCGTGTCCACGGCACCCTAGACCCGCCCGCGCCCTGCCGGCCTTGATACCGATCAAACCGGCCTCAACGGTGAGCCCGGCGCCAGCCCGCCGCGCGGGCCTGCGCTTCCGAGCAGAACCACCGCTCGCCCTTTCCGGGGGAGATCCGCGTGCGGGCGTAATGCTCCTGTCCCGGCAAATGATAGATCCGGCCATTGGAGGAGATGTTGCCCTTGATCGCGCAGTCCGATGCGGGTGCGGCCTGCGGGGCGGGCCGCTGGGCGCGGCGATGATCCTCGGGCCGGACCACCTCGCTGCCATGCAGGCCGAACCCGCGGGCGGCGGCGCGGCGCTCCAGCCCCACATAGGCACGCGAATAGCGCCGGTAGGCGAAGGCCACGCCCTCGGCCACCAGTTCGGCGCCGATATCCACGCCGCCCACGCGGCAGACCGCGACGATGCGGCCGTAACGATCGGTATCGACCGGGTCGCAGGTGGCCGGCCGCCCGGCCCAGCGCGCCGCGACCTGCCCCGCCGCCCAGACACCGCAAGCCCAGCGCTGGCCATCGGGGCGCAGGCAACGCTGATCGGTCTCCGGCGCATCGATCCCGTGCAGCCGGATGGTCTGGCCGCCCACGCGCACCGTGTCGCCATCGACAACGTCCAGCATGCCACGCGGTTTGGCGGCATTCGCCGGAAATGCGGCAAGCACGGCCAAAAAAAGAGCTGGAACAAGACGCGAACGAATCCTTAACATGAAGTTAATGTGCGAAATCGAGTTTCGCAGATCAACCCGATTCCGGAATTGACGGTTAACGCTGAGCGTGCCGCCAGTCCGGGTGGATCCAGGGCGCGCGGTTGTCGCGCGGCAGCGGGTCCCGGCCCAGGATGTGATCGGCCATCTTCTCGCCCACCATGATCGAGGGGCCGTTCAGGTTGCCGTTGGTGATGCGCGGAAAGACCGAGCTGTCCGCCACCCGCAGCGCCTCCACCCCGATCACCCTGCCCTGCGGATCCACCACCGCCCGGGGATCGTCGGCGCGCCCCATCCGGCAGGTGCCGCAGGGGTGATAGGCGCTCTCCACATGCGCGCCGATGAACTCGTCCAGCGCCGCATCGTCCTGCACCTCCGCGCCCGGCTGGATCTCGTGCCGCACGAAGGGCCGGAACGCCTCCTGCGCGAAGATCTCGCGCGTGAGCCGGATGCAGCGGCGGAAATCCTCCCAGTCCTGCGCGTGGCTCATGTAGTTGAAGCGGATGCGCGGCGGGGCGGCCGGGTCGGCCGCGCGCAGCGTCACCGCACCGCGCGAGGGGCTGCGCATCGGGCCCACATGGGCCTGGAAGCCATGTCCCTCGGCCGCCGCCTGCCCGTCGTAGCGCACCGCGAGCGGCAGGAAATGGAACTGGATGTCGGGATAGTCCACGCCCGCGCGCGAGCGGATGAACCCCGCGCTCTCGAACTGGTTGGAGGCGCCGGGGCCGCTGCGCGTGAACAGCCAGCGCGCGCCGACCCAGGCCTTTCCCAGCAGGCTCCAGTACTTGTAGAGGCTGACCCGCTGGCTTGCGGCCATCTGGATGTAGAGCTCCAGGTGATCCTGCAGGTTTCGCCCCACGCCCGGCCGGTCGGCCCGCACCGGGATGCCGTGGCCGGCCAATTCCTCCGCCGGGCCGATGCCCGACAGCATCAGGAGCTTGGGCGAGTTGATCGCGGAGGCGGCCAGCACCACCTCGCGCCGGGCGCGGATCACCTCGACCGCGCCGCCGCGTTCGATCTCGACGCCCACGGCCCGCCCCTCGTCGAACACAACCCGCCGCGCGAAGGCCCGCACGAGGCTGCAATGCGCGCGCCGCAGCGCCGGGCGCAGATAGGCCCTCGCCGCCGACCAGCGCTGGCCACGCCAGATCGTGGCCTCCATCGGGCCGAAACCCTCCTGCTTTTCACCGTTATAATCGTCCGTGACCTCGTAGCCCGCCTGGCGCCCGGCCTCGACGAAGGCGCGCACCAGCGGGTTGTCACGCGTCCCCCGGCTCACATGCAGCGGCCCGTCATGGCCGCGCCAATCCGGGTCGCCGCCATGGCCACCCTCGTGCCAGTTCTCCATCCGGCGGAAATAGGGCAGCACGTCCGCATGGCCCCAGCCCTGCGCCCCGGTCTCTTCCCAGTGGTCGAAATCGCGGGCATGTCCGCGCACATAGACCATGCCGTTGATGCTGGACGACCCCCCGATCACCTTGCCGCGCGGACAGGCCAGCCGCCGCCCGCCCAGATGCGGCTCGGGTTCGGTCCGGTAGCCCCAGTCGTAGCGGGCCATGTTCATCGGGTAGCTCAGCGCGCCGGGCATCTGGATGAAGGGGCCCGCATCGGTCCCGCCATGCTCGATCACCAGCACCGAGGCACCCGCCTCGCTCAGCCGGCAGGCCAGCGCACATCCGGCGCTGCCGGCGCCCACGATGACGAAATCCGCTTCCATTCCAGGGTCTTCCAGATCGATTTTCAGGTTGTCCGCCGCCGCGATGCGGACAGGCGGGCAGGACGATACGCCCGGGGCGCGCTCAGAACGGCGCGTCCACGTCGCCCATCCGGACGTAGACGGACTTGAGCTGCGAATAATGCTCGATCGCCGCCTTCGAGTTCTCGCGCCCGACGCCCGACAGTTTCACGCCGCCGAAGGGCACCTCCACCGGCGCATCGTTGTAGGAGTTGATGAAGCAGGTGCCCGCCTCCAGCCGCCCGATCACCCGGTGCGCCCGGGTGAAATCGCGGGTGAAGACGCCGGCCGACAGCCCGTAGCCGGTGGCGTTGGCGCGGGCGACGGCCTCGTCCTCGTCGTCGAAATCGAGAACCGCCATCACCGGGCCGAAGATCTCCTCGTGCGCGATGGTCATCTCGTCGGTGACGTCGGCAAAGACGGTGGGCGCGATCCAGGCGCCCGGCCGGTCGAGCCGCGCGCCCCCGTGCACCAGCCGCGCGCCTTCCGCCTTGCCGGCCTCGATATAGCGCAGCACGATGCCCAGCTGGCCCTCGCTGACCATGGGGCCGAAACTGGTGGCCTCGTCCAGCGGATCGCCGATCACCGCGCGCGACAGCCGCGCGCAGAGCCGCTCCAGGAACGCCTCCTTGATGCGCCGGTGCACGAAGACCCGCGTGCCGTTCGAGCAGACCTGCCCGGTGGAATAGAAATTGCCCAGGATCGCGCCGCCCAAGGCGTTGTCGAGATCGGCGTCGTCGAAGACCAGTAGCGGCGACTTGCCGCCCAGCTCCATCGTGACATGCTTCATGCCCTCGGCCGCCGCGGCATAGACCTTGCGGCCCGTGGGCACCGAGCCCGTCAGGCTGACCTTGGCCACCCGCGGGTCGCTCACCAGCGAGGCCCCCACGGCGCCCGCGCCCTGCACCACGTTGAACAGCCCGGGCGGCGCGCCGGCCTCGACCAGGATCCCGGCCACCTTCAGCGCGCAGAGCGGCGTGGTCTCCGAGGGTTTGAACACCATCGCGTTGCCGCAGGCCAGCGCGGGCGCGGCCTTCCAGCAGGCGATCTGGGTGGGGTAGTTCCACGCCCCGATGCCCACGCAGACGCCCAGCGGCTCGCGCATTGTATAGGCCCAGTCCCGGCCCAGCGGGATGTGCTCGCCGGTCAGGCTGGCGGCGAGCCCGCCGAAATAGTCCAGCGCATCCGCCCCGGAAGTGGCATCGGCCACCAGAGTTTCCTGAAGCGGCTTGCCGGTGTCGTAGGTCTCCAGCCGCGAAAGATCGCGGTTGCGCGCGCGCATGATGTCGGCGGCGCGGCGCAGCACCCGGCCGCGCTCGGCGCCGGTGCGCGCGGCCCAGTCCTTCTGCGCGGCGCGGGCGCTTTCCAGCGCCTGCTCGATCACCGAAGGCGTCGCGGCATGCACGCGGGCGATCCGCTCGCCGGTGGCCGGATAGATCACGTCGATGGGCGCGCCCGTGGCATCCTCGAGCGGCGCGCCGTTCACGAAATGGCTGGCCTGGGGCTGGGTCTGCAAGGTCATGGCGCTTTCCGTTTTTCGCCTCCGGCGGGCGTATTTGGGGAACAATGAAGCCGGGTCACGGCGCTGGCGGGCCCAGATGCGCGCGCAGGCAATCCAGCACCTGCCGGCTGGCCGCCGCCCCGTCCGGGGGCTCGCGCCCCAGCCCCTGCCGCAGGTAGAGCCCGTCGATCAGCGCCGCGACGGTGTCCGCCAGATCGGGCGCCCTCGCGCCCGCCAGCGGCCGGAGCGCATGGGTGAGATTGGACCGCAGCCGCCGCTGGTAGACCGTGAGAAGCCGGTGCACCTCGGCGTTGGACTGCGCCAGCATGTAGAAATTCAGCCAGGCGGCGATCACCTCGGGGCGGAAATTCTCGCCCGAGAAGCTGGCCCGCACGATCGCCTCGACCCGCGGCCCGGGGCCGTCGGCCATCGCCAGCGCGCCGCGCACCCCCGCCCCGTAGCGCGCCAGCACATGGCGCATGGCCGCGAGGAAAATCTGCTCCTTGCCGCCGAAATAGTGATGCGCCAGCGCGCTGGACATGCCGGCGCGGCGCGCGATCCGGGCCACCGTCACGTCGAGGGAACCGGCCGCCCCGATCTCGTCGATCGTGGCTTTCACCAGCGCCGCACGGCGTATAGGCTCCATTCCAAGCTTGGGCATGTCGCATCCAGGAAGTGAAGAGTCGTGTCCCGGCCTTCCGGGTTGCGATCTCAGGCTAGCTGTTTTTTTATTGACGCGTCAATCAAGAAAACGCGTCCTATCAGGGGAGATGCCATCCATGACCATCAAGACCACGATTTCCGCGCTGGCCCTCATGGCCGCCTCCGCCGTCCCGGCGCTGGCCGATTGCGATACCGTGACCTTCTCCGACGTGGGCTGGACCGACATCACCGCCACCACCGCCGCCGCGACCGCCGTGCTGGAGGCGCTCGGCTACGCCACCGAGACCAAGGTGCTTTCGGTGCCGGTGACATACGTGTCGCTGTCCAAGAGCGACGTGGACGTGTTCCTGGGCAACTGGATGCCCACGATGGAGAACGACATCGCCCCCTATCGCGAGGCAGGCACGGTGGACACGGTGCGCGCCAACCTGGAGGGCGCGAAATACACGCTGGCCACGAATGCCCACGGCGCGGCGCTTGGCATCGACAGCTTCGGCGCGATCGCCGCGCAGGCGGACGCGCTCGAGGGCAAGATCTACGGCATCGAGCCCGGCAATGACGGCAACCGGCTGATCCTGGACATGATCGCGGCCGACGCTTTCGGCCTGTCGGAGTTCGACGTGGTGGAAAGCTCCGAACAGGGGATGCTGGCGCAGGTGGCCCGCGCGACCCGATCCGGCGATCCCATCGTCTTCCTGGGCTGGGAGCCGCATCCGATGAACGCCAATTTCGACCTCACCTATCTGACCGGCGGCGACGACTGGTTCGGCCCGGACCTGGGCGGCGCCACGGTCTATACCAACACCGCCGCGGGCTATGCGGAGGCCTGCCCGAACGTGGGCGCGTTCCTGCAGAACCTCGAGTTCACCCTGGCGATGGAGAACGAGATCATGGGCGCGATCCTCGACGACGGAACCGACCCGCGCGAGGCGGCCACCGCCTGGATCACCGCCAATCCGGCCGTGCTGGATGCGTGGCTCGACGGCGTCACGACGAAGGACGGCGCACCGGGCCTGCCGGCGGTCAAGGCCGCGATGGGCCTGGGCGGCTGACAGCCCGCCCCGCGCCCCCGGCACGGGGGAGCGCGGGGCCCGACCGCGCCGGGGCATCGGCCCCGGCCGCATCACGGCGACCGGCAGCAGACGAGGGACCGGCGGCAGACGAGGGAGAGGCATGGACTGGCTGACCGAGAACAAGATCCCCGTCGGGCGCGTGGCCGGCGAGTTCTTCGACTGGCTGCAGGTCAACGGCGCGTGGTTCTTCAACATCCTCGCCGACCTGATGGAGGGGCTGATCGACGCGATCCTGTGGGTGCTGGAAAGCCCGCATCCCCTCATCGTCGTCGCGGCCTTCACCGCGCTGACCTGGGTGTTGCAGCGCGGCTGGAAGGCGCCGCTTTTCACCGCGCTGGGCTTTCTGTTCATCCTCAATCAGGGCTACTGGGAGGAAACGCTGGAAAGCGTCACGCTGGTGGCCTCGGCCTGCGTGGTCTGCATGGGCGTGGGCGTGCCGATCGGGATCGCCGCGGCGCATCGCCCCTCGCTCTATGCCTGGATGCGGCCGGTGCTGGACCTGATGCAGACCCTGCCGCCCTTCGTCTACCTGATCCCGGCGATCGTGTTCTTCGGCATCGGCATGGTGCCCGGGCTGATCGCCACGGTGATCTTCGTGGTGCCCGCACCGATCCGGCTGACGCATCTGGGCATCTCCTCCACGCCCATGCCGCTGCTGGAGGCGGCGCGCGCCTTCGGCGCGACCGACCGGCAGGTGCTGTGGAAGGTGGAACTGCCCTACGCGCTGCCGCAGATCATGGCGGGGCTGAACCAGACGATCATGCTGTCGCTGTCGATGGTGGTGATCGCGGCGCTGGTCGGCGCCGACGGGCTGGGCGTGCCGGTGGTGCGCGCGCTCAACCAGGTCAACACATCGCTCGGCTTCGAGTCGGGCTTCATCATCGTCGTGGTGGCCATCATCCTCGACCGGATGCTTCGGGTGGAACGCAAATGACGGCCGCCGTCGAGTTCGAGCAGGTCTCCATCGTCTTCGGCGATCGCCCCCAGGCGGCGCTTGCGCTGATGGATGCGGGCCAGACGCGCGCGGAGATCCAGGCTGCGACCGGTCAGGTGCTGGGGGTGCATGACTGCTCGATCACGGTGGGCACCGGCGAGATCGTGGTGCTGATGGGCCTGTCGGGGTCCGGCAAGTCCACGCTCCTGCGCGCGGTGAACGGGCTCAACCCCGTGGTGCGCGGCCGCGTGCGCGTGAACGACGGCGAGCGCATGGTGGATGTCACCCATGCGGACGCCGCCACCCTGCGCCGCCTGCGCCAGCGCCATATCGCCATGGTGTTCCAGCAATTCGCCCTGCTGCCCTGGCGGACCGTGCGCGAGAATGTGGGCCTGGGGCTGGAAATGGCCGGGCTGTCGAAGGCCGAGCGGGGCAAGCGGGTGGAAAGCCAGCTGGGCCTGGTGGGGCTGTCGGACTGGGCCGACCGCAAGGTGAGCGAGCTGTCGGGCGGGATGCAGCAACGCGTGGGCCTGGCCCGCGCCTTCGCCACCGACGCACCGATCCTGCTGATGGACGAGCCGTTCTCGGCGCTCGACCCGCTGATCCGCACCCGCTTGCAGGATGAGCTGCTGGACCTCCAGAAGGAATTGCAGCGCACCATCATCTTCGTCAGCCACGACCTCGACGAGGCGTTCAAGATCGGCAACCGCATCGCGATCATGGAGGGAGGGCGGATCGTGCAATGCGGCACCCCGCAGGAGATCTTCACCGATCCCTCAACGGATTACGTGGCGGATTTCGTGCGACACATGAACCCGCTGGGGGTGCTCTGCGCGCGCGACGTGATGGCGCCGGCGGAGGGCGCGGCGCCCGAACACCAGGTCTCCCCCGACGCCAGCATCCAGGAGGTCATGTCCCGGATGCAGGGCCACGACGCACCCATCGGCGTGGTGGAGAACGGCCGCCTGCTGGGCACGATCAACCGCAACGGCATCCTCGCGCGCCTGCTCGATCCGCGCGGCGGCGCGCGGGACTGAGGCGGCACGGCGGGCGACGGCTCAGTATTTCGTGGCCGGCACCGGCGGGGTGATCGCGCGGCGTTTCAGCACCGCCTCGCGCCAGGTGATGAAGCTGACCGCCGTGAGGATCACCGTGCCGCCCAGCACGACCCAGGGGTCCAGCGGCTCGCCGAACATCACCATGCCCAGCAGCACCGCCCAGATCAATTGCAGGAAGGTGACCGGCTGCGTCACCGTAATGGGCGCGGCGCGGAAGGCCAGCGACATGGTGTAATGCCCCGCCGTGGCGAAGAGCGCCACTGTCAGCAAGACGCCCAACTCCCACAGGGTGGGCGTGATCCAGACCGCCGCCGCGAACGGCGCCAGCCCCACCGTCACCCAGATCGACAGCATCGCCACCGTCAGCGCAGGACCGGTCTCGTCGGACAGCACCTTGGCCATCAGGTAGGACGAGCCGAAGATCGCCGCCGTGCCCAGCATGGCGAAATGGCCGGAATCCAGTTCGCGAAACCCGGGGCGCAGGATGATCATCGCTCCCAGGAGCGCCGCGCCCACCGCCGCGATCCGGCGGATCGCCAGCCGCTCGCCCAGGAACAGCGCGGCGCCCACGGTCACGTAGACCGGCGCCAGGTAGTTCATCGCCGTCACCTCGGCGATGGGGATTCGGGTCATCGCGTAGAACCAAAGGATCACGCCGATCGCATGCATCAGCCCGCGCCCGGCGAAAAGCACCGTCTGCCGACGGGTCGGTCGCGCCCGCGCCAGCGGGCGCAACATCGGCAGCAGGAAGACAAGGCCCAGCAGGTAGCGCAGGAAAGCGGATTCCGCCGCCGGCACCCTGTCGCCCAGGTATTTCACCAGCGCTGTGACCGCGACGAAGCACAGCCCGGTCAGCAGCATCCAGAGCGCGCCCGCGACCGGGCGGCTGTCGGTCATGTCGTTGGTGCCTGTCGCCATGGCCCGCAGATGAGCGCAAAGCACACCGGGAGGCAAGGCGAAACCCCGGGCAGGGGCGCGTACAAGATCCTTGCGAAGGATCTTGCCAAGGAAATTCCTGAATTTCCTTGGCGTTGCGCGGGCTCAGAGCTGGGCCATCACCTCGTCGGCCGCTTCGAAATTGGTCGTCACGCGCTGCACGTCGTCATCGTCCTCGAGCGCGTCGATCAGCTTCATCAGCTTCTGCATCCCGTCGAGATCGAGTTCGGTCGTGGTGGCGGGCTTCCAGACCAGGCGGGTGGCATCGCTCTCGCCAAGCTCGACCTCCAGCGCGGTGGCCACCTCGTTCAGGTCCGTATCCGCGCACCAGATGACATGCCCGTCCTCGGAGCTTTCCACGTCTTCGGCCCCGGCCTCGATCGCCGCCTCGAGGACGCGCTCGGCATCGCCGGCGGAAGCGGGATAGACGATCTCGCCCTTGCGCTCGAACATGAAGCCAACCGAGCCCGTCTCGCCGAGGTTGCCGCCGTTCTTGGAGAAGGTCGCGCGCACGTTGGAGGCGGTCCGGTTGCGGTTGTCGGTCATCGCCTCCACGATCACCGCCACGCCCCCGGGCCCGTAGCCCTCGTAGCGGATTTCCTCGTAGTCGTCTCCGTCGCCGGCCTGGGATTTCCGGATCGCGCGCTCGATCACGTCCTTGGGCACGGAAACCGCCTTGGCCTCCTTCACCGCCAGGCGCAGGCGCGGGTTCTTGTCGGGGTCGGGGTCACCCATCTTGGCCGCGACGGTGATCTCCTTGCTCAGCTTGGAGAACAGCTTGGAACGCGCGGCGTCCTGCCGGTTCTTGCGATGCTGGATATTCGCCCATTTGGAATGGCCGGCCATGATCCTCTCCGCTCGGATGGTTGGAACCCGGTTCCTATAAGGCAGCCCCGCGAGGGTGTTCAATCCCCCGCCGGCCCATGACGGTCGGGAAGCGTGGCAAAATCGTTGTCGCGTTAACGATTCCGTGATCTAGTATCCCGGCACGACGGGAAAACCCGCGACGGACACCAGGGAGGATCCAGGATGACTGCACGAAAGTTGCTTCGTGCGCTTGCCACCGCGGCGGCGCTCCTCGCGGCCGGGGCCGCGCATGCCGACTGGGCGCCGAAAGGCACGCTCACCATGCAGATCGGCTTCGGGGCCGGCGGCTCCACCGATACGCTGGGGCGCATCATCGTCGACAAGATGAAGGACCAGACCGGCTGGAACATCATCGCCGAGAACAAGCCCGGCGGCGGCGGCGTGGCCATGTTCACCGCCATCGCGAACCGGCCGGCCGACGGCTCGGTGATCGGTCTGGGCGTCAACATGCCGTTGCTGGTGAACCTTGTGAACAGGCCTGACCAGCTGGGCTTCGACCTCGACAGCTTCGACTATCTCGGCACCGCCGCGCGGGCCGAGCTGGCGCTGGTCGCCCGGGCCGACGCGCCCTTCGACGACGTGCCGGGACTGGTGGAGTTCGCGCGCGCCAATGGCGGCGCTGCGGTGGCCTTCGATGCCAAGCCGCAGGAGCTGTCGCTGCGCTTCGTGATGAAGCAGGCGGGCGTCGAGTTCCAGTTCCTGTCGACCAAGGCCGGGGCCGAGATCACCCAGCTGGTACTGGGCGGGCAGGCCAATGCGGGCTTCTTCGCCGGCGAGCACCTGCCGTTTCTCGAAAGCGGCGAGTTGAAGATGCTGGCCAGCATGAACCAGACCCGGCATGGCTATGCGCCCGACACCCCCACCCTGCTCGAACAGGGGTTCGACATCTATGTCGATCCGTTCTACTTCTTCGCCGTCGCCAAGGGCACGCCCGAGGACGCGCGCGAGGCGCTCGCCAAGGCGATCGACGACGCGCTGCAGGACGAGGATGTGCAGCGGCTGGTGCGGAACGCGCTGAAATCGCCCACCTACAATGCCGGGCCGGAGGGCACACGGGCCATGTTCGACGAGGGCCTCGCCAACGTCGCGCAGCTTTTCGCCCAGTAAGCTCCGGACGCAGCAAGAGGTCTGTGCGCCAGATGTCGAGCGATCGCTGGACCGGGCTGTTCTTCATCGGGTTGGGCGCGCTGCTCTTCACGGTGATCATCCCCTGGCAGGTGGAGCCTGTGGCCTATGGCTGGCTGAAGCCGCGCACCCTGCCCCTCGCGCTGTCGGTGGTGATCGGGCTGTGCGGGCTGGCACTCCTGCTGCGTCCGTCCGGCGATGCGCGGCCCGGCGCCTCGCGCTGGGGTCGCGCCGTGCTCTTCTCGACGGTGCTGGGCCTTGGACTGGGCGGGGTATGGATGTTCGGGTTTCTCGTCGCCGCCCCGCCCCTCGCGCTCGCGATCATGCTGCTGGCGCATGAGCGCCGGCCCCTCTGGCTGATCCTGGGCGCGGCCGGCATGCCGGCACTGATCTGGCTGGCGGTCGAGGTCTTGCTGGAACGGCCCCTGCCGTGAGCCGGCATGATCCCATCGGAACGGAGGCGGCGCGATGCCCGAGCTGAGCGTGGTACTGGCGGGGCTGGGCGATGCGCTGGCCCCGATCAACCTGGCCTTCGTGCTGTTCGGGGTGATCCTGGGACAGTTCGTGGGCGCGGTGCCCGGGATCGGCCCGGTGATGGCCACCGCGATCGCCATTCCCTTCACCTTCGGGATGGACCCGCTGACGGGCATCGGCTTCCTGGTGGGGGTCAACAAGGGCGGTCTGGTGGGCGGGGCGATCCCCGCGGTTCTGCTGAACACGCCGGGCACGCCCGATGCCGCCGCCACCGCGCTGGACGGCTATCCGATGGCGAAGAAGGGCAAGCCGCTCAAGGCCACCAAGATGGCGCTGTTCTCCTCGGTCACGGGCGACACGTTCAGCGATATCGTGCTGATCACCGTCTCGGCGCCGCTGGCGCTGCTGGCGCTGCGCATGGGCCCGGTGGAGGTGCTGGGGCTGATGCTGCTGGCCTTCGCGGTGATCGCGGGCCTGATGGGGCGGTCGCTGATCAAGGGGGTGATCGCCATCGCGCTGGGCCTGCTCGCCGCGATGGTGGGCACCGATCCCGAGCACGCCACCCCGCGCCTCATCTTCGGCCAGTTCGAGATCTACGACGGGCTGCCCCTGGCCTCTGTCGCCATCGGGATGCTGGCCATAGGCGAACTGCTGCGCCGCCTGACCGAATCCACCCGCGCGGTGCGCCCCGCGGTCAGCCTGCCGCGCAACCAGGCCCGCGAGGATCGCAGCGTCAGCTGGGCGGAATACTGGGGCTGCCGCTTCACCATGGCGCGCGGCGCCGTGATCGGCACGATCCTGGGCGCCCTGCCCGGCATCGGCTCGACCGCGGCGGCCTTCATGTCCTACGCCTCGGCCCGGCAGGCCTCGAAAGAGCCCGAGACCTTCGGCAAGGGCACGCTGCACGGCATCGCCGCAGCGGAATCGGCCAATTCCTCGGTGATGGGCGCAAACATGATCCCGATGCTGACGCTGGGCATTCCGGGCAGCGTCAGCGCGGCCCTCATCATCAGCGCCTTCATGATCCACGGGGTGCAGCCCGGCCCCTTCCTGTTCGAACAGCAGGGCCGACTGATCTACGGGCTGTTCGGCGCCATGATCATCGCCAACGGACTCAACCTGCTGGTGGGCCAGCTGGGACTGCGCCTGTGGGTGCGGGTGGTCTCGGCGCCCGAAAGCTTCATCTTCGCCTCGGCGCTGCTGATGTGTTTCGTGGGCGTGGCGCTAGCGTCGGGGGGCGTGTTCGGCATCGGGGTGATGCTGGTCTTCGCCCTGCTGGCCTATGTGATGACCTCGTTCGGGCTATCGGTGGTGGTGTTCATCATCGCCTTCTTTCTCGGCCCGCGGCTGGAGATCTCGCTGTCGCAGACGCTGGCGCTGCTGAACGGCGACCCGTCCAGGCTGCTGAACTACCCGTTCGCGCTGTTCCTGATGGGGCTCGCGCTGGTGACGGCCGTGCTGCTGGCCCGCCGCCGCGACCGCGAAAGCGAGACCCGCTGAGGGCGGTGCGGGTGCAAGGCGATTCCGGCATCGCACCTCCTGGCCAGAGCCGCTAAGCTGCTGCCATGACACCGGAACAGATTACCCTCTTCGCGCTTTTCGCGGCCGTGTTCGGCCTGATGCTCTGGGGCCGCTGGCGCTATGATCTCGTGGCCTTCAGCGCGCTGCTGACGGGGGTGGTGCTGGGCGTGGTGCCGGAGGACATGGCGTTTTCCGGCTTCGGGAACCCGGCGGTGCTGGTGGTGGCGCTGGTGCTGATCGTCTCGGCCGGGCTGGTGCGCTCCGGCGCGGTGCTCCTCATCACCCGAACGCTCGTGAATTCGAGCCGCGCGATCCACGGCCATATCGTCATCATGGGCGGAATCGGCGCCGCGCTGTCGGGCTTCATGAACAACGTGGCCGCGCTTGCGCTGCTCATGCCGGTGGACATCCAGACCGCGCGCAAGGCGGGCCGGTCGCCCGCGCGCACCCTGATGCCGCTCAGCTTCGCCACGATCCTGGGCGGGATGGTCACGCTGATCGGCACGCCGCCCAACATCATCATCGCCACGATCCGCGCGGACGAGCTGGGCACCTCCTTCGGGATGTTCGATTTCGCGCCGGTGGGGCTGGCGGCGGCCGCGGCCGGGCTGGCCTTCATCTCGCTGGTGGGCTGGCGGCTGATCCCGGACCGCAGCGACGCGATGGAGCGCGCGGGCAAGTTGAAGGAATACGTCGCCGAATTGACCGTGCCGGAAGACAGCGACCATGTCGGCAAGCGGGTGCGCGACCTCTACGACGAGGCAGACGACGCCGACGTGGCGATCCTCGGACTGATCCGCGAGGGCGCGCGCCGCTACGGCGCCGCCCGCGACACGGTGATCCGGGCCGGAGACGCGCTGGTGCTGGAAGCCGGGCCGGACGCGCTGGAAGAATTCCGCAGCGCGCTGTCGTTGCGGTTCACCGACACCCAGCGCGAGGAACTGCTGAAGGCCGAGGGCGAGGGGCTGAGCCTGGTCGAGGTGGTCGTGCCGGAGAATGCCCGCATCGTCGGCAAGACGGTGCAGGCGGTGGGGCTGGCCTGGCGGCACCGGACCGTGCTGACGGGCATCTCGCGCGAGGGGCGCAGGATCACCGCGCAGATGCGCAAGACCGAGATCCGGCCCGGCGACATCCTGCTGCTGCTGGCGCCCAAGGAAACCGCGAACGAGGTGGTGGAATGGCTGGGCGTGCTGCCGCTGGCCGATCGCGGCCTGAGGGTCACGCAGGAAAGCAAGACCTGGCTGGCCATCGGCCTTTTCGGCGCCGCGGTGCTGGCGGCGACCCTCGGCCTGCTCTACCTGCCGATCGCGCTGGGGCTGGTTGTGGTGGCCTATGTCCTGACCGGGATCCTGCCGCTGTCGGATCTCTACACCCATGTGGAATGGCCCGTCGTGGTGCTGCTGGGCAGCATGATCCCGCTGGGCGCCGCGCTGCACGCCGAAGGCGGCACGGCGCTGATCGCCAACGGGCTGGTCGGCCTGACCGAAGGCTGGCCGATCTGGGCGGTGCTCAGCATGCTGATGGTTGTGACCATGACGTTGTCGGACGTGCTGAACAACACCGCCACGGCGGTGGTGACGGCGCCCGTGGGCATCCAGATGGGCCAGAGCCTGAACGTCTCGCCCGACGCCTTCCTGATGGCGGTCGCGGTGGGCGCGTCCTGCGCGTTTCTCACCCCGATAGGGCACAAGAACAACACCCTGATCCTCGGGCCGGGCGGCTACCGTTTCGGCGATTACTGGCGCATGGGCCTGCCGCTGGAGGCGATCGTGATCGCCGCGTCGATCCCGGTGATCATGCTGGTCTGGCTGTGAGCCGCGCTTTCCCCTTCCTGCCCGACGGTCCTCGCGGAAAGCGCCCGGCCCGGCCGCGGCAAGCGCCCGCCGCTGCCCTGCGGGCCGGGTAGGCCCATGTCGCCCTATCTCAAAGGCTTCCTCATCACCCTGTTCGGCGTGCTGACGATCTCGCCGGACACGCTGCTGATCCGGCTGATCGACGCCGATCACTGGGCGCAGGCCTTCTGGCGCAGCGCGCTGTCGGGCGCGATGGTACTGATCTTCGTCATCCTGATGGCGCGCGGCCGGGTGCTGGAGCCATTCTGCGGCTTCGGCTGGGCCGGCGTGGCGCTGACGCTGGGCTTCGGGCTGGGCAACCTTCTGTTCGTCTACTCGGTCACCCATACGCTCGTGGCGAACACGCTGTTCATCCTGGCGACGATGCCGGTCTTCGCCGCGCTGATCGCGCGCTTCGTGCTGGGCGAGACGGTGGGCGCGCGCACCCGGATCACCATTGCCGTCACGCTGGCGGGGATCGGCGTGATCGCATTCGGCAGCGCCCGGGGCGCCGGCGGCGGATCGCTGGCAGGAGACCTCGCGGCGCTGGGTGTGGCGGTGCTCATGGCCACGAATTTCTCGATCGCGCGGGCGAAGCGCGCCCGCAGCGCGGTGCCCTTCCTGGCGCTGGGCACGCTGCTCAGCGGCGCGGTGGCCTGGAGCATCGCCGGCGGGGCGGTGGCGCTTCCGCGCGCGGACTGGATCTGGATGGGCCTGATGGGGCTGTGGGTGGTGCCGGTGGCCTTCATCTGCATCTCCACCGGGCCGCGCTACCTGCCCGCGGCCGACGTGAGCCTGCTGATGCTGCTGGAGGCAGTGTTCGGGCCGCTGCTGGTCTGGGCGGTCCTGGGCGAATGGCCGGGCGGCTGGACGCTGGCGGGGGGCGCCATCGTGCTGGGCGCGCTTGCCGTGTCGAACCTGGTGCTGCTGGCGGGCAGCAGGCGGGGCGCCGCGGCCTGAGCCCGCCCGCGCAAGCTCAGAGCGGCCAGATCAGCGGGATCATCAGCGCCGAGAGAACGCCCATCGACAGGTTGAGCGGGATGCCCACCTTCATGAAATCCGTGAAACGGTAGCCACCCGGCCCGTAGACCAGCGTGTTGGTCTGGTAGCCGATCGGGGTGGCGAAGCTGCAGGAGGCGGCGACCATCACCGCGACGACCAGCGGGCGCGGGTCGATTCCCATCGCCTCGGCCAGGCCGATGGCGATGGGGGTCACCACCACCGCCACCGCGTTGTTGGAGACGAGCTCCGTCAGCACCGAGGTCAACAGGTAGACCGCCCAGATCACCACCGGTCCGGGCAGGCCCGCCAGCAGCGGCGCCACCGCACCCACGATCAACGCCACCGCGCCCGAGGCCTGCAATGCGGCGCCGATCGCCAGCATGGCGAAGATCAGCGCCAGCAGCCGCCCGTCGACAAAGGAAAAGGCCTCCTCGGCATCGATGCATCTGGTGACCAGCACCAGCGCGACAGCCAGCACCGCCAGCAGGAAGATCGGCGCCACCCCGAAGGCCGCAAGCCCGACGATTCCCAGCAGCGCCGCCAGCGCCAGCGGCGCATGGCTGCGACGGAAGGCGCGCGCGGAGGGGTGCGAGACATCCACCAGCTCCATGTCGGCGGCGAGGCGCTGGATATCCTCGGGCGCGCCTTCCAGCAGCAGGGTGTCGCCGACCCGCACCACCAGCTCGTCGAGCTGGCGGCCGATATTCTGGTTCCGCCGGTGCACCGCCAGCGGATAGACGCCGTAGCGGCGCCGCAGCCGCAGGCTGCCCAGCCGACGGCCCACCATCCGGCAGCCGGGCGTGATCAGAACCTCCACCGTGGTGGTCTCGCGCGCCGAGATCTGGTCCACACGCTTGAGCGACTTGTTGCGCTGGAGGCTCAGCAGCTCTGTCATCTGGGTGCGCAGCACCACCCGGTCGCCCACTTGCAGCGTCACCCCCTGCAGGTTGCGGCGCAGCGATTCGTCGCCGCGCACGACGTCGATCAGACGCACACCCTCGCGCTTGAAGAGCTGCACGCCCAGCACCTCGCGGTCGACCAGGTTGCTTTCGGGCGGAATCACCGCCTCGGTGAAGAACTTCATCCGGCTCTTGTCGGACAGGAGGGTGGCCATGCTCTGGCGTTCGGGCAGCAGGCGCGGTGCGACGTAGCGCAGGTAGAGCATGCCCCAGGCCACCAGCACCAGGCCCAGCGGCGTGATCTCGAAGATGGAGAACGGGGCGAGCCCCTGGCCGCGCGCCACCCCGTCCACCAGCAGGTTGGTGGAGGTGCCGATCAGCGTCAGCGTGCCCCCCATGATCGCCGCATAGCTGAGCGGGATCAGCAACTTGCTGGCCGCAACACCCATGGAGCGGGCCAGCTGCACGAAGACCGGGATCATCACCACCACCACCGGCGTGTTCGACACCACCGCCGAGGCCCCCAGCACGAAGGCCAGCAGCATCCCGATCGCAAGACGCGGCCGGGTGGCGGCGTGCCGGTCGGCCACGGCGGTGAAGGCGTCGAGCGCCCCGGTGCGCACCAGCGCCCCCATCACGATGAACATGGCCGCGATGGTCCAGGGGGCCGGGTTCGACAGCACCGCCAGCCCGTCCTCGTAGGGCAGCACCCCCAGCGCCAGCAGCACCGCCGCCCCGGCGATGGCCACTACCTCGGTGGGGTAGACCTCGCGCACGAAAAGCGCGAACATCACGCCCACCACCGCGAGCGCCGTGACCGCCTCCGCCATGGGGCCCAGATCCAGGAATTCCGTCACAGGCCGCGCTCCGCCTTCAGGTCCGCGGGGCAGTGTCGGGCATCGGCGGCACCGGGGCAAGCCCGCCTCGCGGGCGGGGCTGCACCAGACCCAATCCGGCCATGATCAACCCCAGCGCCGCCCAGATCCAGGGCGAATAGCTCTCCCCCAGAAGGAGCTTGGCCCAGAGAATGCCGAATGCGGTGACGAGATAGCTGACCTGCGCCGCAAAGACCGAGCCCGCCCGGCCGACAAGCCAGACATAGCCCGCATAGACGCTGGCATGGATGAGCGATGAGGCCACCAGCGCGGTATCCGGCGCGCCCCAGCCCGCCGGCGCGGGCGGCGCGATCCACTGGCCGGAGGCCAGCGCCAGCGGCGCGGCCAGAGCCATGCCCACCAGCGAGGCGCCGAACAGCGTCTGGATCGGGTCGAGCCCCGCCGTGCCCCATTTCGCCACCACGTTGCCCTCGAGCCCGTAGAAGAACGGCGCGATCAGCGCCACCGGGATCCAGGCCACCATGGCCCGGTCCGGCAGGCTGGCCTCGGGCGCCACCAGCAGCAGCACGCCCAGCAGTCCCGCGCCCAGCCCCGCAAGGCGCCGCGCGCTGAGCCGGTCGATTCCGAGGCCCAGGGCGATGGGAAAGGCGAACATCGGCACCAGCGACAGCAGGATCGACAGCACGCCCGAGGGCAGATGCACCGCCGCCTGGTAGCTGGCCGAGTTCGGCAGCACCGTGCCGATCAGCGCGATCAGGAGGTAGAGCCGAAGATGGCGCGCCGAGACCGGCAGCCCCCTGCCCCGCAGGGTGTTCAGAAGGCCCAGCGCCACCGCCCCGATGGCCAGTTGCCAGAACACCAGCCCGAAATGGCGATAGCCCTCGGACACGGCGATCTTGGCCAGTGGCTGGGTCATGCCCCAGCCCGCGCCCAGCACCGCCAGCAGGGCGATCAGCCCCGCCGGGCCGGCACGGCTCACGGCAGCGCCTCTTCCAGCCGCCCGCCCTCGCGCACCATCCGCACAAGGGTGGCGACGCCGGTGCGGTCATCGGTCTCGACATAGAGGCCCGAAAGGGTGGCCTCGCCCTCCGCCGGGGTGAAACGGCCCTTCGCCATGCCGGTGACAAAGCGGCGCATCGGCTCTTCCTTCTGCATCCCGATCACCGAGTTGTAATCGCCGCACATGCCCGCATCGGACTGGAAGGCGGTGCCGGCGGGCAGGATCTGCGCGTCGGCGGTGGGGACATGGGTATGGGTGCCCACCACCACGCTGGCGCGCCCGTCGCAGAAATGGCCCATCCCCATCTTCTCGGACGTGGCCTCGCAATGCATGTCGATCAGCGCCGCCTGCACCATCCCGCCGCGCGGATGGGCGCGCAGCACCGCATCCACCGCCGAGAACGGATCGTCGAACTGGCGGTTCATGAAGACCCGGCCCAGCGCCTGGGCCACCAGCACCTTCTGCCCGCCGCGGGCCTGGAAGACCCGCGCCCCCTTGCCCGGCGCGCCCTTGGCGAAGTTGAGCGGGCGCAGAACACGCGGTTCCTGTTCGATGAAGGACAGCATCTCCTTCTGGTCGAAGGCATGATCGCCCAGCGTGACGCAATCGGCGCCCGCCTCCAGCAGGGCCTTCGCATGGGGGCCCGTCAGCCCGGCGCCGTGGCTGGCGTTCTCGCCATTGACCACGACGAAATCCAGCCGCCACGCCTCGCGCAGCTTCGGCAGGCGTTCGGTGACCGCATTGCGGCCGGCCCGCCCCACCACATCGCCAAGAAAAAGCAGTCTCATGCGTCTGGCCTAGGGCGGTTTGGGCGGTTCGGCAAGGGACAAGCGGACGCGCCCGCGGCAGGACCCGCGGCAGGATGCGTATTTGGGGAACAATGAAGGAGCAAGGGCGGCGCCCGGCGCTTTCCCGTTTCGAAAATGCCTCTCCCGAAAGATGCGGGGGTCGGAAAATGCGCGGCCTCAGAACCGCAGCACGCCCCGCTCGGTCACCACCATGTCAAGCGGCTGGTCCGTCGGCTCCAGCGGCAGGGCCTCGGCCTGCTGCGCGGCGAAGGCGAAGCCGATGGCAAGCACCGGGCGGCGGGCGCGCAGCTGCGCCAGCGTCCGGTCGTAGAACCCGCCGCCATAGCCCAGCCGACCGCCCAGGGCGTCGAAAGCCACCAGCGGCACGATCACGATCTCGGGCTCCATCAGCCGCTCCACCGCGGGAACCCGCGCGCCGAACGGGCCCTCGACCAGCGTGCATTCCGGATCCCAGAGCGAGAAGACCAGCGGCTGACCGGGGCCGCGGATCACCGGCACGCCCACCGGGCCATGGGCCGCGGCCTCCGCCATCGCCGGTCGCGGGTCGATCTCGGTGCGGATCGGCAGATAGCCCGCGAGCGGGACGCCGCGATGTCCCGCCAACACCGAGGACAGGTGCGCAGCCGCCCCGGGCCGCTGCCCCGCATGGGCCCCGGCGCGGTGGGTGAAGGCCGCCTTGCGCGCCTGCGCTTTACGTTTCTCGATATCCATTAAAGCAAGATGACCCCTGCGAGGCCCAGAAATGCGAAAAAGCCGACAACATCCGTCACCGTGGTCACAAAGGCGCCGGAGGCCAGCGCCGGATCCACCCCAACGCGTTCCAGCGCCACCGGGATCACCGTTCCGGCAAAGCCCGCCACCACCAGGTTGATCACCATGGCCGCGGCGATCACCACGCCCAGAAGCGGCGTGCCGAACCAGATCACACCGACCACGCCCATCACGACCGCGAACAGCACGCCGTTGATCAGCCCCACGATGCATTCGCGCCGGATCACCCGCCAGACATTCGATCCGGTCAGGTCGCGGGTGGCGATGGCGCGCACCGCCACGGTCAGTGACTGTGTGCCCGCATTGCCCCCCATCGAGGCCACGATGGGCATCAGCACCGCCAGCGCCACGAATTGCGTGATCGTTTCCTCGAACTGGGCGATCACCATCGAGGCCAGGATCGCGGTGACCAGGTTCACCGCAAGCCAGGGAAAGCGCGCCTTCGTGGTGTCGATGACGCGGGCGTTCAGGCTCTCGCCCTCGCCCACGCCGGCCAGGCGCAGGATGTCCTCCTCGTGCTCCTCGTCCAGCACGGCCATGGCGTCATCGATGGTGATCATGCCCACCAGGCGCTCACTCTCGTCCACCACGGGGGCCGAGATCAGGTGATACTGGTTGAAGGCGTAGGCCACGTCGGATTCGGGCTGGGTCGCCGGGATGACGCGGAACACGTCCTGGACAAGGTCCTTCAGCAGAATCTCCCGGCGCGACGACATGATCTTGCCCAGCGTCACGTTGCCAACCGGGCGCAGGCGCGGGTCTACCAGGATGACGTGGTAGAACTGTTCCGGCAGGTCCTCGCGGTCGCGCATGAAGTCGATCGCCTCGCCCACGTTCCAGTGTTCCGGGGCCATCACCACCTCGCGCTGCATCAGGCGGCCGGCGGAATATTCCGGGTAGGTCAGCGATTGCTGCACCGCGACCCGGTCGGACAGCGGTAACGAGGACAGGATCGCCGCCTGCTGGGGCTCCTCCAGGTCCTCGAGCAGGTCCACCACGTCGTCGCTGTCCAGGTCGCGCACGGCCTCGGCCAGCACCTCGGGGCGCAACAGGCCTATGATCTCCTCGCGGATCGTCTCGTCCAGTTCCGACAGGATCTCGCCGCCGATCCCCTCGCCGGCCAGTTCGACGAACCGACGCCGATCATAGGGGTTTATCTGTTCCAGCAGGTCGGCGATGTCGGCGGCGTGCAGCGGATCCATCAGCCGCAGCAGGGCGTCCTTGTCGTCGGTATCCACGGCATAGAGCATCGCCGCGACGGCCCTGCGGTCGATCGCGTAGGCGCCGTCGTCGGTCTCCGCCTCGTGGGCGGTCTGGTTGGTCTGCTCGGTCATGGAAGGCCCCGTCTGTCCGCGGGCCGGACCATAGAGCAGGACCGCGCAAAGAAACAGGGAGGAACGACCCCTGAGCCTGCGCGCGCGGCCTGGCTCAGCAGCCGTCGCGCCCCAGAACCAGAACCCAGATGTCGCCCTCGGCGCGGGCCAGACCGAAGGCCTCCGCCTGCGGGGCGAGCAGGTTGCGCCGGTGACCGGCCGAGGCCATCCATGCGGCCAGGACCTGCGCCAGGTCGCGCTGACCGCGGGCGATGTTCTCGGCCACGAAACAGAAGCCGAAGCCTTCGGCACGGACGCGATCGGCGACCGATGCGCCATCCGGGCCTTCATGGGCGAAAAAGCTGTCCTGCTTCATGGCCTCGGCATGCCCGTCCGCCGCGCGCTGGAGCGCGGGATCGGCGCGCAGCGGCGCACGCCCCGCCTCGGCGCGCAACGCGTTCAGTGCCGGCGCCGCCCCCGGCACCGGGTCGGCGCAGACCATGGCCGGAACCGCGACCGCGACCGACAGCACTCCCAGCCAGGCCGCCCTGTTCCGCCGCGCGGGCGCCGGGCCCGACATGGCGGGGGGGTCAGAATCAACCCTGTGGACAACCCGTTTCACGTTTTCATACCAAATACTTGAGCATCACGGCTCCAGCATCGCACGAGCATCAAAGCGCGCCATTGAGCACGCGCAGAGCCGCATCATGCACCGTCGGGCTTGCCGCCGCAAGCACCCGGCCGCCCGGATGCGCCGGCCCGCCATCCCAGGCGGTGACGATCCCGCCCGCCGCTTCGATCACGGCGATGGGCGCGTGGATGTCGTAGGGATTCAGGCCGGCTTCGATCACCAGATCGAGTTGGCCGGCGGCCAGCAGGGCATAGGCGTAGCAATCCATCCCGTACCGCACCAGCCGGACCTCGCGGGCCACCGCCTCGAAGGCGCGCCGCTCCTCGGGGGTGCCGATCTCGGGGAAGGTGCTGGCCAGCATCGCCTGGGAGAGCGTGGTTCCGGTGCGCGCGCGCAGGGCGCGCGCGCCATGCGGGCCATGCATCCGCGCCGCGCCGAACCCGCCGTAGAACCGCTCTCGGGTATAGGGCTGGTCGATCACGCCATAAAGCGGACCGTCGGGCCCGGAAAGCGCGATCAGGACGCCCCATGTCGGCGCGCCACACAGGAAGGCGCGGGTGCCGTCGATAGGGTCCAGCACCCAGGTCAGCCCGCTTTCTCCGGGCTGGTGGCCATATTCCTCTCCGAGGATCCCGTCCCGGGAGCGACGGCGCGCCAGGACGTCGCGCATCGCGAGTTCCGCCGCACGATCGGCGGCGGTGACCGGGTCGAACCCGATCGTCAGCTTGTTCTCGGTCAGGAGAAGCCCTTGCCTGAAATGCGGCAGGATGGCAGCGCGTGCAGCGTCCGCAAGGGCATCGGCTGTGGCGATCACGTCCGCCTGTTCGGCCTCGCTCAGATCCACGATGCCCTGCACGGCCGAGACGCGGGGATCAGGCCACGTCGCTCAGGACGCGGGCCAGTTCGAACAGACGCTTGCGCTGGTTCTCGGGGATGGCGTAGTAGGAGCGCACCAGATCCAGCGCCTCCTTGTCGCCCATCAGGTCCACCGGCATCGCGTCCGCGGGGCCGGACACCTCTGCAGCTGCGCCTTCCAGGCCCTCGAAGAAGAAGCTGATCGGCACTTCGAGCGAGTCCGAGATATCCCAAAGGCGGGACGCGCTGACGCGGTTCGCGCCCGTTTCGTATTTCTGGATCTGCTGGAATTTTATTCCGACCTTTTCCGCCAATTGCTGCTGCGTCATTCCAACGAGCCACCGCCGGTGACGAATGCGCCGACCTACATGCACGTCCACAGGATGCGTCATACCAGTCTTCCCCACTCTTGACAGACCACTCATGCACCAGACACGAAATTTGATGCGACACCGTCTTCACTACAGCCATGCCGCGAAATCGAAACATACCGATTCCCGCATTCGTGGCAAGCTATCGCATGTCCGAGTTTGCGCGTTCGTTAACAGGAATCGGCGGAAAGAGGTCCGGAAATTTCTCATTCCGTTAGGTCAATCTTGACTCATGTTTCTCCGGAACGCCCCTTGCGAAAGAAAGTTTTCCTGCCCGCCGGAGGAGCCATGCGCGCATTTCAAGTTGCCGAAGCCGGCAGGCCGGCCACGCTGTCGGAGATCGCACGCCCGGAGCCCGGCCGCGGCGAGGTGTTGCTGCGGATCGAGGCCTGCGGCCTGAACTTCGCCGACCTGCTCATGGAACAGGGCACCTATCAGGAGACCCCGAGGGCCCCCTTCACCCTGGGCATGGAAGTCGCCGGAACCATCGCGGCGCTGGGCCCCGAAACGCAGGCCATCCCCCCCGGCACGCGCGTTGCGGTATTCGGAGGCCATGGCGGGCTGGCGGAGTTCGGCGTCTTCCCGGCGGAACGCTGCGTGCCCTTGCCCGACGCGATGCCCGCCGAACAGGCTGCCGGCTTCGCCGTGGCCTACGGCACCAGCCACGTGGCGCTGGACCACCGCGCCAGGCTGCAACCGGGCGAGACGCTGCTGGTGCTGGGCGCGGCCGGCGGGGTGGGCCTGACGGCGGTGGAGATCGGCAAACTGCTGGGCGCGCGCGTGATCGCCTGCGCGCGCGGCGCCAACAAGCTCGAGATCGCCCGGCAAGCCGGCGCGGATCATCTGATCGACACGGACAAGGCCGACCTGCGCGAGGAAGTCCGCGCGCTGGGCGGGGCGGATGTGGTCTATGATCCGGTGGGCGGCGCGCAATTCGACGCGGCCTTCCGCGCCTGCCGTCCCGAGGCGCGCATCCTGACGATCGGCTTCGCCAGCGGCGAGGTGCCGCAGATCAAGGCCAACCACCTGCTGGTCAAGAACATTTCGGTGCTCGGCCTGTATTGGGGCGGCTACCTGCGGTTCCGTCCCGAGATCGTCACCGACAGCCTGACTCGCCTGCTGGCATGGTATTGCGAAGGCCGCCTGCACCCCCATGTAAGCCATGTGTTGCCGCTCGATCGGGCCGCCGAGGGGCTGGAATTGCTGCGGTCGCGCCGCTCGACCGGAAAAGTCGTGATCCGCATGGGTTGAAAACGCAGAAAATCGGTCGGATTACTGGTTTGAAAAGCTTGAAAAGGCACGCGGGCCTGCCAATATCCCACAAGTGGGTTGGTCGGCAACGTGCGGGCCTGCCCGGGCGAATTTGGATCAACTGAAAGGTTCACAGTCGGAGGCTGAACAGGACATGGCTGAATACAACACGATCCGGACTGCGGCGGGCGCCCGCGTATCCGAGATTGACGAGGGTCTGCGCGCCCATATGAACAAGGTCTACGGCACGATGTCCGTGGGCATGCTCATCACGGCCGGCGCAGCCTGGGCGATCTCGGGTCTGGCGACCACGACCGATCCGGCCACGGCCGCCGCTCAGCTTCCGAACGGCACGATGCTGTCGGGTCTGGGCGCCGCGATCTACCTCTCGCCGCTGCGCTGGGTGATCATGCTGCTGCCGCTGGCCTTCATCTTCTTTGGCTGGGGTGCGCTGATGCGCCGGGCCTCGGCCGCAGGCGTGCAGCTGGGCTTCTTCGCCTTCGCCGTGGCGATCGGCCTCTCGCTGAGCTCGATCTTCCTGGTGTTCACCAGCTTCTCGATCGCGCAGACCTTCATCGTGACGGCGATCGCCTTCGCGGGTCTGTCGCTCTGGGGCTACACCACCAAGAAGGACATCTCGGGCTGGGGGTCGTTCCTGATCATGGGCGTGATCGGCCTGATCGTGGCGATGATCATCAACATCTTCCTGGCAAGCCCGGCGATGATGTTCGCGATCTCGGCGCTCGGTCTGCTGATCTTCGCGGGGCTGACCGCGTTCCACACCCAGCAGATCAAGAGCGACTATGTCGCCCACGCGGCGCATGGCGACCAGGAATGGCTGGACAAGGCCGCCTATGACGGCGCGCTGAACCTCTACATCAGCTTCCTGAACATGTTCCAGTTCCTGCTGATGTTCATGGGCCAGCAGGAATAACGGCACTGCACCGAACAGACGGAACGGGCCGGCCCTCGCGGGGCCGGCCCTTTTCTTTTCTGCTGCAGCCCGGCGCTACACCGCGACGTGAAACAGCCGCCCCACCGCGGCGGTGACGCTCATGGCCAGCGCCCCCCAGAACAGCACGCGCAGCACCGCCGGGCGCAGCGGCGCCCCGCCGGACCACGCGCCCAGCGCCCCCAGCAGGACCAGCGCCACCAGCGAGACAAGCGCCACGGCGGGAATGCCGCCGACGAGCGCGGCCCCGCACAGCGGCAGCGCCGCGCCCGCCGCGAAGCTGAGCGCCGACGCCCAGGCGGCCTGGAACGGCCGGGCCGAGCCCACGGGGCTGAGCCCCAGCTCCTCGCGGGCATGGGCATCGAGCGCGTCATGCTCGGTCATCTGGCGGGCCACCTTCAGCGCCAGCCCTTCCGTCACGCCGCGCGCCTCCAGCCCGTCAGCCAGCTCCTCCAGCTCGTAATCCGGATCCTCCGCCAGGGCACGGCGCTCGCGCTCCAGGTCGGCCGCCTCGGAATCGGCCTGCGCGGCCACCGAGACATATTCGCCCGACGCCATCGAGAACGCCCCGGCCGTCAGCCCGGCAAGGCCCGTGAGCAGCACGGTGGAGGGCGCCATGCCTGCCGCCATCACGCCGACCAGCAGGCTGGCGGTGGACACGATCCCGTCATTCGCGCCCAGCACGGCCGCGCGCAGCCAGCCCGTGCGGGTGACATAGTGGCCTTCCTTCGGCATGGCCGGCTGCTCCTGAAAATCACTTGCAGGCCCCCGGACATGAAAAGGGCCACGCGCGATGCGTGGCCCAAGCCTTGCCCGAGTGGGTCAGGTCAGATCACTTGATCTTGCCTTCCTTGTACTCGACATGCTTGCGCGCAACCGGATCGTATTTCCGGATGGTCATCTTTTCCGTCATGGTCCGGGCGTTCTTCTTGGTCACGTAGAAATGGCCCGTGCCCGCGGTCGAGTTCAGGCGGATCTTGATGGTGGTCGGCTTCGCCATGTGTCGTCTCCTGCACCGGAGGCCCCGCGGGCGCCCCGTGAAATCCTAGAGGCCTGCCTTTTACCGGCCCGCCCCGTCGTGTCAACCGGGATTCGGGCGCAGGCCATGCGCGGAGGGCCTGTAAGCCGGATTCTGTCCGGGGACGGCGCACCGCCCCCTGGATGACCATTCGTCTGGACGCGGGATTGCCCCCGCGCCTCAAGCTGCCAACCCGGATCCCTGGGCTGAAGCGACCCTGCGGCCCGAAGACCGCGCGGGATCCCTATTCGGCATTGCTCCCGGTGGGGCTTGCCGTGCGAAGGCCGTTGCCGGCCTCCCGGTGGGCTCTTACCCCACCGTTTCACCCTGGCCCCGGCCGAAACCGGGGTGGACTGTTCTCTGTGGCGCTTTCCGTCGGGTTCCCGGCGGGTTTCCCCGCCGCTCCCCGCCCGGGCGTTACCCGGCACCGTTGCTTCATGGAGTCCGGACTTTCCTCGACCCTTGCGGGCCGCGGCCATCCAGCCCTCCGCGCCGATCCGAGGTAGGGGCTGAGGCCGCCCGCGTCAATCCGGCCCGCGCGGCGCGGCGCGATTTTCCGCGGCTCAGCCCCGCACCGGCCAGCGCCTGGCCAGCCCCGCGGCCAGCGCCGTATCCTCGGGCGCCAGCGGCCCCTCCGCGCCTGGGCGAAAGCGGTGGCGGAACGCCATGAGCAGGGCCGCCTCGCCGCCCTCGGGGCAGGGATAGCCGAAGCGCGCGGCGTCGCGCAGGAAGGCGCCGCCCGGCACGGGCTCCGGCCAGACCGACAGGCCCGCGCGCGCCAGCCCCCGCCAGTCGAAGCGCGGCCCCGGGTCGATCTTGCGGCCCGGGGCCATGTCGGAATGGCCGATCACGCGCTCGGGCGGAATCGCCCAGCGCGCCATGATCCGCCGCAGAAGCGCCTCCAGCGCGGTCATCTGGGCCGCGGCGAACGGGTGATCGCCCCGATTGTCCAGCTCGATCCCGATGGACCGCGAATTCACGTCAGACACGGCGCCCCAGGCGCCCGCGCCCGCGTGCCAGGCACGCTGCGCCTCGTCCACCAGCTGCCAGACCTCGCCCCCCGGCCCGACCAGGTAATGCGCCGACACCTCGGCCCCCGGATCGCACAGCCGCGCCAGCGCCTCGCCGGCGCTGCCCATGGCGGTGTAGTGCAACACCACCATGTCGGGCGAGGCGCCGTTGCGGCGCGCGCCGTGATTGGGGGAAGGATGCCAGCCCGGCCGGTCCGCGCAGCCCGGCGCGGACATGGGCCTAGCCCTGCACCGCGCGGCGGAAGGGCGCCGGGTTCCAGTCGCACGCGTAGCCGTCGCCATCCGGATCGAGGCCCAGCCGGTCGCGCTCGGGCCCACCACGGCGGAGGAACTCCACCTGCGCCAGATCCGGGGAGGCGAACTGCCCGCAGGCGCGCTGCTGGCGCTGGGCCTGGTTCAGCCCGGTCCGGCGATAGATCCGCTGGCCCACGGGATTGGCACTCTGGAGCGCGTATTGGACGATGTTGGGACCGTTGTCGCCTTCCCGCTCGGGCAGGGGCGTCGGCCGGATCACCTGGTATTGCGCCTGGGCGCGGGCCAGCCGTTCGGCATCGCTCTCGATACCACGGCGCCCCGACACCGCGTCGAAATCGTTCTCGTCCGACAGCCCCGGGTTGTCGAGTTGCAGCGGCGGCGGGTTCGACGGGCTGGCATCCAGCGGCGCCTGGCCGGAACCGGTCTCGCTCAGCGCCGCTGAGGCGATCTGCTCGATGGAGGAGGGGCCCGACTCCGCGGCGCCATCGGCGGACGCGGCCGCGCCATCGCCCGGGATCGCCGAAAGCGGCGCGCCGTCCTGCGAGGGCGGCGGGCGCACGGTCACCTGCGCCTCCAGAGCGGCATCGCGCGCCGCCCGGCGGTTGAGATACTCGGTATAATCATCGAAGCCCACGCCTGCCGCGCTGTCGGGCACGGCGGGCGCACAGGCGGACAGCGCCGCCAGCACAAGGGCAGAGATCGCGATACGATTCATTCCGATACCCGCATCCACTTTCGTTGCGCCGGGTTTACCACCATTTCGCGGGCTTCGCCACAAAGCCCGCCGCCCGCTCGAGCGCGTAGGCGGTGTTGAGCAGGTCGCCCTCCTCCCAAGGCCGACCGATCAGTTGCAGCCCCAGCGGCAGGCCCTGCCGGTCCAGCCCCGCAGGCACCGCGATGCCCGGCAGCCCGGCCAGGTTCACCGTCACGGTGAAGACGTCGTTGAGATACATCTCCACCGGGTCGGCCGCGCTCATCTCGCCCAGCCCGAAGGCCGCCGACGGCGTCGCGGGGGTCAGGATCGCGTCGACACCCGCGTCGAAAGCCTGCTCGAAATCGCGCTTGATGAGCGTGCGCACCTTGCGCGCGCGGTTGTAATAGGCGTCGTAGAACCCGGCCGACAACACATAGGTGCCCACCATCACGCGGCGCTTGACCTCGTCGCCGAACCCCTCGGCGCGGGTCTTCTCATACATGTCCACGATGCCCTCGCCCTGGGCCAGCGCCGCGCGGTAGCCGTAGCGCACCCCGTCATAGCGCGCCAGGTTCGACGAGGCCTCGGCCGGCGCGATCACGTAATAGGCGGGCAGCGCATATTTCGTGTGCGGCAGGCTGATGTCGCGGATCTCGGCGCCCGCGTCGCGCAGCATCGCGGCGCCCTCGCTCCACAGCGTCTCGATCTCCCCGGGCATTCCGTCCATCCGGTATTCGCGCGGAATGCCGATCACCTTGCCGCGGATGTCGCCCGTCAGCATCGCCTCGAAATCCGGCACCGGCAGGTCGGCCGAGGTGCTGTCCTTCGGGTCGTGCCCCGCCATGGCCTGCAGCATGATCGCCGCGTCGCGCACGTCGCGCGTCATCGGGCCGGCCTGGTCGAGCGACGAGGCGAAGGCCACGATCCCCCAGCGCGAGCAGCGCCCGTAGGTGGGCTTCAGCCCGGTGATGCCGGTAAAGGCGGCGGGCTGGCGGATCGAGCCGCCGGTATCGGTGCCGGTTGCCGCGAGGCACAGATCGGCCGCCACCGCCGCCGCCGAGCCCCCCGAGGAGCCGCCCGGCGTGAGCGCCCGGTCGTCCACCTTCCAGGGGTTGACCGCATTGCCGTAGTCCGAGGTCTCGTTGCTGCTGCCCATGGCGAACTCGTCCATGTTCAGCTTGCCCAGCATCACCGCGCCGGCGTCGCGCAGCTTCGCGGTCACGGTACTTTCGTATTCCGGGCGGAACCCTTCCAGGATGCGGCTGGCGGCCTGGCTCGCAACGCCCTCGGTGCAGAACAGGTCCTTGATGCCCACCGGGATGCCGCACATGGCGGGCGTCTCCCCGGCCCCCTGCAGGCGCGCGTCGGCGGCGCGGGCGCGCTCCAGCGCGATCTCGGGGGTCTTGTGAACGAAGGCGCCCAGCGCCTCGGCCCCCTCGATCGCCGCAAGGCAGGCCTCGGTCAGCTCGACGCTGGTCACCTCGCCCTTGCGCAGCGCGTCGCGCGCGGCGGCGATGCTCATCGCGGTCAGCTCACCCATCACTCCACCACCTTCGGCACGGCAAAGAACCCCTCGCGCGCATCCGGCGCGTTCGACAACACCTTGCCGGGCATCCCACCATCGGTCACCGCATCGGCCCGGCGCTTGAGGCGCATCGGCGTCACGCTGACCATGGGCTCCACGCCCTCCACATCGACCTCGTCCAACTCCTCGATGAAGCCGAGGATGCGGTTGAATTCCTGTGCGAGCACGGGAAGCTGATCCTCCTCGACCCGGATCCGGGCCAGGTGCGCCACATGGGCGGCGGTGCGTTCGTCGATCGACATCGTTTGCCTCTCCGCTCGGTCTTCGGGGCCGTTTACCGCCCCGCGCCGCGCCCCGCAAGCATGTGCCGGCGATAGACCTCGATCATCCAGCCCAGCATGATCCCGTTGAGAATGTGCCACAGGAAATGCGTGCCGAAGGGCACCGCCTCGCAAAGCGGCATGTCCAGCGTGCGCGCGGTGAGCGAGGCCACCAGGATCGTCGCCCCGATGCCCAGGCCCCGCGCCGTCGCGGGCGCGCGGCGGCGCAGCGCCACCGCGTAGGTCGCGATCAGCAGCGCCACCGGCGCATATCCCGCCGACGAGCCCAGCCCCGGGATCATCCCGAACAGCGGCACCGTGGCCGCGGCATAGGGAAAGAAGGCCACCACCCCCAGGCCGGACACAAGCGGCGACAGGCCCCAGAAATGCCGGTTCGCCACATAGATGTAGAGCAGGATGAACAGCAGGATCGGCACCACGTCGGCCAGGGCCGACCAGGCCTGCGCATGGGTGTGGAAAAGGTAGCTGCCCACCCCGATCGCCGCCAGCACCCAGACCAGCGCCATGGCCAGCGGCAGCCCCTGCCCGCGCACGCGCAGCCACATCACCAGCGCGGCCGCCAGGAAGGCGGCGTTGGTCACCGCATTCACCGGCTCCGCCCAGTAGCTGGCATCCAGCCGCTCGCAATAGCTGTCGATCTGCCGTGTCCAGTCCACCCGCACCCCTCCCTGACCGCCTGTCCTCTACCTAGGCAGCCGGCGGCGCGGTTCCAGCCCTTCATCGTTCCGGAAATACGCCGGGGGAGGCGCGCCGCGCGCGCCGGGGGCGGAGCCCCATTCCCCGCTGGCCCTGGGCGCGACAGATGCTACTGTGCGGGCCGACCCATCAACCGAGGAGGACGGACATGAAGATCATCTGGCTGGGACATGGCGGATTCCGCATCGAGATCGGCAACCAGGTGCTGCTGCTCGACCCTTGGGTGACCGGCAACCCGGTCTTCCCCGAGGAGCGCCGGGCCGAGGCGATCGCGGGCGCCACCCATATCCTCGTGACCCACGGCCATTTCGACCATGTCAACGACGCGCCCACCATCGCGAAGGAACTCGGCATCCCGATCGTCACGATCTACGATCTCGCCGGCTGGCTGGAACGGCGCGAGGGCGTGGACACGATGGGCTTCAACAAGGGCGGCACCGTGATGCTGGGTGACGTGGCGGTCACCATGGTCAACGCGGTGCACTCCTCGGCACTGGCCGATGACGAGGGCCGGCCGGTCTATACCGGCACCGAGGCGGGCTTCATGATCGCGGGCGAGGGCCACACGATCTACGCCAGCGGCGATACCGACGTGATGGCCGACATGAAGGTGTTCCACGACCTGCACCAGCCCGATATCGGCATCCTCTGCGCGGGCGGGCATTTCACGATGGACATGAGGCGCGCGGCCTACGCGGCCAGAACCTTCTTCGACTTCAAGACGGTGATTCCCTGCCATTACAAGACCTTCCCGCTGCTGGAGCAGTCGGCCCAGGTGCTGATCGACGCCCTGCCCGGCGTGAACGTGGTGGAGCCCGAGGTGCTGAAGGCCATCGAGGTCTGAGGCCCGGTCGGGGGGCGGCCGGCGCCGCCCCCTGCCCCGGGTCTAGAGGAACTCCGCCCTGCGCGACGGCTCGGCCGCAAGCGCCAGCGCCTCCTCCAGCTCGAACGCCTTCGAGAACAGCGCCCGCCCCACCAGCGCGCCCGACACGTGCGGAACGTATTTCAGCCGCGCCAGGTCATCGAGCGTGTGCACCATGCCGGACGCGATCACCGGGGCGCGGGTCAGTCCCGCCAGTTCGGAGACCAGCGCCAGCGGCTCTTCCACGTCCCCCACCTCGGCGCCGATATCCGTAACCAGGATTGCGGCCAGCGGGTCATCGTCGAACCCGGCGATGAAACCGGCCGCCGGAAACGCGCTCTTCTCGCGCCAGCCATGCGAGGTGACGGAGCCGTCCAGCACGTCGACGGCGAGCACGATCGTGTCGGGATGGTATTTCGCCGCCTGCTTCACCAGGTCCGGGCGCGTCACCCCCAGCGTGCCCAGCACCACGCGGCCGGCGCCGCGGTCGAGCCACTCCGCGACGCCTTCCAGCGTCCGAACCCCGCCGCCCACCTGCACCGGCACCCGGGCCGCGCGGATGATGCGCTGCACCAGCTCCGCATTGTCGCCGGTGCCGGCCAGCGCGTCGAAATCGGTGACATGCAGCCACTCGGCCCCGGCATCGGCGAAGTCGCGCGCCTTCTGCACCGGGTCCACATGCCACAGATGCGGCTCCTCCAGCCGGCCCCGGCGCAGGCTCACGCAGCGGCCCCGCTGCAATTCGATGGTGGGATAGATCCTCATGGGTGGTTCTCCGACATGCCATGCGACGCGGCAAGCATGGCAGAGCGCCCCGGTCCCGCGGGTCTGATTACGGCACCTCCCGGCAGAAAACGCACAGCGTTGAGAGTCATCATGGAAGATGATTCGACGTCGTCGATGATGGGTCGCGGACCGTTCCGGCTCCGTCCCGGTCGCGCAGGATGACAGACGGGCTCGAGGTCCGAAAGGGAGGAATTCCTGACCCGAAAGAAAGACATCGGAAGTTGCTTAATCAACTTACGTGAAGTAACGTTTGTGTCATAGAGACACGAATTTGGTTTGGAAGACCGATGTTTAGCAGACGCCACGCGGTCATTTTGGGATTGAGCCTCGTCGGGGCCGTGTCCTCCGCCCGTCTCGTTTCGGGACAGTCCGGCCGCTGCGTCGAGGCGCTGAGCCCCTACTGGCAAATCACGCATCGGCGCACCGATCTGCCCTTCGTGTATTTCGACGCCTACCGCATGGGGCCGGACGGAAGGCTGCAATTCGCGACCTGGAGCGACCGGCTTCGGCTGCTCTCGGTCGCCGATTCGCTGCAGCTGTCCCAGGAGGACGCCGAATCGTTTCGCGACCTGGCCGAGTCGCGCCGCAAGGGCGGGCTGTTCTCCTCGTTCGGCCGGTCCGGGCAGGTGTCCCGGCAGCCCGGCGCGTCGGTGGAATACGGGGCGCAGGCCAGCAACGGAACGCGGCACCAGGTGATCAAGGGGCTGCCCGGGGACGCCGCCGCACTTTTCGCAGTGCTGCAGCCCCGGCTGCGCAAGCGCACCCCGAAGGCCGGGCGGTATGTCTGGACGAAACCGGTGGGCGGGATCGGCCGCCAGGATCTGGATCTGCGCGGCGAAAGCTGCGGTGGGGCGGTCGCCGAGGCCGTGGCCGAGAGCGTCTCGGCAGGTCCACTGGTCGTCGCGCTGCCACGCGGCGGGGATGAGTATTTCAAGGGCGAAAACGCCGCGCGGCAGGAGTTCGGCTCGCGGCTTCCCGGCGGGTTCGCCGGATACGGGGTGGTGACCGCGTGAGCGGCCGACGCCTCTTCGCATCGCGTATGGGTGCGGCCTGACGGCCGCATCGGTATTTCGCAACCAAGGGGCCACTGAAAGGCCCCGTAACCGAGGGGGAAGTCTTTTGAAAATCCCAAGTTCCACCAGAAGGGCCACGGGCCTGCGGTCGCTCGCGCTGTCGACGGCGATCGCATCGCTCGCCATGCCCACGATGGCGGGAGACCACTGGCTGTCACGCGTGCATGTCTACGACCAGACCGGCGCGGTGAAAACACTGGCCTCACCGACCGACGCGGAGGCGACAAGCTTCACGCAGAGCGCGAACGCGGTCTTCGACATCGTGATCTCGCTGCAAAGCGATCCGCAGGGCGACGACGATTCCACCGTCGATGCCGGTGCCTCGGACGACGAGCAGAACGCGTATGAGGAGCGGATCAAGGAATTCGCCAACGCGGTCTTCGAGTCGACCAACGGCGCGCACAAGATCGGCCGCGTGACCGTCTATCGCGACTACAAGCAATGGTCGCTGGCGGACGTGGTGTGGGAGACGGATTGCACCAACGATCCCGACGCCCTTGGCGGCCCCTGGGCGCATGCCGGCGGCTTCGGCAAGGCCGGCAAGTTCATCCACATGTGCACGAACTGGACCGGCTCGTCCTCGATGGCGACCCCCAAGGGCAGCGGCTACACGCTCGCGCACGAGTGGGGCCATTACGCCTACAACGTTTATGACGAATATGCCGACAACCAGTGCGAGATCAACATCGGCACGCTGTTCGGCCTGCTCTGCCCCGCGTGGCAGCCGCGCTCGACCGATACCGTGTCGCACTCGATCATGCACAACCAGTGGAACGCCGCTTCCGGCACCGTGAGCGCCGGCTATTCCGGCTCGTCCGCCGACTACCTCGAGTACTCGACCCCGAACAGCGAGCCCTACGTCACCCCGAATACCAGCGCGCTGGGCATCGGCCGGAACGGTCAGGAACGCTACTTCGGCGAAAGCGCCTGGGAGACCCTGACGCGGAACCCGGCCACCGACCCGCGCTGGCCGGATCTGGACCGGACGCAATACACGAACCTGACGGCGCCCACTTCGCCCGACTGGATCGTGACCGGCGGCACCTCGGGTGCGCAATCCGAGCTGGACATCCGTTGGGTCGGCGACCAGGTGGTCGAACTGATGATCGACCGCTCCGGCTCGATGGGCGGCTCACCGATCGCCAACGCGAAAACCGGCGCGAGCCTGCTGATCCAGCAGTTGCCCGAGGGCCAGGCGGCGATCGGCGTGGGCACCTTCGAGACCAACGTGGCGCAGAACTATCCGATCACCGATATCCCGGACCCGGATACCAGCATCAAGTCGGATGCGATCGCGCAGGTGAACGCCATCAGCACGACCGGCCTGACGGCTCTCTATGACGGGCTGATCTTTGCGCTGGACGAGGTGGAGGACTTCCAGACCACCACCGGCACCTCTCGCGAAGGCGTGGTCTACGTGCTCTCGGACGGCGGCGACAACTCCTCGAGCGCGACCGAGGCGGACGTGATCGCGGCCTACCAGTCGGCGGGCATTCCGATCGTGGCCTTCGGCTATGGCGGCGGCGCACCCACCGGAACGCTGGGCCGGATGGCCTCCGCGACCGGCGGGCTGTTCCTGCAATCGCCCACCACGGTGGCCGAGATCACCGCGGCGCTGCTTTCGGCGAACGCGGCGTTCTCGAACAACGTGCTCGTGTCCTCCGGGGCCAGCACGGTGGCGGCTGGCGCGACCGAAACCGTGACCGTTCCGCTGGACGGGTCGCTGACCTCGGCCACGATCAACGTCAACTGGACCGGGAGCGACACCGACGCCGCGCTGCGGCTGCTGGATCCGTCGGGTGCGGATACCGGCGTCGCCTTCACCTGCTCGGGCTCCGTGTCGTGCACGGCAGACGTGGACAGCACGGTTCTGGGGGCCGGCGGTGCGGGCGACTACGGCGTCGAGATCGCCAGCGCTTCGGGCGGCGAGATCGAGGCCAACGTGATCGTCTCGGCCGCGCCGACGGCGGGCACGACCGGCTACGAGATCTCGACCGAGATCACCGGCGGGAGCGCCGTGACCTACCCGGCACCGATGACCATCTCCTCGACGGTCAGCGGCGGCATGCCGCTCAGCGGTCTTGACGTGGAAGCGGTGGTGACGGATCCGGGCGGCACGGAAACGACCGTTCCGCTGCTCGATGACGGGCAGGATGCCGATCCGGTCGCGGACGATGGCACCTACACGGCCACCTATCACTACATGATGCCGGGTGTGCATTCGGTGCGCGTGCAGGCCACCAATACCGGCAATGCCCAGACCTCGGGCGCCGGCCTGTCGGTGGCCGTTCAGGAAGACGGGACTCCGCAGAACCTGCCGGTGTCCTCGGTGCCTGAAACCTTCACCCGCGTGGCTTCCACCACGGCGACCGTCGGCTCCGTCCTGCCCGACGATCACGCAGACGATCCGACCGTGCCGGCGGCTTGCACCAACTTCGCGGATGACAACGTGGACGTGCCGGGCCGGATCGACCGGGCCGGTGACGTGGACTGCTTCTTCTTCACCCCGTCCAGCACGAGCGACGACCTTGTCGCGCGGGTCACGGGGCTGACGAACGGCATGGAGCCCGTCATCACCATCTATGGCCCGAACGGCAACACCCAGTTGCTGGAGGTCGATCTCGCCGCTTCCGAGAACGACCAGGTCGGCACCGTGGCCACCGTGCCTGCCTCCGCGCTCGACGCGGCCGGCCACGTGGTCACCGTGACCCATGCCGACGACACGGCGGATGTGGGCGGCTATGCGTTCTCCGTGGGCGCGTCGCTGGTCTCGGATCGGCCTTCGGCCGAATCCGATGGCGGGGACGATGGCGGGGACGATGGCGACGACGATTCGGGGGGCGCGCTCGGACCGTGGTCGTTGCTGGTGCTGGCACTGCTGGCGCTGGTGGGCCTGCGGCAGCGCCGCATGGTCTGATCCTGAAAGATCGCTGAAACCCTCGGGAAGGGCGGCCTCCGGGCCGCCCTTTTCATGTCACGCCAACAGGTTCAGGCCGGCCCAGACCAGCGCGCCGCCCAGGCACAGGAAGGTGCCGAAGGGCAGCGCCGCCCCCCCGCCCTGCGCCCGCGCCGCGGCCCTGAGCCCCGGGTGCAGCGCCACGGCGGCCAGCGCCGCCAGCGCCGCCACCAGCGTCACATGCGGCAGCGCCCAGAGCGGCGTCGCCGCCCCGATCCCCGCCATCAGCTTGACGTCGCCCGCGCCCAGCCCCTCGCGGCCACGCAACGCGCGATAGCCCAGCCGGATCGCCCAGAAGGCCCCCGCCCCGGCCAGCGCGGAAAGAGCCACATGTTCCGGCGCTGCGCCTTGCGCCAGCCCCAGCCCAGCGCCCAGCCCCGCCAGCGCCGCGGTCAGCGGATCGGGCAGGCGCCGGTGTCGCCAGTCGGTGACGCCCAGCGCCACCAGCGCCCAGAGCCAGCCCGCCGCCATCACCATCGCCACCTGCCCCTGCGCCAGCCCGGCCGCGGCACAGCCCGCCAGCGCGGCCAGCCCCTCGGTCGCCGGCAGGTGGCGCGGGATGCGCGCTCCGCATCGCAGGCAGCGTCCGCGTTGGAGGAGGAACGAGAGAAGCGGCACCATCTCCCGGGGCCGCAGCAGCCCGCCGCAGCCGTCGCAGCGCGAGCGCGCCGCGATCACGTCGCGCCCCTCCGGCAGCCGGTCCGCCAGCACGCCCAGGAAGGAGCCGACGAACGGGCCGGCCAGGATCACCAACGCGGCGAGCACCGGTCTATCCCGCCCAGGGCGCGGCGTGCCAGGTGGCCAGCGCCGCCGCCACCAGCACCACGATCACGCGCGGCACGCCCGGCGCACCCGCCGCCGCAAGTGCCCCGCCCAGGCTGCCCAGCGCATGGCTGAGCAGCGAGACCTTGCCGCCGATCTCCGCCTCGGCGCCCGGCACCGCACCGAGGACCGCCTCGTGCCCCAGCTTCACCGTCAGCCCGGCCAGCAGAACCGCGCCCAGCCAGCGCGGCCCCGCGCGCAGCATCAGCAGGCTGCCGAAGGCGTAAAGCCCGTGGGTGATGCCGGAAAAGCCGACATAGCTGGGGCCCGCCGGCTCCAGCAGCATCCAGCCCGCCGAGATCGCTGCCCCCGAGACCAGCACCGCCAGCCCCAGCCGGGCGGGCGTGAGGATCGCCCACATGGTCGCGCCCACAAGCCCCAGCCCGAGAATGTTCAGGAAGGTGTGCATCGGGCTCAGATGCACCAGATGCGCGGTCACGAGCCGCCACACCTCGCCGGCCAGCACCGGGCCCTTCGACAGCGCCCAGGCCCGGCGCAGCGCGTCGCCCCCCGCCAGTTCCGCCAGCCCGAGCAGCGCCGCGAGACAGGCGAGGGCGACAGCCAGCCCAAGCGCCGCGCGCGCGGCCGGGCCGCTTGTCGCGCCCGAGCGCTTCAGATAAGCTGCAAGCGATCGCGAAAGGCCTGATTGCAATGACGAACTCCCCTTCCCGGGACTGTGCCAAAGCCCCCGCCGACAGCACAAGCGAAACCGCCCGCGATGCCGGCTTTTCCCTGCTGGAACTGATGGTCGTTGTGGTCATCATGTCGATCCTCGCGCTGGTCATCATGCCCCGCGTGATCGACCGCCCCGACCAGGCACGGATCGCCCGCGCGCAGGCCGACCTGTCCGCCTTGCAGAACGCGGTGAACCTCTACCGGCTGGACAATTTCGCCTATCCCACCACCGAGCAGGGCCTTCAGGCGCTGGTAGAGGCCCCGCAGAGCGGGCCGGAACCGGCCAACTATGCGCCCAACGGCTATATCGACCGGCTGCCGCAGGATCCCTGGGGCCGCGACTACCAGTATCTGTCCCCGGGCGTGCATGGCGAGGTGGACATCTTCACCTACGGCGCCGACGGGGCGCCGGGCGGGTCCGGCACGGATGCCGATATCGGGACATGGACCCTGAAATGACGCCCCCGGGCGGCACGGCGGGCTTCACGCTCGTCGAGCTGCTGCTGGTGGTGGCGGCGCTCGCTATCCTCGGCGTGACGGCCGGGATGGCGGTGACGCGGCCCTCCGCGCAAGCGCCCGGCGATGCCGAGCGTCTGCTGGCGCTGGACGCGGCGCTGCGGCAGGAGGCGCTGTTGTCCCGCAGCCCCGTGGGCCTGCTGGTGGACGCGGACGGCGCCGCGCGGGCCGCGCCCTCCGGCGAGGGCTGGGCCGAGGCCGCCGCCTCGCACGCATGGGCCGCCACTGCTGACTGGGCCGCGCCGCAGGGCGTGGGCCGCAAGCTTCTGGCCTACCTGCCCGACGGGCGCAACACGCCCTGGGAGGTGGTTCTGCGCGACGGTCCGGTGCCGCGCCTGTGCGTCTCGGACGGCTGGAGCCTCGCCACATGCGACGCCCCCTGAGCCGCAGGAACACCCCCGAGGGCCTCAGCCTGCTGGAGCTGGTGGTGGCGGTGATGGTGCTGTCGATCGGCATCCTCGCGGCCTTCCGCGCGGTCGACCAGGCGACGCTCCAGATCGGCGGCGAGGCGCCGCGCGTGCTGGCCGCCGAGGTGGCCCGCAACCGGGCCGAGGAGCTGGCCCTCCTGGGCGCCGAGGCCGGGCGCGCCCTGCCCCGCAGCGTCGGCATGGGCCCGTTCGAATGGCAGGTGGCGGTGGAGGAGGCCGCCACCGAGGGCGGGTTGGTGGAGGCCACGATCCGCGTCACCTCGCCCGAGCATCCCGGCGCAGTGCTGGTGGCCTTCGTTCCCGTGGACCCGGCGGAATGAACCCGCGCGCGCAGGACGGATTCTCGCTGCTGGAACTGGTGGCGGTGCTGGCGATCTTCGCGCTGGTGGCGGTGATGGCGGTGCAGGCGCTGCAGGGCACGCTGCGCAGCCAGCGCGCGCTGGACGACCGCGCCCGGGGCAATGCCGAGCTGACCCTCGCGCTGGCCCGGCTGCGCGCCGACCTGCAGGAGGCCGCGCCACTGGCCTTCACCGATCCGGGCGGGGTGGAACGCTTTGCCTTCGCGCCCGACCCCACCGCACCCGGCTTCCGCCTGTCGCTGGCGGGACAGCCCCGGATGCCCGGCGCGCCGGAGGCGGGCCTTGCCCGGGTGGAATGGCGGCTGGAGGACGGGCGGCTGTCTCGGCGGCTCTGGCCCACGCTGATCCCCGCCAGTGTCGCGGCGGCAGGCCCCTTCCGCCCGGTGCTGGAGGACGTGCGCGGCCTGCGGGTCTTCACCTGGACGGGCAGCGGCTGGACCGAGGGCTGGACGCCCCCGCCCGATGCCGAGCCGGACCTGCTGCCGCCGGCGCTGCGCGTGGTGGTGGAAAGCGCCCGCTGGGGCCGGCTGGAACTCACGGAGAGCTACCGGTGAGACGCGATGCGGGCCTTGTTCTTGTCAACGCGCTGGTAATAGTGCTGGCGATCTCGGCGGTGGCCGCGGCGCTGCTGACCCTGGCCGAGCGGGGCCGCGCGCGGCTTGCCCAATCGGCCGACACGCGGCAGCTGGTGCTTTATCTCGACGCGGCCGAACGGCTGATCCCCCGCCTCTTGGAGGCCGACTGGGAGGAAGACGGCCTCGACCACCTGGGCGAGTTCTGGGCCGATGACAGCTACGCGGTGCCGATCGGGCGCGGCGCGGCCGAGGCCCGGCTGAGCGACATGCAGGGCCTGTGGAACGTGAACCTGCTGGCCGGCACCGCCGCCGACACCTACCGCGCGGAATTCGCGCGCCTGCTGGCCGCGCTGGAGCTGCCGCAATCGCTGCTGCAAGCGGTGGAGCAGTTCCTCTCGGAAGGCGGCCCGCAGCCGCCCACCGACTACCTTGCACGCACGGTCCCGGTGCTGCCGCCGGGCGGCCCGATCCGCACCGTCGACGCGTTGCGGCAGGTGGCGGGACTGACCGAGGCGCAATTCGCCACGCTGTCCGGTGCGGTGACCGCGCTGCCCGTCGAAGGCACGCCGCTGAACGTCAACACGGCCCCGGCCACGGTGCTGATGGCGATCCTGCCTGGCCTCGGCGCGCAGGATGCGGCGCGGCTGTTGCAGGACCGGGCGCGCGAGCCCTTCACCTCGGCGCTGGATTTCCGCATCCGGGCGACCCGGATCCTGGGCGATGAGCCGGTGGAGGCGCTGCCCCCGGGGCGCATCGACGTGCGTTCGCAGAATTTCGGCGCGGTGGTGACGGTGCGGCTGGGCGAAAGCGCGCTTCGCCGCGCGCTGCATCTGGTGCGCGACCACGAGGCGGACGGCGCCACCCGGGTCAGGCTGTCATACGGGCTGCCCGGGTCGGGGGACGCCCCATGACCCCTTTGCATTTGGCGCCCGCCCCTCTAAACCTGTCCGGAACGCAGGGGCCGACCCGTCCGGGGCCGGACCGGGGAGGACGGACCGCTTTCGCCATGGCAGCAAAACGCCCGCGCCGCGCCCCCTCCCGTTTCCTGCCCATCGCCGAGAGCGCCCGCGCCGACGCGCCCCATGTGGCGCTGGTGCCGGGCGAGGATGTGCCGCTGATGGCGCTGGCGCTGCCCTCCGGGCTGGGCGGCGCCGCGCGCGAACGGGTGGCGCGCCGGCAGGTGGCCGACCGGCTGGGCCTGCCCGGCGAGACGCTGGATATCCGCCCCTTCGCGCCCCCCGGCACCGGCGCGGACTGGGAGCGGGTGCTGGTGGCCGCGCGCGAACGGATCGAGAGCTGGCGGCAGGAGGCCGGGGCCGAGACCTGCCGCGCCATCCTGCCCGACTACCTGTCGCTTCCGGCCGCCGAGGGGGTCTGGACCCTGCATTTCGACGACGGCCGTGTGATCGCGCGGCTGGGCCCGGCGGACGGGTTCACCGCCGAGACGCAGCTGGCGCGGCTGCAACTGGGCCGGGCCCTCGCCTCCGATCCGCCCCGCGCGGTGCTGGTGCAGGGCGCGCCCGACCCGGCGCTGGCCGCGCTGCTGTCGCAGGCGGACATTCCCGTCCATGACAGCGCCGCCGGGCTGGAGGCCGCGGGGCTGCCGGTGCCCGCGCCCGTCGAGTCCGGCGTGAACCTGCGCGAGACCGCGACCGCCGCGATGGAGCGGATGCGCCGCGCGGTGCGGCGCTGGCGGGCGCCCGTGGTGCTGGCCACGCTGGCGCTGGCGCTCTGGGCCGGGGGCACATGGGTGCAGATCGACCGGGCCGAGCGCGAGGCCCGCGCGCTGCGCGAGGCCACCACCGCGCTGGTGCGCCGGACCTTCCTGCCCTCCGGGCCCATCCTCGACATTCGCGCGCAGGTTTCGCGCCGGCTGGCGGAGGTGCAGGGCGCAGCGC
>Ga0008833_1000222_pt1 | contig 76794 bp, 69 predicted proteins | sample HotLakConsoUCCLE_FD_62216 | JGI IMG/M metagenome (GOLD analysis project Ga0008833, IMG submission 62216) | Hypersaline microbial mat communities from Hot Lake, Washington, USA - Hot Lake Consortium UCC-LE | ecosystem: Environmental > Aquatic > Non-marine Saline and Alkaline > Hypersaline >... | reverse complement strand
TCGCCCTGTCGGTTGTCGCGGGGTGCGCGCGGTTCCGCTTGTCCCCAGCGCAGCAAGGAGTGGCCCCGGAGGAGCCCGACGCGCTGCGCCGCCGGGTCGGGGCCGAAGGCCCCGAAAGACCGGCGCGATCACGAGACATGTCATTGCCGCGCCGCGGTGCCGCACATCGTGACGGCTTGCCGCTTTCCTCCGCCGCGCCGCTGGCTTACACCGGAGGCACCGGACGGGCTTCACGGGTGGCGTGATCCGACGGACCGGGACATGGGCGGCAGGGGGAGGTAGGGACGTGGCCGGCACCGGGCGCGCCGTCGTGCAGCAGCAGGTCAGACGTGCGCTCGCCGCCTGCGAAGGAGGCTGGGATGTCCTGCGCCGAAAGGGGCCCACGCAGGTTCAGTTCTGGTTGATCGCGCTCCTGATCGGGATCGCCGCCGGGTTTGCCGCGTTGTTTTTCCGCAAGGGCATCAGCTGGCTGCAGGAAACCCTGTACGGCGTCGATGACGTGCGTCTGATGCACAGCTTCGCCGAAAGCCTGCCCTGGTACCTGATCCTGCTGATCCCCGTGGCGGGCGGCCTTGTCGTCGGACTGATCCTGCACTGGTTCACGCCCGACGGGCGCGTCAGGTCCGTGGCCGACGTCATCGAGGGGGCCGCGCTCGCCGATGGCCGGGTCGAGCAGCGTGCCGGCCTCGCCTCGGCGCTCGCCTCCCTCATCACGCTCGGCTCGGGGGGATCGTCGGGCCGGGAGGGGCCGGTCGTCCATCTTGCCGCGGTCATTTCCAGCTGGGTGAGCGACCGTATCAAGGCCGACGGCATCACCGGGCGCGATCTGCTGGGATGTGCCGTCGCGGCCGCCGTTTCGGCCAGCTTCAACGCACCGATCGCCGGCGCGCTTTTCGCGCTCGAGGTGGTGTTGCGGCATTTCGCGGTCCACGCCTTCGCGCCGATCGTCATCGCAAGCGCCGCAGGCACGGTCATCAACCGGCTCGAGTTCGGGGGCGTGACGGAATACACTCTTGCCGGCGAAGGCGCCTTGCAATTCTACGTCGAATTGCCCGCCTTCCTGATCCTCGGTCTGCTGTGCGGGCTTGTCGCCACCCTGTTCATGCGCGCCACCTTCTGGGCCGATGACATGGGCACGCTCGTGCAGCGTCTGACCGGTCTGCCGCGCTGGCTGCGGCCGGCCTTCGCCGGGCTGCTCCTCGGCGCCATGGCGATCTGGTTTCCCCATATCATCGGCGTCGGTTACGAGACGACCTCGGCCGCGCTTACGGGTGAGCTTCTGCTGTGGGAGGCCGTGGTCTTCACCATCCTCAAGGTCGCCGCTGCCGCGATCACCATCGGCGGCCGGATGGGCGGCGGCATCTTCTCGCCCTCGCTGATGATCGGGGCGATGACGGGGCTTGCCTTCGGCATCGTCGCCACCTCGATCTTCCCCGACCAGTCGGGCGAGGGCACGCTTTATGCGCTGGCGGGCATGGGCGCGGTCGCCGCCGCGGTGCTGGGCGCACCGATCTCGACCACGCTGATCGTCTTCGAGTTGACCGGCGACTGGCAGACCGGGCTTGCCGTCATGGTGGCGGTGTCGATGTCGACGGCGCTGTCCTCGCGCCTTGTCGACCGATCCTTCTTCCTGACCCAGCTCGAGCGGCGCAACATCCATCTCGCCGCCGGGCCGCAGGCCTACCTGCTTGCCATGTTCCGCGTGGGCAAGGTGATGCGCCCGATGGATCACGAGAACGCCGCCCCGCAAGAGCGGCTGCTGACGCTGATCGAGCAGGGTATCTACACCGACACCAACGCGACGCTTGAACGCGCCCTGCCGATCTTCGAGAGGACCGGGCTCGACTACGTGCCCGTGGTCCAGCTGGCGCCCGGCGATGGTCCCCCCGCGCTCGAGGGGGCGCTGTTCCATGTCGATGCGCTCAAGGCCTACAACCGCGCGCTCGCCGCCACCGCCGCCGAAGAGCACAGCTGACCCCGACAAGACGCCGTTGACAGAAGGCCCCGCGCCCCGCACCTTTCGACCATGACATTTGTATCCCGTTCGGCGTTTTCAGCCCTGCTTTCATCCTTCCTTGCCCTCTGGCCCTTGGCCGCCGCGGCGCAGGCCCCTTCCGACCCGATCCGCGGCGCGCTCTCCGTGATGCCGCAGGCGGTCATGCCCTCTGACGGGGCGGGGCCGGTTCAGATCGAGTTCGGCAATCCCCGCGCGTTGGAGCCCGTGGTGGCGCTGCAATCTGTCCGCGGCGCGCTGACCCTGCCGCCCGTGGCCGCCGCCCTGTCGCGCAGCCTGCCGGGCGGAATGCGCAATGCCACGCTGCTGACCGATCCCGGCGGCTTCGAGGCCACGACCGGCCTGCGCCTGACGGATTTGGGCCAGATGCTCTCCATCGGCCGCCCGCCCGCGCGGGTCGACCTCGTGTCGGTCGCGCCCGATGCGGCGGGGCGTGTGGTCTCGGCGCTGACCGGGACGGGCCACGAGGTCGTGCAGCAGCAGGGCAACATCTTCATCCTGGCCCGGGGCGCCGAGGGCGCCATCGACCCCGCCGGTCGCGAACCGGCCAACCCGTTCGGCGGCCCGCTCGGCCAGTCGAGCCGCTTCCTCGTGACGGGCGGTGTGCTGGTCCATGCGACGGCGATGCCGATGATCGAGGCGGTCGCCGCAGGGGCCGCGCCGCGGATGGTCGAGCATCCGGGCCTGTCCGCACTCCTGTCCGGCCTCGACGCAGCGGCCGGGGGGGCGGGTGCGCTGGTGCAGGCCACGGCGCTTCTTGGGGGCGACAGAAGCGATATCCTTGTCGCCGACCTGGCCAATGGCGCGGAAGAGACCGCGATCCTCGTGATCGCCACAGCCGATACCGCCGCGGCCGAGGCGCTGGCCGCCCGCTTGCCGGAGTTGCCGGGCGGCCCCTTCGACATCGCCGTCCATGCCGGCACGCCCGCCAGCGTCAGCCTGCGCCTCACGCAGCCGCGCGATTTCAGCCAGCCGATCGCACGCAGCGGACCGGCCGACAGTCTGCAGACGCTGCTCTTTCGCGGCGACCTCGACCGGGTCCTCGAGCCTTGAGGATCAGAGCTGCTCGACCGTGACCCGGTCGGTGTAGAAGGCGATGTGATCCTTGATCGCCGCCACTCCCTCGGTCGGGTTCTCGTAGGACCAGGCGGCATCGGGGATGTCGCCTGCCGCACTCGACACGGTGTAATAGGTCGCGGCCCCCTTCCAGGGGCAGGTGGTCGAGCTGTCGGTCTTCTCGAGGAAGGCCATGCCGATATCGGCGCGCGGGAAATAGATGACCGGGGGATAGTCGCCCTCGGTCAGTTCCAGCGCCCGGTCGCTTTCGCCCAGCACGGCGCCGCCGGCGCGCACCACCCATTTTCCCGGAGCCTGCCGGATCCTGATGTGGTCAGCCATGGATTGTCCCTCCTTCAAGCTCAGCCCCTTCTTAGGGGGCGCTCCCCCCGAATGCCAAGGGGATGTGACGGTTCGGTGTCAGATGGCCGCGCAGGCCGCCTGCAGCCAGCCGCGCGTGTCCTGCGGCACAAGCGGGCCGATGCGGGCCAGCACCTCGGCGTGATAGCGGTTGAGCCAGTCCCGTTCCCAGGGTGCCAGCATTCCGGGCACGACCAGCCGCCGGTCGATCGGCGCCCAGGTCAGCGTCTCGAAACACAGCATCGCGCGGTCGTCGCCGCCGGGCAGGGGCGGGGCCTCGGCCACGACGACGAGGTTCTCGATGCGGATGCCGAAGGCGCCTTCTCGGTAATAGCCGGGCTCGTTCGACAGGATCATGCCCGCCTCCAGCGGCAGGGTCGACACGCGGGAGATGCGCTGCGGCCCCTCGTGGACGCCGAGATAGACGCCCACGCCATGCCCCGTGCCATGGTCGAAATCCCGCCCGGCGGCCCAAAGCGGTGCGCGCGCCAGCGCGTCCAGATGCGCGCCCGCCACCCCCTTGGGAAAGCGCGCGCGGTGGATTGCGATCATGCCCTGCAAAACTTGCGTGAAGGCCGTCCGCTCCTCCGTGCCCACCTCGCCCACGGCGAGCGTGCGGGTGATGTCGGTGGTCCCGTCCTCGTATTGCCCGCCTGAATCGATCAGGAACAGCTGTCCGGGCCGGACCGGCGCATTGGTGCCCTCGGTCACGCGGTAATGGACGATGGCCCCGTTCGCCCCGGCGCCCGCGATCGTGTCGAAGCTGATCTCGCGCAGCGCGCCGGTGTCGCGGCGACAGCCCTCCAGCGCGCGGGCCACATCGATCTCGGTCAGGCCCCCCTTGGGCGCCTCCACGTCGAACCAGTGCAGAAAGCGCGCCATGGCCGCCCCGTCGCGCAGATGCGCGGCAGAGGTGGCGGCGATCTCGGCGGGGTGCTTTATCGCCTTCGGCATCAGGCAGGGGTCGCGGCCGGCCATCACCTCGGCGCCCGCCTCCACCAGCAGCGCCTTGGCCGCCGCGGGGGCAGAGCTGTCGTCGACCCGCACGCGGCCCCGCACCGCCGCCAGCACCGCCGCCAGCATCGCTGGATCATGGACCGTCACGGCGTCGGGCAGGCGGATGCCCGCCAGCTTGTCGGCCTCGACGAAAAGGTCCAGCGCCCCGTCGCGCCGCATCAGCCCCATGGCCTGCATCAGCGGCGTATGGGCCACGTCGCCGCCGCGCAGGTTCAACAGCCAGCACAGGCTGTCGGGCTGCGTGATCAGCGCCGCATCCTCACCCGCCTCGGCCAGGTCGGCCGCCACCAGCGCCAGCTTTTCCGCCGCGCTGCGCCCGGCCAGGGTCTCGGGCCAGGCGCTGGCCGGCGCCATCGGGGGCCCCGGCCGGTCGGCCCAGATCGCATCGACGAGATTGCCCACGGGGCGCAGCGTGATCTGCCGCCGGGCAAGGGCCCCCTCCAGCCGCGCCACCTCGGCCGCGGTATGCAGCCACGGATCGTGGCCCACCACGCCGCCCTTGGGCAGCGCCTCGGCCAGCCAATCCTCGAGCGTCGTCTCGGGCCAGGGCACCGGCGTGAAGACCGATGCATCGGTCTGCGCCCGCACCTGCACCCGGTAGCGCCCGTCGATGAAGACGCCCGCCACGTCCGCCAGCACCGCGGCGAACCCCGCCGACCCGGTGAAGCCCGTCAGCCAGGCCAGCCGCTCGTCGCAGGGCGCCACGTATTCCCCCTGGAACCGGTCGGCGCGCGGCACGAGAAAGCCGTCGAGCCCCGTCTTCGCCATCTCGGCGCGCAGGGCGGCCACCCGCGGCGGCCCGTCCTGGGGTCGTGTCTTCGCTTCGAAATCCTGGAACACCACGGCCCCCTTCATCTTCCGAAAAATACGGACGGCACGCCGCCAACGACACACCCGACGCCGACCCATACGCGATCGCGGTCGCCACCGGGACCCCGCGTCACAAACGAAACGCGCGGGCTCAACTCGCCCGTTTCATCCCCATCACCCGCGCCCGGGCCCGCGGATCGCTGTCGAAGAGGCTGGCCAGTTGCTCGGTGATCGCACCGGCCAGCTGCTCGGCATCGGTGATCGTGACAGCGCGCTCGTAATAGCGCGTGACGTCATGCCCGATCCCGATCGCGAGCAACTCCACCGCGCGGCGCCGCTCGACCATGGCGATCACGTCGCGCAGATGCTTTTCCAGGTAATTCGCCGGGTTCACGCTCAGCGTGCTGTCATCCACCGGCGCGCCATCGGAAATCACCATCAGGATCTTGCGCGCCTCGGGCCGGTTCACCATCCGCCGATGCGCCCATTCCAGCGCCTCACCGTCGATGTTCTCCTTCAGGAGCCCCTCTTTCATCATCAGCCCGAGGTTGTCGCGCACCCGCCGCCAGGGCGCATCGGCCGATTTGTAGACGATGTGGCGCAGATCGTTCAGGCGGCCGGGCTGCTGCGGGCGGCCCTGCGCCAGCCATTCCTCGCGCGCCTTGCCGCCCTTCCAGGCCCGCGTCGTGAAGCCGAGGATCTCGACCTTCACGCCGCAGCGCTCCAGCGTGCGCGCCAGCACATCGGCGCAGATCGCCGCGATCGAGATCGGCCGCCCCCGCATCGAGCCGGAATTGTCCAGCAGCAGCGTCACGACCGTGTCGCGGAACTGCGTGTCCTTCTCGACCTTGAAGGACAGCGGCGTCGTCGGGTTCGCCACCACGCGCGCCAGCCGCCCGGCATCGAGGATGCCTTCCTCGCGGTCGAATTCCCAGCTGCGGTTCTGCTGCGCCTGCAGGCGGCGCTGCAGCTTGTTGGCAAGGCGGCTGACCGCGCCCTTCAGCGGCTCCAGCTGCTGGTCGAGATAGGCGCGCAGCCGCTCCAGCTCTTGCGCCTCGGCAAGGTCTTCGGCGGCGATCTCCTCGTCATGGGTGGTGGTGAAGACGGCATAGCCCGGATCGGCTTCGGAATGGGGTGCGGGCGCTGGCGGCTCGAGCGGGGCCTCGCCCTCGGGCATATCCTGCTCCTCGGCCTCCTCCATCTCGCCCTGATCGTCCATCTGGACCTGCGCCTGGCTCTGGTCCTGCTGTTCCTCCTGCGACCGCTCGGGGTTGGCCTCGGCCTCTTCCTCCTGGCTGTCGTCCTCGCCGGTCGAGTCGGGCTGCTCCTCCTGCTCGTCGCTGGCCTCGTCCTCGCCCTCGTCGTCCAGCTCGTCGGGGTCCTCGCCCAGCTGGTCGCCGTAGCCCAGATCGTTGATCATCTGCCGCGCGAAGCGGGCGAAGGCCGACTGGTCGCGCAGCACCTCGCCCAGATCGTCGAGCCTCTCGCCGCAGCGGTCCTCGATGAACCCGCGCCACAGTTCCATGACATTCGCCGCCTCGGGGGGCAGGTCGCGGCCCGTCGCGAGATGCCGGATCAGGTAGCCCGCGGCGGTCGCCAGCGGTGCGTCCGACGCCTCGCGCAGTTCGCCATAGCCCTTGCGTCGCGCCTCGTGGCCGATCTTGGCGTCGATGTTGCCGGCGGTCCCCGGCATGTCGCGCGCCCCGATGGCCTCGCAGCGGGCGGATTCCATCGCCTCCATCAGGTCGCGCGCCATGGCGCCCGGCGGCGCGTAGCGCGCGGCCGTCCCGAGGTCATGGTAGCGGTGGCGCAGCGCCAGCGCATCGGCGGTGCCGCGCGCCAGCAGCACCTCCTCGCGGGTCATCCGGCGGCTGACCTGCGGCAGGCGCAGGCTGTCGCCCGAAAGACCCGGCGGATCGACGGAATAGGTGACGCCCAGGTCGGGGTCGTCGGCCAGGACGCGGGTCGCCTCGGCCAGCGCCTTCTTGAAGGGATCGGCCGGATTGTCGGTGGGGTGCTTCGCCATGGGCGGAATGTGGCCCGAACCCCGGGGGAGGGCAAGGGGGCGCGGCGCGCCCCGGCCCATCGCCGCTCAGAGGTCGAAGCGCTCCGCGCAATCCCGCACCGCCTGCATCAGCACCCGCCCGTCATCGGCGAGATAGGGCGTGCCCTCACCCGAGAGCCGCGGGAAGAAATGCGTCGCGGCCACGCTGTCGCTGTGCTGCGCCCAGCCTTCGGCCATGGCCCGGATCTCACCCAGCCGGTCAAGGCCCCCCGCCCGCTCGAGCAAGGCGCGCGGCAACGTGCCGGGCGGCAAGCCCTCGGGGCGGCCTGCCATCTCGGTCGCTGCGACATAGCCCAGACCATGGGCCGTCATCACCGCGGCGCAATGCAGAGCGAGGGCAGGGCCGTTCGCGTCCCCGTCCTGCGGCCAGTCCAGCGGCGTGCCCGCCTCGGCGGACATGGCGCCCCAGCCGAGGCAGAGCGCGGCAAGGATCGGCAGATGCCGCATTGCGGGGTTCCTCCGGTCGGTCTGCGGGGCAGCCTAGCAATCTCCGCCCTCGGCCAAAACGGGTGCCCTTGGCTACACACGCGAAACATAGTGTTGCCGTTGCGGAACCGATCGGCCGGATCGGGCCCGATCACTCGGCCCCGCCGGTCCCCGTGCCGAGGATCTGGCCGCGCAGAACCGCGCAGGCCTCCAGCGTCTCGGACAGGCCCGCGTCCATCTCTTGTCCCGTCTCGGCGGCATTGGCGACCATGCGCTGCAGGTAAAGCTCTGCCGCCGCCGCGATCAGCGGCGCGATCTCGGCCATCACGGCATCGGCGGGCGCGCCGGTCTCGGCCTCGCGCAGGCGGCTCGAGGCGACGGCGAGGTCAAGCTCGGCCTCCAACGCCTCGGCCCCCGTCTCGGTCTCGTCCCCCAGCAGCAGGTGAAAGGCCCGGAACAGCCCGGCACAGCGCAGGAAGGGCGCGGTTTCGCCGCCCGCTTCCAGCGCCTCGTCCATGGCGGCGCCGAAGCCCTCGGGCTGCGCGGCGACCGGCCCGACGGCCAGCGCGGCGATGAGTGCAAGGGCCGCCCTCACGCCAGGAACCAGCCCGGCTCGGCGTTGCCGCCGCACAGCAGAACGCAGACCCGCTCGCCCGGTTCGGGCACGTAAGCCCCCGAGGTCAGCGCGGCCAGCGCCACCGCTGCGCCCGGCTCACCCACCAGCCGCGTGCCGTCCCAAAGCCTGCGCGCGGCCTCGTAGACGGCGGCGTCATCGACCAGCAGCGCCGCGTCCACGTGGTCGCGGATCACCTCCCATGACATCACGCCCAGCCGCGGGCCGCCCAGCGAACTGGCCGCCACGCCCGAGGGGCTGGCGCTGAACTCCGGCCCTTCGCGCAAGGAGCGCTCAGCCGTGTTGGTGTCATGCGTCTCGACCGAGACGACCTTGACCCGGTCGCGGAACCACGCGGCCACGCCGCCGATCAGCCCGCCGCCGCCGGTCGAGACGAGGATGGTATCAAGGCCGCCCATCTGCGCCTCGATCTCGCGCGCGACGGTGCCTTGGCCTGCCAGCGTCGGGAAGGTGTCGTAGGGATGGACCGAGAGCGCGCCGGTTTCCTCGGCGTGGGCGGCGTAGGCCGCCATGCAATCGGCGACCGAGCCGTCGGTCAGGATCACCTCGCCGCCGAAATCGCGCATCCGGGCGAGTTTCTCTTCCTTGGCGATCAGCTTCGGCACGAAGATCTTCGCGGCATGGCCCAGCGTGCTGGCCGCATGGGCCACCGCCGCGCCATGATTGCCGCCCGAGGCCGCGACGACGCCCGCCTCGGGCACCTCCGCCGACAGCATGGTGTTGAAGGCGCCCCGCACCTTGAAACTGCCGGTGACCTGCGTGTGTTCCAGCTTCAGCGTGACGGGCTGCGGCAGGCCAAGCGCCGCGCCCTCGACCTGCAGGATGGGCGTTTCCCGCACGCGGCCCGCGATGCGGGCGGCGGCGGCGTCGATGTCGTCGGGGGTGGGGTATGTCATGGTGCGGACGATGGACCGCCGCCGGGGCGGGGTCAATCGGGCGTCAGGTCAGGCGCGCGCACCAGTCGATGCGCGGCCCGCCAGTGTAGCGCACCGCGAGCCCCTCGGCGATCAGGGTCGCGCCCACGTCGCGCCCGTCCAAGGAAAGCCGCACCAGCCTGCGGTCGTATCGATCCAACCCGCCAAGCCGCGCATCGACCCTGCCCGCCGCGCGCACCATGCCGCGCAGCCGGGTAGTTGCGGCGCGGGCCAGCTCGGCCTCGGCGGCGCAGCGCGGCTCGAAGGTTTCGGGCGTGTCGTAGCCCGTCAGCCGGGCGCGGAAGCGGCCTGCGCCGGGGCAGGTCATGTCGACCGTGTCACCGTCGATGACGCGGGTCACGCTGCAGGCTGGCGCGGTCGAAGCGACCGGGACGGGCGCAGGCGCGGGCACGCAGGCCACGGCGATCAACCCGCCGACAGCAAGCAGGGTCAGGAGAGAGGGAAGGGGCAAGCGGCGCATGACCGCTTGTTAACCATTTGTTCACGGTTTGTGTAGGGGAACCCGTTGGCCCGGCTCCCCCGCACAAGGGCGCGTGTCAGCCGATGCTCATGCTCGCCGCGCTTTCCGGCAGTTCCTCGTCGAAGCAGCGCTGGTAGAACTCGGCGACCGTCTGCCGCTCCAGCTCGTCGCATTTGTTGAGGAAGGACAGCCGGAAGGCATAGCCCACGTCGCGGAAGATCTCGGCGTTCTGCGCCCAGGTGATGACCGTGCGGGGCGACATGACGGTGGACAACTCGCCGTTCATGAAGGCCGTGCGCGTCAGGTCGGCGACCGTGACCATCCGGTTCACGGTCTTGCGGCCTTTTTCGGTGTTGTAGTGCGGGTTCTTGGCCAGCACGATCGCGGCCTCGGCATCGTGGCGCAGGTAGTTCAGCGTGGCGACCAGCGACCAGCGGTCCATCTGCGCCTGGTTGATCTGCTGCACGCCATGGTAAAGGCCCGTCGTGTCGCCCAGACCCACGGTGTTGGCCGTGGCGAAGAGGCGGAAATACTTGTGCGGCGTGATGATCTCGTTCTGGTCCAGAAGCGTCAGCTTGCCGTCATGCTCCAGCACGCGCTGGATGACGAACATCACGTCCGCCCGGCCCGCGTCGTATTCGTCGAAGACGATGGCGACGGGGTTGCGCAGCGCCCAGGGCAGGATGCCCTCGTGGAACTCGGTCACCTGCTTGCCGTCGCGCAGCTTGATCGCATCCTTGCCGATCAGGTCGATCCGGCTGATGTGGCTGTCGAGGTTCACGCGCACTGCAGGCCAGTTCAGCCGGGCGGCGACCTGTTCGATATGGGTCGACTTGCCGGTGCCGTGATAGCCCTGGATCATCACGCGGCGGTTGTGGGAAAAGCCTGCAAGGATCGCCATCGTCGTGTCGGGATCGAACTTGTAGGTGCTGTCCAGTTCGGGCACGCGGTCGGTCTTGTCGGCGAACCCCTTCACCTTCATGTCGGTGTCGATGCCGAACACCTCGCGGACCGAGATCTCTTCGGTCGGTTTCGCGTCCATGCTCAACAAGCTGCCGTCTGCCATGAGGTCCTCGATCGTGTCCGGGGGTGGTCTGCGCCGATCCTGCGGGGATGCAACATATCGCGGGGGGCTGCAAGGGGAAGGGCGCAAAACCGGGGCTGGCCAAACCGCCCCGGTGCCGTAAATGGTGCCCCCGAGGAGAGCGCCCGCATGTCGGACCGAGATACATTGGAGGAGTTGATCGCCCGCATCGCCCTGCGCGACCGCGCGGCGTTTTCCGCGCTCTATGCCGCGACCTCGGCGAAACTCTTCGGCATCTGCCTGCGTATCTTGAAGGACCGCAGCCTCGCGGAAGAGGCGCTGCAGGAGATCTACGTGAAACTCTGGCACCGCGCCGACCGCTACCGCGTCACCGGGCACAGTCCGATGACCTGGCTGATCACGGTCGCGCGCAACCATGCCATCGACCGGCTGCGCGCGGCGCCCGCACTCACCGCCGACCTGGATGCCGTCGCCCCCGTCGCCGCCCCCGGTCCCACGCCCGAGGCGAGCGTGATCGCCGCGGGCGAGGCGCGGCGGATCGTGGACTGCCTCGGCGAACTGCCGCAGGATCGCGCCGCGATGGTGCGCGGGGCCTATCTCGACGGGGCAAGCTACCAGGACCTAGCGGACCGTTACGCGGTGCCCTTCAACACCATGAAGACATGGCTGCGCCGCAGCCTCATCAGCCTGAGGGAGTGCCTGTCGCGATGACCGATCCGACCGACGACATCACGCCCGAGGCCTTGGCCGCCGAATACGTGCTTGGCCTGATGGACGAGCCCGCGCGCCGCGCCTTCGAGGCGCGGTTGCAGGGCGATCCCGCGCTTCTGGCCAGCGTCCGCGACTGGGAAACCCGCTTTGCCGCCATGGCGGAGGACGAGATCGAGGCCGTCGCCCCTCCGCTGCGCGTCGAGGCGGCGTTGAAGGCCGCGCTTTTCGAGCCGGGGCAGGGGGCCGCGGCGCCCGTCTGGCGGCGCCTCGGCCTCTGGCAGGCGCTGACCGCGCTGGGGGCCGCGACCTCGGTCGCGCTGGCCGTGATGCTCATCACCCAGCCGCAACCGCAGCCGCCCGCGCCCTTCGCGGCCCAACTGGCGCCAACCGAGGGCGCGGATGCCTTCCTCGCCGTCTATGACGCCGGGACCGCTACCCTCAGCGTCCGCCGCGCCGCGGGCGAGGCGCGGCAGGGCCGTGCAACCGAGCTCTGGCTCATCGCGGGCGACGCCGCTCCGGTCTCCCTCGGTCTGCTCGATGCCGAGGGGCGCGCGGCCATCGCCGTGCCCGCCACGCTGCGCGACGTGCTGCCCGGAGCCATCCTCGCCGTATCCGACGAACCGCCCGGCGGCTCGCCCACCGGCGCGCCGACCGGCGACGTGCTGGCGCTGGGGCCGGTCACCGCGCTCTGATCCGCGCTCACGTATCTGTGACCGGAGTTTTTCTCCACCGCTGAAACCCCGGCCCTCGGGCTTGCGTGGCTTCGGGCATCTCCACCTCGACGAGGGGTGGGAGAGTGCAACCGACCAACCGGAGAAATCACATGACCCGCAAGACCCTGACCGCCACCCTCGCCGCCACGCTGATCGCGGGCACCGCCCTTGCCCAGGGCGTGCCCACCGTGGGCGGTGCCCCGATGTTCCCCGAGCGCAACATCGTCGAGAACGCCGTGAACTCGCCCATCCACACCACGCTCGTGGCCGCCGTGACCGAGGCGGGCCTCGTGGACACGCTGGCAGGCGACGGCCCGTTCACCGTCTTCGCCCCCACCGATGACGCCTTTGCCGCGCTCCCCGCAGGCTCGGTCGCGGCGCTGCTCGAGCCGCGCAACCGTGACCGGCTGGTCGAGATCCTGACCTGCCATGTCGTCGCCGCCGAGGCCTTCTCGACCGACATCGTGGGCATGATCAGCGCCTCGGGCGGCGCGCATCCGATCGAAACGGTCGGCGGCTGCACCTTCACCGCGCGCATGGTGAACGGCAGCGTGATGATCGAGGACGAACAGGGCCGCATGGCGACCGTCACGCAGGCCGATGTCGACCAGTCCAACGGCGTCATCCACGTCATCGACACGGTGCTTCTGCCCGACGCGATGTGATCCCCGACACGGCGGCGGGGTTGCAGATCCCCCGCCGCCGTTACCGGGTCGGCCCGCCATGGTCTCACCATGCGGGTCGGCCCACCCCACCGGGCGAAGCACCGGGCGCCCCACGCCCGGCCCGGCAGAAGGTCCGGACCCCCGGGCCGCCCCTGTCCCCGGACTGTCGTCGCTTCGCCCGGCCCCTGTCCCCCGCTTGACCGGAGATCGCCATGCCGACCCGACGCCACCTCTTGACCGCGGCTCTGGCCGCCGCCCTCCTGCCCGCCATCCGGCCGACGCCCGCCCGCGCCGCCATCGCCCCCGGCCCCTTCGAGATCACCCGGACCGAGGCCGAGTGGCGCGCCCTGCTGACCGAAACGCAATATGCCGTGATGCGCGAGGGCGCGACCGAACGCGCCTATACAAGCGACCTGCTGGATGAGACGCGGCCGGGCCTCTACCACTGCCGCGGCTGCGACCTGCCGCTCTACGATGCCGCCACGAAATACGACAGCGGCACCGGCTGGCCCAGTTTCCGGGACGCTCTGCCCGATGCCATCGGCACGATGGAGGACCGGCAGCTTCTGTTCATCGTACGCACCGAATGCCATTGCCGCCGCTGCGGCAGCCACCTCGGCCATATCTTCGACGACGGGCCCGAGCCCACCGGGCTCAGGCATTGCATCAACGGCGTCTCGCTGGTGTTCCGCCCGACCGCGTGACCCGCGCGGGCCTCAGTTCCAGCAGCTGACCGTCACGGTCATGTCCGCGCCGAGCCGCGCCAGCCGCTCGCGGTTCATCGCCTCGGTGCGGGCCGACACTGTGGGCGTGATGCCCGCCTCGGCCAGCACCGTGCCCAACTGGTCGGCGCGCAGCGCCATCGTGACCCCCTCGGGCAGCGCACGGCCCGAGACCATGCCGGGCAGGACCATGCCCAGAACCGTCCCCGTCGTGTCGAAGACCGGCCCGCCCGCCTCGCTGGCCGCCGTGGCCACGTCGAGGCGCTGCATCGTGTCCTCGCCGTTGATGCCTTGCAGATCGGCCAGCGTGCCGAAGGCCATCGACGCGGCGTTCAGCGCGCCGTCGAAGGGAAAGCCCGCAACCGCGATCTCCGAGCGCAGGCGGCCGGGCGCGTCCGCCATCTCGGCAAAGGCCAACGGGGCCAGACGCTGCTCGGGGCGCAGCACCGCCAGACCGAGCGCCGTGTCGCTATAGGCGACAGTGGCCGGGTAGGCTTCGTTGATCAGGATGCGCGCGCATTGGCCCTCGACCGCCTCGGTCGTGGTCAGCACGCTGCCCTGCGCATCGATGAAAAAGCCCGTGCGCACCAACTCGGGTTGCCGCACGTCGAGGCCCGAGACCATGTCGACATCCTCGCCCACGCCTTCGGGCACCGCCGCGGGGTCCAGCGCGCCGGGCAGTGCGGAAAAGCTTTGCTGCATCATCGGCAGCACGCGGGCGATCTGGTCGTCGCGCTCGGGCGGCCAGACCAGCGTGAAGCCCTTGACCGCGCCCCCCGTCAGCTGCGCCTCGGTGTGGCTGCGCAGCGTATCGGACTGGCCGGTCAGAAGGAATCGGTCACCCTGCCGCTCGCGTTCGCCCTCCAGCGGCACGATTTCCAGTGTCTGCATGATCTCGTAGAGCCCGAACAGCGTGTTGCGATCCCCCGGCTGGCTGATCAGCAGGACCTGCACGCCGCTGTCGCCGACCGGCGCAAATTGAGCGAAGGGAAAGTTGTAATCGTCGAATTCGACCATCGCCAACGGCAGCGAGATCTCGATGCCGGCCAGCTCGTCCCGCACGGTTTCCATCCCCAGCGCGGCCAGTTCGCCGCGGTATTCCTCCAGCAACTGTGCCCGCTGGCGCGTGGTCAGAACCCCCGTGGGCTCAAAGCCGCGATCGGTTTGCCAGGCCGACATGCCGTTGCGCGTTCCGGGCCCGAAGGCGCCGTCGATCCCGGAATTGTAGAAGCCGAACCACTCCAGCGCGATCTGCAAGGCCTCGCGCGCCGGGCGGTCCAGCTGCTGCTCGCTGCGGCGGGCCTCCTGCACGGTCTCTTCGGGGATGACCGTCTCGGTCACCTCTTCCTCGACGACCGCCACCGCCTCTTCGTTCTCCGCCCCGGCGGCGCCTTCGGTGACAGGCTGCGCGGGCTGTGCCAGCGCATTCGCCCCGATCGGAAAGACCTGGGCGACATAGGGCGTCCCGGTCATCACGAAACTGTCGCGCGGCACCAGCCCGCGCGCCAGGAGATCGCGCAGCAGCGCCTGCGCATCCGGCGGCGCGTAGGGCCCCAGCGCAATCGCGTAAAGTCCGGTCTGCGCCCGAAACGCGTTCACGTTGTCGACGATCTGCGCATAGGCCCGCGCGCGGCGTTCGGTTTCGCCGAGGGTCGCGTGGCTTTCCACCTGCACGAACACGCTGTCTTGCGCCCGCGCCGCGCCCGGCAGCATCAGGCCCAGCACCACGACCATCGCCGCGACAAGGGCCGTCAGCCCGCGAAATCCCAGAAATGTCATCTGCGTCAAAACCCTCAGTCACCCTGTTGCGCGCCACCATCCCCGCGGCGCAGCGTCCCGTCGGGCGGGACTTTTTCCAACTCAAGCCGCAATGCACCAGAATCTCGCGAAAAAGCAAGGTTGGGCATCCCGCCACCCGCGTTGACCATGCCCCGGTGTGTCACTAGAGAAGCGGGCGACCCAAGCCGGAGCGACGCGCCATGGCCGACACGCCGAACAGTTTCCAGGAGATCATCCTGCGCCTGCAGACCTATTGGGCCGCGCGGGGCTGCGCGATCATGCAGCCCTACGACATGGAGGTGGGCGCGGGCACCTTCCACCCGGCGACCACGTTGCGCTCGCTCGGGCCCCGGCCCTGGGCCGCGGCCTATGTGCAGCCCTCGCGCCGGCCCACCGACGGGCGCTACGGCGAGAACCCCAACCGGCTGCAGCACTACTACCAGTTCCAGGTGCTGATCAAACCCTCGCCGCCCGACCTGCAGGACCTCTATCTCGGCAGCCTCGAGGCCATCGGCATCGACATGGCGCTGCACGACATCCGCTTTGTCGAGGATGACTGGGAAAGCCCCACGCTCGGCGCCTGGGGGCTGGGCTGGGAGGTGTGGTGCGACGGCATGGAAGTCAGCCAGTTCACCTATTTCCAGCAGGTCGGCGGGCACGATTGCCACCCCGTCTCGGGCGAGCTGACCTACGGGCTGGAGCGGCTGGCGATGTATGTGCTGGGCATCGACCATGTCATGGACATGCCCTTCAACGACCCCTCGGCGCCCATCCCGCTCAGCTATGGCGACGTCTTCCGCCAGACCGAGCAGGAATATTCCCGCCACAACTTCGACGCGGCCACGACCGGGAAACTCTTCCGCCATTTCGAGGATGCCGAGGCCGAGTGCCGCCGCCTGCTCGACCACCCCGCCGAGGACCCCAAGACGGGCAAGCGCATCGTCATGGCGCACCCGGCCTATGACCAGTGCATCAAGGCCAGCCATCTCTTCAACCTGCTGGATGCGCGCGGCGTCATCTCGGTGACCGAACGGCAGGCCTATATCGGCCGCGTCCGCACGCTGGCCCGGCTTTGCGCCGATGCCTTCGTGCAGACCGAGGCGGGCGGCTGGACCGCGGGCGAGGTGGCGGCATGACCTCGGGGCGCTGGGTTGCCATCGGGATCGTCGTGATCACGGCCATCTTCGGGCTGGCGCAATGGTTCTTCCAGACCCGCGCCTATTACGAGGACGTGGGCGATGTCGCGCTGATGCTGACCCTTGCCGAAACCGGCGAGCGCCTGCAGCTGGCCGCCACCGCGGTCGAGGCCATCGACGCGGACACCTCCCCCCTGCGGTTCCGCGCCTGTTTCACGCTCGATCCCGCGGCGGCCGAGGCCGCAACGCCCGAGGCGATCGCGACCATCGCCCGCCCCTACCCGGAGGCGGCGCCCCTGATCGCGCCGGGCTGGTTCGACTGTTTCGACGCCGCGGCCATCGGCGCCGCGCTGCAATCGGGCGAGGCGCGGGCCTATCTGTCCCATGCCGAGATCGCCCGTGGCGTGGACCGCGTGATCGCGGTCTTTCCCGACGGGCGCGCCTTTGCGTGGCACCAGTTGAACGGCACCCTGGAGGATTAGGTGGTGGACGAGTTGCAATCCGAGCACGAGGCGCTGAAAGCGGCCTACGACAAGCTCAAGCGCCGCCAGGCCCGCAACGAACGCGCCCATTTCGCGCGCGGGTTGATGCAGGGCATCCTGTCGATGCTGAAACCCGGCGACGTGGTGTTCGACTGCGGCGCGAACCTCGGCGACGTGACCGAGCCGCTGGCCGATACCCGCGCGACCGTGCATGCCTTCGAGCCCGACCCCTACGCCTTCGGACAGCTCTCGCGCCGGATGAAGGGGCGCGGCAACGTCATCCTCCACAATGTCGCCGTCGGCGTCACCGCCGGAAGCGTCCAGCTGATGCGCGCCGCCAATTTCGACGACAACCCCAAGGGCGGCTCGGTGAAATCCACTGTCATCCCCGGCGGGCGCAACATCAACGAAGAGGCCGGCGCGACCATCGAGGTCGAGATGATCGCCCTGCCCAGCCTGATCCGTGCCGAGGCCGAGAAGGCGGGCGGGCAGATCGCCTTTCTCAAGATGGACATCGAGGGGGCCGAGCTGGACCTGCTCGAACACATGCAGGCCGAGGGCCTGTTCGATCTCGTGCGGCTGACCGTCGCCGAGACCCATGAAAACAAGTTCCGCGACCTGCGCCCGCGCTTCGCCGCCCTGCGCGAGGCCGTGGCCGCCGACCACCCCTTCACCCGCGTCAACCTCGACTGGATCTGAACGATGCCCGATCTCCTCCTCGAACTCTTCTCCGAGGAAATCCCCGCCCGGATGCAGGCCCGCGCCGCGGATGACCTCAAGCGGCTGGTGACCGAGGCCCTCGTCGAAGCGGGGCTGACCTATGCCGCAGCCGGGGCCTTCGCCACGCCGCGGCGGCTGGTCCTCACGCTCGAGGGCTTGAGCGGGCAAAGCCCCACCACGCGCGAGGAACGCCGCGGGCCGCGCACCGATGCGCCCGAAAAGGCGATCGAGGGGTTCCTGCGCGGGGCAGGGGTGACCAAGGACCAGCTGGAAACCCGCCCCGACAAGAAGGGCGAGGTCTATTTCGCCGTGATCGAGCGCGCGGGCCGCCCCGCGCCCGAGATCATCGCCGAGATCGTGCCGCAGGTGATCCGCACCTTCCCCTGGCCCAAGTCGATGCGCTGGGGCGCGGGCAGCCTGCGCTGGGTTCGGCCGCTGCAGTCGATCCTCTGCCTTCTGTCGGACGAAGCCGGATCGCAGGTCGTCCCCTTCGAGGTCGACGGCATCGCCGCGGGCGACACGACCGAGGGCCACCGCTTCATGGCGCCGGGCCGGTTTTCCGTCGCCAATTTCGCCGATTACGAGGCGAAGCTGAAGCGCGCGCATGTGATCCTGCGCCCCGAGGACCGCGCCGAGCATATCCGCCACGAGGCCGAGCAGATGGCCTTTGCCAACGGCCTCGAACTGGTCGCCGACGCGGGCCTTCTGGCCGAGGTCGCGGGGCTGGTCGAATGGCCCGTGGTCCTGATGGGCGAGATCGAGGCGCGGTTCCTCGACCTGCCGCCCGAGGTGCTGCAGACCTCGATGAAAGAGCATCAGAAATTCTTCTCGGTGCGGAACCCGAAAACGGGTCGGATCGAACGCTTCGTCACCGTCGCCAACCGCGAGACCGCGGACCATGGCGCGACGATTCTGGCGGGAAATCAAAAGGTTCTCTCCGCCCGCCTGTCGGATGCGGCGTTCTTCTGGGAAAACGACCTGCGGGTGGCCCGCGCGGGCATGGAAGACTGGCTGGACGGGCTGAAAGCCGTGACTTTCCACGCGAAACTGGGCTCGCAGGCCGACCGGATCGCGCGCATCGCGGCGCTGGCGCGTGAGATCGCGCCGATGGTGGGGGCCGATCCCGATCTGGCCGAGGAAGCGGCACGGATCGCCAAGGCCGATCTGCGCTCGGAAATGGTCGGCGAGTTCCCCGAATTGCAGGGCGTGATGGGCCGCTACTATGCCTTGGCCGCGGGCCGCGCGCCCGAGGTGGCCGACGCCGCCCGCGACCACTGGAAACCGATGGGGCAGGGGGATGCCGTGCCGACCGCGCCCGTCTCGCTGGCCGTGTCGCTCGCCGACAAGATCGACACGCTGACGGGCTTCTGGGCCATCGACGAGAAGCCCACGGGGTCGAAAGACCCCTACGCGCTGCGCCGCGCGGCGCTGGGGATCGTCCGCATCGTTCTGTCCGGGCCGTATCGCCTGACGCTCGACCGATGTGTCGATGCGCAACTGCTGCGCCACAAGATCGCGATCAACCGCCCCGAGGTGGGCGATGATGTCATTGATACGCTTGAGGAAATCCTTGACGAAGTGGCCGATCGCGGCGTCTTCGGCGCGGCCTTCAAGGCCGTGATCGACCGGCTCAAGGAAAAGGGCCAACAGCCCGACGAGACGCTGCGCACCGTGGGCGACCTCGTCCCCGATCTGTCCACCGACCTCCTCGCCTTCTTCCACGACCGTCTCAAGGTCCACCTCCGCGACGAGGGCATCCGTCACGACATCATCGACGCGGCACTGGCGAAACCGCCCGCCGACGACCTCGCCCTTGTCGTCGCCCGCGCCCGTGCGCTGGCCGGTTTCCTCGCCACGCCCGATGGCGAGAACCTCGTGCAGGGCTACCGCCGCGCGGCCAACATCCTGACGCAGGCGGAAGAAAAGGACGGCGTCGAATACCGCTTCGGCGCCGATCCGAAATTCGCCGAGACCGACGAGGAACGGGCGCTGTTCACCGCGCTGGCCAAGGCGGAGGCCGCCATCAAGCCCGCGCTGGCGGCCGAGGATTTCGCCGCCGCCATGACCCATATGGCCCAGCTGCGCGCGCCCATCGACGCCTTCTTCGAGGCGGTGCAGGTCAATGCCGGGAACGAGATCGTGCGCCGCAACCGCCTGAATCTGCTGCACCGCATCGTGGAAACCTGCGGCGCGGTCGCCGACCTGTCGCGGCTCGAAGGGTAGGGCGCCCGAAAAACAGGCAAACGGCGCCGTTTCGCGCCCTTTCTCTGGACACTTCGCGCCACGGTTGTATCTAATGCTGCAGATGCAAACGTGCCCAGGCCCATGTTGACCACGCCCGACTTCACCGAGATCACGGCCACCGCCGAGATCCGCACCTCGACCCATGGCAACCGCGCGAAATGCCTTCAGCGGCTGGTTCGGCTTGGCCTGCCGGTGCCGAAAACCGTCGCGCTGGGCTTTGACACCGTGCGCGCCATCGCGGGCGGGCGCCTGCCCGATATGGCCGCCCTTCTGGGCGTCTTCGACGAGGGGGCGCTGCTGTCGGTCCGCTCCTCCTCGCAGATGCATGACTGGGGGGGGCCGGGCACGATCCTCAACATCGGCATGACCGACGCCAAGGCCGCGCAACTGGCACAGGCGCATGGATCCTCCGCCGCCGATGCGCTTTATGTCGGCTTCATCCGCTCCTACGCGGTCGATGTGCTGCGCCTTGACGCCGACGGGTTCGAGGGGCCGATGACGCCCCGCCTCGCCAAGGCCGAGTTCGAGCAGGAGATGGAGGACCCCTTCCCCCAGAACCCCGCCGAACAGCTGGCCGAGGTGCTGAAATCCATGGCCCGCGCCTGGGAGGGCACCACCGCGCGCCTCTTGCGACAGGCCCAGGGCGCGCCGGCCGATGCGGGCCTCGGCCTTGTCGTGCAGGAAATGGCGCTCGGGATCGGGCAGGGCATCTCGGGCTCGGGCGTGGTGCAGTTCGCCGCCCCCGACACCGGCGCGCCGCAGGTCACGGGCCGCTGGCTGCCGCAGGGGCAGGGGCGCGCCGCGTTGTCCGAAAGCGATGCGCAGTTCATCGAGGCCGACACGCGCGGCAAGTCGCTGGAGGATGTCGCCCCTAAGGCGGTGCAGGCGCTGCGCGACGCCGGTCGCCTCACGCGCGAGCGCCTGCGTGAGGAGATGCAGATCGAGTTCACCTTGATGAACGGGCAGCTTTCGATCCTCGACGCGGTGAAATGCCCGCGATCGGGCCGGGCCGAGGTCGCCATCGCCGTGGCGCTGGCCGAGGACGGCATCATCACCCGCGACGAGGCGCTGACGCGCATCCCGCCCTTCACGCTGAACCAGCTTCTGCACCGCCAGGTCAGCCCGACCGCCGCGCGCGACGTGCTGACCCGCGGCATCGCCGCCGCCCCCGGCGCCGCCACCGGCAAGATCGTCTTTTCCGCCAGCGCCGCGCAGGCCATGGCCTCGCAGGGCGAGCCCTGCATCCTCGTGCGCCGGGAAACCAGCCCCGAGGATATCCGCGGCATGCATGCCGCGCAGGCCATTCTGACCGAGCGCGGCGGCATGACCAGCCATGCCGCGGTGATCGCCCGCGGCCTCGGCCTGCCCTGCGTGTCGGGCGCCACGCGCCTCCAGCTGGACGGGCGCAAGAAGATGCTGACCGTGCCGGGGCGCAAGATCTTTCACGAGGGCGACGTCATCACCGTCGACGGCTCCACCGGCGACGTGCTGGTCGGCGCGCCCGCCATGGTCGAGCCCGCGCTGGGCGGCGCCTTTGCCACGCTGATGGACTGGGCCGATGCCGCCCGCGACATCGGCATCCGCGCAAATGCCGACACGCCCGAGGATGCCGCCATGGCGCAGCGCTTCGGCGTCGACGGGATCGGGCTGTGCCGGACGGAACACATGTTCTTCGACCCCGCGCGCCTGACCGTGATGCGCGAGATGATCTTCGCCGAGAACCCCGCCGATCGCGCCGCCGCGCTCGACCGGCTCTTGCCGATGCAGCGCGCCGATTTCATCGAGCTCTTCCAGATGATGCAGGGCCAGCCGGTGACGATCCGGCTCTTCGACCCGCCGCTGCACGAGTTCCTGCCCGGAGACCGCGACGGCATCCGCGCGCTGGCCGAGGCGCTGGACCTGCCCGTCAGCCGCGTTCAATCCCGGATCGAGAGCTTGCAGGAATTCAACCCCATGCTCGGCATGCGGGGCGTCAGGCTGGGCGTCACGGTCCCCGAGATTTACGAAATGCAAGCGCGCGCCATTTTCGAGGCGACGATCAAGGCCTCGAAGAAGGGCGCGCCCGTCGTGCCCGAGATCATGATCCCGCTGGTCTCGGCCCGCCGCGAGGTGGAGCTGGTCAAGGCCCGCGTCGACGCCATTGCCGCCGAGGTGAAATCGAAGACCGGCAAGGAGTTCACCTATCGCCTCGGCGTCATGGTGGAAACGCCACGCGCGGCCCTGCGTGCAGGCGAGATCGCCGAGCATTCGGCCTTTCTGTCCTTCGGCACCAACGACCTGACGCAGATGACCTATGGTCTGTCGCGCGACGATGCGGGGCGGTTCATGTCGGCCTATGTGCAGCAGGGCGTTTTCCCCGAAGATCCCTTCACCCAGCTCGATGTCGACGGGGTGGGTGAATTGATGCTTCTGGGCGCCGAACGGGGTCGCCACGCGCGGCCCGACGTGATCCTGTCGATCTGCGGCGAACACGCCGGCCAACCCTCCGCCATCGCCTTTTCGCGCAAGGCGGGGTTCGACTACGTCTCCTGCTCGCCCTTCCGGGTGCCCGTGGCCAAGTTGGCAGCCGCGCAATTGTCCATTCTCGACAAGGAATTGCCCAGAAGAGTTGATAGATTGGATGAAGAACGCGGCTGAACCCGCGGAAGTCACATCTAATTCTTGAGGGCAATCTGCCTCCATCCGCAAGATTCGGTGCGCGTTTGGCGCTTTCGCGCTTCGGGGGTAAACCCCGAATCAACGGCATCACGATCGAGCGGGCCGAAGGCGGGGCGTGAGACCTCGGAAAGGGTAAGACGATGACGCTTCGGCGCATTTACGCCGCTGTTTGCGCAGCGCTGATCCTCGGTGCGGCCCCGGCCGCGGCCGACGTGACCATGAGCACCTCGACCCCGTCGGCCGAAAGTGCGATCGGCACCCGCATCGGTGCCCTGATGGGGGTCGAGGCGACCTCGCTCTCCGGCCTGTCCCGCGACCGTATCCGGCGGCTCGGCGCGCCCTTCGACGTGCGGGGCGGCGATGGCCGCGTCATGAGCGTGGCCGAGCTGGACCGCATGGGCCGCGCCCGCGGCAACGCGCAATGGCGCTGCCTGACCGAGGCGCTCTATTTCGAGGCCCGCGGCGAGACCGTCGAGGGCCAGTATGCCGTGGCCGAGGTCATCCTGAACCGTGTCGACAACCTCAATTACCCCGGTTCCATCTGCGAGGTGGTCAACCAAGGCACCGGGCGGCGCTATGCCTGTCAGTTCACCTATACCTGCGACGGCATCCCCGAGGTGGTCACCGACGACCGCGCTTGGAACCGTCTGGGCCATATCGCGCGCATCATGATGGATGGCGCCCCCCGCGACCTGACCCGCGGTGCCACCCATTACCACGCCGACTGGGTCAACCCGACCTGGGCCCGCGTCTACCCGCGCACGGCGCGCTACGGGCAGCACATCTTCTACCGCCAGCAGTACTGAGGCGTCGCGAACCGCCGCCGAAGCGCCGCCCCCGGCCTTGGCCGCCCGCCCGGGGCCGTGCTAGGCCCGCGTCCATGAGTGACGAGATCGCACAGGCCTTCGGCCACCCTTCCGAACGCGCCAAGGCGCTGGCCGGCGACCCGCCGCGCGACCGCATCGCCATGACCGAACACCGCCGCGAGGTCGAGATCGGCGCCTTCCAGGCCGAGCGCGGCATCACCCAGACCGTGCAGTTCGACGTGGTGGTCGAGGTCGAGACCCGCGCCGAGCAGGCCGTCGACGACGTCGACCGCATCCTCAGCTACGACACCATCGTCGAGGCGATCGACGCAGCCCTGGCCGAGGAACGCGTCAACCTGTTGGAAACGCTGGCCTCCCGCATCGCCGAGCGCATCCTCCGGCATCCCCTGGCCGCGCGCTGCATCGTGCGGATCGGCAAGCTCGACCGCGGGCCCTACGTCCTCGGCGTCGAGATCCTCAGGAACGCGCCCGAGACCCGCCGCCGCCTGCGCCTGCTGCCCGGGGATGCGCCGCATCCGCGTATCGTCTATCTCTCGGCCGAGGCCATCGCGCGCCCCGATCTGCCCGAGCTTCTCGACCGGCTGGAGGAGGGGGGCGCGCCGCTCATCCTCTGCGTGGGCCGCCCCGATACGCCCGCGCCGCGCGCGGCCCATGCCATGCCGCAGCGCCGGATCGACCTGCTGGCCATCGAGCAATCGGCCTGGGTTCTGGCCGCGCGCGATCCGCGCTGCGTCGTCGTCGACAGCCGGACCGAGCTTGACTGGGCGATGCGTCACGGCCAGATCAGCGTCTGGGCCCCCTCCAAGCTGGTGCTCGACGCCCATGACGGGCCGGGCACCGCGGTCAGCGATCCGTTCGCCCTCGCACTGTGGCTGGCCCAGGGCTTCGAGGCGGTGGAGGTGCTGGCCTTCGGTGCGCCCGGCGGGGCCGTGGCCCCAAAGGGCGTTCGCCTCAGCATGCTTGCCGCGTCGGATGCGCCGCCGGTCCCTGCGGCAGGGTAAGGCGCATCAGGCGCGCGTCGTCGATCATCCGCTCCTCGGTGAAGCCCGCCTTCTGGAGGATGCGCAGCGGTGCGGCATGACCGGCCGGGACGATGGCGAAAAACCGGTCCTCCCTCAGCGTGGTCACGGCATGGTCGAGGGCCGCCTGGACGAATTCGCTGGCCAGCCCCTGACCCGCGACCTCGGGCAGGAAGTGAAAGCTCAGTTCCAGGCCGTCCTGCCCGAACCCGATGCGAAAGCCCGCCACCCCGACCGGATGGGCGGCATGAAACAGCACCCAGGGCGCGACGGCGTGACGGGACCAGTCCTGAAGATCGGCGGCCAGCCGCGCGGGGCCCAGCACCGGGCCGAACAGGCCGTCATACAACGCGGACGCGCCCGCATAGGGGGGCCGCCCCGTCAGACGGGCACTGCGAAAGGGGATGCGCGTGTCCATCACCCATTCAACCGCACCAGGTGACGTTGCGTCAAGCACGCGTTTCGGATGCCGGTGTTCCGGCAGGCCCGGCCTTGCCAAGACCCGGCCGGGGCCGTAACGCGGCGGGCGATGACAGACACCTACCTGCGCCCCGTCCCGTTGAGCGACCCCGCGCCGCCGCGCTGCAAGGCCTTTCGCCTCGCCGGCGGCTGGGTGCGTTTCACCCATGTCGAGTGTCTGCGCCGCGGCGCCCCGCCCGAGGTCGTCGCCGCGGCCGACCTGCCCGAGGGGATGCTTCAGCCCCTGACCATGCCCCGCGCGCCGGTGGCGGGTCTCACCCTCGATGCGCCGCGGCTGATGGGCATTCTGAACGTGACGCCGGACAGTTTCTCGGACGGCGGACGCCATGCGGGCGCGGCGGCGCTGGCCCATGCCCGCGCGATGCTTGCGGCGGGCGCCGACCTGATCGACATCGGCGGCGAATCGACCCGGCCGGGCGCGCAGGACGTGCCCCCGGAGGACGAGATCGCCCGCGTCGTTCCGGTGATCGCGGGCCTGCGCGCCGCGGGCGTCACGGCCCCCCTCAGCCTCGACACGCGCAAGGCGCCGGTCGCGGCGGCCGGCCTCTCGGCGGGGGCGGATATCCTCAACGATGTCTCGGGCCTGCGCTTCGATCCCGATCTCGCCCGTGTGGCCGCCGTGACCGCTGCGCCGCTCATCGTGATGCATTCCATCGGCACGCCCGAGACGATGCAGGGGCTCGCGCCCGAGGCCTATGACGATGTCCTGCTCGACGTGTTCGACGGGCTCGCCGCCGCGGTGGCGCAGGCCGAGGCGGCGGGGGTGGCGCGCGCGCGCATCCTGGTCGATCCCGGCATCGGTTTCGGCAAGACGCTGGGCCAGAACCTTGCGCTGATCCGCCGGGTGGGCCTGTTTCATGGCCTTGGCTGCGGCATCTTGCTGGGCGTGTCGCGCAAGGGGATGATCGGCACGCTCTCGGGCGAGGCGCGGGCCGACCGGCGCGGCCCCGGATCGGCGGCCATCGGCCTATGGGCCGTGCAGCAGGGCATACAGATGCTGCGCGTTCATGATATGGAGATCCACAGGCAGGCGCTTGACCTGTGGCGGGCCGTGGCGGCCCCACCGGCGGCGCCATGACCCGTCGTGCGAGAAAAGAAGTAATGAGAGCAACGAGATGACGCGAACCCTATTCGGCACCGACGGCGTTCGCGGTCGCGCCAACACCCATCCCATGACCGCCGAGATGGCGCTGCGCCTCGGGGCTGCGGCGGGCCGCTACTTCCGCCGCGACGGCACCCGCGCGCATCGCGTGGTGATCGGCAAGGACACCCGCCTGTCGGGCTACATGCTGGAAAACGCGCTGACGGCGGGCTTCACCTCGACGGGGATGAACGTCCTGCTTCTGGGGCCGGTGCCGACGCCCGCGGTGGGCATGCTGACGCATTCGATGCGCGCCGATGTGGGCGTGATGATCTCGGCCAGTCACAACCCCGCCGAGGACAACGGGATCAAGTTCTTCGGCCCCGACGGGTTCAAGCTGTCGGACGAGGCCGAGATGGAGATCGAGGCGCTGGTCGCGGGCGACATCCAGCCCGCGCAGGCGCGCAACATCGGGCGGGCCAGGCGCATCGACGACGGCCGCTTCCGCTATGTCGAGCGGGTCAAGGGCACCTTTCCCCAGGGTCTGACGCTGGAGGGGCTCAAGGTCGTGATCGACTGCGCCAACGGCGCGGCCTACCGCGCGGCGCCCGAGGTGCTCTGGGAACTGGGCGCCGAGGTCGTGGCCATCGGCGTCTCGCCGGACGGGTTCAACATCAACGCGGGCGTGGGCTCGACCGCGCCCCAGGCGGCGGCGGCGAAGATCCGCGAGACGGGGGCGGATGTGGGCATCTGCCTGGACGGCGACGCCGACCGGGTGATCTTGCTCGACGAGACGGGGGCGGTGGCCGACGGCGACCAGATCATGGCGCTTTTCGCCGGGCGCTGGGCCGAGGAGGGGCGGCTGAAGGGCGGGACGCTGGCCGCGACCGTGATGTCGAACCTCGGGCTGGAGCGGTATCTGGCAGACCGCGGGGTCGGGCTGCACCGCACGCCCGTGGGCGACCGCTACGTGGTCGAGGCGATGCGCACCCACGGCCTGAACCTCGGGGGCGAGCAGTCGGGCCATATCGTGATGACCGATTACGCGACTACCGGCGACGGGCTGATCGCGGGGCTGCAGTTCCTGGCCGAGATGGTGCGCACCGGCCAGCCCGCCAGCCGCCTTGCCCGCAGTTTCGAGACGGTGCCGCAGGTGCTGCGCAACGTGCGCTACGGTGCGGGGCAGGCGCCGCTGGACCTGCCCGCCGTGCAGGCGGCGATCGCGGCGGGCGAGGCGAAGCTGAACGGGCAGGGGCGTCTTTTGATCCGCAAGTCGGGGACCGAGCCGCTCATCCGGGTCATGGCCGAGGCCGAGGACGAGGCGCTTATGGTCGCCGTGGTCGAGGAGATCGTCGGCGCGGTCGAGGCGGCGGTCTGAGCCCCGGGCGATTTTTGGAAAAATCGCGAGGAGGGGGGCGCGCCGCTGGCGCGGCGCGCGTGCGAATTTTCGTACGAAAATCCGGGGGGGGGGCTCTGCCCCCCGGCCTTCGGCCGCCCCCCGGAGTTGTATCTGCCAAGATGAAGCAGGGGCGTCAGCCCCGGCGCATGTCCATGCCGGCGACATAGGTCTGCACGACGGCGCGGTCGTCGCCCATCATGATGGTCGGAAAGACCGCCTGCCAGATGTCATCCGCCCGCGCCGTGGCTTGCGCGATGGCCGGGGTGGAGGCCAGGTCGAGCACGACGAGATCGGCCTCGTATCCCGGTGCCAGCCGCCCGATGCGGTCACCCAGGCGCAGCGCCTCGGCCGAGGCGCCGGTGGCAAGCCAGAGCAGCTCGGAGGGGTGCAGCGCCGTGCCCCTCAGCTGCGCGATCTCGTAGGCCGCGGCCATGGTCCTGAGCATCGAGAAGGAGGAGCCGCCCCCGGTATCCGTGGCCAGCCCCACACGCATCCGCGCCCTGAGCCCCATGTCGAATAGCCCCGAGCCGATGAAGCTGTTGGAGGTCGGGCAATGCACGACGGCCGCGCCCACCTCGGCCAGCCGGTCTATCTCGCGCGGCTCGAGGTGGATGGCGTGTCCATACAGGCCATTTGGCCCCAGCAGCCCATGCGCCTCGTAGGTATCGAGATAGTCGCGCGCCGCGGGGTAGAGGGATCTGACCCAGGCGATCTCGTCGGTCTGTTCGCTCAGATGGGTCTGCATCAGGCAATCGGGATGCTCGGCCCAGAGCGCGCCGAGCGCCTCGAGTTGCGCAGGCGTCGAGGTGGGCGAGAAGCGCGGCGTGATGATGTAGGAGAGCCGGTCGACCCCGTGCCAACGGGCCAGCAGGCGGCGGCTGTCGTCATGGGCCGATTGCGCCGTATCGCGCAGGAAGGCGGGTGCCGTGTCGCGGTCCATGCAGGTCTTGCCCGCCAGCGCCCGCATCCCGCGCGCCCGGGCGGCGACGAAGAAGGCCTCGACGCTTTCGGGGTGGATCGTGCAGTAACTCGCCACCGTCGTCGTGCCGTTGGTCAGGAGCAGGTCGAGGTGCCGCCCCGCGACATCGGCGGCATGGGCGGGGTCGGAAAACCGCGCCTCCTCGGGGAAGGTGTAGCTGTTCAGCCAGTCGATCAGCCGCTTGCCCCAGGAGGCGATGATCGCGGTCTGAGGGTAATGGGCATGGGCATCGACGAAGCCCGGCAGGATCAGGGCCGCACCATGATCGGTCACCGCCGCACCCGGATGGCGCGCGCGCAGGTCGTCCGCCGGGCCCACCGCCGTGATATGGCCGTCGCGCAGCAGGACGCCGCCGCGCCGCTCGTGCCGTGCCGCCTCCGGCCCCTCGGCGAAGGGATCGCCCGCAAAGGCCAGTGTCTGCCCCAGGATCAGCCGTTCAACCATGCAACACCCGTTTTTCGCCCAAGGCTCCCCGTGTCGGTGATAGCCGCACGTGTCACCCTATGTTAGGGGCAAACCACAAGCGAGGCGCGCGAAAACGGGGGGCGGGCATGCTGGACGACAAGGATCGGGTGACCGAGGACGAGGCCCCGGAAGAGCGCGGCGCCTACGCGCTCGACGACAGCCTGCGCGGGCAGTTGCGCGCATTGGTCGCCGCGGGCGATGTCGATGCCATCGACGCGCTGATGGAGCCCTTGCACCCCGCCGATATCGCCGACCTCCTCGAGCAGGTCTCGGAGGGGGAGCGCGCGGCCTGGCTGGCGCTCTGGTCGCGCGGCATCGACGGCGAGGTGTTGTCGGAACTCGACTGGGGCCTGCGCGAGGAGGTGATCGGCCTTCTGCCCGATGACGTGCTGGCCGATGCGGTGCGCGAGCTTGATTCGGACGACGTGGTCGACCTCGTCGAGGATCTCGAGGATGCGCAGATCGAGGCGATCCTCGACGTGCTCGAACCCTCCGACCGCGTTGCCGTCGAACAGGCGCTGGCCTATCCCGAGGACAGCGCCGGCCGCCTGATGCAGCGCGAGGTCGTCCATGCCCCCGAGCACTGGACCGTGGGCGAGATGATCGACTACCTCCGCGCCCACAAGCGCGACCTGCCCGAGCAGTTCTACCATGTCGTCCTGACCGATCCGCGGATGAAGCCGACGGGCCACGTGACACTGGGCCGCCTCCTGTCCTCGGCGCGCAAGACGGAGCTGCGCGAGATCACCGAGGACAGTTTCCGCACCATCCCCGCGACGCAGCACGAGGATGACGTGGCCTATGCCTTCAACCAGTATCACCTGATATCCGCCCCTGTCGTGGACGAGGACGGGCGGCTGGTCGGTGTCATCACCATCGACGACGCGATGATCGTGCTCGACGAGGCCGCCGAGGAGGACCTGCTGAAGCTGGCCGGTGTGGGCGAGGAATCGAGCCTGTCGGACCGCATCGTCGAGACGACGAAGCAGCGCTTCCCGTGGCTTTTCGTGAACCTGGTCACGGCGATCCTCGCCTCGCTCGTCATCGCCCAGTTCGAAGAGGCGATCGCGCAGATCGTGGCGCTCGCGGTGCTGATGCCGATCGTGGCCTCGATGGGCGGCAACGCGGGCACCCAGTCGCTCACCGTGGCGGTCCGCGCGCTGGCCACGCGCGACCTGACGCGCTCGAACCTGCTGCGGGTCGTGATCCGCGAGGGCGTGGTGGGGCTGATCAACGGGGTCGTCTTCGCGGTGGTGATGGGGGGTGTGGGGCTGGTCTGGTTCGGCAGCCCTGCGCTGGGTGGCGTGATCGCGGCGGCCATGGTGATCAACCTTCTGGTCGCGGGGCTTGCGGGCATCCTGATCCCGGTGGCGCTGGAACGGCTGAAGATCGATCCGGCGCTGGCCTCGGGCGCGTTCGTGACCACGGTGACCGATGTGGTCGGCTTCTTCGCCTTCCTCGGGCTGGCGGTGATCTTCCTTCTCTGAGCCCGTTCACCCTTCCTTAACCCCGCCATGGGAGTGTCCCCGGCCATGGACATGTCCCGGCAGGCGGGTGACGCCGTCTGCCACGCGTAGGTTTCCGTGCCGTGGCCTCATGTGCTCCCGACAGGGGCGGGGCCGCGGGCCGATCAAAGCCGGACAACAGGCGGGCCACGGTGACACCGTGGTCCCTGATGGAAGCCGCCTTGGCGGCGCCGCCATTCCTTGCCGTCATGCGCAGAGCGGATCATCGCCGCCAGCGCCACCCGCCCCGAGCCCCGGTCTTCCCTCGCAAGATCCCGCGGAAAACGCCGGTTATCCGCCGGCCTTCGCGCGCGCGGTGCCGCGGCGCTCCGGACCCTCGGTCGCCGGCAGTCAGCCTGCACGGAGCCCCGCTTGCCGCCAAGGCCCATGGTCGCAGGACCGCCCCCCTTGCCGCAGCCCGGCCCCTCGGCCCCAGCGTTCCCCGCAGGCCGGATCCGGGCCCGGCCGCGCCCCGACCGGACCGCCCTCGCGCAGGCAGTCGCCCATTAAGGTTAACGCGCGCCCCCCCCCTTCATCTTGGCCAGTAAACTCCGGGGGAGTCGCGCATGCGACGGGGGCAGAGCCCCCCGAAATCCCGCCCTTGCCGCATGCGCCTCGGCCGGCCCGTCTCGCGATGGCCGCGACACTGGCGGCGCCCGGCCTCAGACCGGCCTCAGCTGGGGATGTCCAGCGTGATGTTGCGCCCGTTGCGCACGTATTGCAGCGAGTTTTCCCCGATCGCCGCCACCCGGCCCCCATCGAGCCTGTCGCCCACGCCGACGCGCACGAAACGCCCCGAGGGCAGCCGCACCAGCGCGCGGCGATTCGAGGGCGTGCCCGTCACGCCGATCAGGTTCACGTCGCGCAGCCGGATCGCGTTGCGCTCGGTCGCGGCACGGGTCACGTCCGCGTTCGAGGGGATGGACGGGGCCGCCGCGACGGCGCGGGCCTCGACCACCGGGGCGGGCGCCCGCTCTGCGCTGGCGACGATCGCCTCGATATTGCCCGGACGGCTGCGCGGCAGCAGCGATTGCGCCACCGCCAGCCGGGTTCCCCCGGTCACCGGCGCGGCGGCTGCGCTGACCGTCTCCGGCGCTGCCTCGGCCTCTTCGCCGCCATCGCCGGGCACCAGCGACGCCCGCGCCGCGGCCTCTTGTGCCGACTGGGGCCGCGGGCCGGGGCGCCGATCGGCCAGTTCCATGATCGACAGGCCGCCCAGCAACTGCCGCTCGCGGGTCTCCTCCAGGTCGCCGGGCCTCGGGCTCGGCTGGAAGGTGCCGAGGATCGCGTCCTCGACATCGATGACGGGGGTGTCGTCGGCGGCGGGCTCGACCTCGCGCGGGCGGGGAACGGCGGCGACGGGCGGGCGGCCCAGAACGACAAAGGCCCCCTCGGGGGTCAGCACGCCTTCGGGCGTCGCTTCGACGAGGCCGCGGGCATCGCGGTCGGGCACCACGCCGAAGGGCGGTGGCGCGGGCACGCGGCGCAGGCTTTCGTTCAGGTCCACCCCCGCCGGAGGCAGGGCGATCGCGTCGAAGGTGCTGAGTGTCGGGTCGATGGAGGCGACATAGATGTCGTCGAGGATCGCGAAGCTCTCGAAGAACGGGCGCTCGGGCGTGCGCGGCCAGATGCCATCGGCGGCATAGATCGCCTCGGTTTCCTCGAGCGAGGGCAGGGCGTCTTCGGGCAGGGGCGGAAGCGGCGGCAATTCCAGATCGGCGTCGATGTCGGGCAGCGGCACCTCCGCCTCGTCCTGCGCATCGGCCAGGTCAGCCAGGTCAGCCAGGTCGGTCGGATCGGTCGGATCGGTCGCCCGCTCCGACAGGGGTTGCGCCTCGTCCGGGCCGGGGACCAGCGCGGCCAGGTCCGTATCGGCGGGCGCGACGGTCGCTTCTACCGTGTCGCCTGCATCGACCGTGTCGACCGCGGGCGGGGCGCTGATCGCCTCGGGTGTCTGCGGCACCGACAGGGTCGCGCTCTCGCGGTCGCGGTCGCCGCTGAACAGCCGCGCCATGGGGCTTTCGGGCAGGAACAGGACCGACCAGATCGCGATGAGCGCCAGCAGCACCAGCAGCACGAGGGTCAGGATCAGCCCGGTCTTGAAGGACGGCCCGTTGTCATCGACCTGCTTGCGCGCCAGAAGCCCGCGGTTGAGCGCATTCTCCGAGGATGCGACCGCCGTGCCCGCCGCCGCTGCGCTTGCGCTTGCGGGGGCGTCGCTGGCGCCGCGCCGACGGAACAGGCCCGCGCGGCCCGTCGTGCCGGGGCCGGTCGCGGACTTGGCCTCGTCCGGCAGGTCGCGCGCGGCGATGTCGGGCATCGGGTCCGCGCGACGCGGCGCCTCGGTCTCCGCGGCGGGCGGTGCGGCATCGGACGCTGCCGCCGGACGGCTTCTGGAGGCATCGCGGACGCGGGCCAGTTGTGCGGCCAGGCGGTTGCCCGGTTTCGCCGGCCCGGCTGCGCCGGTCCTGCTCTCGGAGGATGTCGGGGCGGCCGCGTCGGGATGCAGCACCGGCTCTTCGCGCGGTGCCGCCGCCGCGCCGAAACCAAGCCGCGCGGGCCGGTTCGACACGATCCGACCGGCGTCCGCCGTGGGCTTGGCGGCCTTGCCGCGCCGCGCGCCGAAGGTCAGCGAAGGGGTCTCCTCGGCGGGTCGTGCGTCGGTGTCGGGCGCAGCCGCCGGCGTCGGGCCATCATCGCCCGTGACCGCGTCGCCCGGCGCGGCGACGGGCGTGAAGCGCGCCGGACGCGGCGCTGCGCCATCGGGTTTGTCGGCGGTCAGGGGTTTGGCGTCCGCTGCGGGCTTGCGGGCCTTTCCGCGGGTCGGCGCGACCGGTGCGGACGGCGTGTCCGTGGTTTCCGGCGGCAGAGCGGCGGGCTCCACTGCCTCGGGCGGGGTCGCGCTCCGCTCGTCGGGGGGCGTCGCGGGCCCTGCCGCCTCGGACCGCTCAGGGGCGTCGGGGCTCTTCGCGGTCTCGACCGGCTCGGGCGGCGTATCCGGCGCGTCCGGCGCGCCCGACCCGGCGGCGGGTGCCGGTTGCGGCGCGGCTGTGTCATCGCCCGCATCCGCTGCCAGCGGCATGACGGGCTGGTCCAGCGTCGGGTCGGTGATCGCCGCGGGCGGCGCGTCTTCAGTGTCGGCGGTCTTCGGCACCGCCTCCGGCGCGTCCTCGGCCTCGGCCTCGGCCTCGCGTCCCTTGGTGTCGGGCGTCTCTGCGGGGGCGGCTTTGGGCGCCTCCTCCGACGGTGCTGCCGGGTCGGCCTCGACCGGCGCTGCCGCCTCGGCCTCGCGGGCCTGCGCGGCCTCGGCCTCCGCCTTGGCCCAGTCGTCACCACCGAAGGCCATGCCGCTTTCGGCCTCGGGCAGATCGGGCCGCGTCTTGCCGAACAGCGCGATGCCCGGGAACCGCTCGACCGGCGGCATCGCGGCAAAGCCTGCCGGTTCGAACCCGTTCGCCTTGGCGAACTGCGCCGCCTCGCCCAGCGTTTCCTGTGCCACGACCGCGACCTTGACCCGGTCCACCTCGACCGCGCGCCAGTCATAGGCCAGGTCGGCGACCGCGTAGGGCGTCATGCCCTCCAGCCCCTCGACGATCCGCTCCGTGACCCTTTCGGGGTCGTCGGCGGGCGCCATGAAGGAGGTGTAGAGCACCTGGTCGTCGGGCAGCACCAAAAGCACGCGGCCGTCGGCACAGCCGCGCGCCTCGGCGGCGGATTTCAGCCCGGCCATGGCCGCGGCGAGATCCCCCTCGAGCGGGGCCTCGCCGGCCAGGGCCCAATGTCCCGCCCCCTGACGGTGGGCGAGCGCAAGGCCCTCCGGCGAGAAGAACAGCGCGAAATCGACCGTCACATCGGACCCCATCTGGCAGCATTCATCGGGGGGCGGCACGCGGCCCACCCGGAGTCACGCCGATCTACAGCACAATCTCCGCGAGGGAAACAGACCCTGCGGAGTCGCCCGCCTATCGGCGGAAATCAGTCTATGTCCAAACGCCGAAAGAAAAAAGGGGCGCGACCGCCGCGCCCCCTGGCCTCGAGATCGTCGCGCGGGGCTCAGGCGGTCGCCGCCGCCAGCGCCTGGTCGAGATCGGCGATCAGGTCGTTCGCATCCTCGATCCCGATCGACAGGCGCACCACGTTGGGCGCAGCCCCCGCCGCCTCCTGCTGGGCGGGCGTCAACTGCCGGTGCGTGGTCGAGGCCGAATGGATGATCAGGCTGCGCGTGTCGCCCAGGTTCGCCACATGGCTGAAGATCTGCAGCGCATCGACCAGCTTCACGCAGGCATCAAAGCCGCCCTTCACCGCGAAGGTGAACAGCGCGCCCGCGCCCTTGGGGCAGACCGTCTTGGCACGCTCGAAATACGGCGAGGATTCGAGACCCGCATAGGTCACGAACTCGACCCGCGGATCGGCCTCCAGCCATTTGGCGATCTTCACCGCGTTCTCGACATGGCGCTCCATCCTGAGCGACAGCGTCTCGATCCCCAACAGGGTGTAATGCGCCGCCTGCGGGTTCATCGTCATGCCCAGGTCGCGCAGCCCGATGGCGATGCCGTGGAAGGTGAAGGCAAGCGGCCCGAAGGTCTCGTGGAACTTCAACCCGTGATAGGCGGGTTCGGGCTGGCTGAGCGAGGGGAACTTGTTCGAGGCCGACCAGTCGAATTTTCCCGAATCGACGATGGCGCCCCCGGTGACGGTGCCGTTGCCGGTCAGGTATTTCGTCGTCGAATGCACGACCAGCGTGGCGCCATGTTCGATCGGGCGGCACAGGTAAGGCGTGGCCGTGGTGTTGTCGATGATCAGCGGCAGGCCCGCCGCATCGGCGATATCGGCGATGGCGCGCACATCCATGATGTAGCCGCCCGGATTGGCGATCGCCTCGCCGAAGATGGCGCGGGTGTCCTCGTCGATGGCGTCCCGCACCGCGTCCAGATCGTCGAAATCGACGAATTTCGCCGACCAGCCGAAGCGCCTGATGGTCTGGCTGAACTGGGTGACCGTGCCGCCGTAAAGCCGGGTGGAGGCGACGATGTTCCTGCCCGGCGACATCAGCGGAAACAGCGCCATGATCTGCGCCGCATGCCCCGACGAGCAGCAGACCGCGCCCACGCCGCCCTCCAGCGTGGCGATCCGCTCCTGCAGCACGGCGACGGTCGGGTTCGTCAGGCGCGAGTAGATGTAGCCCACCTCCTGCAGGTTGAAGAGGGCGGCGGCATGCTCGGCATCGCGAAAGACATAGGCCGTGGTCTGGTAGATCGGCGTCTGCCGCGCGCCGGTGGCCGGGTCGGGGCGGCTTCCCGCGTGGATCTGCAACGTGTCGAAGCCGTAGCCGGGTGCGTCGGTCATGGGTCTCTCTCCCCTTCCATGGGTGCAATCGTCCGCGACAGGATTAGGCCAAGCGCCCGGGGCGGGCAATCGCACGGACTCGGAAAGGCTGCCCGTTCCGTGCGGATGTCCGCCTCGGGTCCGTCCGTTCGCCCCGGCCCCGCGGTCGCGGCACGCCCGTTCCGCCCTTTCATCTTCCCTGAAATACGGCGGGGGTCCGGGGGCAGAGCCCCCGGCGGGTCGGCGCGCCGAAGGCGCGGCGAACCCCGTCCCGGACCGCGCGACGCCATGGCACTGGACGCCTCCGCGCGTATCGGGCAGAACGCCCCCGACCGGACCCGACCCGCGACCCGAAAGGCCTCGCCCATGTTCAGCTTTCTCAACCGTCTCGTGACCTGGTGGAACGGCCAGACCATCGGCACCCAGATCTTCACCGCGCGCAACGGCGTGAAGGTCGGCGAGGACGGGCAGGGCAACATCTTCTACCACTCGAAGGACGGCAAGAAGCGCTGGGTCATCTACAATGGCGAGGCCGAGGCCAGCCGCGTGGACGCCGAGTGGCACGGCTGGCTGCACCACACCTGGGACGAGCCGCCGACCGAACGGCCCATGGTGCACAAACCCTGGGAACAGCCGCATCTGCCGAACCTGACCGGCACGCCGCAGGCCTATGTGCCCGCGGGGTCGATCCGCCGCGCCGAGCCTGCCGAGCGGCGCGACTACGAGGCCTGGACGCCGGAATGATCCTCTGCCCCCCTTGGCGCGGGCGGCGCGACGCGCCATAACCGGGCTGAGACAGGGGGCCGTGCGGATGTCGACGCAGGACAACACCATCACCGAGGTTGCCGTCGGCGCGGTCGTTCTGGCCGTGGCGGTGGGGTTCTTTTTCTACGCCTCCGGCGCGTCGGACGGCGGGCCGTCGGGCGGGACCTACCAGCTCAACGCGTCCTTCCGCAGCGCCGAGGGGATCGCGGTCGGCACCGAGGTGCGGCTGGCGGGGGTGCGCGTGGGCACCGTCACCGGGATGGCGCTCGACCCGCAGACCTTCCGGGCGGAAACCGCCTTTACCCTGCGCGACGACATCGTGCTGCCTGATGACAGCGCCATCGCCATCGCCTCCGAGGGGCTGTTGGGGGGCACCTTCGTCGAGATCATCCCCGGTGGCTCGCCCTTCAACTACGCGGCGGGCGACGTGGTGCGCGACACGCAAAGCTCGGTCAGCCTCATGACGCTCCTGATGCGCTTCGTCACCGGGGACGGGTCCGAGTGATGCGGTGCCTGCCTGCTGTCTGCCTTGTCGGCGCGGTTGCGCTGGCGGCGTCCGGGCCGTCGGCCTCGGCGCAGAGTTTCGACAATTTCGGCGAGGGGCCGCTGGAAGGCTTCGAGTTCGACGCCGAAACGCCCGAGGGCACCGATGTCCCCTCGCTTGGCGAGGGGGGGAGCATGCCGCCCGATGACGGCGGCATCACGCTGGACAGCACCCCGGGCCAGAGCGGCGTGGAGATGACACTCCGTCCCGGCATCGGCAGCGATGTGACCTCGATCAGCCAGCCACAGACCGCGCAAGGGGCGCGCGCGACGCTGCGCGCGCTCGACCGGTTGCTGGGGCGGCCCACGGATGTCGAGATGGCGGTGGGCGAGACGGTGATGTTCGGACGCATCGCGATCCATGCCATCGAATGCCGCTACCCGGCCGAAGATCCGGCCTCGGACGCCTTCGTCCACCTCGAGATCCTCGATTCCGAGGGAAACACGCTGTTCGACGGCTGGATGATCGCCTCGTCCCCCGCACTAAACGCGCTGGAGCATCCGCGCTACGATGTCTGGGTGCTGGGCTGCGCGCAGGGCTGAGGCCGCGCGACCCTTTCAGGTCCGGGCCTGAACGCTGTCGGCCCGCGCGGCATGGGTCTTGCGCAGATGGGCGATGGCCTCCTGCGTGCCGTCGATGACGGGCACGGGGCAATGCGGCGCGATGCGGGCGGCCAGCCCCGCCAGAGGCCCGCCGCCGAGCACGATGCTCGCCACCCCGTCCTCGGCGACCTCTTGGCAGAGCGCGGTCAGCGGTGCGCCGAGCCGGTCCGCGATCTCGGCAGGCGGGCAGGCCAGCGGGCCCGGCAGGGCGCGGACCTGCGCAACCTGCGCGCCCACCCCCAACGCCTCGGCCTTGGCGCGCAGCGGCGGGGCGACCTCGGGTGCGAAGGTGACGATGGCGAACGGCCCGCCGATCCGCCGTGCGGTGGCGAAGGCCGCCTCGGCGATGCCGATCACGGGCATGGCGGGCAGGGCCGCGCGCACCTCGGCCGCGCCGGTGTCGCCGAAGGAGGCCAGGACGATCCCGTCCGGCGCCCCTTCGGTCGCGATATGGTCCGAGATGGTGCGCAGGACGCCGGCGGTCGCCTCCTCGGCGTCGGCCTCGGTCACGATGAGGCCCGGACCGAAGGCCGCCGAGACCGTGGTGAAGCTGTCATCCGGCGCGGCCACGGCCCGGGCCGCGGCGTCGATCCGGGCGGTCACACCCTGCGAGGTGTTGGGATTGACGATCAGCACCCGCATCACAGGATCACCGAGGGCAGCCAGAGAACGATGGCGGGGAAGACGTTGACGAGGATCAGCGCCACCAGCATCGCGCCGATGAACCACAGCATCGAGGGGATGATCCTGGCGATGGAGATCTTGGCGATGGCGCAGGTGATCAGCACCACCGAGGCCACCGGCGGCGTCTGCTGCCCGATCCCGAGATTGATCGTCAGGATCAGCCCGAAATGCACCCGGTCGATGCCCAGCTGGTCGGCGAGCGGCAGGAAGATCGGCACCAGCATCAGGATCGCGGGCGTGCCGTGGATGATGGTGCCCGCGAGCAGGAAGAAGATGTTTATGGCGGCCAGCACGACCCAGTAATTCTCGGAGATGCCGAGGATCGCCAGCGCGATGTCCTGCGGGATGCGCTGGTTGGTCAGATACCAGCCCAGCAGGGTGGAGGTCGCGACGATGAACATCAGCATCGCGCTGCGCTTGCCCGCGATGCGGAAGGTATCCAGCAGGGTGCCGAACTTGATGGTGCGATAGAGGAACATGGCCAGCACGATCGACCAGAAGGCCGCGATGGCGCCGGCCTCGGTCGCGGTGAAGATGCCGCCGAGGATGCCGACGAGGATCAGGATCGGCAGGGTCAGCGGGATCGCCGCATCCTTGCCGGTCTCCAGCACGCGCTTGAACTGAAATTCCCCTTCGGTCGGGTAGCCGCGTTTCACCGAGATGACATAGGCGGTCGCCATCAGCAGCGCGCAGACCATGATGCCGGGCAGGATGCCCGCGGCGAAGAGCTCGGCAATCGAGGCGTTGGCGACATAGGCGTAAAGGATCAGGTTCAGCGACGGCGGCACGATGATCGCCATGGTCGCCGAAGTGGAGGTCACGGCGGCGGCGAAGGCGGCGGGGTAGCCGCGTTTCTTCATCTGCGGGATCATCACCGAGCCGATGGCGGCGGCATCCGATGTGGCGGTGCCCGAGATTTCCGAGAAAAACAGCGATGTCAGGATGTTGACATGCGCCAAGCCGCCCCGGATATGCCCCACGAGGCTGGAGGCGAAGGCGATCAGCTTTTCCGCGATGCGGCCCTGGTTCATCACCTCGCCCGCGATCATGAACAGAAGGGCCGCGACCAGCAGGTAGTTGTTCGCGCCGCCGAAGGGGATCAGCCCGATGATCTGCGGCACGACGCCGGGATCGAGCAGGATCATCACCGCGGCGGTGACGCCGAGCACGAAGGCGATGGGCAGCCCCGCGATCAGCAGGACAACGAGAAGGATCAGGATGATCCAGCCGGGATCGAGGAACATCACGCGTCGCTTTCTGGCAGAAGGTCGTCGGGGTGCACCTGTCCGGTCAGCAGACCGGCGAGGCGGGTGAGGCTGATGAGCGCGATCAGCGCGCCGCCCACGGGCATGGCGTAGCGGAAAAGCGCCATGGGCAGGTCGACGGAAATGAGCATGCGGCTGCCGAAGCTCTGCGCGGCGATGCCGCCGTAATACGCCAGCAAAGCGCCGAAGAAGGCCATGAGGATCAGGTTGCCGGCCATGACCGCGCGCTTCACGCCGGGCGACAGGATGCGCACGACGGCGTCGAAGCCGAGGTGTTCCGAGGTCCGCGTCAGGTAGGCCGCGCCGATGAAGGTGAGGGCGGCGAGGATATGGGCCGGCAGTTCCTCGGACCAGCTGACGCTGTCGTTGAGGATGAAGCGGGTGAAGACCGCGTAGTTCAGCAGGCAGAAGAGCAGCCCCGACAGCCCGATCACCACCGCGTCGAGGATGCGCGTCAGCCAGAGGTCGACGAAGGCGACAAGGGCGGTGAATTGGGCCATGGGGCTGCTCCGGTGGTCTGGGGTTACTCGATGCCGAGCGCCGCGCGGGTCGCCGCGATCATGTCGGCGCCGATCACGTCCACGAAGGTCGGGCTTTCATAAAGCGGCGCCGACGCGGCCTGGAAGGCGGCGAAGTCGATCTCGTTGACCGCGATGCGCTCGGCCAGTTCCGCGATCACGCGGGTGTCGGTCTCGTCTCCCCATGCGAAGGTCCAGGGGGCCGTCTCGGCGGCGACGGTCATCATCGCCTCGGCCAGCGCGGGGTCGATGCTGGCGAGGTAGGGCTCACCGAAGACGAGGAAGGTCGGCAGGTAGACGTGGTTGGAGAGCGACATGTAGCCCTGCACTTCGTAGAAGCGCCCGCTGTCGACGACCTCGGCAGGGTTTTCCTGCCCGTCGATCACGCCCTGGTCGAGGGCCGAGTAGACCTCGCCGAACGAAAGCGGCGTGGCGTTGGCGCCGAGCGTGTTGAACATCTCGACCCGCTGGCGGCTGGTGGGGGTGCGGATCTTCAGGCCTTCCAGATCGGCGGGCACCACGATCGGCCGCACGCTATTGGTGATCTGGCGAAACCCGTTGTCCCACATCGCGGCCAGCACCATGCCGGTGCCCTCGAAACCTTCGGCCAGCATCTCGCCCGCGGGGCTGGCGGCGAAGGCCTGCACGGCGGCGCGGTCCTCGAAGAGATAGGGCAGGTCGAAGATCGCGGTGCGGGTGTTGATCTGCGCGATGGCCGAGGCCGAGAGCGAGGCCTGGTGCGTGCCGAGGGCGAGGCCCTGAAGCACGTCTTCCTCGGAGCCGAGCGTGTTCGACATGAAGATCTGCACGTCGACGGCGCCGTCGGTCGCGGCCTCCAGCCGGGTTTCGTATTCGAGCAGGAAGACATGCGCGAAGGAGCCTTCGGGCAGGGAGGAGTTGATCTGAAGCACGGTCTGCGCCGCGGCCGCGCCGGGCAGGGCAAGGCCCGCGGCGAGGACAAAGGCGGACTGTCTCAAGAGGGTCATGATGTGATCCTTTCTGATCGGGAACAGACGGGTGAGGACGGTTGTTGTGCAATTCTTTTTTCGCGGTTTTTAAAATGCGAAAACGATTTTTCACGATCGCAGGGTCACCCAGACCGCCGTTGCCCAGAAATCAGGCAGACCGGCGGGGCGGTGATGGGCGTTTTGGCGGTGGATCAGCCGCGGGTCGGCTCAGATTTCGTCGAGCGAATCGTGGAGTCCTTCGATCACGCTCAGCCTTCGGCGGCCCTCCGCGCCCGATTCGCCGATCACGCGCGAGGCCAGCATGCCGCACAGCGCCATGACGCCCGCATGATCGAAGAGCGCCCCCGCCCCGGGCGTGGCGCAGGGCAGGTGCCAGCGCGCGGGCAACCTCTCGAGCCCGGCAAGGTCGCCCATGAGGGCGACCTGCGCGCCGGTCTGGGCCAGCTGGTCCAGCAGCGCGCCCAGAACGCGCGGCGGGCGGCGGAGCGCGATGACGAGGACGCAATCCTCGGGGTCCACGGCGGCGAGGCTTTCGGCCAGCGTCTCGCCGTCGCGGGGCAGGACGGCCACGTCCGGGCGGACCTGCAGCACCTGCCACGCGATGTAGCGGGCAAAGGGCTGTCCCGCGCGAAAGCCGATCAGCCAGAGCCGCGGTGCGCGGCCCATGGTGCCGGCGATCTCGGCGATCGTGTCGTCGTCGAGCGCGCCGAGGGTCTGGTCGAGGTTGCGGCGGGATTGTTCGAGGTAGCGCGCCAGTTGCCCTTCGGCCGCTGCGCCGTCGCTGTTCACGCGCAGAAGGGCGGTGCCCGCCGATTGCTCGGCGCGGACGGCCTGCCGCGCCTCTTCGAAGGAGGCATAGCCGATCTTGCGCACGAAACGGGTGACGGTCGCGTTCGAGACGCCTGCGATCCGGGCCAGTTCCGTGGCGGTATAGCTGGCAAGCTGGCCGGGAAAGTTCAGGATCGTCTCGGCCAGCCGCGCCTCGCTGCGGTGGAGGTCCGGCATCGCGCCCCGGACGCGCGCCACGAAAGAGGGTGTGCTGGAGGGCGGCATGGCCATGAAAATACCTTTTCACGGGCCATGCACAAGCCGCTGCATGCGCGCGGGCGTCAGATCAGCCCGCGTTCCTCCAGCACCTTGCGCGCGGCGCGGAAGCATTCATGCGCCTGCGGCACGCCGCAATAGATCGCCACGACATGGCAGATCGCGCGGATCTCCTCGGGCGTGACGCCGTTGTTGAGCGCGCCGCGGCAGTGCAGCTCCCATTCGTGCATCTTGCCGAGCGCGCCCAGCATGGCGAGGTTCATCATGCTGCGCGTCCTGGCGTCGATCGCGTCATCGCCCCAGCCAAAGCCCCAGGCCCAGGCGGTCATCGCCTCCTGGAAGGGGCGGGTCAGGTCGTCGGCACTGTCCATGCTGGCCTGCACGTAATCCGCGCCCAGCGTCGCCTTGCGGCGGGCAAGACCCTTTTCGAAAAGGTCTTCGTCGAAGGTTCCCATGATGTCCTCTCCCGTGGGTCTCAGACCGACTGTCCGGTCAGGGTGTTGATCAGCACAATGGCGTCGGGACCGGGGGCCGCGCGGTCGCGCATGGCGATCAGCAGGTCGCGGGTGGCCCATGTCTCGTTCAGGGGCACCATGGCGATGCGGGTCGCGTCGAGATAGGGCTCGACCGCGCCGAAGGGCAGGACCGCGATGCCGAGGCGGGCCTGCACCATGCGGCGCACGCCATCGAAGCTTTGCACCGCGACCTGGGTGTGGATGCGGGCGCCCAGGTCCTTGGCGCGGCGGTCGAGAAAGGCCTGGATCGAGCTGCCCGATTGCAGGGCGACGAAGGGTTCGGCGGCGATCTCGGCGAGCGTCAGGTCGGGGCGGCGGGCCAGCGGGTGATCGGCGGGGGTGACGACGACCAGCGTGTCGCGCCGGTAGGGCAGGGTGACGAGGCCCGGCGCCTCCGTCAGGCCGCTGAAGACGCCGAGATCGGCGCGGTCCGCCCGGACGGCGTCCAGCACCTCGAGGCTGTTCATCTCGGTCAGCGCGATCTGGACGTCGGGGCGGGCCGCGACGAATTCGGCCAGGTCCTCGGGCAGGAATTGCGAGATCGCGCTGCTGTTGGCGGCCACCCGGATGGCACCACGACGGCCGGTGGCATGGGCGGCCATGTCGGCCTCCATCCGCGCGACGGCGTGGCCGAGCACCTCGGCGTGGCCGAGCAGGTCGCGGCCGGCCTGCGTCACCTCGACCCCGCGGCGGTGGCGGCGCAGGAGCGCCGTGCCGACATGCGCCTCGAGATCGGCGATGCGTCTCGAGACGGCCGAGGGCACGAGACCGGCCTGCGCGGCGGCATGGGCGATGCTGCCGGTCTCGGCCACGCTGCGGAAAAGCGCGAGCGTGGTCAGGTCGTAGCCCGCGCTCACCCTTCGGTCAGGCGTTCGGCCTTGGTCTGCTTGTGATCGCGCATGGCGAGCCAGACCGAGAGCGCAAGGAAGCCCGCGGTCAGGATGTAGAGGCCGATGGAGATCGGGCTGGCGATCAGGATCGACCAGTCGCCGTCCGAGATCGACATCGCGCGGCGCAGGTTGCGCTCCATGTCGCCGCCGAGCAGCAGGCCGAGGACGAGGGGCACGAGGCTCACGTCGAACTTGCGCAGGATGTAGCCGATGACCCCGAAGAAGACCATCATCTCGAGGTCGAAGATGGAATTCGAGATGCCGTAGACGCCGACGAAGGTGACGGCGGCCACGATCGGCATGAGCGCCCATGTGGGCGTCATCATCAGCCGCGTGAAGATGCCGATCATCGGCAGGTTCAGGATCAGCAGCGCGACGTTGGCCATGTAGAGCGAGGCGACGAGGCCCCAGACGAGATCGGGCTGACGTTCGAAGAGGAGCGGGCCGGGCTGCACGTTGAGCGAGATCAGCATCGCGAGCAGCACCGCGGTGGTGCCCGAGCCGGGCACGCCGAGCGACAGCATCGGGATCAGCGCGCCGCCCGAGGCCGAGTTGTTGCCGGCTTCGGGGGCGGCGACGCCGCGGGGGTCGCCCTTGCCGAAAGTGCCCTTCTTGTTGGACCACTGCTTTTCCGCGACATAGGCCATGAAGGACCCCAGCGAGGCGCCCGCGCCAGGCAGGACGCCCGCGACGAAGCCCACGCCCGAGCCGCGCAGCATCGCCGCCCGCGTGCGCCAGATCGCGCCCCATTGCGGCAGCCAGCTGCCCACGGGGATGGCCTTGGGCCGGTCCTTGAGCGTCTTTTCGAGCAAGATCAGGATTTCCGAGATCGCGAAAAGGCCGACAAGGGCCACGATCGGCTCGATCCCGTCATAAAGGTGGAAACTGTCGAAGGTGTAGCGCGGCACGCCCGAGATCGGGTCGAGGCCCACGGTCGCCAGCGTCAGGCCGATCAGTGCCGAGAGCAGGGTCTTGCGCGGGTCGACGCCCGCGATGCCGCCGATGGTGGCGAAGGCGAGGATATAAAGGGCGAAGTAGTCGGCCGGGCCGAAATGGATCGCTGCGCGCGCGAGGATGGGTGCGAACAGCGACAGGCCGATCACCGCGATGGTGGAGCCGACGAAGGAGGCGACGCCCGAGATGGCCAGCGCGTTGGCGGCCTGCCCCTGCACGGCCATCGGGTAGCCGTCGAGCGTGGTCATGATCGCCGGTTCGTCGCCGGGGATGTTGAGCAGGATCGAGCTGATCCGCCCGCCGTACATGCAGCCGAAATAGACTGCGCAGAGCAGGATCATCGACGAGGTCGCATCGAAGCCGAAGGTGAAGGTCAGCGGGATCAGCACCGCCACACCGTTCACCGGCCCCAGCCCCGGCAGCGCGCCCAGCAGTGTGCCGATGAAACAGCCCATCAGCAGCAGGGCGATGTTGAGTGGCGTGCTCGCCACGACGAAGCCTTGTCCTAGGAGAGACAGGATTTCCATGATACGTCCCCTTGTCCGCGCCCTGTCTCAGGCGAAGAGATCACCCAGAAAATCGAGCGGCAGGCCGAGCACCTGGTCGAAGAGCGCCCAGAGCGCGGGCGCCATGATCGCGCCGAGAAGCACGGCTTTCTTCGGCGCACCGCCGAGGATGATGCCGATCAGCGCGATGAGCGCGAAGGTCGCGAGCGGAAAGCCCAGCGGCTCGAGCGCGATGGTGTAACCCACCAGCACGGCCAGCGCGGCCAGCTGCCGTCCCATCCGTTGCGGGGCGGGCCAGTCGACCTGCCCCGACGGGAACACCACCAGAGAAGCGGAAAGGATCATCATGGGCACGCCCACGATGACCGGAAATACCGTCGGACCCAGCACGTCGCCGAAACTGACGTCATAGGTTCCCGCCTGCCACGTGTAGAGCGCCGCGATCATGAAGATCGCGACGCCCAGGATTCTGACGCTCATTCGATGACGCCGATGTCGCGCGAGATGTCCTCCATCACCTGAGCTTCCTCACGGACGAAGGCCTCGAAGTCCTCGCCGCCGCGCCAGATCGGCACGAGGCCGGAGGCGGTGGCCGCTTCCTGCCACTCGGGCGAGTTGTAGAGCGTTTCCAGCTTCGAGACCCATTCGGCATATTGCTCGTCGGTCACGTCGCCGCCGGTGTAGAGGCCGCGCCAGTTGTAGCCGGTCACGTCCACGCCCTGAGAGATCGCGGTGGGCAGCTCGGGAAAGGCCGGGATCGGCTCGTCCGACAGGGCCGCCAGCACGCGGATGTCGCCCGATTCGACGAAGCCCGCGATCTCGCCGAGGTCGGTCGAGACCACGTCGATCTGGCCGCCCATCATCTGCGTCACGGCATCGGTGCCGCCGTCGAACTGCACCCAGCGGATCGCGCTCAGGTCTTCGGTTCCGGTCGCATCGGCCACCATCAGCAGGCGGATGTGGTCCCAGCCGCCCGCGCCCGACGAGCCCGCCGTCACCAGCGACGTCGGATCGGCGGCGATGGCGGCGGTCAGTTCGTCCAGCGTCTGGATCGGGCTGTCGTTGTCGACGGCGATCACGCCCACGTCGGCGCCCAGCATGGCGAGATAGCGCATCGTCTCGAGCGGGGCGGGGTAGCGGCCCTGCGCGATCTGCGTGATGCCCACGGTCGAGGTGGCGACGATCAGGTCGGCGTCGTCCGGGCGTTCGGTCGCGACCATGGCGAAGGTCACGGCGCCCACGCCGCCGGGCATGTTGGTGACCTGCACGTTGCCGTCGACGAGGTCGAGCTCGGTCAGGATGCGGCCGATCGTGCGGCAGGTGAAGTCCCAGCCGCCGCCGGGGTTCGAGGGCGCGATGCACTCGGTCGCGCTGGCGGGCAGGGCCGTCAGCGTCATCGTGGCGGCCAGCGTGGCCCCCAGCTTGGCTGTTGTCAGGGTACGAAAGATCATCGGTTTTCTCCTCCCAGTAAAAACCCGTGGGGCAGGGGATGCGATCATGCGGCCTTTTTCAAGGGGTGTTGCGGGGCGGGGCAGCCTGAAATCACAAAAAATCATGTCTGAGGTGTTATTGGTGATGTCTGGGGGCCAACCCCTTGAAGGTCGGATTTCCGGCGGGGCATCATGCGCGCGACCTTCCCCGACCCGAGGACCAAAGGACATGGCCATCGCCGCACCCAGCACCCCCGTGCCCGAGGGCGCCCGCGTCACCATCTGCGAGGTGGGGCCGCGCGACGGGTTCCAGATCGAGGCGGCGTTCATCCCGACCGAGCGCAAGATCGAGATCATCAATACGCTGTTCGCCTCGGGGCTGCGGCACATGCAGGTGACGTCTTTCGTCAGCCCCCGCGCCGTGCCGCAACTGGCCGATGCCGAGGCGGTGCTGGCGGGCATCGACCGGCCCGAGGGGGCGTTGATCACGGCGCTGATCCCGAACCTGCGCGGCGCCGAGCGCGCGGCGGGGGCGGGGGTGGACGCGGTCCATACGGTCGTCTCGGCCTCGGAAACGCACAACCTGAAGAACGTGAACCGGACAATCGACGCCTCCTTGCGGGATTTCGAGGCGGTCTTCGCATTGTTGGACAAGGCCGGCGTCGCCATCGAGGGCGGCATCGCCACCGCCTTCGGCTGCCCGTTCGAGGGGGTCGTCCCGCCCGAGCAGGTGGCGAAGATCGCGAAACGGTATCAAGAGCTTGGCGCGGGTTCGGTCGGGCTGGGCGACACCACGGGCATGGCCACGCCCGCCACGGTGCGCGCCGCGGTGCAGGCGATCCGGGCCGAGGCGCCGGGGCTGGGGATCGGCCTGCATTTCCACAACACCCGCGGCGTGGGGCTGGCTTGCGTCATGACCGGGCTGGCCGAGGGGGTGACGCATTACGACGCCTCGGTTGGCGGGCTTGGCGGTTGTCCCTTCGCCGCGGGGGCGACGGGCAACATCTGCACCGAGGACCTCGTCTACCTGCTGAACGAAAGCGGGTATGAGACGGGCGTCGATCTGGAAAAGCTGATCGATGCCGCGAAGCTGACGCAAGGCGTGATCGGCCGCGAATTGCCGGGGCAGGTGATCAAGTCCGGCCCGCGTCTGCGGCGCTTCGATCCGGGCCTGACGGCGACGGCGGCGGGATGAGCGCGCTGCCCTTGTCCGGCGTCCGGGTCGTGGACCTGACGCGCATCCTGTCGGGGCCGTTCTGCTCCATGATCCTCGGCGATCTGGGCGCGGATGTGATCAAGATCGAAAGCCCGAAGGGCGGCGACCCGGTGCGCGCGCAGGGTCATGTCATCGACGGGCTGTCGTGGTATTTCGCAGGCTTCAACCGCAACAAGCGCTCGGTCGCGCTGGATCTGCGCAAGCCCGAGGGGCTGGCGGTGCTGGAGCGGCTGCTGGCCGATGCCGACATCCTGACCGAGAATTACCGCCCCGGTGTGCTGGACGAGATGGGCCTGACCGCGGCGCGGCTGGCCGAGATCAACCCGGACCTGATCGTGGTCAGCGTGAATGGCTACGGCAGCACGGGGCCCTATGCCGACCGCCCGGCCTTTGATTTCATCGCGCAGGCGATGTCGGGCTACATGGCGACGAACGGCACGCCCGGAACCGGGCCGCTCAGGACGGGGCCGCCGCTGACGGACCTTATCGCGGGGCTGTACGCGGCGCTGGGCGCGGTAGCGGCCTTGCGCGGGCGCGAGCAGGGCGGGCCTGCGCAGCGGGTGGAGGCCTCGATGATGATGTCGATCATCTCGATGATGGCCTATCTCTCGTCGGGTGCGCTTGCCACGGGGCGCGACCCGGTGCCGACGGGCAACGATCACCCGATCGTCGCGCCCTACGGCCTGTTCCGGGCCAGCGACGGGGATATCGCGGTCTCGCCTTCGACCGATGTCTACGTCGCGCGCTTCCTTGCGGAGATCGGGCTGTCGCATCTGCTGGACGATCCGCGGTTTTCCAACAACACCGCCCGTGTCGAGAACCGGGCCGAGTTGAACCGGCTGGTCGACGAAGCGGTGGGCCGCGAGACGCAAGCCTACTGGATCGAGCGGCTGAACGGGGCGGGCGTGCCCTGCGGCAAGGTCCAGAGCCTGACCGAGGCGCTGGCCGATCCGCAGGTGGCGGCGCAAGGCATGGTGCTGGAGGTGCCGCATCCGGGGCATGGGGCGGTCAAGATGACGGGCTTTCCGGTCAAGTTCTCGCAGACACCGCTTTCGGTGCGCCACACGGTGCCGGACCTCGGCGCGCAGACCGGCGATGTGCTGGCCGAGGCGGGTTATGGGCCGGACGAGATCGCGGCGCTGCGGGCGGCGGGCGTGATCGGCTGAGGCCGATCAGCCGACACGCGCGTCGGCCTGCGTGAGCCGTTGCAGAAGCGCGATTTCGGCCGGGTCATAGGGCGTGCCCTCGGGCGTCAGCAGGTCGTGGAACCAGACCGAGCGGTCGGCATCGCCGCCATGGGCCGCGACCAGATCGGCGGGCCAGGGCAACCATGTCTGCGTGCGCCCCTGCACCAGCCCCCAGTGCAGGCAGCCCACGCCGCGCGCGCGGAAGAGCGGCAGCTGGTCGGCGAGGCGGCTGCCCACGGGCCGCGCCATCCATTCGGTGCAGAGCATCGGCCGCCCGCGCCGCGCCAGCGCGTCGATGATCGCGGCGACGCGGTCGCTCGGCAGGTAGGCGTGGAAGGTCACGATATCGGACAGCTCCAGCGCGGTGCGGTCGACCTCGGTCTCGTAGGCGGCCTCGGTCGCGCCGGCGAGCGGTGTGCTCCAGGCGCCGGTGGTCAGGGGATGATCGGGCGCGATCTCGCGCGCCACGGCGAAGCTGTCGCGCAGCAGGGACAGGCTTTCGGCGGTGAAGTCGGGCTCGTGCAGATGCGCGCCCTCGGGGCCGAAGACCATGCGGTTGCCGGGTTCGTTGTAGACGTCCCAGAGAAGGATACGCGGGTCGCTACGGAAGGTGGCGACCACGTCGCGGGTGTAGTCGAGAAAGCCGCCCCATTCGCCGGGCCGGCGGATGAGGTCGCGGCCGGGGCTGGCCACGGCGCGGCTGTTGTGGACACCCGCCCGCGGGTCGGGCTGGGGGCCGTAGGTCGCATCGGCACCGCCGAAGCCGCAATCGTCGAACAGCACGGGGATCGTGTCGATGCCCTGTGCCGCGGCCATGCCCATCACCCGGTCGAGCCGGTCGATCAGCCCGTCTCGGTCGTGTTTCCACACCAGGTAAGGCAGGTTGATGCGGATCGCGTTCAGTCCCAGCCCTGCGGCCCAGCCCAGTTCGCGGTCGATCGTGGCGGCATCGAAGCCGTCGCGGTGCCACATCTCGAGGAAGTTCACCGCGCTCGAGGGCAGGTAGTTCGCGCCGCAGACGAAGGGCCGGGTCGCCCACCACGCGTTCGCCTCTGCCTTGGTCCAACGGGTCATGCAGGGTCTTTCGTCTTGCAGCATCTGAAAGGGTGCCCGGCCCCCCTGTCGCGAGGGGCCGGGCGGGGGGAGGAACTCAGCGGTCGAGCAGGTCCTGCACGTCCATCTCGGCATCGGCGAGCGCGGCATCCACGCTCTTGCCGGTCAGCCAGATCGCCTGAAGCTCGCGGTTGAGCACGTCCTGGATGGCGCCGTATTGCGCCGAGGCGGGCGTGTCGCGGGCGATGGACGCGGTGCGGGTATACTCGTCGCGATGCGGCAGGGCGGCATAGTCCTCGGAGGACAGCACCGAGTTGCGCACCGCCATGTGCCCGGTCCGGGCCCAGTCGATGTTGTGCTCGTTGATGAAGGCCAGCACCTGCAGCGCGGCGGCGTAGGTCGCCTCGTCGGCCCGCAGCGAGGCGGGGATCGCCCACATGTGGCTGTCGGCCCAGGTCGCGCCCTCGGCAAAGAGGGTGGGGAAATCGGCGGCGTAGTAGTCGGACAGCGCCACGTCGGGGTTCGCGGCCTCGGCGGCGTAGAAATCGACGACCCATGTGCCGTTGACCAGCACCGCGGCCTCGCCGTTCAGAAAGGCCTGCTGGCTGTCGGCGTAGTTGAGCTGCGGGTCGGCGTGGCCGGCATCGAAGAGCTGCGTGATCGCGGTGACGGCGTTGCGCGCGGCCTCGGTGTCGATGGTGGCGGTGCCGTCCTCGGTGAAGATGTTGGCACCCTGCTGCCACATCAGCGACAAGACGAGGCGCACGCCGATCGGGAACTGCGCGAAATCGGCGGCGAGGTAATCCTGCCCGGTCGCCTCTTCGACGAGACGGGCATGGGCCAGCAATTCCGCGGGCGAGGTGGGCAGGATCGGCGTGCCTTCATCCGTCACAAGGCCCGCCTGCGCCAGCAGATCGAGGTTCACGTGCCAGAGATTGGCGTGGAAATCCATCGGCACGCCGTAGATGCCGCCCTCGTAACTGACCGCCTCGAGCGCGGTGGGCGCCCAGTCGGAGATGTCGATGCCTGCGGCCTCGAGATCGCCCGAGAGATCGGCCAGCGCGCCCAGCCCCGCGAATTGCGGGATGCGGTGGCGGTGCATCACGTGCACGTCGGGCGGATCGCCCGCGGCATAGGCGGCGACGATCTGGTCGTAGTAGTTGCCCCAGTCGGTCGGCAGGGTGGTGACGGTGATCCCGTCAAGCTCGGCATCGGCGGCGTTGATGATCGACTGGATGATGCAGGGCTCGCCCACCGAGGTGGTGGTGTCGGTGCCCGCGTCCTCGCAGGCGCCGAAGAAGCGGCCCAGCGTCACCTCCTGCGCGGTGGCGCCGGTGGCGGCCATCGCGGCCAAGGCGGTTCCCAGAACGAGATGTCTCATGTCTTTCCTCCCTTTGGTGGGGCGCTTTTCCGCCCCGGTTCAGCCTTTCGTGCCCCCGGCCGTCATCGCCGTGACCACGTAGCGTTGGAACATCAGGAACAGGACCACGACCGGCAGGGACGCGACGACGCCCGATGCCATGACGCGGCCAAGCCCTTCGGATTGCGCGAAATTCGACTGGATCGAGGCAAGGCCCAGCGTGATGGTGAACTGGTCGGGCTCGCGCGCCGAGACGAGCGGCCAGAGATAGTCGTTCCAGGCGTAGAGGAACGTCAGGATCGCCAGCGTCATCATCGCGGGGCGTGCGAGCGGCAGCATGATGTACCAGAAGATCTGCAGCCAGCCGACACCGTCGATGCGCGCGGCCTCTTCTATGTCCCTGGGGATGGCGCGGAAGAACTGCATCATCAGGAAGACGCCGATCGGCACCGCCATGCGCGGCAGGATCAGCGCGTGATAGCTGTTGTGCCAGCCGAGGTCCGCGAACATCGTGTAGAGCGGGATGAAGACCGCCTGTTCGGGCACCATCAGCCCCACGAGGCAGATCAGCGCCAGCGTGCGCTTGAAGGGAAACTCCAGCCGCGCCAGCGCGTAGCCCGCCGTGGTCGAGACGACCAGCACGCCGAGCGTCATCCCAAGCGCCACGATGGCCGAGTTGAGAAACCACAGCGGCGTCTGGCCGAACCGGAAGAGGGCGGCGTAATTCTCGGCGGTGAAGGGCAGGGGGATCAGGCCGAAGCCCGTGGAGGAGGTTGTGCGCGCCAGCACGTCATTGGGCTGGAACGAGAGCGAGACCATCCACAGCGTCGGGATCAGCCACAGGAAGGCGGGGATCGAGAGCGCGAGGATCAGCCAGTAATAGGAGCGGTTCAGCATCAGTCGCGCTCCCGTCCGAGGATGAACTGGATCACGGAAAACCCGCCCATTATGACGAAGAGAAACACCGCCATGGCGCTGGCGCGGCCCAGCTCGCTGTCGCGGAAGGCGGTCTGGTAGATGTAGCGCACCAGGACCTGCGTGCTGTCGTTGGGGCCGCCTTGCGTCATCAGGTGGGCCTGACCGAAGACCTGGAAATGCAGGATGATCTGCAGGACCACCACCAGCGTGATGGTCCGGGTGAGATTGGGCAGGGTGATGTAGCGGAAGGCGCGCAGCCCGGTGGCATTGTCGATCGCCGCGGCCTCGTAGATGTCGCGCGAGATGTCCTGGATGCCGGCGAGAAAGAGGATCATGGCGATGCCCAGCGACCACCAGACCGTGGTGATGACGATGGCCGCCATGGCGAATTGCTCGTTCGTCAGCCAGGTGACCGGCGTGCCGCCGAGCGCCTGCGTGACATTGGCGATCAGGCCCTGGCGGGGCGAGAACATGATCTGCCAGATCAGCGTGACGACCGTGACCGACAGCACCTGGCTGAGAAAGAAGAGCGTGCGCAGCACCGCCTTGGCGCGCGTCTGTCCGTCCAGCGCCGCGGCCAGCACCAGCGCGGTGATCGTGACGCCCGGCACGGCCAGCGCGACGAAGGTGATCGTGTTGCCGACCGTCGGCCAGAACCGGCGGTCATACCAGCGCCCGCCCTCGCCGGGGTGAAAGCCGGGCAGCAGGAAGAAGAGCGCCCCCGCGATCCCGAGCGCCAGCGCGGTGGGCCGGCTCATGGTGCCGCGAAAGTGGCCGAAAAAGGCCAGCCCGATCCCGAGGACACCTGCGGTTTGCATGACCGGGCTGGCAAGCGGACCCCATTCGATGTTCCGCCCCCACAGGGTGCGGACGTAATTGTCGAGCCCCACGAAGCTGCGGGCGTCGGGGTTGAAGGCGACGGCGAGCAGGTTCCAGTCATGCAGGCTGATCCAGACGCCGTTGAAGAACGGGTAGACCAGGAAGGCCGCGTAGACCGTGAGGAACGGCAGAAGCAGGATCGCCGCCGCCTGCCGCTGGGACAGCCCGCGCTGTCGTCCGGTGGTGTTGCGCATGTGGCACGCCCTCCCCAGCACGCCGATTCTGGCCAAGTATGGCTTGTGCTAAAAACTTTAGCAATATTTATTAGCGTGGCTGTTCGAAATGGGTGTGCAATGCAGGATGACCGGCCCGAGGCCTCCGAGCGGGTGACGATGAAGGAGGTCGCGCTGCGCGCCGGGGTCTCTCAATCCACGGTGTCCTTCGTGCTGAACGGCAACGAGGACATGCGCATCAGCGCCGAGACGCGGCGCCGGGTGCTGCAGGCGGTGGCCGATCTGGGCTACCGGCCGCGCGGCGCGGGGCGCCCGCCCAAGGCGGCGGGTCAGCGGGTTGTCGGGGTGATGTTCGACGAGGTCGCGACCTCGCCCTTCGCGGCGATCTCGGTCGAGGGGGTGCAGGAGGAGGCGTGGAAATCCGGCGTCATCGCCGAGATCGTGATGACGGGCGGCGACCGCGCCTACGAGGCGGCGGTGCTGCGCAAATGGGCCGCCGACCGGGTCGAGGGGGTGATCTACGGCTCGATCCTGACGCGGCGGATCACGGCGCCCGACAGCCTGTCGCGGCACCGGGCGGTGCTGTTGAACTGCTACGACGCCGAGGGGCGCTGGCCCTCGGTCGTGCCCGCCGAACGGCGCGGCGGCGAGGCGGCGACGCGCGCGCTTCTGGCGGCGGGGCATCGGCGGATCGCCTTCATCTCGGGCGAGTCGTGGATGGACGCCTCGGACCAGCGGCTCGAGGGCTACGAGCGCGCGCTGCGCGCCGCCGGGCTGACCGTCGATCCGGCGCTGGTGGAGGAGGGGAATTTCCTGCCCTCGGGTGGCCATGCCGCGACCCATCGCCTGCTCGACCGGACGCGGCCCGACGCGATCTTCTGCGCCAACGACCTTATGGCGGTGGGCTGCTACGAGGCGCTGAAGGAGCGCGGCGAGCGCGTGGGCGAGACGATCGGGGTGATGGGCTATGACGATCAGGAGATCGCCCAGCACCTGAACCCGCCGCTGTCCACCGTGCTCTTGCCGCATCGCGAGATGGGGCAATGGGCGACGCGCCGGATCATCGGGGCCGACACCGCGGGCGAAGGGGAAGCGGCGCTGCGCATGGAATGCCCGACCATCCTGCGACAGTCGCATTTCCGGCGCTGAGGGCGGCTTGGGGCGTGCCGGGCTTCAGTTCAGCCGGAGCAGCAGACGCTCGGCCCCGCGCGACAAGGCGGCGCGTTCGCCGGCCTGCGCATCCACCAGCACGTAGGCCGCCGGACCATGCTCGAAGACCGCGACCGCGCTGCCGCGGTGGTCGAACGCCCGGAGCGGGGTGATCATGCCGTCATCGTCCTGCCGGAAGCTCAGGAGCATGACCTCGCCCATGTCGGGCGTGTCGATCACCACCGCGAGGCCGGGATGATCGGGGGTGGCCACCACCTGCGCGTCGCGCACCTGCCAGTCGGCCGGCAGCACCGGCAGGGCGAGGCCGAGCCGCGCGGCGATCTCGGTCGCGTCGCGTCGCGGCGGGCTCAGCGCGAGCGACCGCTGAAGGTCGACGGCCGCCTGCGCATCGAGCGCGGTCTCGGCGATGGGGCGCAGGCCGGACATCATCCGCACCTCCTGCAGGTTCGTCCACAGGACCTGACCGCTCCAGCCCAGGGCGACCAGGGCACACGCCGCGGCCAGGCGCATCGGCCAGGGCTGCGCCGGGGCGAGCCTGCGCGAAAGCCGCCCGGCCGTCCGCCTCAGCGCGGCGGGGGGCGGGCCGTCGGGCCGCGCGAGGGCTGCGCGCAGGTCCTCTTGCAGGCGGAGGTCGGTCATCACCTGCGTGGCCAGATGCGGGTTGCGTTCCATGTGCAGGGCCACGGAGATGCGCCGATCCGGGTCGATCCGGCCAAGCAGGAAAGCCTCGATGTCCCGGTCGGTCACCTCGTCATGCGGCAGGGTCATCATTGCCTCCGACAAGCCGGATACGGGCACGCCGGGCCGTGCCGCCCTCTTCCCAGTCGCGCAGCGCGGCGCGGGCGCGGCCGACGCGCGACATGACCGTGCCCGCGGGAACCGAAAGGATCGTCGCGGCCTCGGCCACCGACAGCCCTTCGACCGCCAGCAGATGAAGCGCCTCGCGCTGGTCGCGGGGCAGGGCGAGCACGGCGCGGCGCACGCGGTCGAGCCGCGCGGCATGTTCGCCCGCGGGCGGGGCGAAGCCGGGTTCCAGATCGGCCCATGCCGCGTCACGCGCGGTCGCGGCCCCGTCGCTGCGCAGCCGGTCGATGTGGTGATTGTGCAGGATCGACATCAGCCAGACCCGAAGGTCCGAGCCGTCGCGGAACCCCTCCTGACGTTCGAGCGCGCGCAGGAGCGCGCCCTGCACGAGGTCGTCGGCCTCCGGGCCGTTGCGCGTCAGGATGCGGGCGTAGCGGCGCAGCGCATCGAGATGGGCGACCACGTCGAGGGGGGGCCGTCGGGTCACCTTGCGCCGTCCTGCGCGGCGGGCTGCGGCGGATCGACCAGCCCGGCGTTCTGGCGGCGGATCAGCGCCGCGGCGTCGTCGTAGAGGAAGGGGAGAAAGGCGTAGCGGCGTCCGCGGGTCACCCGGCTGACACGGTGCAGCAGCGAACAGGAAAAGACGACCGCCCCGCCGACGGGGGCCTTGAAGGATCGGGGGCCGTATTCGGGAAAGCTCACCTCGCCCCCTTCGAAATCCTCGTTGAGGTTGATCGACACGGCAAAGCGGCGATGCGCCGTGCCCGCGGTGGTGTTGTCGCGATGGGCCGAGAAATGGCCGCCGTCCTGCGCATCGTAGCAGGAGATGATGTAGCGTTCCATCCGCGTCACCTTGAACTGATGGACCTTGGCGATCTCGGGCACGACGCGGCGGAGGAAGCGGGCCTGCAGCGCCGAGACCAGCCCGTCATCCGACACGATCACGTCGCGGCGCACCTTGAAACCCGGGTCCATCACGCCGACCGTGCGCCCGTCGATCTGCCGCATGAAGCCGCTTTCCTGGCCGCCCTCGCGCTCGTAGATCGCGATGAGGGTGCGGCAAAGCTCGGGTTCCAGGACCCGCGGCAGGATCAGCACGGGCGCCTGCACGGCAAACCCCGCGAAGGTTTCGGGCGGCGGCAGGCGGTCGAGCAGGGCCAGGACCTCGGCCCGGTCACGGCCGTCCGCGCGGAAGGGGATGCGCCCGATCACGCGCATCGTCGGGTCGATGACATACCAGGCGCGGGCGATGCCTTGCCAGCTGGCCTCGGCGCTGTCCGTGTCGCTGTGACCGGCCCCGGTGGCGCCATAGCGCCCCGCGACGGACCGGTCGTCATCCCAGACCACGCGGATGCCGGGAATGCGGTTGCCGATCCGGCCGAGCGCCTCGTCCTGCGGGTCATGGCTGACCGCGAAAAGGCAGGCGCGGTTGTCGTCGAAGAGGTCGGGCCGCGCCAGCGCCGCATCGAAGGCCGCGCGCCCCAGCGGATCCCCGGCGCTGCCGAGGAAGCACAGCACGAGGTAGCGCCCCGCCGCGCTGTCGAAGGCATAGCGCGGGTTGGAGGGCGTGCGCTGGATGAAACCGGGCGCCGGGTCTCCGGCGACGGGGTGGTGGGGCAGGTCCGTCGGGTGCATGGTCTGGCTGGTCCGGTCCGGGTGTTTGCGCTGTATACGGAGCGCCCCGGCGCGGGCATCCCGCGCGATGCGAAAAAAACGGGGATGCGCAAGAGCGGCCGCATCGTTTATACCTTTGGGCGATACGAGTGGATGCGCGATGACGAGGGGCAGACATGGGTGGCATGACCGACCGGGCGCGCGGTCCGTGGATGTGCCTTCGGGCCGACGGCTGATGGCGCGATGACAGGCAGCAGATTGTCCGAGGCCGAGCTTGCGCTGGCCGATGCCGCCGCCGCCCGCAAGGCGGGCGACGATGCGGCCGTGGCGGCCGCCCTGGAACGGGCCGCGGCGGCGGGCGCCTCGCCGAAGCTGACGGCCGAGGCCCATGCCCTCGCCCTGTCGCGGCTGGGCCGCGCCGACGAGGCGGTCGCGGTCTACCGTCCGTGGTTCGAGCGCAACCGCAAATCCGCGCCGGTCTGGAACCTGATGGGCGTCCTGCTCAAGCGCGCGGGGCGGCTGGCCAAGGCCGCCGAAGTGCTTGAGCGGGCGGCGAAGATGGCCCCCTCGGACGTGTCGCCATGGCAGAACCTCGGCAATGTGCGCGTGCTGACGGGCGATCACGCCGGCGCCGCGGTGGCCTATCGCAAGGCGGTGCGGCTGGCGCCGAAATCGGCCGAGCTGTGGCGCCTGCTCGGGGCCGAGGCGCTCGTGCTGAAGCGCTGGGACGAGGCCGAGCACTGCCTCGGCACCGCGCTGCGGCTGACGCCGTCGGACAGGCGCATCGTGGCGCTCATGGCGCAGGCGCTGCACGGGGCCGGCAAGCTGGCCGAGCTTGACGCGATGCTCGAGCGCGCGCTGGCCGCGGCGCCGGGCGATGACGGTCTGACCGTGACGGTCGCGCGCCATGCCGCGCGCAGGGGCGACCGCGCGCGGGCGCTGGAGTTGCTGAACGGTGTCATCGCGCGCAATCGCACCCATGTGGATGCGAATTTCCTTCTGGCCCATATCCTCGGCGACGGGGACAGGCGGGGCGCGAACGAGGCGCTCGCCCGCGCCGCCGAGGCCGCGCCCGAATCCTTCGAGCTGCTCGACCGGCGGATCGACAGCCTGGTGCGCAGCCGCTACGACGACGAGACCGCCCATATCGAACAGGCCTATGCCCTGTCCTGCGAACTGATGGAGCGTTTCCCCGACAGGCTGCGCCCCGCCGCGCGCACGCTGCGCACGGTGCTGATGCGGGTGATGGACGAGGAGCGGATGGCCGCGACGGGCGATCTGGCCGACCTCCTGCCGCTCTGGCAGGCCGAGGGGCGGCATTCCTCGGTGCATTACGAACTGGGACATGTCGCGACGCTGGAGGATCGGATCGCGCTGGTCGAGTGGCACCGCGACTGGGGCCGCAAGGTCGAGGAGGGGATCACGCCGCTGCCGCCGCCTGCCGCCCCCGCGGTGCAGCGTGGCCGCAAGCTGCGGGTGGGGTTCATGTCCTCGGACCTGCGCCAGCATCCGGTGACCTATTTCGCCCTGCCGCTGTTCGAAAGCTATGACCCCGACGCTGTCGAGGTCTTCTGCTATTCCTTCTACGAGCGCGCGCCCGACAAGGTGCAGGGCCACATTGCCGAAAAGGTCACGGGTTTTCGCCACTGGCCGGGCCGCCCCTCGGCGCAGGTGGCCGAGGGGATCGCGCAGGACGGGCTCGACATCCTGTTCGAGCTGGGCGGATCGACCGCGATGAACAAACTCGAGGTGATGGCGTATCGCCCCGCGCGGCTGGGGGCGAGCTGGCTGGGGTATCCGCATTCCGCGGGCCTGTCGCGGATCGACCTGATCCTGACCGATCCTTACCTCAGCCCCGCCGATCCGCGGCTGTTGATCGAGCGGCCCTTCGAGATGCCCGAGACCTGGGTCGCGATCTCGCGCATGTTCGCGCCGACCGCCATCACCGAGGGCACGCCCGAGGCGCGCAAGGGGCATCTGACCTTCGGCACGGCGAACAACCCCTACAAGTACACCGCGCTCTGCCTCGATCTCTGGGCCGATGTGCTGCGCGCGGTGCCCGGCTCGCGCTTTGTCTTCCTGCGGCCCGAGGCGGGGGCGGCAAGCTTTGTCGCCAACACCCGCGCGGCCTTTGCCCGGCGCGACGTGGACCCCGAGAGGCTGGAGTATATCGGCGTGCGCGGCGACCACATGCGCCATTACAACGAGATCGACATCGCGCTCGACACCGCGCCCCATGTCGGCGGCACCACCACCTGCGAGGCGCTGTGGATGGGCGTGCCCACGATCAGCCTTGTCGGCCCCGGTTTCCCCGAGCGCCTGTCCTATTCGAATCTGACGAACGCGGGTCTGGGCGACCTGGCCGTGCCGACGGCGCAGGACTACGTCGCCACCGCGGCCGCGCTGGCCGCCGATCCGGCGCGGCGTCTGCATCTGCGCCACGGGTTGCGCGCGCAGATCGCGGCGAACCCGCTGGGCCAGCCCGAGCGTTTCGCGCGGAATTTCTATGATCTGGCACGAAAGGTGGCGTCGGGGTGAAAGCGGTGATCCTTGCAGGCGGGCGCGGCACGCGGCTCTCCGAGGAAACGGGGCTGCGCCCCAAACCCATGGTCGAGATCGGCGGGCGGCCGATCCTGTGGCATATCCTCAAGATCTACGAGGCGCACGGGATCACGGATTTCGTCATCTGCCTTGGCTATCGCGGCTGGCAGATCAAGGAGTTCTTCCTCAACTACGCGCGGCTCTCTTCGGACATCGTGGTCGATGTGGCGACCGGCGGGGTCGAGGTGCTGCGCCCCGCGACCGAGCCCTGGCGCGTGGCGCTGATCGACACCGGCGAAGAGACGCAGACTGGCGGGCGGCTGGCGCGGGTGGCCCATCTGTTGCGGGGGGAGCAGGCGTTTTGCCTGACCTATGGCGACGGGCTGGGGGATGTGGACATCACCGGCAGCATCGCCTTTCACCGCGCCCATGGTCGCGCGGCCACGGTCACCGCCGTTGTGCCGCCCGGCCGGTTTGGCGCGCTGCAGCGCGACGGCCACGAGGTCACCGCCTTCGTCGAGAAACCGGCGGGCGATGGCGGGCTGATCAACGGGGGGTTCTTCGTCCTGTCGCCCGCGGTGCTGGACCGGATCGCGGGCGACGCCACCTCGCTGGAGCAGGAGCCCTTGCGCGGGCTGGCGCATGACGGGCAGTTGATGTCCTTCGAGCATCGCGGGTTCTGGCAACCGATGGACACCCTGCGCGACCGCGATACGCTGGAGGCGCTATGGGACGGGGGGCAGGCACCGTGGAAGATCTGGTGAGGCGTCCCGAGCGCGCCTTCTGGGAGGGGCGGACGGTCCTTCTGACCGGGCAGACCGGGTTCAAGGGGGCCTGGGCCGCGCGGATGCTGGCCGCCCTCGGCGCGCGGGTGACGGCCGTGGCGCTGGACCCCGAACCGGGGCCGGGGGCTTACGCGCTGCTGCGCGCGGGGCGGGATCTTTCGCAGGACCTGCGGGCGGATCTTGCCGCACCGGATGCGCTGGCCGGTGTGACGCTGCCCGAGGGCGGCGTCGTCCTGCACATGGCCGCCCAACCCATCGTGTCCGAGGGGTTCCGCGACCCGGTGCGCACATGGTCCAGCAACGTGGCAGGCACGATGACCGTCTTGCAGGCCCTGCGCGGCACACGCGCGGCGGCGGCGGTGATCGTGACGTCGGACAAGGTCTACCGCGCGCCCGGACCGGGTCGGCCCTATGTGGAGGGTGACCCCCTGGGCGGCGGCGATCCCTATGCGGCCTCCAAGGCGGCCTGCGAGGGGCTCGTGGCCTGCTGGCGTAGCGCCTTCGAGGATCTGCCGCCCCTGGCGACGGCTCGGGCGGGCAACGTGATCGGCGGCGGTGACTTCGGGCGCGACCGGCTGATCCCCGACCTTGTCCGGGCCGAGGCGGCGGGCCAGCCGCTCGCGCTGCGCAATCCGGGCGCGACGCGGCCCTTCCAGCACGTGCTGGACGTGGTCGCGGGTTACCTGGTGCTGGCCGAGGAACTGACCAAGGCGCGCGCGCCCGAGGCGGTGAATTTCGGCCCCGCCGAGGCCGAGATCACGGTCGCGGACCTGCTGCATCTCTGGCAGGAGGTGACCGGCCGGGCGCTGCCCGCCGAGGCGCCCGCGAAGGCGCTGCCCGAGGCGCCGCGGCTGGCGCTGGACAGCGGGCTGGCGCGGGCGACGCTGGGTTGGGCGCCGCGGTTCGACACGCGCCGCGCCGTGGCCGATACCGCGGGCTGGTATGACCTCTGGCGGCGGGGCGGCGACACCGCCGCGGCGACCGATGCCGCGATATCCGAATTCCTGTCGGAGGGGACGCCATGACCGCCTGCACGCCCGTCACAGCCTGCCGGTCCTGCGGCGGCGCCTTCGGCCCCACGCTCTGCGACCTGGGGCTGCATCCGGTCTCGAACGCCTATCTCCCGCCCGGCGCCGACCCCGCGCAGGAACAGCGTTTCCCGCTGAGGGCCGTGGTCTGCGGCACCTGCCGGATGGTGCAGTTGGACAACGTGGTGGATGCCAGCGCGATCTTCCACGCCGATTACGCCTATTTCTCCTCCGTCTCCGCGTCCTGGCTGGAGCATGCCGCCCGCTTCGCCGCCGAGATGACCGCGCGGCTGTCGCTGACGCCCGCGTCGCGGGTGATCGAGGTGGCCTCGAACGACGGCTATCTGCTGCGCAATTTCGTGGCGGCCGGCATCCCCTGCCTCGGCATCGAACCCTCGGGCGGCGTGGCCGAGGCCGCGCGCGCCGCTGGTGTGCCGACGCTGACCGCCTTCCTGACTGCCGAAACCGGGCGCGAGATCGCCGCCGATGGCCCCGCCGACCTCGTGGTGGCCAACAACGTGCTGGCCCATGTGCCCGATGTGAACGATTTCACCGCCGGTCTTGCCGCGCTTCTGGCGCCCGAGGGCGTGCTGTCGGTCGAGGCGCCGCATCTTCTGGCGCTGATCGACGGGGTGCAGTTCGACACGATCTATCACGAGCATTACGCCTATTGGTCGCTGATCGCGGTGGAGCATCTGTTCGCGCGCCACGGCCTGCATGTCTTCGACATCGCGCGGCTGCCGACCCATGGCGGCTCGATCCGTTACCTGGCTAGCCGGACGCGGCGCCCCGCGTCGGAGGCGCTGGTGTCCTTGCGCGCCGAAGAGGCCGCGCGCGGGCTGGAGGGGGACGCGATCTACACAGGCTTCGCACCCAGGGTGGCCGAGGTGCTGGAAGGGTTCCGCGCCTGGCTGGCCGCGATGCAGGCCGAGGGCCGCACCCTCGCGGCCTATGGCGCAGCGGCCAAGGGCAACACCTTTCTCAATGCCGCGGGCGTGGCGCCCGGCACCCTGATCGCGGTGGCCGACAAGGCTGCGGCCAAGCAGGGCCAGCGCCTGCCCGGCACCCATGTGCCGATCGTGACGCCCGAGGCGCTGCAGGCCATGGCCCCCGACGAGATCGTGATCCTGCCCTGGAACATCCGGGCCGAGATCGTCCGGCAATGGCGCGCAAGCGGGTTCACCGGCGGGCTCTGGACGGCGGTGCCCCGGATGGAGCGGCATTGATGCGGCTGTCGCCTACCCCCATCCCCGGCGTCTTCGAGGTCGACAGCCCCGAGCATGTCGACGATAGGGGCGGCTTTCGCCGCACATGGTGCGCCGAGGCGTTTGCCGCCGCGGGGCTGGAGTTCGCGCCGGTTCAGGCGAGCCTTTCGACCAACCCGCGCGCCCACACGCTGCGCGGGCTGCACTGGCAGGCCGATCCCCATGGCGAGGGCAAGCTGGTGCGCTGCGTTTCGGGCGCGATCTGGGACGTGGCGGTGGACCTGCGCGCGGGCAGCCCCGCGTTCCGGCGCTGGCACGGGCTGAGGCTGGATGCGGACGGCGGGCGCGCGCTGTTCCTGCCGCCCGGCGTGGCGCATGGGTTCCTCACCCTGACCGAGGGGGCGGTGGTGTCCTACCTGATCGAGGGGGCCTACCGGGCCGAGGCCGGACGCGGCGCGCGCTGGGATGACCCCGCGCTCGGCATCGACTGGCCCGCGCAACCCGCCGTCCTCTCGGCGCGTGACGCGACCTGGCCGGACCTGCCCGATGCCTGAGGCGGTGCTGCTGACCGGGGCCACGGGCTTCGTCGGGCGGCAGGTTCTGGCGGTGCTTTCAGCGGCGGGGGTGCCGGTCCATGCCGTCAGCCGCCAACCCGGCGTGGCGCTGCCCGGCGTCACCTGGCACCGCGCCGACCTGCTGGTGCCGGAGGAGCGCGCGCGGGTGGCGGGTCTGGCCCCGCGGCTGATCCATTGCGCCTGGGAGGTGGAGCATGGCGCCTTCTGGACCTCGCCGGCCAATGCGCTCTGGCGCACGGCCTCGGCCGACCTGGTGCGCCGCGTCATGGCGGCGGGCGGGACGCGGGTGGTGGCGCTGGGCACTTGCGCCGAATACGACGCCACGGTCCCCGGCCCCTGGGACGAGGGGCGCGCCATCGCGCCCGCAACGCCCTACGGGCAGGAGAAGGCCGCCTTGCACGAGGCGCTGGCCGCGAGCTGCGGCGAGGCGCTGGTCTGGGCGCGGCTGTTCCATCTCTACGGTCCGGGAGAGGACCCCCGCCGCCTGATCCCCGGCCTGATCGCCGCCTGCCGCGCGGACCGCCCGGCCGAGGTGCGCGCGGCCGATCTGGTGCGCGATCTGGCCTCCACCCCGCATGTCGGGCGGCTGCTGGTGGCGCTGCTGGACAGTCCCCTGTCGGGGGCCTGCGACATCGGATCGGGCGCGCCGCGCAGCCTTGGCGATCTTGCGCGGATCGTGGTCGGGGCGGCAGGGCGTCCCGATCTGCTGCAGCTTGCCCATGCGCCCGCGGCGGGCGATCCGCCGGTGATGGCGCCCCGGCTGGACCGATTGCGCGCGGCCGTGCCGGGGGCGGTCGAGCGGCCCGAGGATGCCCTTGCCGCGCATGTCGTGGCCGAGCTGTCGCGGGCGGAGTGACCGGGCGGAGTGACCGGGCAGAGTAGACCCGGGCGGCGCCGCGTCAGCGGGCGACCCGGTCCAGCACATCGCCTGCGATGCGGGCGGTCTCCGACCAGCCCGGCAAGGCCGCGCCCGCGGCGGCCGAGGTCCGGGCCATGCGGTCGCGCAGGGCGGCATCCGACAGGAGCCGGTCAAGCGCCGCGGCGAAGGCCTCGGGGTCTTCGGGCGGCACCAGCAGGCCCGCGCCCTCGGCCATGGTGTCGGGCACGGCGCCGGTGGCGCAGGTGACGATGGGCAGGCCATGGGCCATCGCCTCGTCGAAGACGATGCCGTAACCTTCGTAGCGGGTGGCGAGCGCGAAGATCGAGGCCTGCGCATAGGCGCGGCCAAGATCGTCGCCGGGCAGGCGGCCGGCCAGGCGGACCCTGTCGCCAAGCGCCAGCTCGGCGTGCAGCCGGTCCAGCGCCGCGGCATGGTCGGGATCGTAGCGCGAGCCGACGATGACCGCCTGCCAGTCGCGGGCGCTCAGCCGCGCGAGCGCGCGCAGCAAGATGTCGTGCCCCTTGCGCGGGTGCAAGATGCCGACCGAGAGGATCAGGGGCGGCTCGGCCTTGGGCAATCTGCCGATGGGCCGGTCGGTGCCGGGGCGGGCGATGGTGATGCGCGCGGGTTCCACCCCGTAATCCGAGATCAGCAGCGCGCGGGTATGCGGGCTGGGGACCAGCACATGGGCGGCATGGCGCAGGTTGTCGCGCTCTGTCCGGTAGAGGTGGTCGCGCGCGGCGGGGTCGAGCCCGCTTTCATGGGCGAGCGGGTGATGCAGCATCGCCACCACCGGCATCGGCAGCGCGGCCAGCACGGCGGTGTCGATCGAGCCGAAGACCAGCCCGTCGAGGATCAGCGGGCGGTCGGGCGCGATGGCGCGCAGGCGGGCCGCGGCCTCGGCCATGTCGGCGGGCGAGGGATGCGGAAAGGACGAGCCGAGCGGGATATGGTCGACATCGCGCCCCTGCGCGCGCAACCCTTCGAGCAGGCGGCGCTCGTAGATGTAGCCGCCCGTGAGCGTCTCGATGTCGCCGGGAATGGCGAAGGCGGCGGCGCGGGTCATGTCAATTGCTCCGGGGCGTAGATGCGCAGGATGCGCGCCTCGATCAGGCCGACGCCCGCGTAACCGAGCGCCGAGAGCGCGGCGGTCAGCGCCACGGCGCTCCAGAGCATGGTGTAATCCGAGACCGAGGCCGAGATCGCCATCAGGCTGCCCAGCCCTGCGCCGGTGGCCAGCCACTCGACCACGGTCACGGCGAGGACCGAGGCGGGCACCCCCATGCGGGCCGCGGCGAAAAAGGCGGGCAGCATCGCGGGGATGCGCACCCGGATCAGGCGTTGCAGCCGCCCGGCGGCGTAGCTGTCGAAAACATCGATCACCTGTCCCGGCGCCTGTTTCAGCCCGTGAATGCAGGCCACCAGCGTGGGAAAGAACACCATGACCGCGACCAGCGTGACGGTGCCCGTGGCGCCGCGCCCCAGCAACAGCACGATCAGCGGCGCGGTGGTGACGATGGGAACCGAGCGCAGCGCGATCGCGAGCGGCATCGCCGTGCCCGCGACCGCGGGGGCGAGGATGAACAGGACGGCCAGCCCCGCGCCTGCGGCCAGCCCCGCGAGATAGCCGGGCAGCAGGAACACGGCGGTTTCGGCCAGCGCCGCAGCCAGCGTCGCGCGCGTGGCGGCGGCGTTCGGGGCCAGTGTCAGCGCATGGGCCACATCGCCCGGCCCCTTTGCGAAGAAGGGGTTGAGGTCGAAAAGCGCGATCGCCCCCCACCACAGGACCACGACCGCCAGCGTCACCGCCGCCACCGACATCAGCTGGCGGCCCAAGCTCGCCTCTCCCCCCCCGGTGCGGGGCGGCGCGAGGAGGATGGGCGGCGGGTCCCTCAGCACCCGGCGCGCCAGCTCCCCGATGGCGACATAGGCCGCGACGGATACGGCGGTGGCGACGGTCGCCAGCGCCCATGTCATCTCGACATCCAGCGCGCGCATCGCCCGGATGGTCAGCACACCCATGCCGCGCTCGGCGCCGGTGAACTCGCCCACCATCGCGCCCAGGAAGGCCGCGGGGGCGGCGATCTGGAGCCCCGCGAAGAGATAGGGCAGCGAGGCCATGAGCCGGACATGGATCAGCGCCGCGACGCGCCCGCGCCCGTAGCTGGCGACCAGGTCGAACCATGTGGCGGGGGCGGCGCGCAGGCCGACCAGAAGCGGGATCAGCGTGGTGTAGTAGACCGCCAGTGCCGCCAGCGCGATCTGCGGCCCGTCGCCGGGCCCGAAGATCACGCGCAGGATCGGCCCCGTGGCGACCAGCGGCAGGCAGAAGACCACCAGCGCCACGCCGGTCACCAGCCGCTGCGTGGCCGGAAAGGCCAGCGCGATCCCCGCCAGCGCCACGGCGGCGAGATTGCCGAGGACGAAGCCCGCCGCGGCATTGCCCAGCGTCTCGGCCAGCGCGCGGGTCATCAGCCCGGAATTGGCCGCGAGCCAGCCCAGCACCTCGGATGGGGCGGCCAGAACGAAGGCGCCGGTCAGCGCGCGCGCGGCCAGCTCCCAGCCGAGGAGGACAAGGATCAGCCCCAGCGCGGTCTCGCGCCCATGGGTCCCGCGCGGGGGTGCGGCAAAGGTCGCGGCATCGCTCATTGCGCGGCCAGTGGCCGGTCGCGCAGCGCGCCGCCCTGCGACAGCGCGGCGAAGACGGCATCGACATGGGCGGCAAAATCGGCGGTGCGCGCATCCTCGGGCGCGCGGGGGCGGGGCAGGTCGATGGCGATATCGGCCACCACCTCGGCGGGGCGCGGCGAGAGCACCACGACCCGGTCGGACAGCATCACCGCCTCGGTCACCGAATGGGTGACGAGGAGGGTCGTCGTCCCCCGCGCCTCCCACAGCCGCGGCAGGTCCTGCGCCAGTTGCTGGCGCGTCAGCTCGTCGACCGCGCCGAAGGGTTCGTCGAGCAGAAGGAGCCGCGGTTCGGTCGAGAGCGCCCGCGCGATGGCCGCGCGTTGCCGCATGCCGCCCGACAGCTCGGCGGGGCGGGTTTCGGAGAAGCCGTCCAGCCCCACCAGCGCGATCAGCTGGTCGATGGCGGCGCGGTCCACCGGGCGACGGGCCAGCGACAGGGCCAGCTCGATATTGCCGCGCACGCTGCGCCAGGGCAGCAGCGAGGGGTCCTGGAAGGCGACCGAGAGCCCGGCCTTGCGCAGGGTCTCGGACGGGGGCTCGCCGCCGATCGTGATGGTGCCCGCGCTGGGCGTCTCGAGCCCCGCGATCATGCGCAGAAGCGTGGACTTGCCGCAGCCGGACGCGCCCACCAGCGCGGTGGTCTGCCCGGCGGCAAAGCTCAGGTCGGTCGGCAGGACGGCCTTGACGCCGCCCGGCCATGTCTTGGCGAGCCCGGCGCAGGTCACGCCGGGCGGGCCATTCGGATCAGGCGCCATGGACCTCTTCGAGGATGGAGCGGTCCCACAGGTCGGGCGTCACCGTCCGGCCGAGAAGCGCAAGGGTTTCGATATTGGCGGCCACGGTCTCGTCGGTCCACCAGCCGAAGCCGTTGGCGTCCGTCAGATCGGAGAACATCAGCGGCACCTGGCGCGCGGCCTGCAACTGCTGCGTCGGCAGGTCGAGGCCCGCGTCGGGGAACATCTCGAGCGTCAGGGCGGCGGCGGCGTCGGTATCCTCGCGGTAGGCGTTCCAGCCGCGCACCTCGCCCCGCATCAGGCCCACCAGCGCGTCGCGGCGGTTGGCGAGGCTGTCTTCGGTGGCGATGTAGGTCTGCGAATGCAGCGCATAGCCGAAATCGGCCATCAGCATGGTGACGCTTTCAATGCCCTGGGTCGCCATGGCGACGGGCAGGTCGGTTTCCCAGCAGAGCAGGCAATCGACCTCGCCTGCGAGCAGCGGCTGGGCGGAATACTGGGTCGGCACGATCTCGATCCCGTCGATGTCGACGTCGTTCAGCGTGCAGAGCGCCTGCAGCACGGGCATGTTGGCCAGCGGCATGCCGATCCGCTTGCCCACCATGTCGGCAGGTTCGTTCACCGGGTTGGCGGGCAGCGAGGCGATGACAAAGGGGTTTTTCTGCATCGCCACGCCGAGGATCTTGAAGGGTGCGCCTTGTTCCACGGCGGCGGCGGTGTAATCGGCCGCCGAGATGCCGACGAGCGCCGTGCCCGAGACCACGGGCGGCTCGACCGGCGCGTTCGGCCCGCCTGCCAGAAGGGCGACCTCGAGCCCTTCCTCGGCCCACCAGCCGCGCGATTGCGCGATATAGCTGCCGCCGAATTGCGAGGAATGAAGCCACGACAGCTGCAGCGCTATGGCGGTCTGGGCGCGGGCGGCGCGCGGCGAAAGGCCGAGGCTGGCCGCGCCAAGCCCTGCGGCTGCGGCCGTGATCAGGCCGCGACGGGTCATTGCGGGATATCTGGTCATTCTGTTCTCCTGTTGCGCGCCAGAGGCTAAGGTGCCTGCCCGGCTTGGCAAGGGTCGGGGCGTTTTCGCCGCGCCATCGGTGACGACCCGCTCAGGATTTCACCGCCCCCGCGTCGGGGCTGAGCGCCATGACGATGACGCCCGGCAGGCTGGCGGCGAGGAAGACGAGGCCGAAGGCGACGCTGGCGGCCATCCCCTCGGCCGCGGTGAGGCCAGCCACCGGCAGGAGGGTCGCCGCCGCCCCTTCGCGCAGGCCCCAGCCGCTGATCGTGATCGGGATGACCATCGTGAACAGGATGAGCGGGATCAGCGCAAGCGCCGCCGCGAGGGGCAGGGGGGCGCCCACCGCCCGGGCGCAGAGCGCGAAGCCCGCGACATTGGCCAGCGCGATTGCGAGGCTGAGGGCGATCTGGCGGCTCCGCACCTCGGGCGCGGTCATGCTGCGCAGGAAACCGCGCCCCAGCTCGGTCAGTGCCCGTCCCGGCCGCCCCGGTGCCGCCCGCGCCACGGCCCAGAGCACAAGGGGGAGCGACAGGCCCGCTGCGACCAGCCCCGCCACGGGGCCAAGCAGCCAGCCCGGCCAGTCGACCCCGCCCGGCACCGCCGCGGTGGCGCCGAAGGCTGCCGCCAGCAGTGCGAAGATCGCGATCTGGCCCGCCAGACGTTCGTAGACCACCGCCTGTCCCGAGGCGAGCAGCCCGGCCTGCGCGCGCGCCCGCACGGCCCGCCCCGCATCACCCAGCATGCCGCCCGGAAGCGCCTGGTTGACGATCTGGGACAGGTAGTATTCCCGCACCGCCGTCGCACGGTCGATAAGGATGCCGAGCTGTCCCGCCGTCAGCCGCCAGCGCAGGGCCGACAGAACGGTCTGCAGGCTGAGCACGGCCAGCGCGGCCAGCAGCCACCATGGATCGGCCGCGGCGAGGCGGCGCGTGGCCTCGGCGCCGTCGGCGGCGTGCCAGAGCCAGACGAAGAGGCAAAGGGCGACGGCGACCTGGGCCGCTCGGATCAGCGCCGGGGGGATGGGGCGGGCGGCGATCCGCATGGCTCAGCTTTCCCCCCCTTGCGGCGCGTCCGTGGTGAACGCCTGCAAGATGCGGTCGCGCATCCGGTCCATCGCTGCGACCGGCGCGTCGGGCGGCGGGATCAGGCCGGGCGCGAGGCCCCAGCCGGCCGTCCGCGCGACCAGATGCGCCGGGCCGATCACGTGGATCGGGACATCGGGCCGGTCGTCCAGCGCGACGAAGCCCGCCGCCTGGTGATCGCCCAGCACGATCATGAGCGGCGGCTCGGCGGCGTGACGCGCGGCATAGGACAGCACGGCCTGCAACGCGTAATCGACGGCCAGCCGGTATTGCGCCCGCACCCTGTCGCGGTCGCGCCAGACCACGTCGGGCGGATCGCCCGCCGCCGCCATCGCGTCGAAGATCCGGCCATCGCCGATCGCGTCCCACTCCACCAGCTCGGGCACCGGCACCCAGGGCGCGTGGGACGAGCCCGTCGCGACCTGGATGAACAGGTGGGCATCGCCGGGGCGGTCGCCCCGCAAAAGACGGTCCATCGCGGCATAGGTGAACTGGTCGGGCATGGTCACCCAGTTGAAGTTGAGACCTGCATAGCCGAGGTCTGCCGCCGCGAGCACCGTGTCGAAGCCCATCACGAGGCTTTCGGGCCAGTCCAGCGTGATCTGGGGCATCACTGCGGCGGTGTGAAAACCCGCGTCCTGCGCCAGGTGGAAGAGCGTGTGCCGCCCCGAGGCCAGCGCCGCGCCATAGCGCGTCTGCCCGTCGATCCACAGCCCGTTGGCCAGCGTCGCATGCGCCAGCCAGCTTTGTCCGCCCCGCGTCGGCGAGGCGAGATAGCCCGACGCCATGGACAGGCCGCGTGCGGAAAGCTCGGCCTCGCCCGCCTGCAGGGTCGCGCGGTGCAGGTCGGCGAACAGCGGCGTGTCATGGCTGGTGCGGCCGTAGCTTTCGACGAAGATCACGATCACGTCGCGGTCGATCCGGTCGAGCAGCGTCTCGGCCCCGGCCCAGGGGTCGGTCGCGGCCGCCGCCTCGAAGGCGCGCAGGTCGGCCAGCGTCGCGCGGCCCATCCGCCAGCGTTCCAGACCCACGCGGGCGGTGAAGGCGGCGCCGGGCGGGTCCACGGGCAGCGACCAGCGGCCCATGGCCGTGCCGATCTCGGCGCTGGCGACGCCTGCGGCCAGAACCGCCGTCACGGCCAGCCCGCCGCGCACCAGGGGCCTGGGCACCGCAACGGCGGCCCAGACGCCGGTCGCCCACCAGAGTGCCGCAGCCACGCCCGCAACCGCCAGAAGGGCCGCGGCGCAGGCAAGGATCGTCGCGGCCAGCCCGATGGAGCCGGTCACAAGGCGCAGCCCCGCCTCGACCAGCGCAAGGTCTGCCACCGGGTTGAAGCCGCGCCCCAGTGCCGTGAACATGGCGAAATCGGCGGTCTTCAGCACGGCGATGACCACCAGCGCCACCACCAGCGCGGTGCGCAGCACCACCCCCGCGCGCCCCTGTCCCAGCGCCACCAGGCCCAGCAGGATCACCGGCAGTTCGAGGGGGAACATCGCCAGCGCGCCCCAGGTCATCGCCGCGGGGTGGTTGGGCTGGATCAGCACGAGGTGCAGGACCAGCGCGGCAAGGATCAGGCGCGGGGCAGTGCCGGTCAAGAGCGCGCCCGCCACAGCCACAGGACATCGCGCCCGAAGGACCAGACCAGCATCGCGGCCACCGCGGCCACGACGGGGTTCGCCACGCTTGCCGCGACGGGTGGCAGTTGCAGCGCGATCAGCGTCGTGATCTGGATCACGCAGACCGCCTTGCGGCTGAACCGCTCGGGCGCGGGGCGGTCGAGCCAGGGAAAGGCCAGCGCCGCGGCGGCGAAGGCGTAGCGCGGCAGCCCGATCAACAGCACGATCGCGCCCGCCGTGCCCGCCGCCCAAGCGTTGAGCGCGAGGATCAGCGCCAGCGCGCTGTCCACCTCCATGTCGAAGCGCGCGCCGAACCCCGAGGTCAGCCCCTCGCGCCGCGCAAGCCAGCCGTCGATACCATCAAGCGACAGCGCAAGGGCGGCCACCGCGAAGACCGCCCAGGGAACTGCGCCGCCCGCAAGCGGCGCCAGCAATGCCGCGGCCAGCGCAAGCCGCGCCAGCGTCACGAGGTTGCACAGGCCCAGCGTGGAATGCGGATAGCCGCGCCGCATCAGCCCCAGCGCCAGCCCGACGCCCAGCCCGTAGCCCGTCACCGTCAGCCCCAGGCCCGCGTCGAACCCCACCAGCGCGACGCCTGCCGCCAGCGCCAGCGCAACGCCGAGGCCCGCGGCGCGCAGCAGGCGGCGCTGCGGATCGGGAACGCCGCGCGTGAGGGGGGACAGGGCGAAGTGAAGGACGCTCATACCTCGGAGTCTAGCGTGGTGTGCGCACTGTCAAGCGGCTGTCACAATCCTTGAAGCGCAGGATGCCCGGCCTAGCTGCCCGTGCGGAAAGGAGGGGCAAATCATGCAGATCGACCGCTACTCGGGGCTTGCACGCCTGTTGCACTGGAGCATGGCGATCCTGATCATCGCCACCGTTCCCGCGGGGCTCGTGATGGTGCAGCCGGGTCTCGACCGGGGTCTGCAGAACGCGCTCTTCCTCTTTCACAAGAATGTGGGTGTCCTGCTTCTGCTGCTTGTCGCGCTGCGGCTTGGCTGGCGCCTGATCCGGCCCGCGCCGCCCTTGCCTGCAACGCTTCCGCGATGGCAGACGCGGATCGCGGGGCTGAGCCACGGGGCGCTGTACGTGCTGATGGTCGCGGTGCCGGTCGCCGGATATGTCCGGGTCAAGGCCGGTGGCTTTCCGATCGAAAGCCTCGACGCGCTGGGCCTGCCCGCGCTGGTGCCGCGCTCGGACGCCCTGGCCGAGGTCGCCAAGACCATCCATTACGGCGCCGGGCTGAGCATCGCGGCGGTGATCTGCCTGCATGTTGGCGCCGCCCTGTTTCACGGCATCGTGAAGCGCGATGGCGTGTTTTCGCGCATCTGGCCCCCGATCGGCGGCGGGTCGTCGTAAAGGCCGCTTGCAACCGCCCCCGCGTGGGATAGGTCGCAGCGCGCAGCCGCAGGTGCCGCGCCGGCTGATCCCGCAACAAGAAAGGCCGCCCTTCGTCATGTCCCTCGCCGAAAGCCCCATCGGACCGTTCATCGGCCCGCGCCGCGCGTGGCGAAACCGGCAGCTGTGGGCGTTCCTTGCGCTGACGGCGGGGCTGGCCGGAGGGATCGTGGCCGCCGTCGGATCGGCCATGCCGCGGTGGGACGCGCCCTCCGTGCTGGCCATGGCGCTGGTCACGCTCAGCGCGCTGTGGATCGCGGGCGGTGCCGCGACCGCGGTGCTGGGTGTCTTGCAGCCCCGCGCCCTGCGCGCCGCGCCGCCCGAGGGATGGCGGCCACGCGGGCGCACCGCGATCCTGCTGACGCTCTGCGGTGAACCGGCGGGGCCTGCCGCCGCCGCGCTGGCCGGGCTCAGCGACGGTCTCGACCGCCTCGGGTTGGGCGACGGGACGCGCATCTTCGTGCTGTCGGATACATCCGGCGCCGCACAGGTCGCGGCGGAGGAGGCGGCGCTGGGCCCGCTGGTCGCGGGCGGTGTCGTGACCTATCGCCGCCGCGCCGAGAACACCGGGCGCAAGCCGGGAAATATCGCCGACTGGCTCGCGACCCATGGCGCGGAGTTCGCCTACATGCTGGTGCTCGATGCCGACAGCCGCATGAGCGCCGGGCGCATCGGCGCGTTGATCCACCGCATCGAGAGCAGCCCGCGGACGGGTCTGCTGCAGTCGGGGATGACGCTGGTGTCGGGCCGGACCCGGTTCGGCCGGCATCAGAGGCTGTCCGCGCGGCTCCTTTCGCCGAACTTCGGGCGCGGTATGGCCGCCTGGTCGGGCGAGACCGGAAATTACTGGGGCCATAACGCGATCATGCGCGTGGCGGCCTTTCGCGCCGCCGCCGACCTGCCGCGGCTGTCGGGGCGCCCGCCCCTCGGCGGGGTGCCGCTCAGCCATGATTTCGTCGAGGCCGCGTGGATCCGCCGCGCGGGCTGGACGGTCGAGCTTGACCCCGCGTCGGCCGGCAGCGCCGAGGACGGGCCGCAGACGCTGGCCGAGTTCCACAAGCGCGATCGCCGCTGGTGCCAGGGCAACCTGCAGCACCTGCGCCTGATCGCGGAACCGGGGCTTGCCCCGCTCAGCCGGGTGCATTTCGCCTCGGGCGTCATGGGCTACCTGTCGGCGCCGATCTGGCTGACGCTGGTGGGGCTGATCGCCTCGGGGGCGGTCACCGTGCAGGGTGTCCTGCCCTTCGCGTTGATCGCCCTGGTGTTGATCCTGCCCAAGCTCTGCGCGCTGGGCGAACGGATGGCGCGGGCGCGCAGCCGGGCCAGGCGCCGCGTGGTGTTGCGGGCGGGGGGCGCGGAACTGGCGCTTTCCACGGTGATCGCGCCGCTGGTGATGGTGCGTCAGACCGGATCGGTCCTGTCGGTGCTGATGGGCCGGGATTGCGGGTGGAAATCGGGCCGCGCGGCCCGCGCCCTTCCGCGCGGCCTGCCCGAGGCGGCGGTGGGTGCGGGGCTGGTGGCGCTGACGGCCCTGAGCGGCCCGGTCGTGGCGCTGATCTGGCTGGTGCCGGTCGCCCTGCCGCTTTTGGCCGCGCCGGTGCTGGTGGCCGTGCTGGACGCGGGCGCATGATGCGCCGCCGCGCCCTGCTGGGCGGTGCGCTGGCCGCGGCACTGGTGCCCGGTCTGCGCCTGCGGGCCGAGACTGGGCCCGCCAGCCTGCTCGATGCGGCGCGCGCGCTGGCCCGGCAGCCCTTTGTCGCCCCGCGCGGTGACCTGCCACCGCCTTTCGCGGGGCTGGGCTATGACGCCTATCGCGGCATCCGTCCGATCCCGGGACGCGCCGCGCTGCTGCCGCTGGGGGACCGGTTCGCCGTCGATCTGCTGCCGCCGGGCCTGTTCTTTCCCGACCCGGTGGCCATCGAGCTGCCCGGGGGCGAGGGGGTGCGCACCATCCCGCTGACCCCTGACCTGTTCGATTTCGACGCGCGCTATTTCGGCGACATCCCCGACACGGCCCCCGGTGCGGGCTTCAGCGGGCTGCGTCTGCGGTATCCGCTGAACGCGCCCGGCGTCATGGACGAGGTTCTGGTGGTGCAGGGCGCCAGCTATTTCCGCGCCATCGGCCGGGCCATGGCCTACGGCCTGTCGGCGCGGGCCGTCGCGCTGGGCACCGCGGGGCCGGTGGCCGAGGAATTCCCGCGCGTCACACGGCTGCGCCTGCATCCGCCCATGGGCGAGACCGCGCGGCTGGAGGCGGTGATCGACAGCCCGTCGCTGGCGGGGCATGTCGACATGGTCCTGCATCCGGGCACCGATACCGTGATGGACCTGTCGGTGACGATCCTGCCGCGCCGCGAGATCGCCGATATCGGCGTGGCGCCCCTGACCTCGATGTATCTCAAGGGGCCGATGCGCGCCGCGGTTTCGGACGATTTTCGCCCACGGGTGCATGACAGCGACGTGCTGACCATCCTGAACGGCGCGAGCGAGGCGCTGTGGCGGCCCATCGCCAACCCCGCGCGTGTCGAGACCTCGGCCTTTCTCGACGATGGCCCGCGGGCCTTCGGCCTGTGGCAGACCCCGCGGACCTTCGAGGATTTCGAGGACAGCGAGGCGCGCTACCACGACCGGCCCTCGGCCCAGGTCGAGCCGCTGACCGATTGGGGCCGGGGTGCCGTCATTCTGGTCGAGATCCCCACGGGCGACGAGTTCATGGACAATATCGTGGCCTTCTGGCGGCCCGAGGCGCCGCTTGCGGCGGGCAGCGAGCATCGTTTCGACTACCGCCTGACCTGGACCCGCGCGGCGCCCGGTCCGGGCGATGCGATGCCTGTCCGGCAAAGCCGCAGCGGGCGGGAGCATGACCGGCCCGGCACGCGGCGCTTCGTTGTGGATTTTGCCGGATCGGCAGCGGGCGCGACGCTCGATCTGTCCGCCAGCGCGGGCGAGATCGGGGGCGCGAGCCTGTTCGCCCTGCCGGGCGGGCGCGGTACGCGGGCCACCTTCCTGCTGACGCCGGGCGAGGAGGTCGATGCCTCGGACCTGCGGCTGGTGCTGCGCGATGCGGGCGGCGCGCCGGTCTCGGCGGTGTGGCTCTATCGCTGGACGCGGGCGCGCGATGGTGGCGTCTAGCGCGGCCACGCGATCCGCGCGCGCAAGGGCCGGTGGTCCGAGGCCATGCGGATACCGGCTCCGTCGAGAACGGCGGCCTCGATCACCCTGGCCGGCGGGGTGACCATCACCCGGTCGAGGGGCAACAGCGGCCGGCGCACCGGAAAGGTCGCGGGCGCCGGGCCGCTGAAGGCCATGCCGAGCACGCGCCGTGACAGGGCCAGGCCGCCCCAGGGGCGCCATTCGTTGAGATCCCCGGCGAGGATCGTGAGCCGTGGGTCGCGGCGAAAGAGATGCTGCCCGATGGTCCGCATCTGCGCCATGCGCAAACCCTGGCCAAGGGACAGATGCGTGCCGACAAGGCGCAGCGCCCGGCCGTCTTGGGAGAAATCCACGACCACGGCGCCGCGGTGGCAATGGCCCGGCAGGTCGACCAGGACGACCGCCTCGACCTGCGCCGAGGGATGCAGGAAGACGACCGTGCCGAGAAACCCGTGGCTGCCCGCGCCCCAGCGGTGGGTGGCGTCGCCGTGAAGATGGACGAGGCCCGTCGCCGCCTCGATCGCGGCCAGATCGAGAAAGCCGTCATGCGGCGGGGTTTCGGCGTCGGCCTCCTGCAGGATCAGCGCCGAGAGGCCTGGGGGCGCCACCTCGTCGCGCAGGACACGCAGGGTGCGGTCCGCGTCGATGACACCGTCATTGCCGCGGCCCCGGTGGATGTTCCAGCTGACGCAGGTGAAATCTGCGGGAGGGGCGTCTGGACTGGTCATGGCGCTCCTTGCGATATGGCGCACATAAGGCCCGCAGTCCGCGCATCAAGGCAAGGGTGCGCCCGGCCTCGTCCTCGTTCCCGACCGGTCCGGCCCGTCCGCATGCGCGGATGATCACAGGGCAAGCGCAGCGGTTTTCGAAGGCGTCTGTTGCCTTGCCCGACATTCTGCACAGATCCTGTCGATGGTCCCGAAAGCGCCGGAGACCACCTGCAAGTCGGACAGCCCCAGGTTTCGAGGTGGGGGAGCCTTGGCATGGACTCGCACCAGAGACGCGAAGCGGGGCGGAATGCCGGTCGGCCACGAGGCCCGCGCCACATTTTCGTTGTTTCGCAATGTCCTGAAGGATCGCCATGGCAGCCCGTAGGGCTACATAACCCTTTCGTCATTCTGTCTCGCGCTGTTGCAGAAAGTCATTTCTTGGCATATACTTAAAGCCTAATCGGGGCTTCACCTGTCCCAGTCGATTTCACTCTGTCCCACCATTTGTCCCACCATTTCTCATGCCGAGTGGTGGGACAAATGGCGGGACAGAAGTTTAGGCCTGCGAGGGCGGAAGGATGGGAAAACTG
>Ga0008833_1000210_pt1 | contig 79900 bp, 86 predicted proteins | sample HotLakConsoUCCLE_FD_62216 | JGI IMG/M metagenome (GOLD analysis project Ga0008833, IMG submission 62216) | Hypersaline microbial mat communities from Hot Lake, Washington, USA - Hot Lake Consortium UCC-LE | ecosystem: Environmental > Aquatic > Non-marine Saline and Alkaline > Hypersaline >... | reverse complement strand
AGCCCCTGTTCATTCTGTTTTCGATGAGGTTATCGACGACGGAGGGGTCTGCGAGTGTGGAGGTGTCGCCGAGGGTGTCGTAGTCGTTTTCGGCGATCTTGCGCAGGATGCGGCGCATGATCTTGCCGGAGCGGGTCTTTGGCAGGCCGGGGGCCCACTGGATGAGATCGGGGCTTGCGATGGGGCCGATCTCCTGGCGGACCCAGTCGCGCAGCTCCTTGCGCAGCGCGTCGGAGGGCGTCTCGCCGTTCATCAGGGTGACGTAGCAGTAGATGCCCTGGCCCTTGATGGCGTGGGGGTAGCCGACCACGGCGGCCTCGGCGACCTTCGCATGGGCGACCAGGGCCGATTCGACCTCTGCGGTGCCCATCCGGTGGCCGGAGACGTTGATCACGTCGTCGACCCGGCCGGTGATCCAGTAATGGCCGTCGGCGTCGCGCCGGCAGCCGTCGCCGGAGAAGTAGTAGCCCGGGTAATCGGCGAAATAGGTCTTCTCGAAGCGGGCGTGATCGCCCCAGACGGTGCGCATCTGGCCGGGCCAGCTGTCGCGGATCGCGAGCACCCCCTCGGCGGGGCTGTCCGCGATCTCGGCGCCGCTGGTGGGGTCGAGCACCACGGGCTGGACGCCGAAGAAGGGGGTCATGGCGGCGCCGGGCTTGGTGGCGTGGGCCCCGGGCAGCGGGGTGATCAGGTGGCCGCCGGTCTCGGTCTGCCACCAGGTGTCAACGATCGGGCAACGATTTTGCCCTACGGTCTCGTTGTACCAGGTCCAGGCCTCGGGGTTGATGGGCTCGCCCACCGTGCCGAGGATCCGCAGGGAGGAGAGATCGCATGCCGTGACGTAGTCGTTGCCCTGTCCCATCAGCGCGCGGATCGCCGTGGGCGCGGTGTAGAACTGCGTGACCCGGTGCTTCTCGCAGACCTGCCAGAAGCGGCTTGCGTCGGGCCAGGTGGGCACGCCCTCGAACATCAGCGTGGTGGCGCCGTTGGCCAGGGGCCCGTAGACGATGTAGCTGTGCCCGGTGACCCAGCCCACATCGGCGGTGCACCAGTAGATGTCGCCCTCGTGGTAGTCGAAGGTGATCTGGTGGGTCATCGCGGCATGGAGCAGGTAGCCGCCGGTGGTGTGCACCACGCCCTTGGGCTGGCCGGTGGAGCCGGAGGTGTAGAGGATGAAGAGCGGATCCTCCGCGCCCATCTCCTCGGGCGGGCAGTCGTCGGAGACCTTCGCGGCCTCCTCGTGCCACCAGAAATCGAGCCCGTCGCGCCAGGCGATCTGGTCGCCGCTGCGGCGCACCACGAGGCAGGTCACGTCGCGGGTGTCGTGCAGCAGCGCCTGGTTGACGTTGTCCTTGAGCCTGGTCTTGCGGCCGCCGCGGGGCGCGGTGTCGGCGGTGATGACCAGCTTCGCGTCGCAGCCATTGACCCGCGCGCCCAGCGCATCCGGAGAGAAGCCGGCGAAGACGATGGAATGGATCGCGCCGATGCGCGCGCAGGCGAGCATGGCATAGGCGGCCTCGGGGATCATCGGCAGGTAGATCACCACCCGGTCGCCGCGCCCGATGCCCAGCGCCTTGAGCACGTTGGCCATGCGGCCGACCTGGGCCGACAGCTCGCCATAGGTGATGTGCAGCGCGGGCTCGGCCGGGTCGTCGGGCTCCCAGATGATGGCGGTCTGCGCGGCGCGGGCGGGCAGGTGGCGGTCGATGCAGTTGGCCGCCACGTTCAGCGCGCCGTCCTCGAACCACTTGATCGAGACCCGGCCCAGCGTGAAATCGGTGTCCTTCACCCTGGTGAAGGGCCGCATCCACTCCAGCCGCGTCTCCGCCTCCTGCCGCCAGAACCCCTCCCGATCCGCAACGCTCCGCGCGTAAAGCCGCTCATACCCGGACGCATCAACATGCGCCCCGGACACGATCGCCGCCGACGGCGGGTAGGTGGTGACGGAATCTTTCTCCGGGTTGTCTCTCATGCTGTCCTCCCTCGCGTTCTGGGTCGCGCCGCCTGGTCCTCCCCAGGTCCGGGTGCGATTTCGTGAATGGCCGGACCATAGCAGAAAGTGAAAAAGAAGAAATTCATACATTGAATATAGGTATTTAGTTGTAAAGAATTTTTCGATTGCGCTAGCAAATTGTCAACGAGCTGCCCTGACCCTGCGGCAGGGCAGCGCCATGCTGGCGGCGTGCTGTCAATCCCTTCGGGTCGCTTCCTTGCGGTGGCGCGCGCCCCGGCCACGTCCCGGGCGCGGGGCTCTGCCTGCGGGGGTGTGACAAATTGTTTCAGCAGGTGCCGTCATGCCGTGGACGGCCCGTGTCCCGCGGTCGGCGGATTCGCCGTGACGCTTGCCGCCATGCCGCGCCGCCCCCTATGCTCGGCATGACATTCCCGGGGAGCGGCAATGAAGCGGATCGCGATCTTTTGCGACGGCGCGTGGAACGGGCTCGACCGGCGCCGCGAGACAAGCGTGCTGCGCCTCGCCCGTGCGGTGCCGCCCACTGCGCCCGACGGGACCAAGCAGGTGGGGATCTACCTTCCGGGCGTGAGCGCCGGACGGGGCTCGGCGGGCGTCGTGCTGGGCCTCGACCGGCTGTTCGGCGCGGCCTTCGGGTGGGGCCTGACGGAGACCATCGAGGAGGCGTTCCGCGCGCTGATCTTCATCCATGAGCCGGGCGACGAGATCCACATTCTCGGCTTCTCGCGCGGGGCCTACACCGCGCGCTCGCTGGCGGGGCTGATCCGGGCCGCGGGCATCCCGCTGCGGGCGCAGGCCGCCGCGATCCCCGAGGCGATCGCCCATTACCGCGCCCGGGGCCCCGAGACCCATCCCAATGCGGAAGTGAGTTTCCGCTTCCGGCTGCGGGTCTCGCCACACCTGGTCACCAGCCCCGAAGAGGCTGCCTGGCGCCGCGGCACCGGGGCGCCGGAGGCGCCGCTGCTGAAAGTGGCTTACCTGGGGGTTTGGGACACGGTGGGCGCGCTGGGACTGCCAGGCGTCTTCGGCTCGCTGACGCGCCTGGTGAACCGGCAATACGCCTTCCATGATGCGGATCTGACGCGGCTGGTGGCGGCGGCGCGCCATGCGGTGGCGCTGGACGAGCGCCGCCGTTTCCATCCGCCGACGCTTTGGGAGAACCTTGACATGCTCAACGGCGGGGCCGAGGGCGAAGCGCGGCGCTATCTTCAGCTCTGGTTCCCGGGCAATCACGGCATCGTCGGGGGCAGCGGCGGCGTGCCGGGCCTGGGGGCGGCGGCGGCGCTCTGGATCGCGCAAGGGGCGGCGGCCGAGGGGCTGGCATTCGAACCGGGCACGCTGGAGGCGCTGGCGGATGAAGCCGATCCGCTGGCCGATGGCGCCCCGTTGGCGCAGCGCGCGGGGCCGGTCAACCTGCTGGGTCTCTGGCTGGCCGACCGGGACGGGCCCGACCGGGCCGACGACGTCTCCGCCACCGCGCGGGCGCGGGTGGCGGGCCTGCCCGCCTACCGGCCCGCCAGCCTGCGCCGGGTGCTGGACGCGCTGGCCTGACGCGTCAGGCCAGCGTGCCCCCGGCGGTCAGCCGGCTCTTGCCGCGCAGCCACGGGTGCAGCGCCTCGGGCAGGTCCACCGAGCCGTCTGCCTGCTGGCCGTTCTCCAGCACCGCGATAAGCGCGCGCCCGACCGCCAGGCCCGAGCCGTTCAGCGTGTGGACGAATTCGGGCTTGCCGCCGCCCTCGGGGCGGAAGCGGGCGTTCATCCGCCGTGCCTGGTAGGCGCCGCAGACCGAGACCGAGCTGATCTCGCGGTAGCGGCCCTGCCCGGGCAGCCAGACCTCGATATCGTGGGTCTTGCGCGCGCCGGCGCCCATGTCCCCGGTGCAGAGCACCACGGTGCGGTAGGGCAGGCCCAGCCGTTCCAGGATGCCCTCGGCACAGCGGGTCATGCGCTCATGTTCGGCGAGGCTGTCGTCCGGATGGGTGATCGAGACCATCTCGACCTTCTCGAACTGGTGCTGGCGCAGCATGCCCGAGGTATCCTTGCCGGCGCTGCCCGCCTCGGAGCGGAAGCACTGGGTATGGGCGGCATAGCGGCGGGGCAGGGTGGCCGCCTCGACGATTTCGCCGTTGACGAGGTTGGTCAGGGGCACCTCCGCGGTGGGCACGAGCCACCAGCCGTTGGTGGTCTGGTAGCTTTCCTCTGCGAACTTGGGCAACTGGCCGGTGCCGAACATCATCTCGTCGCGCACCAGCACCGGCGTCCAGGTCTCGGTCAGCCCGTTCTCCTCCACATGGGTGTCCAGCATGAACTGCGCCAAGGCCCGGTGGATGCGCGCCACCGCGCCCGAGAGCACCACGAAGCGCGACCCCGACAGCTTGGCCGCCGCCTCGAAATCCATCCCCGGCTTGACGCCGGCGATCTCGTAATGCTCGACCGGCCGGAAATCGAAGTCGCGCGGGCTGCCCCAGCGGCGGATCTCGACATTGTCATCCTCGTCCGCGCCGTCCGGCACGTCGTCGAGCGGCAGGTTGGGCAGGCCCGCCAGCAGCGCCTGCAATTCCGCGTCGCGGGCCTTGGCCTCTGCCTGCATCGCGGCCATTTCGGCCTTTTTCTCTGCCACCAATGCGCGCAGCCGCTCGAATTCCGCCTCGTTGCCCGCGGCCTTGGCCTGTCCCACCGCCTTCGAGGCACGGTTCTGTTCGGCCTGGGCGGTCTCGGCGGCGGTGATCGCGGCGCGGCGGGCCTCGTCGATGGCGAGGATTCCGGGCGAGACCGGCTCCAGCCCGCGGCGGGACAGCGCGGCGTCGAACGCGCCCGGGTTCTCGCGGATGAAGCGGATATCGTGCATCTTCGGAATCCTTCCAGTGACTCGGCTCGCGCGGGGTTATGGCCGATTTTGCGCAGCGACGTAAGGCCCTCGCCGGGCGGTCAGTCCGCGGCGATCCGGTCCAGCGTCCAGCGGTCGAGCGCGGCCACCAGCGCCACGCCCTCCCGCGCCCTCGCCGAGATCACGCCGACCACGCGCCAGCCGTCCGGGCCGCCGGCAAGCGCAGGCCCGCCCGAGCTGCCCGGCACCACGTCGCAGCGCAGCGCCAGCGCGCCCTCGGTCCGGCCCAGTTCGGCACAACCGTCGGCCGCGCCCGGCAGGTGCGGGCGCCCCCGCGAATAGCCCATCAGCCGCAACGCCTGCGCCGCGCCGGGAAGGTCTGCGCGCAGGGGCAGCGGGGCAAGGGGGGCTCTCAGGTCGATCACGGCGATATCCGCGCCGGCCCGCCGCGCGGCATGGCCAAGCCAGCCCGGATGCACATGCAGCGCCGCGACGCGGCCATGGCCCTGATGCGCGCCCCGGTTCCATCCGGCGACGAAATGGATGTCCTCCAGCGGTGCCGGGGTGCCATCCGCCCGGATGACGCAATGCGCGGCTGTCAGAACCCGGTCCGGCGCCACCAGCGTGCCCGAACAGATGCCGCGCAGCTTGTAGCCCGCCACGTTGACCCGCCCCAGCGCGGGCCAGGCGGCTGCATCCTCGGACGACAGCGGCGCCAGGCCCTGCGCGACCGAGGCCGGGGGCAGGGTGGTCAACAGCGCCAGAAGCAGCGCGCGGGGCAGGGATCGGCGGGGGCGGGACATGCGTCGCAGGGTATTGCGCCCGGCCTGCCGGAACAATCCGGCGCTTGCCGCGTCTTGCAAACGGACCAAGCGGGACATAGGTTCCGGCCAAATCCGCGGGGTGCGGCCCCGCCGCAAAGAAGGATTCTCTCATGGACGGTGCCGGCGCCTTCGCGCAGATTCTCCCGCTTATCCTGATCTTCGCGATCATGTATTTCCTGCTGATCCGTCCGCAGCAGAAACGCGTCAAGGAGCATCAGAAGATGGTGCAGGGCCTGCGGCGCGGCGACCAGGTGGTCACCCAGGGCGGGCTGATCGGCAAGGTGACCAAGGTGAAGGACGACAACGAGCTGGAGGTCGAACTGGCCGAAGGCGTAAAGGTGCGGGTCGTGCAGAACACCATTGCTCAGGTCCTGAACAAGACCGAGCCCTCGGGCTCCTGACGGCGTCACGCCGGAAAGGGCCTCCCCCATGCTGCAAATCGATCTCTGGAAGCGGGTCCTGATATCGGCGACCGTGCTGGTCGGGTTGTTCCTGGCGCTTCCCAACATCTTCTACGAGCGGGTCGAGCGTCACAACGACGCGGTTCAGGCCATCGAGTTGCAGGGCGAGTCGCCTGCGTTGTCGGCGGAGGCCGGGTTGTGGCCGACCTGGATGCCTTCGGGCCTTGTGAACCTGGGGCTCGACCTGCGCGGCGGCGCACATCTGCTGGCCGAAGTGCAGGTGGCGGATGTCTACTCCGCCCGGATGGATTCGCTGTGGCCCGAGCTGCGCGACGTGTTGCGCGACGCGCGCTCCGAGGTCGGCACCATCCGCCTGCAGGACAGCGCGCCTGACGAGCTGCGGGTGCGCATCTCCGAGCCCGAGGGCATGGCGCGCGCGATGGAACTGGTGCGGGGGCTGGCGCGGCCGGTCACCTCGCTGTCGGGCACGGGCACGCAGGATCTGGAGGTGCGGGCCGAGGGCGACGTTCTCGTCGTCACCCTGTCCGAGGCCGAACAGCGCGCCACGGACGAGCGCACGCTCCAGCAGGCGCTGGAGATCATCCGCCGCCGGATCGACGAGGTGGGCACGCGGGAACCGACGATCCAGCGTCAGGGCACCGACCGGATCCTGATCCAGGTGCCGGGCATCGGCTCGGCGGCCGAGCTGAAGGAGATCATCGGCACCACGGCGCAACTGACGTTCCAGCCGGTCGTCAGCCGCAATGCCGACCCGGACGAGAACCCGGGGCTCGGCAACGAGATACTGCCCTCGCTGGACCAGGAAGGCGTTTATTACGTTCTCGAGGAGGCCCCGGTTGTCACCGGCGAGGAGCTGGTGGACGCGCAGCCCAGCTTCGACCAGAACGGCCGTCCGGCGGTGAATTTCCGCTTCAACCCAACCGGCGCGCGCAAGTTCGGCGACTACACCGCCGAGAATATCGGCAACCCCTTCGCCATCGTGCTGGATGGCGAGGTGATCTCTGCCCCCGTGATCCAGAGCCATATTCCCGGCGGCTCGGGGATCATCACCGGGAATTTCTCGGTGGAGGAATCGACCAATCTCGCCGTTCTGCTGCGCGCGGGCGCGCTGCCCGCGGGGCTGGATTTCCTGGAAGAGCGCACCATCGGCCCCGAACTGGGCGCCGACAGCATCCAGGCGGGGCGGGTGGCCACCATCGTGGCTTTCGCGGCCGTGCTGGTCTTCATGGTGCTGAGCTACGGCATGTTCGGCATGTTCGCCAACCTAGCGCTGGTCATCAACGTTGCGATGATCTTCGGCCTGCTCAGCCTGATCGGCGCGACGCTGACGCTGCCGGGCATCGCGGGAATCGTGCTGACCGTCGGCATGGCGGTGGACGCCAACGTGCTGGTCTTCGAGCGGATACGTGAGGAATTGCGCACCGCGAAGGGGCCAGCACGCGCCATCCAGCTGGGCTATGAAAAGGCGCTGTCGGCGATCGTGGACGCCAATATCACCACCTTCATGACTGCGCTGATCCTCTATGTCATGGGGTCCGGCCCGGTGCGGGGCTTCGCGATCACGTTGGGGCTGGGCATCCTGACCTCCGTCTTCACGGCGATCTTCGTCACGCGGCTGATGATCGTTATCTGGTTCGAACGCCGCCGACCCAAGACGCTGGAGGTGTGAGATGCGCCTGAAACTGGTCCGCCAGAACACGAATTTCGACTTCTTCGCGCGGCCCAAGCTGTGGCTCGGCATCTCTGCGCTAATGATGGTGGTGGCCTTCGTGTCGTTCCTGCTGCAGGGGCTCAACTACGGTATCGATTTCCGCGGCGGCACCACGATCCGCACCGAGAGCCCGCAGCCGGTGGATGTGGGCGTCTACCGCGACGCGATTGCGCCGCTGGGCCTGGGCGACGTGGCGATCTCGGAGGTGTTCGACCCCAGCTTCGGCCCGGACGAGAACGTGGCCATGATCCGCATCCAGGCCCAGGAGGGCCAGGAGAGTGTCTCGGCCGAGGTGATCGAACAGGTGCGCGGCGCGTTGCAGGCCGTGGCGCCCGATATCAGTTTCGTCTCGGTGGAATCGGTGGGCCCGAAAGTGTCGGGCGAGTTGATCCAGACCGCGGCCATCGCGGTGATCCTGGCCATAGGAGCGGTGCTGATCTACATCTGGCTACGCTTCGAATGGCAGTTCGCGCTGGGCGCGGTGGTGGCGCTCGTTCACGACGTGGTGCTGACCATCGGCATCTTCTCCGAGCTTCAGATCCGCTTCGACCTGGCGATCATCGCGGCGCTTCTGACCATCGTGGGCTATTCGCTCAACGACACCGTGGTCGTCTTCGACCGGGTCCGCGAGAACCTGACGAAATACAAGAAGAGACCGCTGCGCGAGGTTCTGAACCTTTCGATCAACGAGACGCTCAGCCGGACCTTCATGACCTCGGCCACAACGCTGCTGGCGCTGATCGCGCTGTTCGCGCTGGGCGGCGACGTGATCCGCGGTTTCGTCTTCGCGATGATCTGGGGCGTGATCGTGGGCACCTATTCGTCGATCTTCGTGGCCTCCACCATCCTGTTGACTCTGGGCGTGACGCGCGACTGGTCCAAGTCTGATCCGGAAAACACCGGCAACCGGTTCTCCGACGTGGATGCCTGACGCCTTTGCCGAGGCCCTGGCGCAGCCGGGGCTGGGGCTTCTGGTCTTCGGGGCGTTCCTGGCGGGGGTGGTGCGGGGCTTTTCCGGCTTCGGCACGGCCCTCATCTACCTTCCCATTGCCGCGCAGGTGCTGACGCCGGTGGGCGCGCTGGTCACCATGAGCGTGATGGACATGTTCGGCCCGTTGCCCAATCTGCCGCGCGCCTGGCGCACGGGCCAGCCGCGGGATGTGGGGCTGATGCTGGCGGGCGCGATCGTGGCGCTGCCCTTCGGCGTCGCGCTGCTGCTGGCGGTGCCGGCGGAGGTGTTCCGCTACGGCGTCGCGCTGCTCAGTCTCGGCCTGCTGATCTGCCTGGCGCTGGGGCTGCGCTATCGCGGGCGGCTGACGCGCACGCTGGTGTTGGGGATCGGGACAAGCTCGGGCTTCCTGGGCGGGGCCTCGGGGATCGCGGGTCCGCCGGTGATCCTGTTCTACATGGCCAGCAAGCTGCCGGTGGCTGCGATTCGCGCCAACATCATGGTCTATCTCTTCGCGGTGAACCTGCTGATCCTGGCGATGCTGGGCCTGCGCGGGCAGGTCGCGGGTCCGTTCGTGGTCACGGGCCTGATGCTGGCGGTGCCGGTGATCTTGGGCAATGTCGCCGGGGCTGCTATCTTCCGCCCCGCGGCCGAGCGGTTCTACCGGGCTGCGGCTTACGGGATCATCGCGGCCTCGGCCCTGTCGGGACTGCCGCTCTGGGATTGAATGACGGGAGGCGAGATGCGCATCAACGAGGTGATCTATACCGACGCGCTGCCGGTGGACGGCTATGGCCCGGGCTTCTTCCGCGTGGGCGGGACGGCGCGTGAAGGGCCCGTTCTGCTGAGCGCGAAAGGCGTGTCCGGCTGGGGGGGCTACGGCGATGCCGAGAGCCTGCTGGCGCTGGCGGACGAGATCGACGTGCTGCTGGTGGGCACCGGGGCGGAAATCGCCCATATCCCGGGCGATCTGCGCGACAGGCTGGAGGCGGCGGGGATCGGCGTCGAGGTGATGGCCTCCGGCCCGGCCTGCCGCAGTTTCAACGTGCTGTTGTCCGAGGGGCGGCGGATCGCGCTGGCGGCGCTGCCGGTGTGACGCTTGGGCGCTTTCGCGCGCCTGCGCGATGGGCTAACTGGATCGCATGAACCTGAGCGTCCACGACCTGACCGTCTCGCGCGGTGGCATCCCGGTGCTTGCGGGGGTGAGCTTCGATCTCGCCCCGGGCAAGGCGTTGATCCTGCGCGGGCCGAACGGGTCGGGCAAGACCACGCTTCTGCGCACCGTTGCGGGGTTGCAACCGCCCATGCGGGGGCGGGTAGAGGCCGCGCCCGATGCCATCGCCTACGCGGCCCATGCGGACGGCCTGAAGGCCACGCTGACGGTCACCGAGAACCTGGCCTTCTGGGCACGCATCTTCGGCACCGGCAGCATCGCACCCGCGCTAGACGGGTTCGACCTGGTGCAACTGGCGGATCGGCAGGCGGGCAACCTTTCGGCGGGCCAGAAGCGCCGGCTGGGGCTGGCGCGGCTGATGGTTACGGGCCGCCCGGTCTGGGTGCTGGACGAGCCGACCGTGTCGCTGGACGTGGCCTCGGTGGCGCTGTTCGCGCAGGCGGTGCGCGCCCATCTGGGGCAGGGGGGATCGGCGCTGATCGCCACCCATATCGACCTGGGCCTGGAGGCCGGAGTGCTTGACGTGACGCCCTATCGCGCGACCGCCTCGGCCGAGCCCGATTTCGACGAGAGTTTCCTGTGATCGCGCTGCTGTCGCGCGACTTGCGGCTGGCGATCCGGGCCGGCGGGGGCTTTGGCCTGGGGCTGGCCTTCTTCCTGATCGTCACCGTGCTGGTGCCGTTCGGCGTGGGCCCGCAATCCGAGCTGCTGGCCCGCATCGCGCCGGGCATCCTGTGGGTGGGCGCGCTGCTGGCCTGCCTGCTGTCGCTGGACCGGATCTTCGCGCTGGACTGGGAGGATGGCAGTCTCGATCTGCTGGTCACGGCGCCCTTGCCGCTGGAGGCGCTGGTCAGCGTCAAGGCGCTGGCGCACTGGCTTGTCACCGGCCTGCCGCTGGTGCTGGCCGCGCCCGCGCTGGGCGTGCTGCTCAGCCTGCCGCAGGAGGGCTATGGCTGGCTGGTGCTCAGCCTTGCGCTGGGCACGCCCGCGCTGTCGGTGATCGGCACTTTCGGCGCCGCGCTGACCGTCGGGATCAAGCGCGGCGGGCTGCTCTTGTCGCTGCTGGTGCTGCCGCTCTATGTGCCCACGCTCATCTTCGGGGCGGAGGTCGCGCGCCGGGGCGCCGAAGGGCTGGCCACCATGACGCCCGCGCTGATGCTTGCGGGCATCACCTGCGGCACGATTGCGCTTTTGCCTTTTGCCTCGGCTGCTGTACTCAGGGTCAACTTGCGCTGATGTGAATTGCGCGTGCAAAGACTAGGGACTAGATCACGATCATGGCTTCGCTCTGGGAATACGCCAATCCGAAGAAGTTCCTGCGCCTGTCGGGCGCGGTGCTGCCGTGGGTCTCGATCCTCGCCGCCGTCGCTCTGTTGGTGGGCCTTGTGTGGGGCTTCTTCTTCACGCCCGACGATTTCCGTCAGGGCTCGACCGTCAAGATCATCTATATCCATGTGCCGGCGGCCATGATGGCGATCAACATCTGGGTGATGATGCTGGTGGCCTCGCTGGTCTGGGTGGTGCGGCGGCATCATGTCTCGGCGCTGGCGGCCAGGGCGGCCGCGCCCATCGGTATCGTGATGACGCTGATCGCGCTGGTGACGGGGGCGTTCTGGGGACAGCCGATGTGGGGCACCTGGTGGGCCTGGGACCCGCGGCTGACCTCGTTCCTGATCCTGTTCCTGTTCTACCTCGGCTATGTCGCGCTGTGGGAGGCGATCGAGAATCCCGATACCGCCGCCGACCTGACGGCGGTGCTGTGCCTCGTGGGCTCGGTCTTCGCGCTTCTCAGCCGCTACGCGGTGAACTTCTGGAACCAGGGCCTGCACCAGGGCGCCTCGCTCAGCCTTGACCGGGAAGAGAATGTCTCGGACGTCTTCTGGTATCCGCTGCTGGTCTGCATCGCGGGCTTCGTGCTGCTGTTCGTGGCGCTGGTTCTGTTGCGCACGGGCACCGAGATCCGGGCCCGCCGCATGAAGGCGCTGATGGCGCGGGAGCGGCTGGGATGATGCCGGACCTTGGGAAATACGCCACCGCGGTGCTGTCCTCCTACGGGGTGACGCTGGTCTTGCTGGTGGCGATCACCGTGTTGAGCATCTGGCGCGCGCGCAAGGTGCGCGCCGAACTGGAAAAGGTGGAGTCGCGCCGCGATGGCCAAGGTTAGCCCGCTTATGATCCTGCCGCCGGTGCTGTTCGCGGCACTGGCCGCGCTGTTCTACGTGGGCATGTTCCGCGAGGACAAGGACGCGCTGCCCTCCGCCCGCGAAGGCCAGACCGCACCGACGGTGCAGATCACCGAGTTGCAGGGCAAGACGCCTTTCGGCGATGCCGAGCTCAGCGCGCCCGGGGTCAAGCTGGTGAACTACTGGGCGTCCTGGTGCGCGCCCTGCCGGGTGGAGCACCCGCACCTGGAGACGCTGGCCCGCGAGGGTGTGCCGATCTACGGGATCAACTACAAGGACGGCGCGGACAAGGCGCTGAAATTCCTCGAGGAGCTGGGCGATCCCTATGTCGGGATCGGGGCCGACCTGCAGGGCCGCATGGCGTTGGACTGGGGCGTCTATGGCGTCCCGGAAACCTATGTGATCGACGGGAACGGCACCATCGTGCTGCGCTTCGCCGGGCCGATCACCGAAAGCGTGCTGGAAAACACTATCCGCCCCGCGATCGAGGAAGCGGGCGGCATCCTGACCAACTGACCTGGGAAGGCGGGCAAGGCCGCGCCTCTCCCCGTTTCGGAACGCGAAAGCCCCGGCCGGATCGGCCGGGGCTTTGCAGTTTTTCGGGCGCGGATCAGGCGACGGCGAGGTTGCGCAGCACGTAGTGCAGCACGCCGCCATTCTCGACATATTCCTTTTCCACCGCCGTATCGATCCGGCATTTCAGCGTGATGTCCTTCGACGTGCCGTCGGCATAGGTGATCGTCGCCGTCACCTCGGCCTGCGGCGTCACGCTGTCGAGCCCGTGGATCGACACGCTCTCGTCGCCGGTCAGGCCGAGCGAGATGCGGGTGTCGCCGGCGGTGAATTCGAACGGGATCACGCCCATGCCCACCAGGTTGGACCGGTGGATGCGTTCGTAGCTTTCAGCGATCACCGCCTTGACGCCCAGCAGCGCGGTGCCCTTGGCCGCCCAGTCGCGCGACGAGCCCGCGCCATACTGTTCGCCCGCGATCACCACCAGCGGCGTGCCCTGCGCCTGCCAGGCCATCGCGGCGTCGTAGATCGGCATCCGGCCGCCGTCCGGGCCTTTGGTGAAACCGCCCTCGACCCCGTCCAGCATCTCGTTGCGGATGCGGATATTGGCGAAGGTGCCGCGCATCATCACCTCGTGATTGCCGCGACGCGAGCCGTAGGAGTTGAAGTCGCGCGGGGTGACCTGCCGCTCGGTCAGGTATTGGCCTGCCGGCGTTTCGGCCTTGAACGATCCCGCGGGCGAGATGTGATCGGTGGTGACCATGTCGCCCAGCAGCGCGAGGATGCGGGCGCCCTGGAGATTGGTGATGGTGCCCGGATCCTTCGACATGCCCTGGAAATAGGGCGGGTTCTGCACGTAGGTCGAGGTGGCCGGCCAGTCGTAGGTCTCGCTGTCGGTGGTCTCCACTGCCTGCCACTTGTCGTCGCCCTTGAAGACGTCGGCGTATTTGGACTGGAACGCCTCGCGCGTTACGGTCTGTTCCACCAACTCGGCGATTTCCTTCTGGGTCGGCCAGATGTCCTTCATGTAGACGGGGTTGCCGTCCTGGTCGTGGCCCAGCGGTTCGCGCGTCAGGTCGATGTTCATGTCACCGGCCAGCGCGTAGGCCACCACCAGCGGCGGCGAGGCCAGGTAGTTGGCGCGCACGTCCGGGCTGATCCGGCCCTCGAAGTTGCGGTTGCCTGACAGGACGGACGTGGCCACCAGGTCGGCCTCGTGGATCGCCTCCGAGATCTCCTTCTGCAGCGGGCCGGAATTGCCGATGCAGGTGGTGCAGCCGTAGCCCACCAGGTTGAAGCCGATGGCGTCGAGATCCTCCTGTAGGCCCGCTGCCTCCAGGTAGTGCGACACGACCTGGCTGCCCGGCGCCAGCGAGGTCTTGACCCAAGGCTTGCGGGTCAGGCCCTTGGCGCGGGCCTTGCGGGCCACGAGGCCCGCACCGATCATCACGTAGGGGTTGGACGTGTTGGTGCAGGAGGTGATCGAGGCGATCACGACCGAGCCGTCGCGGATCTCGTAATCCTCGCCCTTGACCTTCACGCTCCTGCGCGGGTCGATCAGCGCATCGGGCGTGGGCCCTTCGGAGGCCATTGCGGTGGCGGCGCGGCCCTCGTCCTCGCCGCGATACTCGGCGACCACGTCGAAGAAGGACTGCGCGGCGCGGTCGAGCGGCGTGTAGTCCTGCGGACGCTTCGGCCCCGAGATGGCGGGCACGATGGTGCCCATGTCCAGCGTCAGCGTGTCGGTGTAGATCGGCGCGTAATCCGCCGTGCGCCACATGCCGTTCTCCTTGGCATAGGCCTCCACCAGTTGCACCCGCGCCTCGTCCCGGCCGGTCTGGCGCAGGTAGCGCAGGGTTTCGTCATCCACCGGGAAGAAGCCGCAGGTGGCGCCGTATTCGGGCGCCATGTTGGCGATGGTGGCGCGGTCCGCCAGCGGCAGGGTGTCGAGCCCCTTGCCGTAGAATTCCACGAACTTGCCCACCACGCCCTTCTTGCGCAGCATCTCGACCACTTTCAGCACCAGGTCGGTGCCGGTGGTGCCCTCGACCATCCGACCGGTCAGCTCGAAGCCCACGACTTCGGGAATCAGCATGGAGATCGGTTGGCCCAGCATCGCGGCCTCGGCCTCGATGCCGCCAACGCCCCAGCCAAGCACGGCCGCGCCGTTGACCATGGTGGTGTGGCTGTCGGTGCCCACCAGCGTGTCGGGATAGGCCACCTCGTCGCCGTTCTGGTCCGTGTCGGTCCAGACCGTCTGGGCCAGGTATTCCAGGTTCACCTGGTGGCAGATGCCGGTGCCCGGCGGCACCACGCGGAAATTGTTGAACGCCTTCTGGCCCCACTTGAGGAAGGTGTAGCGCTCGATGTTGCGCTCGTACTCGCGGTCCACGTTCATCTGGAAGGCGCGCGGGTTGCCGAACTCGTCGATCATCACCGAATGGTCGATCACCAGGTCGACCGGGTTCAGCGGGTTGATCTTCTGCGGGTCGCCGCCGAGCGCCTTGATCCCGTCGCGCATCGCGGCCAGGTCCACCACGGCCGGAACGCCGGTGAAGTCCTGCATCAATACGCGGGCGGGGCGGTAGGCGATCTCGCGCGGGTTCTTGCCGCCTTTGTCTGCCCAGTCCGAAAAGGCGCGGATATCGTCGACCGAGACGGTCTTGCCATCCTCGAAACGCAGCATGTTCTCCAGCACCACCTTCAACACGGCGGGCAGCCGCGAGAAGGTGCCGAGCCCGGCCTCTTCGGCGGCGGGGATGGAGTAATAGGCGATCTTGGCGCCACCAGCTTCGAGGCTGCGGCGGGTCCTGGATGTGTCCTGTCCGACGGTAATGGGCATTGGCGGGCTCCCGAGTACAAGGGTCTGGCTGGTTCTAACCGCTGCTTTATCCCCCGGGGGGCAGGCCGATCAAGGGGGGTGCGATGTTTTTGTATACTACGGTGCACAAAAAATCCGTGCGAGGGCGCGTATCACCGGCTCTCGCAAAACGGTGATTGGCCAAGCGGGGATCGTCTGGCTAAAACGAGAAACCAGCGAAAGGGGACGATGCCGGCCATGATGCGTTTCTGGGGATGGATCCTGTCGGTTTTCATGATGGCGTCTGCGACGCAGGTTGCGGCGCAGCAGGGCGAGAACCCGGTCGTCGTGGAACTGTTCTCCTCGCAGGGATGCTCGTCCTGCCCGCCGGCCGACCGGATGCTGGCGCGGCTCGCCCAGCGTGACGACGTGATCGCCCTGGCGCTGCATGTGGACTACTGGGACTATATCGGCTGGAAAGACAGTTTCGCGCAACCCGCCTTCACCGCCCGGCAGAAGGGCTACGCCTATGCCGCCGGTCAGCGCTCCGTCTACACGCCGCAGATCGTCGTGAACGGGCTCGATCATGTGATGGGCGCCAATTCCATGGACGTGATGGACAGAATCCGCGCGCATCAGGACCAGCGCAGCCCGGTCGCGGTGCGGCTGTCGCGGGCCAGCGGGTCGCTTCTGGTCGAGGCGGACGCGGCGAAACCCGTCGGGTCGATGGAGGTCTTCCTGGTGCGCTACCGGCCCTCGGCCAGCGTGCGCGTCGCGCGGGGCGAGAATGCGGGCCGGACGCTGGACTATGCCAATGTGGTGACCGAGTGGAGCCTGCTGGGCCGCTGGCCGGGTGACGGGCCGCTGCGGATGAGCGTGGTTCTGCGCGGCGACAACCCCGCCGTCGTGCTGATCCAGAAACCCGATCACGGCCCCATCGTCGCGGCCGCAAGCCTGCGCTGACGCCGCGCCTGCCGGCGCGGTTTCCACCGCCGATGTATCCAGAACCACTGCTCGGGGTCGTGCGCGACACGGGCCTCCAGCCGCCGGGTCATCTCGCGGGTCATCTCGACGGGGTCGCCATGCGCGACGGGGGCCTCGAATTCCGCCACGAAACTCGCGCCATCGGGTTGGCGGGTTCCGAAGAAGGGGATCAGCTCGGCGCCGGTCTTCAGGGCGATCTCGGCGGCGGAACTGAGCGTGGGCGCGGGCCGGCCCATGAAATCGATGGGAACGCCCGCGCTGTCGTAGATGTCGAACAGCAGCACGCCCATGCCGCCCGACCGGATGTGCCGCAACAACCCCATCGTTCCGCGCCGGCCCTGCTCGAAGACCGGGCCGGAGAGCGCGTGCATGTTGGCGGCGTAATGGGCGTTGAAATAGGGATTCGTCATCGGCCGGTAGAGCCCGCCGATCTGCCAGCCACGCGCCACCAGCGCCGCGCGGGGCGCCTCGAAATTCCCGAAATGGCCGGTGACGAACAGCACGGGCCGGCCCGCGGCGCGGGCGGCCTCCGCCGCGGCGAGGCCGGGGCCGGTGACGGTGGCCTTGGCCATCCGGTCGCGCAGGCCCGCAATGTCATAGTTCTCGATCATGGTGCGCCCGGCATTGTCGGCCACCGCGTCGGCGATCCGTCGCTGTTCGCCCAGGGGCAGGTCGGGCCAGACATAAGAGAGATTCGCCATGGCGCGGCGTCGGTACCCGGCCAGCGGCGCGATCACCCGCCGCACCAGCCAGCCCATCAAGCGCAGCCGGGTGCCGAGCGGCAGGGCCAGCGCCAGCGCGATGGCGCCGCGCAAGGCGCGGTCCGTCAGCCAGTCGGCCCAGCTGCCGCGGGGCGGGATATCGTCAGCCTGTGTCATGCGCTGTCAGGGGGCGGTCAGCCGCGTCTGGTTTCGCGGTGCCAGACATAGATGCCGGCCCCCGCGATCACAAGCGCCCCCATGATCGTCCACAGATCCGGCACCTCGCCGAAGAAGATGAGCCCCCAGCTGGCCGAGAACAGCAGGCTGGCATAGGCGAAGGGCGCCAGCATCGCCGCCTCACCCTGTTGGAGCGCGGTGATCAGCAGCAGTTGCCCGCCGGTTCCGATCGCCGCCAGCAGCAGCATCAGCACCAGCGATGTGGCATCCACCGGCTGCCAATGGGCCGGCACGAGCGCGCTGAGGATCACCGCGCCCACGAGGCCGGTATAGACCAGCGAGGTCCAGCGATCCTCGTCACGGCCCACGAAACGGGTGGTCAGCGCATAGGCGGAATAGCAGACCGCCGCGCCCAGCGGCAGCAGCGCGTAGGGCGTGAAGACCTCGCTGCCGGGGCGGATCACGATCAGCGCGCCCACCAGCGCCACGCCGATGCCCGCGGCGCGACGCAGCCCGATCCGTTCGCCCAGGAACAGCCCCGCGCCGAGAGTTATCAGCAGCGGGTTCACGTTCATGATGGCGGCGTTCTCCGCCAGCGGAATGTTGGCCAGGCCGAAGAAGAAGAAGCAGGTGGCGCAGAGCAGGTAGATGGAGCGCAGCAATTGCAGCTTGGGATACCGGGTCCGGAGCACCGTCCGCAGCCGCGGCGCCACCAGGATCAGCACGAAGAGCGTCTGCCCCGCGTAGCGCGCCCACAGCGTGTGCACCGTGCCGACGCGTTCCGTCAGCGCCTTGGCGGTCGCATCCATCAGGCTGAAGCTGAGAATCGCGGCGAGCATCAGCAGGATGGCGCGGGCATTCTGGCTGAGCGCGTCGTATCGCGCCCGATAGCCCCGTGGCGCCCGCGCCTGCACGGGAGGGTCCGGTATCGTCATGGCGCCACGTTAGGCCGGGGCCGACGGGCTGTCCATGCGATTGCATCAGTCCTCCTCCCCTTCCTCTGCGGGGGACTGCAGGGTGATCTCGCCGCGATCCGCCAGCCGGCGGATCGCGCGCACCACCTCGGCCAGCGCCGCCTCGCCCTCGCGGGTGCGGATCGTCCCGGCCTCGGCCATGCTTTCGCGCAGCGTGTCGGCCATGCGCCGGGACATGTTGGACAGCACGTAGTCGGCGGCGTCCTGCTGGCCCATCTGCATGGCGGCGGCCAAGGCGCGCACCAGGCTGTCCTGATCGAGCTCGCGCACGGCGCGAGGCACGTCGAGTGGCGCGAGACGTGCGGGAATGTCCGCGAAGGTGAAGATCGCCTTGCGCACCCTCGCGGCGAAGTCGCCGTCTGTTTCCTCCAACCCCTCGAGCAGGTCGTCCCGGGTGCTGGCGGTGGAATTGTCGAGAATCGCGCCCAGCCGCTTGACCGGCTCCTCCGTGAAGGCGCGGGGCGCGCGCGTGTCGAGCTGGGCCGCGAGCGCGAGGCCGATCCTGTCCACCGCCTCCGGCGTGACCGAACCGGTCAGCGAAACGGCATAGGTGATGCGGCGCGCCCGGTCGCCCGGCAGCTTGCCCAGCAGTTCGGCGGCCTGCGCTACCTCGAGCTTGGCCAGCATGACCGCCGCCACCTCGACGCTTTCATTGAGGGCGAAGGGCAGCAACTCGTCCACCGGCAGCGCGCGCAGACGCGCCCAGGGATCGCCCGCCTGGCGCACCCCGGCCTCGCGCCGCAGGCGTGCGGCGGTTTGCGGGCTGATCCGGCCATCGAGGATGGACAGGGCACCTGCGATCCCGGCCGGGAAGGCGAGCCCGATCGAGTCGAGCTCCTGCGCGAATTCGCGCACGACTTCGGCCAGGGTGACGCGATCGACGTAACGCATGGCCCCCATCTGCTGGGTCAGGTCGGCCTGCAACTCCTCGGGCAGGTCGGCGAGCGGGACGTCGGCGCCTTCCGCCAGAAGCAGTCGCACGATGATCGCGGCTTTCTGCTTGCGTGTGAGCCGCGCAGCCGCCGACGCCGGCAGCGCCCCGTGCGCCGGGCGGGGCAGCGTGGCAATCGGTGTCGCCATCGGAGCGATGTCCTCCCTGTGATCCCGAGCCGGAGGCTTAGCCGCGCAGGGGTGAAGAAGCGGTGAATCCCGTCCCCGCAAAAAGAACGAAGGCGGCCCGAGGGGGGGCCGCCTTCGCATCGCATGAACAACCTTCCGCAGGCGCGGGCGTCAGCCCGTCACCTGCTCCACGCAAGCCTGCTTCTCGGTATCGAACACCATGCCGTCGGCGCAGGACATGGCCTGCTGGGCATGCCAGCCGCAGCCGGCGGAGGCGATGGCCGGGACGGCAACGAGGGCCGCGGCGGCCAGGATCGTCTTGATACGGGTCATGCTACTCTCCTGTTGACGTGGTGCGAAGGTAGCATGATCCGGCATCTTTTCAAATCTCCGAGGTGCCGAAGACCCGCCGAAAGATCGTGTCCACATGTTTCGTGTGGTAGCCGAGGTCGAATTTCTCCTCGATCGCCTCTTCGCTGAGCACCTTGCGCACATCCGGGTCGGCCAGAAGCTCGGTCTTGAAGTCGCACCCTTCTTCCCAGACCTTCATCGCGTTGCGCTGGACAAGGGTATAGGCCTCCTCGCGGCTGACACCGGCCTGCGTCAGCGCCAGCAGCACGCGCTGGCTCATCACCAGGCCGCGGAACTTGTTCATGTTCTCCAGCATCCGCTCGGGATAGATCACCAGCCGGTCCACCACCTGCGTCAGTCGCGCCAGTGCGAAATCCAGTGTCACCGTGGCATCGGGGCCGATCATCCGCTCCACCGAGGAATGCGAGATGTCGCGCTCGTGCCAGAGCGCCACGTTCTCCATCGCCGGAATCACCGCCATGCGCACCAGCCGGGCGAGCCCGGTCAGGTTCTCGGTCAGCACGGGGTTGCGCTTGTGCGGCATGGCCGAAGAGCCCTTCTGCCCCTTGGAAAAGAACTCTTCCGCCTCCAGCACCTCGGTGCGCTGCATGTGGCGGATCTCGATGGCGACATTCTCGATGCTGCTGGCGATCACGCCCAGCGTGGCGAAGAACATCGCGTGCCGGTCGCGCGGGATCACCTGGGTGGAGATCGGCTCGGGCCTGAGCCCCATCTGCGCGCAGACATGCTCTTCCACCGCCGGGTCGATATTGGCGAAGGTGCCCACCGCACCCGAGATCGCGCCGGTGGCGATCTCCTCGCGGGCGCGTTGCAGCCGGGCGCGGCCCCGGGCCATCTCGGCATGGAAGCGCGCGAAGGTCAGCCCCATCGTGGTGGGTTCGGCATGGATGCCGTGCGAGCGCCCGATGCGCAGGGTGTCCTTGTGCTCGAAGGCGCGGCGCCTGAGGGCCTCAAGCAGCGCGTCCATGTCCGCCAGCAGGATGTCGGCGGCGCGCACCAGCTGCACGTTGAGGCAGGTGTCCAGCACGTCGGACGAGGTCATGCCCTGATGCACGAAACGGGCCTCGTCGCTGCCCACATGCTCGGCCAGGTGGGTCAGGAAAGCGATCACGTCGTGCTTCGTCACCGCCTCGATCTCGTCGATGCGGGCCACGTCGAATTCCACGTCCCTGGCCTTCCAGACGGCCTGCGCGTTTTCCTTCGGGATCACGCCGAGTTCCGCCTGGGCGTCGCAGGCATGGGCCTCGATCTCGAACCAGATGCGGAATTTCGTCTCGGGGGACCAGATCGCCACCATCTCGGGGCGGGAATAGCGCGGGATCATGGAGGGGCCTTTCGCCTGACTGCGGTTCCGGGCGGTGTCTAGCCCGCAGCGCAAGGCGAAACAAGCGCGCGCTCAGCCCCCGAGAAACAGCAGCGGCAAGAGCAGCAGCGCGGCGATCGCCCCGCCGAAACCGCCGTCGTCGCCATCCCCGCCGGCGGCCTCTTCCTCGTCGTCGCCGTCCTCTTCTTCGTCCTGTGGCGGCGCGTCGTCGTCCCGTTCGGGAAACTCCGGATCCTCTGCCTCGGCATCGGCCAGCGCCGCCTCGAAATCCGGGGTCAGGCTGGGGCTGTCCATCGCGACCTGAAGGATTTCGCGCGGGCCGAGGGTCACCTCCAGCGCGGTTCCGTCGAGCAGATCCTCGGCCGGTTCGTCGGTCAACACGGGCCTGGCCGCGGTGCTGCCGGGATCATCGCCGTCGCGCACGCCGAGGCGCGTGGCGGTAACCGCGCCGGGATCGGTCAGCAGGCTTCCCAGATCGACCCGCAGGTCCTCGTTCGTGTCGGAGGTGGAGGCAAGATACATCACCAGCCGGTCGGAGCCGGCAAAAAGATGCGCGCTCAGCGCGCCGTCCTGCGCCTCGGTCTCGCGGGAGTCCGGGTCCAGATCCACGACGCGGGTGCCGGGCAGGGCCTCTTCCATCAGGGCGAAAATCTCGCCGGCCGGGGTGAGCTCCGGGTCGCCGACCGCGCCGCCAAGCGTATTGGCGGTGTTTTGCTGCAAGGGCCAGGCATGGGCCGCCGCCACGTTCGAAAGCCCCATCACCTCGACGATATTGATCATCTCCTGCGCCTGTTGCAGGCCGTAATCTTCGCCCCGGTCGTAAAGCCGGGTGCTGGCGGAGACGTTCCATTCACTCACGTAGCGTTCGATATCGGGAAATTCCCGCTCCCAGGTCGAATCCACCAGATCCATCTCGAAGGTTCTGCTGCCCAGCTCGGCCGGAGCGCGCGAATAGACATGCGAGACCACGGCATCGATGGCCTCGCGTTCGGACTCGGTGTCGAATTCGCTCAGGATCAGTTCGTTGGCGATCCGTGCCCAGGCGACCTCGCCGCTTTCGTAGGTAAAGCGCGCCTCGGGCAGGTTCAGCCCGTAATCTTCCTCGATCGCGGCAAGGGCCTCCTGCGGATCGTCGTAATCCTCGTATTGCGCGGCGAGGTCCGCGAAATCGTTGTTCTTTCCGACCTGCACAAGAATATCCGTCTCGGCGAATTGCTCGGCGTCGGGATGGGTGGAAATCTCCTCGTCGACAATCTCCGCCATGCGGCTGGCAACGCGCCCGTATTCCAGCGAGGACATCTCGCCGCTGCCCCAGTATTCGTTGCCGATTTCCAGCGCCTGGAGCTCGGGTGCGCCGTAAGTGCCGTCCAGCACGTCGCGCAGGAAGCCGCGCAGTTCCGGCTCGTCGATCCGGGCAAAGCGGTCGCCGTTGTCGTCGGTCTCCTCGGACAGATAGGTTCGGGTCGGAATGACGAGCGTGACCGTCTTGTCGTTATCCTCGGCCCATTGCATGAAATCCGAGATCGGCAGGATCTCGACGTCGTCTCCCGTCTCCGGGTCGACCACATTTCGCCTGTCCGGCGCGCCGATATCGAAAAGCGCCTCGGTCAGGGAGCCACCGGGATAGCGGATTTCGTCCACCCCGAGCTGTTCGACGATTTCGGGAAACGTCGCGTCCATATCAAGCCGGTCACGCGGGGCGAGAATGTTGCCGCCAAAAAGCGCTTCGGGAATTCGATTCGGATCGACGGTGGAGACGGATGGTAGGATCATGCACCCTGCTCCCTGTTGCGACATCCTGGAAAAAATGCAGAACGATAAAGCACTCTCACAATGATAGTCTAACTGGAACTCATTTCCAGTGCGAATCCTCCGCAACGCTCTGCGAAAAGGGAATTCTGGTGTCTCGTTGCCGAGCGAGGCCTCTGCGAGAGCGGTTGTTTCGCTTGGCGTGATCGCATCCGCCGCGATCCTCGTTTTGCGACTCCGGATGACCGGACAGGCCGGCCGCGCACCGACGCGCCGGAGGACGGCCGGGGCGCCGGGCCGGTGTTTCGCGGGGCTGGTCGCGTTGCCTTGGGTGGGTGGTTCGTGTGATCGTGCAGCGCGCGGGCGCCGTGCAACCGGCCTTGGGCGGGATCCAGGGAGGCACTATCCCGGCCCCGCTGTTCCCGCGCCTCTTGGACATGGCGTATCGGGGTGGCTCGCTCTATCACGCGGTGGGGCAGGGGACCTTGTTCCGGCGGGCGGCAGGGCTTTCGATGACGGTGTGCTGCCGCGGGGAGCGGTCTTTCGCGACGGGCGCAACCCGTTCGCGATCGGCCGGAAAACCGGGGCGTTGCTGGTGATCTGCGTTGGTGCGGTGGGGGGCAAGGTGAGGGCGGGATGAAACGGATCGTGCTGGAGGATTTCGCCGGGCGCTGGCGCCTGTCGCGCCGCATCCTGGACAGGCGGGGCCGGATGACGGGCCGTTTCGAGGGGCTGGCGGCGTTCACGCCGGACGGCGCCGGACTGCGCTATGGCGAGACCGGCACGTTGCGGCTGGGCGCGGCGCGCCCGGTGCAAGCGACCCGCAGCTACCTGTGGCGCGCCGAGGGCGAGGGGATCGCCGTGTTCTTCGAGGATGGCCGGCCATTCCATGCCTTCTCCGCCGACATGGCCGAGGCGCGGCACGATTGCGCGCCAGATGTCTACCTCGTGCGCTACGGGTTCGGAGATTGGCCGGTCTGGAGCGCGCGCTGGCGGGTGAGGGGACCGGCCAAGGATTACGTCATGCTGGGGCTGTACCGGCCGGAGCCGGCGTGATCCGTCACATCGCGGCCAGCCGGGTCTGCACATTGCTCGACTTCTCCAGTGTGCGGTGGACCGGGCATCTGTCGGCGATTTCCAGCAGGCGGGCGCGCTGCTCGTCGTCCAGCGCGCCCTCCAACCGGATCACCCGGGTGAAACGGTCGGCCTTGCCGGCGCGTTCGGGCTCGGCGTCCTGCGCATGGACCTTGTCATGGTTCACCTCCACCCGGACGTGATCGAGAGGCCAGCCCTTGCGGCGGGCATACATGCGGATGGTCATCGAGGTGCAGGCCCCCAGCCCGGCGGCGAGGAAATTGTAGGGGGTCAGGCCCCGGTCGGTGCCGCCCATCCCCACCGGCTCGTCGGCAAGCAGGTGGTGCCTTGGTCCCGCGGTGACATCCTGGAGAAAGCCCTCCGGGTCGGCTTCCGAGACACGCACGATCCCTTCGGGCGCGCCCTCCACCGGCGCGGGCTCTGCCAGATCGAGATAGCGCCGGGACCAGGCCGCGATCACCCCGGCGGCGTATTCCGCGTCGGCGGCGCGCGACACGAGGTGATCGGCCTCGTCCAGCGTGACGAAGCTCTTGGGGTGTTTCGCCGCCTCGAAGATGCGCTGGGCGTTGGCGATGCCCACGACCTCGTCACGTGGGGCGTGCATCACCAGCAGGGCCCGGCGAAGCGTGGCGATATCCTCCTGCAATGCGCTGCCTTCAAGGTCTTCGAGAAAGGCCCGCGAGATGGTGAAGCGGCGCCCGCCCAGGTCGACCTCGGCCGCGCCGTCCTTGCGGATCTCGTCGAGGCTGGCGCCGAAATTGCGGGTCACATGCTCGGGATCGAAGGGCGCGCCCAGGGTGACGACGGCGCGGGCGCTGCCGATATGCCGGGCCGCGCGCAGAACGGCGGCCCCGCCCAGCGAATGGCCGATCAGCAGGGCAGGGCCCATGCCGCGCGCCGCCAGCGCCTCGGCGGCGGCGGTCAGGTCCTCGACATTCGAGGAAAAGGAGGTGTTGGCGAATTCGCCTCCCGAATGGCCCAACCCGGTGAAATCGAAACGCAGCACGGCGAAGCCCGTCGCAGCGAGCCGTTGCGCGATGCGGCGTGCGGCGTGGATATCCTTGCCGCAGGTGAAGCAATGGGCGAAGAGCGCAGTGGCGAGATGCGGTCCGTCCGGCAGGTCGAGCCGTGCGTCGAGATCGTGGCCGTCATGGCCGGGAAAGGTGAAACGCTCGGTGGGCATGGGCAACGTCCTTTCTGCTGCGCGAACACTGTGCAAGGGGCGCGCGTGGCGCAACCCGTGTGACGGCCGCGTCACGCCAAGGTGAGCAATGATGCGGGCCCGGGTGGTCCTCTTCGCGGTGGCGCGGGGGCCGATGGGGCCGGGCTCCCGCGCGGGCACGCGGCGTCCTGCCGGAGATGCGCGTGCCGTGTTCCGGCTGCGGCTGGCCGCCATCGTCGCGCGGCCGGGGCGGATCCTCGGCCCTTGGCGGATCGGGGGACGTCGCCTGCATCGAGGCGAAGGCGGGGTTTGCCGCCCTGCATGCCCCTCGGCGCCGGATCGCACGGGTATCGCGTCGGCTTCTGGTGCCCGTCTTCGGTGATCGGCATCCGGTGGGCGAGCTTGATCGGGAAATCGCCACCCACCCCGCCCAGCAGCGCCTTGATGCGGGGGACCATCCCGGGTTGCAGGCGGTGATCGAAGGCGCCGTCCACAGGATTGTCGGGTCGGGCGATCCGCGGCCGCTCGTCGCCAAGGCCCCGGCCCGGTTTCAACGGGGCCGTGTTCCGGCTGCCAAGCCGGTGCGCAGGGCGCATCGCGTCCACCATGTCGGGCCGGGGCGGGGCGTTTGCGATCCGCCGGATGCGCGAGAGGTCCGGGCAGGTGCCGCAACCGCCCGCCGGATCGCTGTAGAACGCCACGCTCTCGTTGTTCCGCGCGAGGCGTTCGCCGCAGTGCCGGCAGCAGGGATCGGGCGCGGCCCGGAGGCGAGCAGCCGCGCCTCGATCCACACTTCGCCGCGCAGGCGGCGGACGCGCAGCGCATCGCCAGTATCTCGTCGGGGCCCTCGATGCTGCGGACCTTCCCGGTCACCGCTTCGCCCTGCATGATCCCGCAGCCCCGGGCCTCCGGCGCGCGCAGACCGTGCAGCACGATCTTGCCCTCCGCCTGCCGCATCGTGCCGCGGCCTGGTCCGGCGATCCGGCCCCCACTCGTTCGGGAAAAGGCCCGCCGCCATGTCTCCCTTGCCGCCTCGGTCGACATGGAACAGGCCCGCACCGGAGCGCAACTCGCTGACCGGAGGGGTGAAAGCGCTGAGGAAAGGCGCGTTCTGTCAGTCCCGCATCATCATCCGGCCATTGGTGCAGAGCCGCCGCGCGCGGAACCGGTTTCGGGTGTTTCACAAAGGCATGTTCGTTTGGTCCGGGACGAACCGGATGTGGCGCGGATCGAAGAGCGGCAGCCCGCCAAGGCCGGGCGCCGCAAGATGCACCGTCAGCCGGTGCCAGCGGCATCGCCGCATCGCGGGCGGCTCGGGCAGGCGGAGGCCCGGGTCTGCCCGGTCGGCAAAACCGGTCGCATGGGGCCGGTCGCTACCCGGCCCTGGTCGTTCGGAGTGCCGTCAGCCGGCAGGGCCTGCGGGTCGGGTCGATCTTGCCGGTCCCGCGGCGGCGGGTGTTCAGCGGGCGACACGCGGCGGTCCATGGGGTTGGCTTCATCCTGCCCCCGGTGTCTTGCGGCCGAACCCGCCCTTTGCGACATTCCGGCGGGTCGCATTCGGGCATTTTCGCGCACGAAAGTGTTTTCAATCTCCTGTCCGCGTGCTTCCCTGCCTGAAAAGGAGGGCGGGGCATGGAGCGGATCGTCGAACAGTATGATGCCTTTCCCTATCCCGAGCGGGATCCGGAGGAGGAGCGTCGGCGGCTGGTCACCGGCTCGCCCTCCTGGTTGCCGGAGGTGGAGCATTGCCTGTTCAACGGGCGGCGGGACTGGTCGCGGCCGTTCCGGGTGTTGGTGGCGGGCGGTGGCACGGGCGACGGGTTGATCCAGCTTGCCGCCGTGTTGCAGCATGACGGGAGGTCGGCGGAGATCACCTATCTCGACCTGTCCTCCCGCGCACGCGCGATCGCGGAGGCGCGCGCGGCGATGCGTGGCCTGGACGGGATCCGTTTCGTCACCGGGGATCTGCGCAGCGCGCCCGATCTGGGGCGCTTCGACTATATCGATTGTTGCGGCGTCCTGCATCATCTCGACGCTCCCGAGGAAGGGCTCGCCGCACTCGCCGCGGCGCTCGATCCGCAGGGAGGCATCGGGCTGATGGTCTATGCTCCCTACGGGCGCAGCGGGGTCTATCCGGTGCAGGAGGCCCTGCGCATGCTGCTGGAGGGGAGCACGCCGCAGGAGCGGCTGCGCCTGGGGCGCGAGGTGGTGGCGGCGCTGCCCGAGGGCCATCCGTTCCGGTGCAATCCCCGTCTGGTCGATCACCGGCAGAGCGATGCCGGGTTCTACGACCTTCTGCTGCACTCCTGCGACCGGGCCTTTCGCATCGACGAGGTGCTGGCGCTGCTCGACGGGGCGGGCCTTGCGCTGGCGAGCCCCGCGGTGCCCGCGCTCTACGATCCCTCGCGGGTGCTGCCGGCCGGTGTGCCGGTGCCGGACGGGAGTTCGGAGCTTGCGCGGATGGTGCTGGCCGAGCGGTTGCGCGGGACACTCAAGACCCATGTGCTCTATGCCGCGCCGGCCGCGCGGGCGGCCTCCTGCCGGGCAAAGCGGTCGGAGATGGGGCTTGTGCCGCTGTTGCGCGGGCTGGATCCGGGCGGGCTGGCGCGCGAGATCGGCCAGAGGGGGGCGGTGCGTTTCGAGGCCGGGGGCGCGGACGTGACCGAACCGCTGCCCAGGGAGGCCGCGCCCCTGGTGGCGCTGATCGACGGACGCCGGCGGCTGTCGGACATCGCGCGCGCGAACGGGGTGGACCCGCTGGGGTTCCTTCAACTCTGGGGCCGGGTCGACCGGGCGCTTGCCGATTGGGGGGTGATGCATTACTGCAGCCCTCCATCGGCATGACCATGACAGCGATCCTTCAGCATCAGATTCCCTACGATCCGTTCGCGGCGCCCCGGCTGCCGGGGATCTCGCCGCTCGATCCGCGGGCATGGCTGCATGTGGACGATGCCTTTGCCGCGCAGATGGCCGAACGCGCCCGCCTGCTGGACGAACGGCGCGACGAGGTGCTGCGGCTCGACCCGGCGGCGCGGCCCGCGGCGCGGGAACTGCTGGACATGATCCTCGAGCATCTCTCCGCCGCGCCGGGCTATGGGGTCGAGAAGGAAAGCGTTCTGCGGCCCGACGGGAGGCGCGTGCGGCTGGACCGGGACGATCCGCTGGGCACGGCGGGGCTGCTGGTGCAGGAGGATCTGTGCCTGATGGAGAAGCGCGGCGCCGAACATGTTCTGACCGGCGCGGCGCTGTGTTTTCCCGCAAGCTGGCGGCTGGACGAGAAATTCCTGCGCCCGTTGCTCGGTATCCACCGGCCTGTCGCGGAGTATGACGCCGACCTCGCGCGCCGGGTGCAGCGTCTGTTCGACGGGGTGCGCCCGGGTCGTCCGCTGTGGCGGTTCAATGCGCTTTGGTATGAGGATCCGGCGCTGTTCCAGCCGAAATCCGAGGCCGACCGCCGTGCCCATGTGCGCGGCGATGCCCCGTTCCTGCGGTCCGAGCGGCAATCCGTGCTGCGCTTGCCCGAGACCGGCGCGGCGGTTTTCTCGATCCACACCTATGTCTTGTCCCGCGCCAGCGCGCTGGCAGCGCGGGACACCTGGTCAGAACAGCAGCGCGACGGTGCCGAGCGCCGGTAGCGGCACCCCGGCAGAGCCGAGCGTCAGGAAGAAGCCGGTCAGCGCCATGGCATGCGCGTTCAGGCGGAAATCCTCGCCCCGCAACAGGTTGTAGACGCAAAGCGAGGCCGCGACAGGCGGTGAGAATACCGCCACCGAGGCATTCACGGTCCAGGTGGCGAGCCGTGCCTCGATCGGCACGGCCGGCAGTCCGGCGCGGGGAGTCTCGGGCCCGGGTGCCCAACCGTCGAGACGGAACCACTCTTCTTCCAGCCGCTCCTCGATGATGTCGATATCCGGGAACGGGTGCAGCACGCGCGTGGTGTGCGCCGGCTCGGATGCGGGGCTTTCGCCACCTGGACCGTCCGGATCGCCGCCGCGCGCGGCCAGCGTGAATTCCGTCTGGAAGCGCGGGGCGGTCATCAGCCCGGCCCGACCGGGAAGCCGGACGAACTCGGCCTGCGCGACATCGACCAGGGTCGAGACGACCTGCGCCAGCACCGCGTCGGGCAACCCTTCGCTCAGCGTGTCCGGTGACCCGATTGGCGAGACGCGGATCGCGATCAGCGCGGAGGGGCGCGGCAAGTCCGGGTAGGCGTCGGCGAAGACGTCGAGCCCCTCGTCGGCGGCCTCCTCGTCCAGCGTGCCGCCCATCGCCATGGGGGCGAAGACGTCGATTTCCGTCAGCAGGTCGCGCCCCGGCAAGCTGCCCTTGACGTCGGAATAGGTGGGGCCGGCAGGGTCTGTCTGCCCGGTGACGCGGTATGCTTCGCGCACGCCCTCGTCCAGGATGTCGATGTTCAGAAAACGTTTACCAAAGAGAACCAGAACCGCATGATGTATCGTGTTTATTTCGGCCATTGCCGGAGTCCTTGCATTTCTCTCCTCGAAGTTGTGCCCCGCAATCAGGGAAAAACTATGTTCAAGGTGCAGAAACAGTGGGGCAATGTGCCGATTCCGCCGGAATTGTCAGGTCAGGGGTGACAATCGCGAAGGGCCGGGGAGGGCGCGGCGGCCGCGTCCTCCAGGGGTCAGCCTCCGATGCGCTGGGCCGCGTAGGCGATCGCGCGCTGATAGTTGCCACTGTCGTTCCAGGCGGACAGGACACCGAAGTTGCGGCTCCCTTCGCCGAAGGGCTGGCCCGGCTGCCAGCCGTTGCGGCGCAGCATGTTCGCGGCGGAGGCCAGCGCGTCGACCGCGTTGTAGGGATCCGCTCGGCCGTCGCCGTTCCCGTCCACACCGAAGCGCAGCCAGTTGCCCGAAAGGAACTGCATGTGACCCAATTCGCCGGAGGGCCCTCCGCGGGTCTGTCCGGTGATCAGGCCGCGATCCACCAGCTTGAGCGCCGCGACCGCGTGCTCCTCGAACCGGGGATGGCGCCGGCAATAGGAGGCCAGCGTGACGGCGCCACCCACGATGGGTGTCTTGCCGAGATACCCGCCCCAGCTGGTTTCCAGGCCCCAGATGGTCACGAGGATGCTGCCCGGCACGCCGTAGCCGCGCTCCAGCGCGTCGAAGAGCGCCGCATTCTGTTTCATGCGCGAGCGTGCCTGGTTGACGAAGGCCTCTGCCGAGCCGCCGGTGCGGCGCGCGAGGAAAGTCGCGGGATCCCGGTAGGAGACGCCGGTCTGGCTGGCGGGGTTCGACTCGAACCGCCAGGTGATGTCCGACAGACCTGCCGAAGCAAGGGCCTCCAACCCGCGCTGGCCCACACCACCGGCGGCGGCTTCGCCCGACAGGGCGGTCTTGTAGCCATCAAAGGCGCCCTTGCTGGTGATGCACGGGGCTGCCGCGGCGGAACCGGCCAGCACGATCAGGGACAGGGTAGAGAAAATTCGACGCATCACGATCGGGCACTCCGAAGACAACAACGAGGTCACTTTAGGGGCAAGTCGGTCTATCGCCAAGACGTGGCGGCGCCAGCGGGGCGCTTTCCGGGCAGGTCGATCAGATCGGAAGCAGGACCGCGACTTGCGTCAGCGCGCCGGCATGCTCCAACGCGGCGAACAGGCCGGTCAGCGCGAGCGCCTGGGCGGACAGTCGCAGGTCCTCGCCCTGAGCGAGATTGAGCACGAAAAGCGCGGCCGCCACCGGCAGCGCGAAGATCGCCACGGTGAGCGAGACGGCCCAGGTCGCGAGCCGCGCGGGCTGCGAGGGCAGGCCGATAACGGCTCCGGGCTCCCGGTCGGTGGCGCTGGGATCGCGGAAGGCGGCACGCAGCCCGGCCAGTTCCGCCTCGGCGGCGCGCCGCACGGCCGGCAGCGCGGGCACGGTTCGCGGGACCGGGCCGTGGCACGACGCACAGGGATCCGGGCGGATCGGGCGCACCTTGCCGAGCACGGCCGCGAGGAATTCGGCTGCGGGTACGAGGGCGCCCGGCTCCTGCCATTCCACCTCTGCCGGGGCCAGCCGCGAGACAAGCTTGTGACAGACATGCAGGTGGAGCAGGTCGGCCTCTTCCGGGCCTTCCACCGTCACGGAAAGGTCGTTTCCGGGCCCGATGGCAAGCCCCAGGACCATGTCGGCCGTCTCGATGCCCGCGTTCCCATCGGTGGTGACGCGGCAGCTTTCAACGCGCTGGCCCTGCAACTCCAGCAGCCCGGCGACCTGTCGGGTCAGCGTTCCGAGGTCGATCCGGCGCGGCGTCCGGAAGACCAGCCTGGCATGGCGGCGATGATATCCATCCTGCATGGCGCCTCTTCCCCCTGAAATCCCGCAGGCAGCGATAATTCAATATTGAGGGGAAATTGTGATGTAATCTTGCCGGTGGTATGGAATGCATATTGAATATTGACGAAGGCATGAAAAAGGGGCGCCCCGCGGGGCGCCCCTTGCTTTCGGGATATCGCGGGACGCGAAGATCAGCAGCTGTAGTAGAGCTTGAATTCCACCGGGTGGGGCGTGTGCTCGTACATCTCGATCTCTTCCATCTTGAGATCGATATAGCCGTCGATCTGGTCCTTGGTGAACACGTCACCGGCCAGCAGGAACTCGTGATCGGCCTTCAGGCAGTCGATCGCCTCGCGCAGCGAGCCGCAGACCGTGGGGATGCCTTCGAGCTCTTCGGCGGGCAGGTCGTAGAGGTTCTTGTCCATCGCCTCGCCGGGATCGATCTTGTTCTTGATCCCGTCAAGGCCTGCCATCAGCAGCGCCGCGAAGGCCAGGTAGGGGTTCGCCGACGGATCGGGGAAACGGGCCTCGACGCGCTTTGCCTTGGGGCTCTCGGTCCAGGGGATCCGGATGCAGCCCGAGCGGTTGCGGGCCGAGTAGGCGCGCAGCACCGGCGCCTCGAAGCCGGGGATGAGGCGCTTGTAGGAGTTGGTCGAGGGATTGGTGAAGGCGTTCAGCGTCTTGGCATGCTTGAGCAGGCCGCCGATATACCACAGTGCTTCCTGGCTCAGATCGGCATATTTGTCCCCGGCGAAGAGCGGCTTGCCGTCCTTCCAGATCGACATGTTCACATGCATGCCCGTGCCGTTGTCGCCGGCGATGGGCTTGGGCATGAAGGTTGCCGTCTTGCCGTAGGCCTGCGCCACGTTGTGGATGACATACTTGTATTTCAGGATCTCGTCGGCCTGCTTGGTCAGGGTGTCGAAGATCAGGCCCAGCTCGTGCTGGCACGACGCCACCTCGTGGTGGTGCTTGTCCACCTTCATGCCGATGCGCTTCATGGTGGAGAGCATCTCGGAGCGGATGTCCTGGCCGTCATCGATCGGGGGCAGGGGGAAATAGCCGCCCTTGATGCCCGGACGATGCCCGGTATTGCCCATCTCATATTCGGTGTCGCTGTTCCAGGACGCGTCCAGCGCATCGACCTCGTAGGAGACCTTGTTGATCGAGGTGGAGAAGCGCACGTCGTCGAACAGGAAGAATTCCGCCTCGGGGCCGAAGAACGCGGAATCGCCGATGCCGGAGGACTTCAGGTAGGCTTCGGCCTTCTCCGCGGTGCCGCGCGGGTCGCGCTCGTAGGGTTCGCCGGTGTCGGGCTCGACGATCGAGCAATGCACCGCCAGCGTCTTTTCGGCATAGAACGGGTCGATATAGCCGCTGTTCATGTCGATCTTCATGTTCATGTCCGAGGCTTCGATGCCCTTCCACCCGTTGATGGAGGAGCCGTCGAACATGAAGCCCTCGTCGAGGAAATCCTCGTCCACGAGGTCGGAAATCACCGTCACGTGGTGAACCTTGCCGCGCGGATCGGTGAACCGGAGGTCCACATAGGCCACGTCTTCTTCCTTGATCGTCTTCAGGATGGACTCTTTGCTCATTCCGTTGATCCCTTTCGTCCTGTGTTGGGGTCAGATGGCGTCGGATCCGGTTTCGCCGGTGCGAATGCGGATCGCCTGTTCGACGGAGGAGACGAAAATCTTCCCGTCGCCGATCTTGTCGGTCTTGGCAGCGTCGATGATCGCCTCGATCGCCGCGTCGACCTGGTCGTCGTCGAGGACGACCTCGATTTTCACCTTGGGCAGGAAATCCACCACGTATTCCGCACCGCGGTAGAGTTCCGTGTGGCCCTTCTGCCGGCCGAAGCCCTTGACTTCTATGACCGAAAGGCCCTGCACGCCGACCTCTTGAAGGGCTTCCTTCACCTCGTCGAGCTTGAAGGGCTTGATGATCGCCTCGATCTTTTTCATTGGTCTGCGACTCCCCCCGCGGTTTGCGTTCAGTCGCCTCAGACCACTTCCACTCAGCGGCCACAATTCGCTAGTGTCACGGCGCGCGGCTCCTGGAGCGGAAACCGGAGTGTGTGCCTAAATATTGTGCAAAACGCCTTTCTGGTGGGCGAAAAATGAACGGGAGTGCCATGGCCCAGCTGCTGACCGCTGCGCAGATGCGCGCCGTCGAACGGGAGGCCATCGAGGCCGGATCCGTTTCCGGACTGGAGCTTATGGAGCGCGCCGGGGCAGGCGTGGTCGAGGCGATGCTCGAGGAATGGCCGGAACTGGCCGAGGGGGGGCACCGCGCCGTGGTGCTCTGCGGGCCGGGCAACAATGGCGGCGACGGGTTCGTGGTGGCGCGGCTGCTCAAGCAGCGGGGCTGGGAGCTGAAAGTGCTTCTCTTCGGCGATCCGGATCGGTTGGCTGGGGATGCCAAAAGGAATTTCGAGCGGTGGCGCGAACTTGGCGAGCTGCGCCCGCTGATCGTGGCCGGAGCTGAGGACGAGCTGGAGCTCGACGCGTTCGAGGAGGCGGCCTGGAGCGAAGGCCCGCAGACCCGCGTCATCATCGACGCGCTGTTCGGGACTGGCCTGAGTCGTCCGTTGGGAGCCCTCGCCAACCTGATGCAGGAGGTCGCGCTTCTGGAGGATGACGAATTCGGCGACAGGTTCTTGCGGGTTGCGATCGATGTTCCGTCCGGTCTGTGCAGTGACAGCGGGCGCGTGCTCGATGACGACCCCGATCCTTGGAGTCACTCGGCGTTCCGCGCCGACCTGACGGTCACCTTCCACAAGATGAAGCTGGGCCATGTGCTTTGCGACGGGCCCGATCATTGCGGCAAGGTCGTGGCCGCCGATATCGGGTTGGCGCGGTCTGCGTGCGCCGCGCCCGTCGGCACGGTCGATCTGTGCGCGTCAATGCTTGGCAAGACAGCGAAGACGCACAAGTACCGCAGCGGTCACGCGTTGGTGCTGTCCGGCGGAGCCGGGCGCACCGGGGCCGCGCGGCTGGCGGCCCGGGCGGCTCTGCGCGTGGGCGCGGGGCTTGTGACGTTGGGCGTGCCGGGATCGGCGCTGATGGAATGCGCCGCGCAGGTGACGGCGATCATGCTGCGCCGGGTGGAGGATGGCGGCGGGTTGGGCGCGGTGCTGGAGGACGGGCGGCTGAACGCGCTCTGCCTGGGGCCTGGGCTCGGTCTGGAGCGGGCGCGCGCGCTGGTGCCGGTGGCGCTTGGGGGCGCAGGGGGGGAAGGTGGGTCGAGGACCCACCCTACGCGGGCCGTGGTGCTGGATGCGGATGCGCTCACGGCCTTCGAGGACGTGCCGGAGCGGTTCTTCGGGATGCTGCACGAAAACTGCGTCCTGACCCCGCATGGCGGGGAATTCGCGCGGCTGTTCCCGGATCTCGCGCAGCGGCTCCGGGAGCCGCCGAGGCGCGGCCCGGCCTTTTCCAAGGTGGACGCCACGCGAGAGGCGGCGGCGCGGGCCGGGTGCGTGGTGCTGTTCAAGGGGCCCGACACGGTGATCGCCGCGCCGGCCGGGCAGTGCAGCGTCAATGCGGCCGTCTACGACCGTGCCGCTCCCTGGCTTGCCACTGCGGGGGCGGGCGATGTGCTGGCGGGGATGATCTGCGGGTTGATGGCGCGCGGGTTCCCGGCGATGCAGGCGGCCGAGACCGCCGCCGGGCTGCATGTCGAATGCGCGCGGTCCTTCGGCCCCGGCCTGATCGCCGAGGATCTGCCGGACATGCTGCCGAAGGTGTTCCGCGATCTGGGGCTCTGACGCGGGCGGGGCCGCTCAGGCGTCGGCGTCGGCGTCGGCCTCGGCCTGCGAGGCCAGTTCCAGCCCGTCGGCATAGATCACGTGGGGCCGCGCGAACCGAAGGGTGAACAGCCGGACGTCCTGCCGCCCGGCGCGGGTGACGAATTCCCCGTCCACCAGCTGCTCCACCGGCACAAGCGCCTGTGCCCGGCCATAGAGCGCGCGCGCCCGCCAGTCCCTCAGCAGCAGCCTTTGCCGGCCGGGCAGCAGCATGTCGCGCGGAGGGCGATTGCGGCCGAGCGAGCCCTGGCGGATGCGCACGAGTTCGGTGGTGACCTGTGCCGCATCGAGTGAAAGCAGTGTCGCATATCCCGCGTCGCGGGTGATGATCCTGTCACCGGGGCAAAGATGCTCCACCGGGAGTTCGCCGTCCTGGGTGAAGATAAGCGCACCGGCCAGAAGGCCATGGAGGCCGCACAAGCCCCCATAGACGGACATCTGTCCGCCACTGCGCCCGACCGTATTCGGTTTCATGGGCGTTACCTGTTTTTCCTGCCTCGTCTTTTGCCGCAGAATACGTCAACAAGGCGTCACTGTCGCGGCTTTTTTCCTCTCGCATCCGTTTCGGCGCTTTGATAGACACCGCCGCAACACCGGGCGCCCGTCCGCGGGCGGCCCGGTCAGGTATTTGCGGGTGTGGCGGAATTGGTAGACGCACCAGATTTAGGTTCTGGCGCCGCGAGGCGTGGGGGTTCAAGTCCCTCCACCCGCACCACAGGCTTGAAGGAAAAGGACAGGACAGAATGCAGGTCACCGAGACCCTGAAAGACGGCCTCAAGCGCGGCTACGCCATCACCGTCACCGCCGGCGAGCTTGACGAGAAGGTCCACGAGAAACTGGCCGAGGCCCGGCCCGAGATCGAGATGAAGGGCTTCCGCAAGGGCAAGGTCCCGATGGCCCTTCTGAAGAAGCAGTTCGGCCAGCGCCTGCTCGGCGAGGCGATGCAGGAAAGCATCGACAATGCCATGTCCGAGCATTTCGACCAGTCGGGCGACCGTCCGGCCGCGCAGCCGCAGGTGCGGATGACCAACGAGGACTGGAAGGAAGGCGACGACATCGAGGTCGAGATGACCTACGAGGCGCTGCCCGAGATCCCGGAGCTGGACCTGAAGTCGGTCTCGCTGGAGCGCATGGTGGTCAAGGCCGACGACGCGGCGGTGGACGAGGCGCTGGAGAACCTGGCCGCCAACGTGCAGGAATTCGACGACCGCGACGAGGGCGCCGCCGCCGAGGATGGCGACCAGGTCGTGATCGACTTCGTCGGCAAGCTCGATGGCGAGCCGTTCGATGGCGGCGCGGCAGAGGACTACCCGCTCGTTCTTGGCTCCGGCAGCTTCATCCCCGGCTTCGAGGAACAGCTGGTCGGCGTGAAGACCGGCGAGGAGAAGGCCGTCACGGTGACCTTCCCGGAGGATTACCAGGCGGAGCATCTGGCCGGGAAGGACGTGGTGTTCGACGTGACGGTGAAGGGGGTCAAGGCGCCCAAGCCCGCCGCGATCGACGACGAGCTGGCCAAGAAATACGGCTCCGAGAGCCTCGATGCCCTCAAGGGGCAGATCCGCGAGCGGCTGGAGGCGGAATATGCCGGTGCGGCCCGCGCGGTGACCAAGCGCGCCCTGCTCGACAAGCTGGACGAGATGACCGACTTTCCGCTTCCGCCGACGCTGGTGGAAGCCGAGGCCAGGCAGATCGCGCATCAGCTGTGGCACGAGGAGCACCCCGAGGTGCACGGCCATGACCACGAGGAGGTCGTGCCGACCGAGGAGCACACCAAGCTGGCCGAGCGCCGCGTCAGGCTGGGCCTGTTGCTGGCCGAACTGGGCCGCAAGGCGGAGGTGGAAGTGACGGATGCCGAGATGACCCAGGCGATCATGGCGCAGGCGCGCCAGTATCCCGGTCAGGAGCGTCAGTTCTTCGAGTTCATCCAGAAGAACCCGGAGATGCAGCAGCAGATGCGTGCGCCGCTGTTCGAGGACAAGGTGGTGGACTACATCCTCGAACTGGCTGACGTGACCGAGAAAGACGTCGGCAAGGACGATCTTCAGAGCGCGGTCGAGGCGCTGGAAAAGGACGAGGACTGACGGTTCCGCACCAGCCGCGACGCGAGCCGAGACACCAGGCCGCCCCTTGGGGGCGGCCTGTTTCGTCGTCGCCGGGGCTGGCTTCAGCTTGCGGCGCGGTCAGTCGTCTTGCGGGGCTTGAGAAGAAGCTCCGCCAGCGCCAGCGCGTCGTCCAGTTCGCGCGGGGTGCGCGCTTCGCGGATCTGGGCGCGACAGTAGTCGCGCAGCGCATCTGCATCGGCCGGTTCCGCGGTTGCGGGCGCCTCGTTGCGGGCCGCCACATGGAGTGCCGGGGTCTGGTCTGCCATCTCGGGATGTGCCTTTCTGAAGAGAGCGAGGGCGTCTTCCTCGGTGGCGAACACGTCATGCGTGATGCCGGCGAAGGCGCGGATCTTGCCGATACGGTCTTCGGTGCAATCCAGCAATGCGGCCATGGCCGAGACCTTCCCCATCGGCGTCGTCTTGCCCACGTAGCCGTAAGGCGCGCAGTCCGAGCGTTTGAGGACGCGGTTCATCACCGGGTCGATGACGGTGACGATGTCGCGGATCCCCGAACGCCGGGCGAATTCCAGCGACCCGATCATCAGCTCGCAGGTGGCCCAGGAGACCGAGTTGCGCGCCTTGCCGCCGCCGAGGCGGTTCGTGTCGACGCAAAAGCGGGTCGATTCCCACAGCTGCGCGCTGCGCAGTGGCGGCTCGCCGTCCAGAATGTCCTGAAACACGTCGGACAGCATGTGCGGGCCGGTGGTCTGAAGTGCGCGAACGCAAGACACGACATGCCCTTCCTCGTCGAGACCGACGACATAGGCCGGATCGAGCCCGTCGAACTCGTCGATCTCCTTGCCGTCCGTGACCTTGACTTCCCAGCCCAGGCGATCTGCGAAGACCCGGGCGCGAAGCCGGAACATCTCGTCGAGGATGGCCGTGAAACGGTGTTTGTTCAGAGCGTCGATAATGATGATCATTTTTCTTCCCCCAAGTTTATTGTTCTGAGGGCTCCAGCATACGTCCTGCGGCTGGAGGCTCCATTCGGGGAATCCCGTAAGGCCACGGGTCGGGCATGTCCGGGCGAGGGCGGGCGGCGTGCCGCCTTCGCGGATTGTCACAGCGGGTAGATCAGGCCCAGTCCGATGGCCCGGCCCACGGCCTGCGGGGTGGTCAGCGCGAAGAGTTTCTCGCGCGCGGAGCGCAGGTGAACCTCGACCGTCCGGTGCGAGATGGAGAGGATGTCACCGATGTCCTGCTGCGACTTTCCCGCCGCCACCCATTGAAGGATTTCCAGTTCGCGCGAGGAGAGTTGCGGATGACGGAGCGCGCGCGACAGCGCGTCGGACCGCATCACCGTGTCGTGCAGATGCACCGCGGCGGATTGCAGGTCTCCGATCACATGGGCCACCAGCTTGGCCCATTCCGCGGATGGGCAGGCGCGGCTGACGCTGAGCATGCCCAACTCGCCGTACGGGCCGCGCACGGGCACCGTGAGGCCACGGTCGCCGATGCCGAAATCATTCGCATCCGTGAAGACTCGGGTGAATTTTTCATCCCGTTCCAGCCGGCTCCAGTCCACCGGGGCGATGCTGCGCCCTGCGGTGGTCAAGGTCGGGTCGATGCGGTGAAAGCCTTTCTTGGAATAGTGCAGCTTCCAGTCTTCGGGGTAGGTGACGTGGCCATGGATGGTGCCCTGCACGGGGTTGGTTCCGGCATAGGCCGCGTGATCGAACCCGAGCCGGTCACAGATCTGTGACAGGAATTCGTCGAACGGGCTATCTCCTCCGGGCAGTGCCCCAAGGTCGATGATGTCCATCTTTCGCCACCTTACACGCCCCTGTGGTGCCGCGGCGGCCGGTCGGCCTTCGCCGACCGACCGTCATGCATCCAGTTCGGGCTCGAATTCCTCCACCCTCGCAAGTGTCATCGACTCGACGATGTCGAGCACGGCGCGCTTCTGCATCTCGGGCAAGCGCATGAAATTGCGAGCGAGTTCGATCGAGCGCCCGTCCGACAGGAATTCCATCTTGTCGCGGACCTGCCGGCCCTGCGCCTCTTCCGGAGCCTCGAGCCCTTCGAAGAAATAGGTCACCGGCACGTCGAGCGCGGCGGCGATTGCCCAGAGACGAGAGGCGCTTACCCGGTTCGCACCGGATTCGTATTTCTGGATCTGCTGGAATTTCACACCTACGGCGTCGCCCAGCTCGGTCTGGCTATGTCCGAGTGCTGTGCGCCGCGCCCGGATACGCCCTCCGACGAGTGCGTCGATCTTGTTCATTTTCCTTCGCCCTTCAGACGGATGTTCTTCATGGCAATTAACCTGAACCCGGATGACCCACGACCGGGGGTCATCCATGGCCAAAGTCGGGACGGACAGACACACGCCCAGTCCCGGACGCTCCTGCAACAGGAATGGCGGGAAAAACGCGGTCTTGCAACCTTTCTCCGCGCATGACGTGGCGAACCTTCTACCAAGAGTTGCGCATTTGAGGACAAAAAAAGGCCGCACGGTTGCACCGTGCGGCCCTTAGTAACATTGCTCCGCCCGGATCCGCCTCGGATCAGGAGCGGTCTTCGTCCTCGTCGGGCGCGTCACGCTCGGAAGGGGCAGGGGCTTCGTCGCCCATGTCGTCGAGCTGGGCGCCTCCGATATCGTCGAACAGCTCGGCGATCTCGAATTCGGCCTGAGCCTCTTCCTCGGCGGCTAGTTCCTGGATCGTCTTGCCGGATGCCTGAAGCTGGGCCTCTTCGGACGAGCGGGCCACGTTGAGCACGATCTCGATCTCGACCTCGGGGTGCAGCGTCACAGTCACCGGGTGCAGGCCGAGTTCCTTGATCGGGCGCGACAGGGCGACCTGTTTGCGCTCGACGGTGAAGCCGGCTTCGGTGGCGGCGTCCGCCGCGTCACGGGTCGAGACGGAGCCATAAAGCGCGCCGCCGTCGGAGGCCTGGCGAATCACCACGAATTGCTGGCCTGCCAGCGTCGCGGCCATCGCTTCGGCTTCCTTGCGGGTTTCGAGGTTCTGCGCCTCGAACTGTGCCTTGCGGGCTTCGAAGGCCTCGATATTGGCCTTGGACGCGGTCAGCGCCTTGCCCTGTCGCAGCAGGTAGTTGCGCGCATAGCCGGGCTTGACGTCGACGACTTCGCCCATCTGGCCAAGCTTGGCCACGCGTTCAAGAAGGATCACTTGCATGTCGCTCTCCTCACTTCACGGCATAGGGAAGCAGGGCGAGGAAGCGGGCGCGCTTGATCGCGCGGGCCAGTTCACGCTGCTTCTTGGCGGATACGGCGGTGATGCGCGAGGGCACGATCTTGCCGCGCTCGGAGATGTAGCGCTGAAGAAGCCGCGTGTCCTTGTAGTCGATCTTCGGGGCATTGTCGCCGGAGAAGGGGCAGACCTTGCGGCGGCGGAAAAACGGTTTGGAACCCATGGTTTAACGTCCTTTTCTCAAGCGTTTCAGCGGCGTTCGCGGCGGTCGCCGCGGTCGCCACGCTCTCCGCGCTCCTCGCGCTTCTGCATCTGGACGGAGGGTCCGTCCTCGTGCCCGTCGACCTTGATGGTCAGCACGCGCATCACGTCGTCATGCAGGCGCATCAGGCGCTCCATCTCCTGGACGGCCGGCGCGGGCGCGTCGGTCTTGAGAAAGGCGTAGTGGCCCTTGCGGTTCTTGTTGATCTTGTAGGCCATCGTCTTGACGCCCCAGTATTCGGATTCGACGACCTTGCCGCCATTGTCCGAAAGGACGGTTCCGAAATGTTCGACGAGGCTTTCGGCCTGCGCGTTGGACAGGTCCTGACGCGCGATGAAGACATGCTCGTACAGCGGCATGTGCACTCCGTTTCTGCTGTGGCGCGCTTCAAAGGACGGGGCATTTCCTTCCGCCCCCGTCCACGAGAGGCCGCGCGGTTCAAGGCTCGCGCGGAAGGAAGGCCTCCTTATGCACGGAATCCGGCCGCGTGCAACCCTTGCGGCCCTGGTGGCGCGTGCCCCCGATGGGCCGCGGCATGACCTTTCTCGCGTCGCGGTTGTGCCCAATTCCTGACGCTTTGTTCGAAGAAAGATCATGTCAAATCCGCTGCGATAACCTGGAGGAAGACCCATGGCTGCCACGACCGAACATCAGCACCCGACGGCCGGAAATCCCGTTGCCGACATCCTCAGCGGCGTCACCGGCGCCGGGCTCGTGGCGGCCGCGCTCGGGCTCTGGGTGCTCCCGGGCTCGTCGATGGCGGCCGATCTGCTGCTGATGAAGCTGGGCCTGTCGCTGTTCCTCGGCCTCGGCGGACTTGCGCTGATCGGTCCGTTCAGCCTGTCGCGCCGCCGCCGCGAGAGCTGAGCGCGGCACCGTTGCGCCTCCGCCGCGCCGCCTGTATGGCTGCGCGAACGGTTTCGAGGAGGTGCATATGGGGCGAGCATTCGTATTCCCCGGCCAGGGCGCGCAGACCATCGGAATGGGCCGCGCCCTGGCTGAATCCTTTCCCGCGGCGCGCGCGGTGTTCGACGAGGTCGACGCCGCTCTGGGCGAAGCCTTCAGCGCGCTGATCTGGGAGGGCTCGCAGGACGAACTCACGCTGACCCGCAATGCGCAGCCGGCGCTCATGGCCACCTCGATCGCGGCGATGCGCGCGTTGGAGGCCGAAGGCGTCTCGATCGCCGCGGCGGATTTCGTGGCCGGCCATTCGCTCGGAGAGTATTCCGCGCTCGCAGCCGCCGGCGCGCTGAGCCTTGGTGACGCGGCCCGCCTCTTGCGGCTGCGCGGCGAGGCGATGCAGCGCGCCGTTCCGGTGGGCGAGGGCGCGATGGCGGCGCTGCTGGGGCTCGACCTGGCGGCCGTGCGAGAGGTGGCGCAGGAGGCCGCGCAGGGCGATGTCTGCGCCGCGGCCAATGACAACGATCCCGCGCAGGTGGTTGTTTCCGGGCATCGCGGGGCGGTGGAGCGGGCGGTGGAGATCGCAAGGGGACGGGGAGCAAAGCGTGCCGTCCTGCTGCCGGTCAGCGCGCCGTTTCACTGCGACTTGATGGCGCCCGCCGCGCGCGAGATGGCGCAGGCCCTGGCCGAGGTGGAGATCCTCGCGCCGCGGGTGCCGCTGGTCGCCAATGTGCGCGCCGCGGCGGTCAGCGATCCGGCGGAGATCCGCGACCTGCTGGTCGAGCAGGTCACGGGCGTTGTGCGCTGGCGCGAATCCGTGCTGTGGATGGGTGCCCGGGGCGTGACGGAATTCTGGGAGATCGGCGCAGGCAAGGCGCTGTCGGGCATGATCCGCCGGATCGACCGGGAGGCCGTGACGCGGCAGGTCGGCACGCCCGAAGAGGTCGCCGCAGCGGCCGGAGCGCTTGCCGATGGCTAGGCGGCTGGCGATTGTGGGTGTGCTGGTGGTGGCGCTGGTCCTCGGCGGCGCGAGCCTGATCCGGCTGGCCGAGGGCGGCGCGACGCGGTTCGATGTCGATGGCACGACGCTGACGATGTCGGGGCCCATCACCGGCGCCTCGGCCGAGCGGCTTCAGGTGCTGCTGGAGGAGACGCCGGGGCTGGAGCGGGTGGTGCTTGGCGACATGCCGGGCACCGATGACGTGACCTGGCTGATCCAGATGGGCGTCCTGATCCGGCAGGCCGGGCTGGAAACGCGGGCCGAGGGCATGCTGGTGAACGATGCGATCCTGTTGTTCGCCGCGGGTGAGTCCCGGGTGATGGGCGCGGGTGAGCTTGCGTTCCTGTCGGACGGTGCGGTGCGTGCCGCGGGAGCCCCGCTCGACCGGAACCCGGTGGCGGAGACCGAGCGCGGCAGTTTCCTGGAGCGGATGCTGGGGGACGGGACATTGGCGGAGTTCGGCACGGGGATGCGGGAAAGCCGCGACCGATACACCCTGACCGAGGCCGACAAGCGGCGTTTCGGTCTTCTGAGCGGCGAATGACCGCCGCACGACTGCACGACGAGGAGTGGGGATGATGTTCGATCTGACGGGAAAGGCTGCGCTGATCACGGGCGCCTCGGGGGGAATCGGCGGGGCCGTGGCGCGGGCGCTGCATGGCGCGGGCGCGACGGTGGGCCTGAGCGGAACGCGCGAGGCCCCGCTGGAGGCCCTCGCGGCCGAGCTGGGCGAGCGGGCGCATGTGCTGCCCTGCGACCTGGGCGATGGCGAGGCGGTGGAGGCGCTGCCCAAGCGGGCGATCGAGGCGATGGGCGCGCTCGATATCCTGGTGAACAACGCGGGCATCACGCGTGACAACATCTTCATGCGCATGTCCGACGATGACTGGCAGAAGGTGCTCGACGTGAACCTGACGGCCACGATGCGGCTGTGCCGGGGTGTGATGCGGCCCATGATGAAGGCGCGCTGGGGCCGGATCGTGAATATCTCGTCCGTGGTGGGCGCGATCGGCAATCCCGGACAGGCGAACTATGCGGCGGCCAAGGCCGGCGTGGTGGCGATGTCCAAGTCCATCGCCTACGAGGTGGCCTCCCGCGGGATCACGGTGAATGTCGTTGCGCCGGGCTTCATCACAACCGCGATGACCGACAAGCTGACCGACGACCAGCGCGTGGGATTGCTGGCCAAGGTGCCCGCAGGGCGCATGGGCGACGCCGATGAAGTGGCGGCCGCGGTGCTCTATCTCGCGAGCCTCGAGGCCGGCTACGTGACCGGCGCCACCTTGCACGTCAACGGCGGCATGGCCATGTTGTGAGCGATCACGGGCATCCGGCGAAAGCGTTTGCCAATCGCAATTCATGTGCTATAGGCGCGCTGGATTTTCGGGGGCCCGGTCCGGGTGCCCGACGCACCCGCCCCGGCGGGTGCAGAAGAGGCCCTGCAGGGCAACACGAGAAGGCCTGTCCGCTGGGGCGAGGGCATAACAGGGCCGAAGGCCCGAAAATGATGAGGAACTGGACATGAGCGACATCTCAGACCGCGTGAAGAAGATCGTTGTGGAACATCTGGGCGTCGAGGAGGACAAGGTGTCCGAGAACGCATCGTTCATCGACGATCTGGGCGCGGACAGCCTCGACACGGTCGAACTGGTCATGGCCTTCGAGGAAGAGTTCGGCATCGAGATCCCGGACGACGCCGCCGAGAACATCCAGACCTTCGGCGACGCGGTGAAGTTCATCCAGGACGCACAGTAACCGTAGCGGCCCGCTGGCGGGCCGTGGCACGGCAAGGACGGCATCCGGGTTCCGGGTGCCGTTTCGTTTTGGGTCAGGCGCCGCGCCGCCATTGGACCCGCCCGCTCTTGCCCCCGGGGGGCAGACCGGGGTAATGAGCGGCAAGGAAAATTCGGGCAGGAGGGCAGCAGGATGCGTCGGGTCGTCGTCACGGGATTGGGTCTTGTCACGCCTCTGGCCTGCGGGGTCGAGGAAACCTGGAGCCGGATTCTGGCCGGCAAGTCCGGCGCCGGCACCATCACCCGCTTCGACGCGGGCCATCTTGCCACCACCTATGCCTGCGAAGTGCCCTATGGCGACGGCACCGACGGCACGTTCAATCCCGACGACTGGATGGAGCCCAAGGAGCGCCGCAAGGTGGACGACTTCATCCTTTACGGCGTCGCGGCGGCCGAACAGGCGGTGCGCGATGCGGGCTGGACCCCCGAGGACGAGGAAAGCCGCCTGCGCACCGGCGTGATGATCGGCTCCGGGATCGGCGGGCTCAACTCCATCGCGGAAACCGCCTACCTGATCCGCGACAAGGGCCCGCGGCGGGTGTCGCCCTTCTTCATTCCCGGCGCGCTCATCAACCTCATCTCGGGCCAGGTCAGCATCCGCTACGGGTTCAAGGGCCCGAACCATTCGGTGGTGACCGCCTGTTCCACCGGGGCGCATGCCATCGGCGACGCGGCGCGGCTGATCATGACCTCGGATGCGGACGTGATGATCGCCGGCGGGGCGGAGGCGTCGATCAGCGAGATCGGGATCGCCGGGTTCAACGCCTGCAAGGCGCTGTCCACCAAGCGCGGCAACGCCCCCGAGACCGCCAGCCGCCCCTATGATTGCGACCGCGACGGCTTTGTCATGGGCGAGGGCGCGGGCATCGTCGTGCTGGAGGAATACGAGCACGCCAAGGCGCGCGGCGCGCGGATCTATGCCGAGGTGATCGGCTACGGCCTGTCGGGCGACGCCTATCACATCACCGCCCCCAGCGAGGACGGCGCTGGGGCGGAACGCTCGATGCGCGCGGCGCTAGGCAAGGCGGGGCTGGAACCCTCCGCGATCGACTACATCAACGCGCATGGCACCTCCACCATGGCCGACGTGATCGAACTGGCCGCGGTGGAGCGGATGCTGGGCGATGCGGCCTCCAAGGTGACGATGTCGTCCACCAAGTCGATGACCGGCCACCTGCTGGGCGCGGCCGGGGCGATCGAGGCGATCTTCTCGATCCTCGCCATCCGCGACCAGGTGGCGCCGCCCACGATCAACCTGGACACCCCGGCGGTGGAGACGGCGATCGACCTGGCCCCCAACGCCAAGCGCGAGCGCGAGATCAACGTGGCGCTGTCCAACTCCTTCGGGTTCGGCGGCACCAATGCGAGCGTCCTGTTCGGGAAGCCCACCTGATGTGGCGACACATCGCGTCCAATGCAGTGACATTCCTGGTGGTGCTGCTGTTTCTCGGCGCTGGGGTGATCCTTTGGGGGCAGTCGCAATACAGGGCCGAGGGCCCGCTTGACCGCGCGATCTGCGTGGAGGTGCAGCGCGGTGCCAACATGCGCGACCTGTCAAGCAGCTTGGAGGATCGCGGCGCCATCACCAATGCGACGATCCTGCGACTGGGGGCGGACTACACCGAAAAGTCGGAACAGCTGAAATTCGGCAGCTACATCGTGCCCGCCCATGCCTCCATGTCCGAGGTGGTGGACATCCTGACCCGGGGCGGGGCCTCCACCTGCGGGACGGAACTGGTCTACCGGATCGGCGTGACCCGCACCCAGGTGGAACTGCGCGAGGTGAACCCGGCGACCACGGTTTACGAGGAGACGGCGGAATACATCCTCGGCGAAGGGGTCGCCCCCGCCGAGATCGCCGTCGCGCGCGAGGATACCGGCACCCGGTTCCGGGTGGCGCTGGCCGAGGGCGTCACCAGCTGGCAGGTGGTCGAGGGGTTGCGCGGCATCGGCGTGCTGGAGGGCGAGGTCGACGAGATTCCGGCCGAGGGCAGCCTGGCGCCGGACAGCTACGAGGTGCAGCGGGGCAGCAGCCGGACGGCCCTCATCGAGCGGATGCAGGAGGCCCAACAGGTGATCCTCGCCGCCGCCTGGGAAAATCGCGCCGACGGGCTGCCGCTGGAGACGCCTGAGGAGGCGCTGATCCTGGCCTCGATCATCGAGAAGGAAACCGCCATCGCCGAAGAGCGGCGGCGGGTCGCCTCGGTCTTCGTGAACCGGCTGGAGCGCGGGATGCGGCTGCAGACCGACCCGACGGTGATCTACGGCGTGACCGAGGGGCGCGGCGTACTGGGCCGGGGCCTGCGTCAAAGTGAGCTTCGGGCCGCAACACCCTGGAATACCTACGTGATAGAGGGTTTGCCGCCGACGCCTATCGCCAATCCGGGGCGGGCCAGCATCGAGGCGGCGCTCGATCCGGATGACACTGGCTACATCTTCTTCGTGGCCCGCACGCTCGACCCTCGCGACGGGCACAATTTCGCGGAGACGCTCCAAGAGCACAACCGCAACGTGGCGGCCTATCGCGCGCTGGAGCGCGCGGCCGAATAGGGATCCGCCCGCTGCTTTCGGGCATTTGATTTTCTGTAAACGGGCCGGTCTCTTACCCGTCGGACTTCGCGCAACACCTTGACCTTGCGCGCGGTCTCGCGTATAGGTTGTGACATGCTTGAAAACCTGCGCAGGCGGCCTCGGGGTAACCCGGCGGCCGCCTTTCTATTGCTCCCGGCCGCGATGCGCGGCCGGGGAAAGGGGACGCGCTGACATGATCCTGACCACATCCGAGGAGGAGGGCTCGCCGCTGGAAGAGGAAATCGCCAGCATCGCGAAACAGTTGCGCGAGGCACGGCACGACCTGGAGAACCTGCAGATCTGCCTCCGGGCGGGGGACCCCGGCCCCGAGGCGCAGGGAAGCAAGACCATCGGTTCCATCAGGCAATGGATCCGGCTGGCCATCGAAGCGGAGATGTTGCTTGCGACAAGAAGACGGAATCGCTCGGGCATCGCGAAAGGAGATTTCGCGCTCGACCTCGACGCCGCACGCAGTGAGATCGGCGATCGACTGGATCGCCTGCGGGAGTCCCACGCTCAGGAAGACCTTTCTGGATGAGCTGAGCGACGGAGAGTTGCTGGCCTTGCCCTACCTGTTCGAGGTCTGGGCGCTGGACCACCAGGTGCCGCCCGAGGGCGACTGGCATGCCTGGGTGGTGCTGGGCGGGCGGGGCGCGGGCAAGACCCGCGCCGGCGCCGAATGGGTGCGCGCGCAGGTGGAGGGCGCGCGCCCCTTCGACGAGGGCCGGGCCCGTCATGTCGCGCTGGTGGGCGAGACCTTCGACCAGGCGCGCGACGTGATGGTGTTCGGCGAAAGCGGGATCCTGGCCTGTTCACCTCCCGACCGGCGCCCCGACTGGGAGGCCAGCCGGCGGCGGCTGATCTGGCCGAACGGCGCGGTGGCGCAGGTGTTCTCGGCCCATGACCCCGAAGGTCTGCGCGGGCCGCAATTCGATGCGGCCTGGTCGGACGAGCTGGCCAAGTGGCCGCGCGGGCAGGAGGCGTGGGACATGCTGCAATTCTCGGTTCGTCTGGGCGAACGGCCCCGGCACTGCGTGACCACGACGCCGCGCAACGTGGAAGTGCTCAAGCGGCTTCTGGGCACCTCCTCCACGGTCGTCACCCAGGCGCCGACAGAGGCCAACCGCGCCAATCTCGCGCGGAGTTTCCTGGCGGAGGTCCGGGCGCGCTATGCGGGAACGCGGCTTGGCCGGCAGGAATTGGACGGCGAATTGCTGGAAGATGCCGAAGGTGCGCTCTGGACCTCGGCGATGCTGGCCGATCTCCAGATCGACACGCCACCCGAGCTTGACCGGATCGTCGTGGCGCTGGATCCGGCCGCCTCCGGTCATGCGGGATCGGACGAATGCGGGATCATCGTGTGCGGCGCGTCCACCGCGGGGGCTGTCACCGACTGGCGGGCGGTTGTGCTGGAGGACGCGAGTGTCGCCGCCGCCAGCCCGTCGGCCTGGGCCGAGGCGGCGATCGCGGCGATGGAGCGCTGGGGCGCCGAGCGCCTGGTGGCCGAGGTGAACCAGGGCGGCGCGATGGTGGAAAGCGTGCTCCGGCAGGTGGATCCGCTGGTGCCGTTCCGCGCGGTCCATGCCTCGCGGGGCAAGGTGGCCCGGGCGGAGCCGGTGGCCGCGCTTTACGAACAGGGGCGGGTGCGGCATCTGCGGGGGCTGGCACGGCTGGAGGACCAGATGTGCCGGATGACCGCGCGCGGATATGTGGGGCACGGCAGCCCCGACCGGGTGGATGCGCTGGTCTGGGCCCTGCACGAATTGATGATCCAGCCCGCGGCGGGCTGGCGCCGGCCGCAGATGCGCGCGCTTTGAGGTGTTGCGCGATGGGTGCGGGCAGCGCGCGCCCTGGTTTCGCCGGTTTAATCTCCCGGCTCTAGGACTTCTCCCCGACGGCGCGCCCGGCCCAGTTCGGCCCGGCGCGCAGCAGGACCGAGCGAGGAGCACCCAGACATGGTCTTTCAAGCCTTCCGGCGCCGCGAGGTGGAATTGCCCGAGCAGAAGGCCAGCGCGGCAGGCCCGGTGATGGCCTGGGCCGGCGGTGGCAGGGTCGCGTGGAGCCCGCGCGACACGGCCACGCTGACGCGCAACGGTTTCGCGGGCAACCCGGTGGGGTTCCGCTCGGTCAAGCTGATCGCCGAGGCTGCTGCCGCGTTGCCGCTGGTGTTGCAGGATTCGCTGCGCCGCTACGAGCAGCACCCGCTGCTGTCGCTGATCCGCCGGCCGAACCCGGCCCAGGGGCGGGCGGAACTGTTCGAGGCGCTGTATGGCCAGCTTCTGTTGACCGGCAATGGCTACCTGGAGGCGGTGGCGGGCGAGACCGGGCTGCCGCTGGAGCTGCACGTGCTGCGCTCCGACCGGATGGCGCTGGTGCCCGGCGCCGATGGCTGGCCGGTGGCCTACGAATATACGGTGGGCGCGCGGCGGCATCGGTTCGACTGCACACAGGCGCCCGGCCCGATCTGCCACGTCAAGAGCTTTCACCCGCAGGACGACCATTACGGGCTGTCGCCGCTTCAGGCCGCGGCGATGGCGGTGGACGTGCACAACTCGGCCTCGCGCTGGTCCAAGGCGCTTCTGGACAACGCGGCGCGCCCTTCTGGCGCGATCGTCTATCGCGGCACGGACGGGCAGGGCGGATTGTCCCCGGACCAGTATGACCGCCTGGTGGCGGAGATGGAAAGCTATCACCAGGGCGCGCGCAATGCCGGGCGGCCTATGCTTCTGGAGGGCGGGCTGGACTGGAAGCCGATGGGCTTCAGCCCATCCGACATGGAATTCCAGAAGACCAAGGAGGCGGCGGCGCGCGAGATCGCGCTGGCCTTCGGGGTGCCGCCGATGCTGCTGGGGATTCCGGGCGACGCGACCTATGCCAACTACCAGGAAGCCAACCGCGCCTTCTATCGGCTGACGGTGCTGCCGCTGGCCACGCGGGTCACGGCCGCGGTGTCCGAATGGCTGTCGGCGCATGGCGGCGAGAGCCTGGAGCTGCGCCCCGATCTCGACCAGGTGCCCGCGCTTTCGGCCGAGCGCGATGCGCAGTGGCGCCGGGTGAGCGAGGCGGATTTCCTGACCGATGCGGAGAAGCGCGCGCTGTTGGGCCTGCCGGCAGTGCCGGTGGAGCAATCCGATGGTTGAGCGCCCGCGCGGAGAGCGGATTCCGCTGGAGCCCTTCGACTGCGCCCCGGCGCTGCGGCTGGAAAGCCATGAGCAGATGGTGCGGCTTCAGTTCCAGATGGTCGAGCGGCGGCTGCACAAGATCGAGGAGATGATCGAGCGGCTGGAACGCCGGCTGTGGCTCACGGTCTATGGCGTGGTCGGCATGATCCTCGCCCAGGCACTGCAACGGATACTGGAAACCGCCCCCTGAGCGGCCCGGAGGAGAGACGATGATGCAACAGGACCATCCCGGCCTCGAACACAAGTTCAGCCCGTTCGGAGAGGCGCTCGCCGTCACCGACGGCCTGCGCATCGAGGGCTATGCCAGCCTGTTCGGCCAGGCCGACCAGGGCGGCGACGTGGTGGCCCCCGGGGCCTATGCGGCTTCGCTGCGGCAGCTGCGCGCCGCCGGGCGCCGGGTCAAGATGCTGTGGCAGCACGATCCGGCGCAGCCCATCGGCGTCTGGGACGAGGTGATGGAGGATGCCCGCGGGCTGCGCGTGGCGGGCCGGCTGCTGGACGGCGTGGAGCGGGCGCGCGAGGCGGCCGCGCTCATCGAGGCGGGTGCGATCGAGGGGCTGTCCATCGGCTACCGCACGAAGCGGGCCGGCCGCACGCCCGAGGGCGGGCGCCTGCTGGTCGAACTGGAGCTTTGGGAAGTGTCGGTGGTGACCTTCCCGATGCTGCCCGCCGCGCGGGTCGCCTCGAAGGCCGGAGACGGGCCGGAACGCGGCGCCAACTGGCGTGAGATGGCGCAGGCGGTCGAGGCCGCGCGCAGGGCGCTGGCCGGGTGATCGGCCGCAACATCCAGAAGGGGACGACATGACCGACGAGACGGCAGACAGGCTCCGCCCCGAGGCGGAGTTGAAGAAAGCGCTTGCGGGGTTCGCAAGCGATATCAGGGAATTCCATCAGGGAATTCAGGCAAGGCTTCAACAGCAGGAAGAGCGACTCACCATGCTTGATCGGAAATCTCACGCATTGGCCCGGCCGGCGCTGGCCGCTGGTGCCGAGCCCGGCGCCCCGCATCGCAAGGCGTTCGGCGCCTACCTTCGCAGCGGCGACGACGACGCGCTGCGCGGGGTCGAGCTGGAGGGCAAGGCGATGTCCACCGCCATCGCCGCCGATGGGGGCTATCTTGTCGACCCGCAGACCGCCGAGACCATCGCCTCCGTGCTTCGTTCGACCGCCTCGATCCGGCAGGTGGCGAACGTGGTGAACGTGGAGGCGACCTCGTTCGACGTGCTGATCGACACGACCGAACTGGGCGCGGGCTGGTCGAGCGAGACCGGCGCACAGGCCGAGACCGCGACCCCCTCGATCGAGCGTATCACGATCCCGCTGCACGAGCTGAGCGCCCTGCCCAAGGCCAGCCAGCGCCTGCTGGACGATGCGGCCTTCGACATGGAGGGCTGGCTTGCGGGACGCATCGCAGACCGGTTCGCGCGGGCCGAGGCCGCGGCCTTCGTCTCGGGTGACGGGGCGGACAAGCCCACGGGCTTTCTGACGCATCCGGCGGTGGACAACGACATCTGGACCTGGGGCAACCTGGGCTATGTGCCCAGCGGTGCGGCCGGCGATTTCGCGGGCGCGGATGCAATCGTGGACCTGGTCTATGCGCTGGGTGCCCAGTACCGCGCCAACGCGAGTTTCGTGATGAACTCCAAGACCGCGGGTGCGGTGCGCAAGCTCAAGGACAATGATGGCCGTTTCCTGTGGTCCGACGGGCTGGCGGCGGGCGAGCCCGCGCGGCTGATGGGCTACCCGGTGCTGATCGCCGAGGACATGCCCGATATCGCCGCCGGTGCCGATGCCATCGCCTTCGGCGATTTCCGCGCCGGCTATACCATCGCCGAACGGCCGGACCTGCGCGTGCTGCGCGATCCGTTCAGCGCCAAGCCGCATGTGCTGTTCTACGCCACCAAGCGCGTGGGCGGCGATGTGAGCGATTTCGCCGCGATCAAGCTGCTGCGCTTCGCGGCGTCCTGATCCCAGCCATGACGGGAGGGCGCGTCGCCGCCCTCCCGTGCGGGCCAGGCGTCCGCGACCACGATCCCGCCCGGGAGGCCCGGAGATGTCGGAGACCTTTTGCATGATGCTCAACGAAGAAGATCCGGTGCCCCAGGCGGCCCTGCCGGTGGACGCGTTCAAGGCGCATCTGCGGCTTGGCACCGGGTTCGCCGGGGACATGGTTCAGGACGAGGTTCTGGAAAGCTTCCTGCGCGCGGCCATCGCGGCGATCGAGGCCCGCACGGGAAAGATCCTTCTCGCGCGCGGTTTCGTCTACCGTCTGGTCGCGTGGCGCAACCCCGAGGCGCAGCCGCTTCCCGTGGCGCCGGTGACGGCGGTCACCCGCGTCAGCCTTCTGGCGGAGGACGGACACGAGACCGTGCTTCCGGCGGAAGGGTTCCGCCTGTTGCAGGACAGCCAGCGTCCGCGCTTGCTGCCGGCGGGCACGCTCTTGCCGGACATTCCCCGGCGCGGCGCCGTGGAGATCGCCTTCGAGGCCGGGTTCGCGCCCGACTGGGAGGGCTTGCCGCCGGACCTGGCCCATGCGGTGCTGATGCTGGCGGCCCACTACTACGAATACCGGCACGAGACCTCGCTGGGCGGCGGCTGCATGCCGTTCGGCGTCACCAGCCTGATCGAGCGCTACCGCAACCTGCGCCTGATGCCGTGGGCGCGGGCATGAGCGCGCCGCGGCTCAACCGGCGCATGGTGCTGGAGGCGCGAGGCGAGGTGCCCGACGGGGCGGGCGGGCTGCTGCCCGGCTGGACCGTGCTGGGCACGCTCTGGGTCGAGCTGGCCCCGCGCGCCGGCCGCGAGGCCGAGGGCGCTGCCGGCGCGCTGTCGCGCATGGGCTGGAAGATCACCGCGCGCGGAGCGCCCCCCGGCAGCGCGGCGCGGCCCGAACCGGGCCAGCGCCTGCGCGAGGGGGCGCGCGCCTTCCGGATCCTTGCAGTGGCCGAGCGCGATGCCGATGGCCGCTACCTGACCTGCTTCGCCGAGGAGGAGACCACCGCATGAGCTATGCCCTCGCCCCCGCGCTGCAACAGGTGCTGTTCGGGCTGCTGTCGCAGGATGCGGCGTTGGCCGCGCTGACCGCGGGCCATGTCTACGACGCCGCCCCGCCGGGCCCGGTGCCGCCGCTTTACGTGGCGCTGGGCGAGGAACGCGCGCGCGACCGCTCGGACAAGACCGGCACGGGCGCCGAGCACGATTTCGGCGTGACCGTGGTGTCGGAGGCCGCGGGCTTCCAGGCGGCCAAGCAGGCCGCCGCGGCGATCTGCGACGCGCTGGAGGGGGCCGCGCCCGCGCTGCCGCGCGGGCGGGTCGTGGCGCTGAGCTTTCTTCGGGCGCGGGCAAGACGCGATGGCGTGCTCCGCCGCATCGACCTGACCTTCCGCGCCCGCGTGGAAGACGACTGAAACCCGCAGAACGGAGACGATCATGGGTGCCCAGAACGGCAAGGATCTTCTGATCAAGGTGGACCTGACCGGCGACGGCCAGTTCCAGACCATCGCGGGGCTGCGCGCCACGCGGGTAAGCTTCAACGCCGAGCAGGTGGATGTCACCAGCCTGGAGTCCCAGGGCGGCTGGCGCGAATTGCTGGGGGGCGCGGGGGTGCGCTCTGCCGCGATCACCGGCTCGGGCGTGTTCCGCGATGCGGCCACGGACGAGCGCGCGCGGCAGATCTTCTTCGATGGCCAGACCCCGGGCTTCCAGGTGGTGATCCCGGATTTCGGCATCGTCGAAGGGCCGTTCCAGGTGACCGGGCTGGAATATGCCGGCAGCCATGACGGCGAGGCCACCTACGAGATGAGCCTGGCCTCGGCCGGCGCGCTGGCCTTCACGGCGCTGTGATGGCCAATCCCTGGCGCGGTGAGCTGCGGCTGGTGATCGACGGGAAGGCGCATGTGCTGCGCCTGACCCTCGGTGCGCTGGCCGAGCTGGAGGAGACGCTGGAGACCGGCGCGCTGGTGGACCTGGCCGCGCGGTTCGAAGCGGGGCGGTATTCCTCGCGCGACGTGCTGGCCCTTCTGGTGGCGGGGCTGCGCGGGGGCGGCTGGCGCGGATCGGCGGCGGACCTTCTGTCCGCCGAGATTGAGGGCGGACCGCTGGGCGCGGCGCGCGCGGCGGCGGAATTGCTGGCGCGCGCCTTCACCACACCGGGCGCGCCGCGATGAGCCGCTTCGACTGGCCCGGGCTGATGCGCGCGGGGATCGGCGGGCTGGGCCTGTCGCCCGAGACGTTCTGGGCGCTGACCCCGGCCGAGCTGCGCCTGCTTCTGGGCGAGGGCGGGCCCGCGCCGATGGGCCGGGCGCGGCTGGATGCGCTGCTGGACTCCTTCCCGGATTCCGGCGGCCGCAAGGGAAAGGACGCGGAATGACCGATACGGACGGGTTGGACAGCCTCGACGACCAGGTGGCGGCGCTGGAGACAAGCCTCGGCGCGGCGGCGGGCATGGCGGCGGGCTTCGATGCGGAACTCAGGCGCATCCACGAGACCTTCGCCGCCACCGGCCAGGGCGCCGAGCGGTTCGAGCGCTCGCTCAGCCGCGGGCTGTCGCGGGCGATCGACGGGGCGGTGTTCGACGGCATGAAACTGTCGGACGCGCTGCGCGAGGTGGGCGAGACGCTGGTGAACACGGCCTATCGCGCGGCGGTCAAGCCGGTCACGGATCACGTGGCCGGGCTGATCACCGGCGGGATCGGCGGGCTCTTCGGCGAGCTGTCGCCCTTCGCCAAGGGCGGCGCGTTCACCCAGGGCCGGGTGATGCCCTTCGCCAATGGTGGGGTGGTGGGGCAGGCCACGGCCTTTCCCCTGCGCCGGGGCATGGGGCTGATGGGCGAGGCGGGGCCGGAGGCGATCCTGCCTTTGGCGCGCGGTGCCGATGGCAGCCTGGGGGTGCGCGCGCAGGGCGGCGGGGCGCCGGTGACGGTGGTGATGAACGTCTCCACCCCCGATGCCGAGAGTTTCCGCCGCTCGCAAAGCCAGATCGCCGCCGCCATGGGCCGGGCGATCGGCCGCGGCGGGCGCAACCGCTGAAAGGGAGGGGGCGATGAGCTTTCACGACGTGAGATTTCCCGCCAACCTGAGCTTCGGCTCCGTGGGCGGGCCGGAGCGGCGCACCGATATCGTGACGCTGGCCAACGGCTTCGAGGAGCGCAACACGCCCTGGGCGGAGTCGCGCCGGCGCTACGATGCGGGGCTCGGGCTGCGCTCGCTCGACGACGTGGAGACGCTGATCGCCTTCTTCGAGGCCCGGCGCGGGCAGTTGCACGGCTTTCGCTGGAAGGACTGGGCCGACTACAAGTCGTCCCGCGCCAGCCGCGAGGTGGCGCCCGACGACCAGGTGATCGGCCGGGGCGACGGCGCGACGCGGATCTGGCAGCTGGTCAAGCGCTACACCTCCGGTGGCGAGGTCTATGTGCGGCCCGTCGTCAAGCCGGTCGCGGGCACGGTGCGCGTGGCGGTGCAGGGCGATCCGCGCCAGGAGGGCGTGGATTTCGAGCTGGATACGGCCACCGGCCTCGTCACCTTCACCGATGCGATCGCGCCGGGCATGGAAATCACCGCCGGGTTCGAGTTCGACGTGCCGGTGCGGTTCGATACCGACCGGATCCAGGTGAGCGTGGCCAGCTTCCGCGCGGGCGACGTGCCCAGCGTTCCGGTGGTGGAGCTGCGGGTCTGATGGCGATGGATGCGGATCTGCGCGCCCACCTCGCCACGGGCTGCACCACGCTGGCGCGCTGCTGGGCGCTGGCGCGGGCCGACGGCACGGTGATGGGCTTTACCGACCATGACCGGCCGCTGGCCTTCGAGGGGATCGAGTTTCGCCCCGAGACCGGGCTTTCGGCCTTCGCGCTGGAGCAGAATACCGGCCTTGCGGTCGACAATACCGAGGCGTTGGGCGCGCTGTCGGATGCGGCGATCTCGGAGGCGGATATCGCGGCCGGCCGCTATGACGGGGCCGAGATCCGGGCCTGGGTGGTCAACTGGGCCGATCCGGCGCAGCGCCACCTGCAATTCCGCGGCACGATCGGGGCGCTTGCGCGGGTCGAGGGCGCGTTCCGGGCCGAGATCCGGGGGCTGGCCGAGGCGCTGAACCGTCCGGGCGGGCGGGTCTTTCAGCGCGGCTGCGCTGCGGTGCTGGGCGATGCGCAGTGCCGGTTCGACCTGTCCACGCCGGGCTATGTCCACGAGGGGCCGGTGACGGCGGTGGAGGGCGCGCGGGTGTTCCGCCTGCCCGCGTTGCCGGGATTCGAGCCGGGCTGGTTCGGGCGTGGCCGGCTGATCGTGCGGGACGGCGCAGCGGCGGGCCTTTCGGGCCATATCAAGCGCGACCTGGCGGAACCGGGCGCCCGGGTGGTCGAGCTGTGGCAGCCGCTGGGGGCTGAGGTGGGCCCGGGCAGCGTGCTGCGGCTGGAGGTGGGTTGCGACAAGCGGCTGGAGACCTGCCGGCTGAAATTCGCCAATATCCTGAATTTCCGGGGCTTTCCCGATCTGCCGGAGGAGGACTGGATCACCGTCCTGCCCGGGCAATCGGCCGAGCCTGGCGGCGGGAGCCGGCGCTGAGATGGCGGCGCCCGACCGGATCGTTTCCGCCGCACGCGGCTGGATCGGCACGCCCTATCGCCACCAGGCCAGCCTGCGCGGCGCGGGCGCCGATTGCCTGGGCCTGTTGCGCGGGGTCTGGCGCGAGGTGATCGGGCCCGAGCCCGAGCATGTGCCCGCCTATACCCCCGACTGGTCCGAGCCGCAGGGCGAGGAACGGCTGTGGCAGGCGGCGCTGCGCCACCTGGTGCCGCTGCCCCTGCCGGGCGCGGCCGATGATCCGGCGCCCGGCGAGGTGCTGCTGTTCCGGATGCGCGCGGGTTCCGTGGCCAAGCATCTGGGCCTTGCCGCCCGGCGCGACGGGCAGGCCAGTTTCATCCACGCCTATTCCGGCCATGGCGTCGTCGAAAGCCCGCTGAGCCGGCCCTGGCGCAGGCGCATCGCGGCACGTTTCGCATTTCCCGAAAGGACCGAGTGATGGCGACCATCCTTCTTTCCGCCGCCGGCGCGGCGCTGGGCAGCTCGCTGGGCGGCACGGTGCTGGGCCTGTCGATGACGGCGGTGGGCCGCTTCGCCGGGGCCACGCTGGGCCGGGCGATCGACGCGCGGCTTTTGGGGCAGGGGGCCGAGCCGGTGGAGACCGGGCGGGTGGATCGGTTCCGCCTGACGGGGGCCGGCGAGGGCGCGCCGGTCGCGCAGGTCTATGGCCGCATGCGCAGCGGCGGGCATGTGATCTGGGCCAGCCGCTTCACCGAGGTGGTGCAGGACCAGGGCGGCGGCGGCAAGGGCGCGCCCGCCCAACCGCGCACGCGGCAGTATTCCTACCGCGTCAGCCTGGCCATTGCGCTGTGCGAGGGGGTGATCTCGGGCGTGGGGCGGATCTGGGCCGACGGGGCCGAGATCGCCCCGCGCGAGTTGAACATGCGCGTCTATACCGGCGTCGAGGACCAGCTTCCCGACCCGGCGATCGAGGCGGTGGAGGGCGCGGGCCTCGTGCCCGCCTATCGCGGCACCGCCTATGTGGTGCTGGAGGATCTGGATCTGGGCCGCTTCGGCAACCGCATCCCGCAATTCAGCTTTGAGGTGATCCGCCCCGACAAGGCGGACAGGCCGGGCGCCGAGGACGATCTTGCCCGCGGCGTGCAGGGCGTGGCGCTGATCCCCGGAACGGGCGAATACACGCTGGCCACCACGCCGGTGACGCTGGACAAGGGCGCGGGCCGGGTGGCGCTGGCAAATGTCAATTCGCCCTCGGGCGAGGCCGATCTCGTCACCTCGCTCGACCAGCTGGAGCGCGAACTGCCCGCCTGCCGCGCCGTCTCGCTGGTGGTCAGCTGGTTCGGCGACGATCTGCGCTGCGGCGCCTGCCAGCTCCGCCCAAAGGTGGAACAGCCCCTGACCGACGGGCGCGAGATGCCCTGGTCGGTGGCGGGGCTGGGCCGGGCGCAGGCGGGGCTGGTGCCGGTGCGGGACGGGCGGCCCGTCTATGGCGGCACCCCCGCCGACGCGGCGGTGGTGCAGGCGATCCGCCACATGGCCGATCGCGGCCAGGCGGTGATGTTCTACCCCTTCATCCTGATGGAGCAGATGCCCGGCAATGGCCTGCCCGACCCGTGGTCGGAGGCCGAGGACCAGCCCGCGCTGCCCTGGCGCGGCCGCATCACCCTGTCGGAGGCGCCGGGGCGCGAGGGCTCTCCCGACGGCACGGCGCAGGCCGAGGCGCAGGTGGCGGCGTTTTTCGGCGCGGCGCGGGCCTCCGACTATTCCGTGGGCGACGGGGTGGTCGGCTATTCCGGCCCGCCGGACTGGGGCTTCAACCGCTTCATCCTGCATTACGCCGCGCTTTGCGCCGCCGCGGGCGGGGTGGCGGCGTTCTGCATCGGGTCCGAGATGCGCGGGCTGACCCAGATCCGGGGGCCGGGCGGCAGCTTTCCGGCGGTGGCGGCGCTGCGGGCGTTGGCGGCCGAGGTGCGCGCCCTGCTGGGGGCCGGCGTGAAGATCGGCTATGCCGCCGACTGGTCGGAATATTCCGGCTACCAGCCGCCCGACGCGCCGGGCGACAAGCTGTTCCACCTTGACCCGCTCTGGGCCGATGACGCGATCGATTTCATCGGGATCGACAATTACATGCCGCTCTCGGACTGGCGCGACGGAGAGGACCATCTCGACGCGAGCGCCGGCGCGATCCACGATCTCGACTATCTCGCCGGCAACGTGGCGGGGGGCGAGCTTTACGACTGGTACTACCATTCCGAGGAGGCGCGCGCCGCGCAGATCCGCACGCCGATCACCGATGGCGCGCATGGCGAGCCGTGGGTCTGGCGGCTCAAGGACATCCGCGGCTGGTGGGAAAATGCCCATCACGACCGGATCGGCGGGGTGCGGCAGGAAAGCCCGACGCCCTGGCTGCCGCGCTCGAAACCCGTGTGGTTCACCGAGATCGGCTGCGCCGCGGTGGACAAGGGCACCAACCAGCCCAACAAGTTCGTGGACCCGAAAAGCTCCGAATCCGCGCTGCCGCGGTTTTCCGACGGGCGGCGGGACGACGCGATCCAGGTGCAATACCTGCGCGCCATGTATCGCCACTGGGGCGATCCGGCCAACAATCCGGTGTCGGACGAATATGGCGGGCCGATGGTGGACATGGCGCGCTGTTTCGTCTGGGCCTGGGACGCGCGGCCCTACCCGTGGTTCCCCAACGACCGCGCGCTGTGGTCGGACGGGGCCAACCATGCGCGCGGGCACTGGATCACCGGTCGCGCGGGCGGGCGCAGCCTGTCCTCGGTGGTGGGCGAGATCTGCGATCGCGCGGGCCTGATGGCCCATGACGCGGGCGCGCTGCATGGCCATGTGCCGGGCTACCTCGTGCCGGAGGACGGCTCCGCCCGCGCCGCGTTGCAACCGCTGCTTCTGGCCTACGGCTTCGATGCGGTGGAGCGCGAGGGGCTGTTGCGCTTCGTGCCGCGCGATGGCTTGCAGGCCCTGCCGGTGGAGGCCGGCCGGCTCGCGCTCAGCCCCGAGATGGAGGGGCTGACCGAGGCCACCCGCCTGTCCGAGGCCGAGCAGGCCGGCCGGGTCCGGCTGCGCTTCGTCGAGGCGGGGGGCAATTTCGACATGGCCGCCGAAGAGGCGATCCTGCCCGGTGAGGTCTCGCGCGCCGCTGCCGAGACCGAGATCGCGCTGGCCATGAGCCGCGCGCAAGGCCGGATCACCGCCGAGCGCTGGCTGGCCGAGGCGCGCGTGGCGCGCGAGACGCTGCGCCTTGCGCTGCCACCTTCGCGGATGGACCTTGGCCCGGGCGACGTGATCGCCCTGCAGGGCGCGCGCTGGCGGATCGACCGGATGGAGCTGGGCGCCTTCCAGCAGGTCGAGGCGGTGCGGATCGAACCCTCGGTCTACCTGCCCGCCGATTTCGGCGAAGAGGCCGCGCGGCTCCGCGCCTTCGTGCCCGCCGTGCCGGTCACGCCGCTGTTTCTCGACCTGCCGCTGATGACCGGGGACGAGGCGCCCCACGCGCCGCACCTGGCGGTGACAGCCCAGCCCTGGCCCGGCGCCGTGGCGATCTACGACGCGCCGGCGGACGAGGGCTATGCGCTCAACCGCCTGATCGCAGCGCGCGCCACGGTGGGGGTGACCGAAAGCGCGTTGTTCGCCGCCCGGCCCGGGCTGGTGGACCTGGGCGCACCATTGCAGGTGCGGCTGACCTCGGGCGCGCTGGCGGGCGTCTCGCAGGCGGCGTTCCTTGGCGGGGCGAACCTGGTGGCGATCGGGGATGGCGGCGCCTCGGGCTGGGAGCTGTTCCAGTTCCGTGATGTGCAGATGCTGGCGCCCGAGCGCTGGCTGCTGTCGCACCGGCTGCGCGGGCAGGCGGGCAGCGACGGGATCATGCCGCCGGTCTGGCCCGCCGGGTCCTGGGTGGTGCTGATGGATGCCGCGCCGGCCCAGATCGCGTTGGCGCCGGCGGCGCGGGGGATCGCGCGGCACTACCGGATCGGTCCCGCGCGCCGGGCGCCGGACGATCCCAGCTATACGCATCTGGTGGCGGCCTTCGCGGGCGAGGGGCTGCGGCCCTACCGCCCGGCGCATCTGCGGGCCGAGGCCATGGGCGGGGACCTGTCGCTGGGCTGGGTGCGCCGCACCCGGATCGACGGGGATCCGTGGAATGCGCCCGAAGTGCCGCTGGGCGAGGAGGCCGAGTCCTACCTGCTGCGCGTGGTGCAGGGGGCCGCGGTGCTCCGGGAGGAAACGGTCGCGGCGCCGGCCTGGGTCTATACCGCGGCGGCGCGGGCGGCCGATGGCGTGAGCCCGCCTTACGAGATCCGCGTGGCGCAGGTCTCGGCGGCCTATGGTCCGGGGCCCTTCGCGCGGCTGGTGGTGCCGACCTGATGCGCCGGGTGATGCATGGCGACCTGACCGCGGCGGCGCGCGCCTGCCTGGCCGCCCCGCCCGGCGCGCGGGCGGCGCTGGCCGCGCGCCTGCTGGAGGAGGCCCATGCTGGCCATCGCTATCACCGCCGGTTCCGCCGGCCGCATCCGCGCCTGGGTGACGGATCGCTGATGGTCCGGGCGCGGCGCGAGCGGCTCGTCGACGAGCCGCCGCTCTCCGACCCGGAATATGCCGCCTGCCTCGTGCTGATGCTGGAGAGCCTGGCGCGCTGGCGGGCCGGTCGCGTCCCCGGGCGCGGCGCCTGATCCCGGGCGCGGGGGCGGCGCGTCGACGCGCCGCCCACCGGGCTCAACCGGACGCGCAGGAGATGCAGCGGGTCACGCCCGGATCCAGTGCCAGGCGCCGTTCGGCGATCTCTTCGCCGCACTCCTCGCAATCGCCGAACGCGCCATCCTTCATCCGCGCCAGCGCCGCCGCCAGCCGGCGGCGCTCTGTGTCGCGGCGGGCCTGGGTGGCGTTGGCCATCGCCTGCTGCTGCAGCGCGTCCTGCCGGCTCAGCCGGCCGATCGCCTGCTGGTCCAGCGTGACAACCTCGCGGCCCTGCGCGCCCAGCGCGTCCTCCTGTTGCACTTCCGCGAGCCTCGCCCCGATCCTGTCGCGGAACGCCTGCACCGTCTTTTCGTCCATCAAGCACCCTTCACGCCTTTGCGTCTGGAGGATAACGCCTAGATGTCGTATCACAAGGCTGCGGCCGAAAGGGAGGACGCCATGGCAGAGACACGCGCCAAGCTCGCACAGGTCGATCCGGTCTGGGCGCGGGTGACGCAGGAGGCCGAGCAGGCGATCGCGGACGAGCCGCTGCTGGGCGGGCTCATCCATTCCAGCGTGCTGCACCATCCCACGCTCCAGCGCGCGCTGGCTTACCGGATCTCGCTCAAGCTGGCCTCGGGCGAGATGTCCGAGCAGATCCTGCGCGAGATCTGCGACGAGGCCTATGGCGCCGATGCAGGGCTCGCCCATGCCGCCCGCGCCGATATCGCCGCGGTTTATGACCGTGATCCGGCCTGCCACCGCTTCCTCCAGCCTCTCCTTTACTTCAAGGGGTTCCAGGCGCTGCAATGCTACCGCGTGGGTCATTGGCTGTGGGAGCAGGGCCGCAGCGACCTGGCGTATTTCTTCCAGATGCGCGTCTCCGAGGCTTTCGGTGTGGATATCCACCCGGCCGCCCGGATCGGCAAGGGCATCATGATCGACCATGCCCATTCCATCGTCATCGGCGAGACGGCGGTGGTGGGCGACAATGTTTCGATGCTGCATTCCGTGACGCTGGGCGGCACCGGCAAGGAAGAGCAGGACCGTCATCCAAAGATCGGTGACGGCGTCCTGATCGGCGCCGGCGCGAAGGTGCTGGGCAATATCCGGGTGGGCGACTGTTGCCGGATCGCCGCAGGCTCCGTGGTGCTGGAGGACGTGCCGCCGAAGAAGACGGTGGCGGGCGTGCCGGCGCGCATCGTGGGCGAGGCCGGCTGCGCGCAGCCCTCGATGACGATGGACCAGATCCTGAAAAGCGGCGCCTGAACACCGCCTGACGATCGGCCGCAAGGGCCTGCGCGGGGGCTATTCCCGCGCCCAGCCCCCCATCGTGGCGGCCAGGTCGCCATAGCCCGTCAGCCGCCGCTCGAAGGCGAGCCCCAGCCGCGCGGCCTGCGCCTCGGCCCGCGCGCTCAGCGCGGGGTCGTCGGTTTGCGCGAGGTAGACCAGCTTCTCGTAATTGCCGAAATACGCCTCGCGCAGCTCCGGATGCCGGTCGAGCCCCAGCGGCGTCCAGACGAAGGCATCGAACTGGCGCACCAGGAAATCCGTCAGGTAGAAGGCGGTGAATTCCTCCTCGGCGCGCGCGGCGAACGCCGCGTTGCCCTCGAAGAAGCTGTAGCAATGCGGGCCTTCCACCATGTCCACGCCCAGCTCTTCGCAGGCGCGGGCGAGCGCGCCGCCGGTGCCGCAATCCGCATAGACCACATGCACCGACGCGTAGCTGTCGCGCCAGCGCGCCACCGCCTCGCGCACCGCGTCCGGGATGCGTTCGGGGTGGTTGTGCAGGATCGCGGGCAGGCAGTGCAGGTCCAGGTGGTCCCAGCCATTCGCCGCCTTCAGATCGAGGATCTCGCGCGCCAGCGCACCGCAGGCGATCAACAGCACGCGGCCCCGTTCCGGGGCCTCGGGATCGAGGCCCCGGCGGGTCAGCGTGTCGTCGTCGGGCGCGCGCATGGCCGGCAGGCTCAGCCCGCCGCCAGCTGGTTGTGCTTGCGCAGGACGAAGTCCTTGGCGGTCTCCACCGCCACCGCGGCATCGCGGCAATAGGCATCCGCCCCGATGGCGCGGCCGAACTCCTCGTTCAGGGGGGCACCGCCCACCAGCACGATGTAGTCGTCGCGGATACCCTTCTCCACCAGCGTGTCGATCACCACCTTCATGTAGGGCATGGTGGTGGTCAGCAGCGCGGACATGCCCAGGATGTCGGGCTGCTCGGTCTCCAGCGCCTCCAGGTATTTTTCCACCGCGTTGTTGATGCCCAGGTCCACCACCTCGAAACCGGCGCCCTCCATCATCATCGACACCAGGTTCTTGCCGATGTCGTGGATGTCGCCCTTCACGGTGCCGATCACCATCTTGCCCATGCGGGGTGCGCCGGTCTCCACCAGCAGCGGCTTGAGAATCGCCATGCCGCCCTTCATCGCGTTGGCCGCCAGCAGCACCTCGGGCACGAACAGGATGCCGTCGCGGAAATCGCGGCCGACGATCGTCATGCCGCCCACCAGCGCCTCGGTGAGGATGCGGTAGGGCGCCCATCCGCGTTCGAGCAGGATGTTCACGCCCTCCTCGATCTCCTCTCTCAGGCCATCGTAGAGATCGTCGAACATCTGCTGGACGAGTTCCTCGTCATCCAGTTCCGACAGGATGATCTCGTCGTCTTCCTCTTCCGACATGGTGGCGCTCCCTTTCCTCGGGGCAGGGTTATCGGCCCCGGCTATGTCCTGAGGCCGTGTTTCGTCAATTTGTCGCAACCGCACTTGGCCGATTGCGACATGGCCGCAACCGCAACCGACGCGCGGGCCGGGGATGCGGCCGGCCGCCATGCGGATTGCAAATGTTCTCGTCCTGTTCCATGGTTGGGGCATGGATCAGGAACGTCCGCTTCTGGCGGCCGCGGCCCGCAAGGGTCGCGGCGCGGCAAGCCGCCACACGGGGCGATTCGAGCGTCATGCGCGGGTGCCCCTGGCCGATGGCTGGGACATGCCCGAGGAGGTGGCGCCGCTGCGCACCGCCGTGACGGAGGAACGGGCCCGCACGGCCCTGGCGTGGAACCGTTCGCCCGATCTGCCGTTCGACCGCTCGCTGAACCCCTACCGGGGCTGCGAGCATGGCTGCATCTACTGTTTCGCGCGCCCCACCCATGCCTTCCTGGGCCTGTCGCCGGGGCTGGATTTCGAGACGCGGCTGGTGGCGCGGCCCAACCTGCCGCTTGTGCTGGAGGCCGAACTGCGCCGCAAGTCCTACCGCCCCGCCACGGTGGCGCTGGGCACGGCGACCGATCCCTACCAGCCCGTGGAGCGCGACCGGGGGATCACCCGCGCCGTGCTGGAGGTGCTGCGGGATTTCGGCCACCCGGTGGGGGTGGTGACCAAGGGTACGCTGGTGGAGCGCGACATCGACATCCTGGCGCAGATGGCCGCGCAGGGGCTGGCCCGGGTGGGGCTGTCGGTCACCACGCTGGACGCGGAGCTGTCGCGCCGGCTGGAGCCGCGCGCCCCCGCGCCCGCCCGCCGGCTGGAGACGATCCGCCGGCTGACCGCGGCGGGCATCCCGGTGCGGGTGATGGTTTCGCCGGTGATCCCGGCGCTCACCGATCCCGAGCTGGAGGCGATCCTGGCCGCCGCCGCCGAGGCCGGTGCGGATGCGGCAAGCTGGGTCATGCTGCGCCTGCCGCGCGAGGTGTCCGGCCTGTGGCAGGAGTGGCTGGCCGAACACGCGCCCGGCCGCGCCCCCCGCGTCATGGAGCGGCTGCGCGAGATGCATGGCGGGCAGGACTACCGGGCCGACTGGGGCCGCCGGATGCGGGGCGAGGGGCCCTATGCGCAGGTCATCGCCCAGCGGTTCCGCCTGGCCGCGCGCCGCGCGGGCCTGGCCGAACACGCCGCGCCGCTGCGCTGCGACCTCTTCGCGCCGCCGCCCCTTGCGGGCGACCAGCTGAGCCTGTTCTGAGCGCGACACCTGGCCAAGCGGATATGCGCCGGTCGGCTCAGCCACGGCCGCGGCGCGCACGCCGCCGCGGCTGGGCGGCGTCCTCTCCGGTGCCGTCGCTCGCCGAGGAGAATCCGCCCAATGCGGCGGTGATCTGGTCGAGCGTGGGTTTCGGGCCGCGCGGGCGGGTTTCCAGCGCCGCGCGCATGGCGCGCAAGTGCTCGGGCATGGTGCCGCAGCAACCGCCGATGATGGTGGCGCCCGCGTCGCGCGCCAGCACGGCATATTCCGCCATCAGCTCGGGCGTGCCGTCATAGTGGATATGACCGTCGTGGTATTTCGGGATGCCGGCATTGCCCTTGGCGATCACCGGGCGGGCGGCGCCCGCCTCGACGAAGCCCAGCACCGTGCGCATCAGGTCGGCCGCGCCCACGCCGCAATTCGCGCCGAAGGCGATGGGCGGGTTGGGCAGGCTTTCGACCAGCGCCACCATGTCGGCCGAGGTCAGGCCCATCATGGTGCGACCCGCGGTGTCGAAGCTCATGGTGCCGCACCAGGGCATGCCGGCCAGCGCGAAGGCCTCTGCGGCGGCGCGGAACTCCTCGGGCGCGCTGATCGTCTCCAGCCACAGCACGTCCGCGCCGCCGTCCTTCAGCCCTTCCGCCTGCTCGTGGAACATCTCCACCGCGTCCGCATGGCTCAGGCTGCCCACCGGCTGCATGATGTCGCCCGTGGGTCCGACGGAGCCCGCCACCACCACCGGGCGGCCGGCGGCGTCGGCCACCTCGCGGCCCAGCGCGGCGGCCAGCCGGTTGAGTTCGAGCACCCGGTCCTGCGCGGCGTGCAGCTTCAGCCGCGAGGCGTTGCCGCCGAAGGAGTTGGTCAGGAACAGGTCGCTGCCCGCCTCGACCGCGCCGCGGTAGAGCGCGCGGATCTTGTCGGGCTGGTCGGCGTTCCACAGCTCCGGCGCGTCGCCCGACTGCAGCCCCATGTTGAACAGGTTGGTTCCCGTGGCGCCATCGGCAAGCAGCCAGTCGCGGGTTTCCAGCAGGCGGGTCAGAGCATCGGTCATCGGGTCATTCCATCCGGAAAAGGCCCGGCCTACCTGTCACGGAAGGGCCGGGCGCGGCAAATTCATTCTGCTCATGCAAAACATGAGCGGCAGGGCAGGGGCAGGCGGCGGGGGCCTCAGCCCTCCTCGGTCATGATCTGGCCCTTGGCCTCGGCCATCAGTTCGGCCATCTTGGCGCGGATCTCGTCGGGGCTCGACTTGTCGCCCAGGTCCGCGGCGACCTTGCGCACCACGTCCTCGTGGCCGGCCTCCTCGAAATCGGCCTTCACGACCTCGCGGGCATAGGCCTGCGCGTCGTCGCCGCTCTTGCCCAGCAGGGCCGCGGCCCAGAGCCCTAGCAGCTTGTTGCGCCGCGCCTCGGCCTTGAACTGCATCTCGGCGTCATGGGCGAACTTGTTCTCGAATGCGTTCTCGCGATCGTCGAAGGTGGTCATCGGTCGGTGATCCCCTGAGGCGTTGGTGTCAGTCCCGGTATGCAATCCCGCAGCCCGCGCCGCAAGACCCTGCCCGCGCTTGCGACAAAGCCCCCCATGCACTAAGAGAGCGCATCGCGACAGGGGGACTCGCCCCCGTGCAGAAAAGGCGGTGACATGGCGCGGCGCAAGAAGATTTACGAAGGCAAGGCCAAGATCCTGTACGAGGGCCCCGAACCGGGCACCATCGTGCAGTATTTCAAGGACGATGCCACGGCCTTCAACGCCGAGAAGCACGACGTGATCGACGGCAAGGGGGTGCTGAACAACCGCCTGTCCGAATTCTTCATGACCGGGCTGAACGGCATCGGCGTGCCGACTCATTTCATCCGCCGGCTGAACATGCGCGAGCAACTGGTGCGCGCCTGCGAGATCATCCCGCTGGAGATCGTGGTGCGCAACGTGGCCGCGGGCTCGATGTCCAAGCGTCTGGGAATCGAGGAGGGCACGCCGCTGCCGCACCCGATCGTCGAATACTATCTCAAGGACGACAAGCTGGGCGACCCGATGGTCACCGAGGAGCATATCGCCGCCTTCGGCTGGGCCAGCCAGCAGGACATGGACGACATGGTGCGCCTCGCGCTCCGGGTCAACGACTTCCTGTCGGGCGTGATGATGGCGGTGGGCATAAGGCTGGTGGACTTCAAGATCGAGGTTGGTCGGGTCTACGAGGGCGATTACCAGCGCCTGATCGTGGCCGACGAGATCAGCCCCGACAGCTGCCGTCTGTGGGACATGGAAACCGGCCAGCGGCTGGACAAGGATGTGTTCCGCAAGGATCTGGGCAGCCTGTCGGAGGCCTATACCGAGGTGGCGCGGCGCCTGGGCGTGATGCCCAAGACCTCCACGGGCCGGACCAAGCCGCATCTCATCAACTGAGACGGTGGCGCCGGCCCCGGCATCGGGACAGGCGTATTTGGGGAACAATGAAGCGCGCGGACGCGCGGGACGGAGAGCGCAGGCGATGAAGGCACGGGTTCAGGTGATGCTGAAGGACGGGGTTCTCGATCCGCAGGGCGAGGCGGTGCGGCACGCGCTGGGCAGCCTGGGCTTCGAGGGAGTCGAGGGCGTGCGCCAGGGCAAGATCATCGAGCTGGATCTCGCGCCCGGCACCACCGAGGCGGCGGTGCGCGAGATGTGCGAGAAGCTGCTGGCCAACACCGTGATCGAAAGCTACCGGATCGAGATGGGCTGAGATGCGCCTTCCGGGCCGGACCGACCATCGGGCAGGGGCGTGGGCGCGCTGGCGCGACCATGCCGCGGTCGGACCGCGATGTCGTCCCGGCCCGCGCGCGCGCCTTGCCCTCCCGATCCGTTTCTCCAGCTGAGGGAGTTCCCCCATGCATGCCTCCGTCATCGTCTTTCCGGGCTCCAACTGCGACCGCGACCTCGCCGTGGCCCTGCGCGCCGCCGGCGCGCGGGTCGAGATGGTCTGGCACAAGGACACCGCGATGCCCGAGCGCACCGACCTTGTGGCCATCCCGGGAGGCTTTTCCTTCGGCGACTACCTGCGCTGCGGCGCGATCGCGGCCAACTCGCCGATCTGCCGGGCGGTGGTGGCCCATGCGGGCCGGGGCGGGCATGTCCTGGGGATCTGCAACGGCTTCCAGGTGCTGACGGAGACCGGCCTGCTGCCGGGCGCCCTGATGCGCAACGCGGGGCTGAAATTCATCTGCCGGACGGTGGGCTTGCGGGTCGAGACCGCCGACAGCCCCTATACCGGAAACTACGCGGCGGGGCAGGAACTGGCCATTCCCATCGCGCACCATGACGGCAACTACACCGCCACCGAGGCGGAGCTGGACCGGCTGGAGGCCGAGGATCGGGTGGCCTTCCGCTATCTCGACACGCCCAACGGCTCGGCCCGCGGCATCGCGGGCATCCTGTCCGGGAACCGCCGCGTGCTGGGGATGATGCCGCATCCGGAACGCGCGGTGGATCCGCGCCACGGCGGCACCGACGGTGCGCCGCTGTTCGCCGGACTGATGGAGGCGATGGCCTCGGCGTGACTTGAGTGCGCGGCCCGGCGCGCCTACTCTTTCGACATGACGCAGATCGTTCCCAGCAGCATGCGGCCGCGCCGCGCCGGCCCCATCAGCTGGCGGGTCCGGATCGCGCTTGTGGCGATGTTGTTGCTGGCGGCCGTGACGGTCTGGTTCACCAACCGGCTGCTGACCGACCGTTTCACCGAAACCACGCGCAACCGCGCCGAGCTGCGGCTGGCGCTCTATTCGGGCAACCTGCTGTCGGAATTGCGTCGCAACGCGATCGTGCCGCAATTGCTGGCGCGCGATCCGGCGCTGATCGGGGCGCTGAATTCCTCGGATTACTCGCAATCCACGCAACGCCTGATCAGCTTCGTCGAGGAGATCGGCGCGGCCTCGCTCATGCTGCTGGACAGCGACGGGCGCACCGTGGCCGCGACAGACCGAGCCCGGCTGGGGGCGGCGCACCAGTCGCAGCCCTATTTCGTCGACGCGATACGCGCGTCCAGCACGGTCTTCACCGCGTTCCACGCGGAAAGCGGCGGCTACCGCTTCATGTATTCGCGCCGTGTGGACGGGCAATCGGGCATTCTCGGCGTGATCGTGGTGGAGGTCGATCTCCAGAAATTCGAGCGGGCCTGGGCGGGCATCTCGGACGCGGTGCTGGTGACCGACAGCGAGGGGGTGATCGTGCTGGCCACCGAGCCGCGCTGGCGCGGGCTGACCGAGGGCGAGGCGCTGGAGCGCCAGCCGCCGCAGGGCGCGATCGCGCGCGCGCTTCAGGCCACGTCCGACTGGGCGGCGTTGCCCGCCGACGCCTACCTGCGCGGCGAGGCGGTGATGCGGATGGAAACGCGCATCCCGTTCCGCGGCTGGCGCATGGCCAGTTTCACCACCTATGACAGCGTGCGCGAGCGGGTGAACGGCGTTCTGGCCCTCGAGATCATGGGATTCGCGATTCTGCTGGCCCTGGCCTTCTACTTTCTCAGCCGGAAGACGGCGGTGCGGATGGCGCTGTTCCAACGCGAGTCGGCGGAGCTTCGCCAATTGAACGCCCGGCTCCAGCGGGAAATCGCCGAGCGCGAACGGGTGCAGGAGACGCTCGCGGTGGCCGAGCAGACCCTTGCACAAAGTTCCAAGCTCGCCGCGCTGGGCGAGATGTCGGCCGCCGTCAGCCACGAGCTGAACCAGCCGCTGGCGGCGATGAAGACCTATTTGGCGGGGGCGCGCCTGCTGCTGCGGCGCAACCGCCCCGAGGAGGCGCTGGCCGCCTTCCATCGCATCGACGACCTGATCGAGCGCATGGGCGCGATCACCCGGCAGCTCAAGTCCTATGCGCGCAAGGGCGCGGCGACGCTGGGGCCGGTGGATCTTGCGGAGGCGCTGGCCTCGGCCCTGTCGATGATGGAGCCGCAGCTGCGGCTGGGACGGGTGCGCATCAACCGCATCCTGCCCGACGCCCCGGTGATGGTGATGGGCGACCGGCTGCGGATCGAGCAGGTGATGGTCAACCTGATCCGCAATGCGCTCGACGCCACCAAGACGGTGGATGACCCCGAGATCGACATCTTGCTGGCCTCGGGCGACACCGCGGTGCTGACCGTGCGCGACAACGGCCAGGGGATCGAGGATCTGGACGCGCTGTTCGAGCCCTTCTACACCACCAAGCAGCCCGGCGACGGGGTGGGGCTGGGGCTTGCGATTTCCTCGGGGATCGTGAACGACCTGGGTGGACGGCTGACCGCGCGCAACGCCGAGGGCGGCGGCGCGGTGTTCGAGGTGCAGCTCCCCATCCTTCCGGGAGAGACCCAGGCAGCGGAGTGAGAGTGGCATGGCCAAGGCAATGAAGATCGCCATCGTGGACGACGAGCAGGACATGCGCCAGTCGATCAGCCAGTGGCTGGCGCTGTCGGGCTACGATACCGAGACATTCTCCGGCGCCGAGGAAGCGCTGAAGGCGCTCGGGCCCGACTATCCCGGCATCGTCATCACAGACATCAAGATGCCCGGCATGGACGGGATGCAGTTCCTGCGCAAGCTGATGGGGGCCGACAGCGCGCTGCCCGTCATCATGATCACCGGCCATGGCGATGTGCCCATGGCGGTGGAGGCGATGCGCATGGGGGCGTTCGACTTCCTGGAAAAGCCCTTCAACCCCGACCGGATGACCGAACTGGCCAAGCGCGCGGCCAACCTGCGCCGTCTCACGCTGGACAACCGCGCGCTGCGCCGCGAGCTGTCGGACGGCGGCCAGCTGATGAAGAAGCTGATCGGCGCGAGCCCGGTCATGGAGCGGCTGCGCGAGGACATCCTGGATCTCGGCCAGGCGGACGGGCATGTTCTGATCGACGGCGAGACGGGCACCGGCAAGACGCTGGTGGCCCACGCGCTGCACGCGGTCGGATCGCGCGCGGGCAAGCGTTTCGTCCTGATCTCCTGCAGCGCGCTGGAGGAGGAGGCGCTGATCCGGCGGCTGTTCGGGCCGGTGCTGCCCGAGGACAGCCAGCTGCCCGCCATCGAGGAGGCGCGCGGCGGCACCCTGGTGCTGGAGGATATCGAGACCCTGGGCGAGGCCGCGCAGGCCCGGCTGCTCAGCGTCATCAACGAGCAGGGCACCCCGGCCGAGACGCGGATCGTGGCGATCTCCAACCTCCAGGACGAGGGCCGCACCTGCGAGGACGCGCTGCGCCCCGATCTCTACTACCGGCTTTCGGCGCTCAAGATCACGCCGCCGCCGCTGCGCACCCGCGGCGAGGACATCCTGACGCTCTTCGCGCGCTACACCGAGCAGTTCGCCGACGAATACGGCTGCGAGGTGCCCGATATCAGCGCGCAGGAGGCTGCGCAGCTGCTGCAGGCGCCCTGGCCCGGCAATGTCCGCCAGCTCATCAACGTGGCCGAGCGCGCCGTGCTTCAGGCGCGGCGGGGGCAGGGCTCCATCGCGTCGCTGCTGATGAGCGAGCATGACGAGATGCGCCCGGTGATGACCACCGAAGGCAAGCCGCTCAAGGAATATGTCGAGGCGTTCGAGCGGATGCTGATCGACAACACCATGCGCCGGCACAAGGGCTCGATCCAGGCCGTGATGGACGAGCTGTGCCTGCCCCGCCGGACGCTGAACGAGAAGATGGCGAAATACGGGTTGAGCCGGTCGGAGTATCTCTGAGCCTCCCGCACCCATTCGTGCTGCCGGCAACTTGGGCATTGTAATTGCCCTTGCGCTGCCCTTATGTTGATCGGCAGGCCATGCGAATGCGCATGATGCCTCAAGAGTTTCGCTGTTTCCGAAGGTTCAGGGCATTCGCGCCCGACTCGCCGGAGCAGACCGATCTGGCCCTCGGGCCGAAGAACCGCCCTGATCGCGCAAGCGAAGGGCTTGTAACAGGCAGTCCTCGGACCGCCGGAGAAGAACCGCGATGACACGCGCGCAGGTGAAACGGGCAGATGCGGGAGCCGATATCGGCTCGATCTGCCGCGCGTCCCGCATCGCCCCTACCAGACACCACCGCCCGGCGCCACGTCGATACGACGTCGGCGGCCCGCCGGTGTGCAATCGGAAAACATGCCAAAGAAAATGCTCATCGACGCCACCCACGCGGAGGAAACCCGCGTCGTGGTGGTGGACGGAAACAAGGTCGAGGAATTCGACTTCGAATCGGAGAACAAGCGCCAGCTAGCCGGCAACATCTATCTCGCCAAGGTCACCCGCGTGGAGCCGTCGCTCCAGGCGGCATTTGTCGATTACGGTGGCAACCGGCACGGCTTCCTCGCCTTCTCGGAAATCCATCCCGATTATTACCAGATCCCCGTCGCCGACCGCGAGGCGCTGATGGAGGAGGAACGCGCCTATGCCGAGGCGCAGCAGGCCCGGGAGGACGCCGAGGACAACCCCCGCTCGTCCCGGTCGCGTTCTCGGTCGCGCTCTCGCTCCAGGGCGGAGAAATCCGCCGACGAGGATGCGGTGACCAGCGTCGAGGCGGGCGATCCCGAGATTTCCGGGATGGAGACGATCGACCTCGACGACGAGGCGGCCGAGGGCGTCTCTCCCATGGAGACCGTGGGCGAGACGCCGGTCGAGGAGCCCGCGAACGGCCAGGATTACGATCAGGACGACCAGGACGAGGAACAGCCCTTCGTCGCGGCCGACCATGCCGCCGAGCGCGACGACAGTATCGAATCCGTCGCCGATGACGACGATCACGAGGAACTGCGCCCGCCGCGCAAGCCGCGGCCCCGCAAGTACAAGATCCAGGAAGTCATCAAGGTCCGCCAGATCCTGTTGGTGCAGGTCGTCAAGGAAGAGCGCGGCAACAAGGGCGCGGCGCTGACCACCTACCTGTCGCTCGCCGGCCGCTACTGCGTGCTGATGCCCAACACCGCCCGTGGCGGCGGCATCTCGCGCAAGATCACCCAGGCCGCCGACCGCAAGAAGCTCAAGGAGATCGCCGCCTCCATCGAGGTGCCGCGCGGCGCGGGGCTCATCATCCGCACGGCGGGTGCCAAGCGCACCAAGACCGAGATCAAGCGCGATTACGAATATCTCCAGCGGCTGTGGGAGCAGATCCGCGAACTGACGCTGAAATCCATCGCGCCGGCCAAGATCTACGAGGAGGGCGACCTCATCAAGCGGTCGATCCGCGATCTCTACAACCGCGACATCGACGAGGTCTTCGTGGAGGGCGAGAAGGGCTACCGGATCGCCAAGGACTTCATGAAGATGATCATGCCGTCCCACGCGAAGAACGTGAAGCACTACACCGACCCGATGCCGCTTTTCGCGCGCTACCAGGTCGAAAGCTATCTCAGCTCCATGTTCAACCCGACGGTCCAGCTCAAGTCCGGCGGCTATATCGTGATCGGCGTCACCGAGGCGCTGGTGGCGATCGACGTGAACTCGGGCAAGGCCACCAAGGAAGGCTCGATCGAGGAGACCGCGCTCAAGACCAACCTGGAGGCCGCCGACGAGATCGCCCGCCAGCTGCGCCTGCGCGATCTCGCGGGCCTGATCGTGATCGACTTCATCGACATGGACGAGCGGCGCAACAACGCCTCGGTCGAGAAGCGCATCAAGGACAAGCTCAAGACCGACCGCGCCCGCATCCAGGTCGGCCGCATCTCCGGCTTCGGCCTGATGGAGATGAGCCGGCAGCGCCTGCGCCCCGGCATGATCGAGGCCACCACCCAGCCTTGTCCGCATTGTCACGGGACCGGGCTGATCCGCTCCGACGACAACCTGTCGCTGTCGATCCTGCGCCAGATCGAGGAGGAGGGCGTGCGCCGCCGCTCGCGCGAGGTGCTGGTGAAATGCCCGGTGGCGATCGCCAACTACCTGATGAACCAGAAGCGCGAGCATGTGGCCCAGATCGAGCTGCGCTACGGGCTGTCGGTGCGGATCGAGGGCGACCCGATGCTGGTCAGCCCCGATTTCACGCTCGAGAAGTTCAAGACCGCGTTGCGGCAGGTTCCCGAGGCCCTCGCCCCGGTGATCTCGGTGGATACCTCGCTGATGGACAGCATCGACGAGGAGGCCTTCGCGGAGGAGGAAGAGGACGACATCCAGGAGGAAGAGCGCAGCGAGGGCGATGACGGCAAGCCCAAGAAGCGCCGCCGGCGGCGTCGTCGGCGCAAGCCCACCGGTTCTGGCGATGAGAATGGCGCACGCCAGGAGGCCGATGCGGACCGGGGCGATGACCCGTCCGGGGCGACCCCGTCCGACGCGACCCCGTCCGAGCCCGCCGGCGACATCGCCACCGACGGTGCGGCGGATGTGACCGAGAGGCCCGAGGCTGCGCTGCCCGAAAGCGCCGTGGCCGAAGCTCAGGAGGACGCGCCCGCCGAGACCGTGACGCAGAAGCCGAAATCGACCCGCTCGCGGTCACGCTCGCGCTCGCGCAAGAAGGAAGAGCCCGCCGAGGCCGCTGCCGAAGCGCCCGAGGCCGCGGGCACCGAGGCGCAGGCCGAAGCGCCCGCCGAGGCGGTGGCCGAAGCGCCCGCCGATGCGCAGGCGGACGTGCCGGTCGATGCGGTGGCCGAAGCCGACAGCCCGCAGACGCCCGCCGTGGAGGCCGGTGCGGCCGAGGCCGAAGCCAAGCCGAAGCCCAAGCGGACGAGCACCCGCAAGCCCTCGACCCGGACGCGCAAGCCCAAGGCCGAACCGGCCGAAGAACCCGCGCCCGAGGCGGCCGAGGCCGAAGAGGCCCCGTCAGCGGCAGAGGAAGCGCCCGCGCCCGAGGCGAAGCCCGAGACGGAAGCGGCCCCGGCTGCGTCCGCAGAGGCGGCGCCGGAGCAGCCCGAAGAGGATCGGGCCGAGCGCGAGCATGCCGCGACCGCAGAGGCCGAACCCTCCAAGCCGCGCAAGCGGGGATGGTGGTCGCTGGGCAGCTGATGCCGCCCGGACGGAGGACGACATGCGCCGCGCGGGCCCGGCCCGCGCGGCGTTTTTCTTGCCGCGAAGGCTGTGCTTCAGGCCATGCCCTTGCGGATCAGGTAATGCTGGATCCCGTCCCGCTCGGCCTGTTCCTCGACCCTGTGGCCTTCCTCGGCGCAGAAATGCGGGATGTCCACCACCGCCACCGGATCATCGGCCAGCACGCGCAGCCGCGCGCCTGGCGCCAGCGCCATCAGCCGCTTGCGCAGCCGCAGCACGGGCAGGGGGCATTTCAGCCCTGTGGCGTCCAGTTCCTCGGTCATGGCGCTCGGGATAGCTCCCCTGCGACGGCCTGTCCACGCCGTTGTGACCGGTGCGCAGGTGACGCGGCGCGCGCGATTGTCTAGGTAGAACCCATGTTCGGAATCGAGATCCTCGACGCAAGCCTCCTGCCCGCCATGACCGTGGCGCTTCTGGCGGGTGTGATCTCGTTCCTCAGCCCCTGCGTGCTGCCCATCGTGCCGCCCTACCTGGCCTATATGAGCGGCGTCTCGCTGGGCGAGTTGCAGGAGGGAGGCGGCCGCAACCGCGCGCTCCTGCCCGCGCTCTTCTTCGTGATGGGCCTGTCCACGGTCTTCCTGTTCCTGGGCTTCACCGCCTCGGCGGTGGGTTCGATGTTCCTGGCCTGGCAAGGCTGGTTCAACGCCATCGCCGGCCTCCTGGTCATGGGGTTCGGCGCGCATTTCCTGGGCATCTACCGGATCGGCTTTCTCGACCGGGAGGCCCGGCTCGACGCGGGCGACCGTGGCGGCACCGCCTTCGGCGCCTATATCCTCGGCCTGGCCTTCGCCTTCGGCTGGACGCCCTGCATCGGCCCGCAACTGGGCGCGATCCTGTCGCTGGCCGCGTCCGAGGCCAATACCGCGCGCGGCACGGCGCTGCTGGCGGTCTATGCGGCGGGGCTGGGCATTCCCTTCCTGCTGGTGGCGGCCTTCCTGCCGCGCCTCACCGGGCTGATGGGTTTCATGAAACGCCACATGGAGCGGATCGAGCGCATCATGGGCCTGCTTTTGTGGACGATCGGCCTGCTGATGCTCACCGGCGGCTTCTCTGCCTTCTCCTACTGGCTGCTGGAGACGTTCCCCGCGCTGGCCGTGCTGGGCTGAGACCGCCCTAGTCTTGCCGGATTTCCGGGGTATGCTCCGGGTCTGTGCGAGGTGAGCCATGTCGAACGCAACATCTCAGGAGGTCCGCGCCCGCCGGGTATTCTACATCCCCGGCTACGATCCGATTCATCCCCGCCGCTACCGCGAACTCTACCGCAAGGAGGGCGCGGCGCAGGCGGAGATCTCGGGCTATGAGCTGACGCTCAGCCCCAGGCGGAAGCAGGGCAGCTATGGCTGGCATGTGGAGGCCGGGATCGGCGGAACCCGCAGCGCGGCGGAGGTGGAGGTGCTGGTCTGGTCCGACATCGTGCGCGACAGCATGTCGAACACGATCCCGGCCACCTACTGGCAACTCCTGCGCACCGCCTGGACCTATATCGCCTCGGGCGCGCTGCGGCGGCTGATGCTGCTGCGCAAGGGGCCGGTGATCGCGGCGCTCTACCCGGTGGGGATGCTGCTGCTGCAACTGGGCCTGGCGCTGGGCGCGGGGGCGCTGGCGGGAGGCGTTCTGCTGTGGCTGGCCGGGCTGCCGGGCTGGGCGCTGCCCGGCTGGCTTGCGGACGGGCTCTGGTGGCCCGCCTTCCTGGTGACGATCGTGCTGGCCCTGCGCTGGTTCAAGGCGAAGGACGGCAAGCTTTTCGCCTATTACCTGATGCATGACTATGCCTATTCCGCGCGCTGGCGCGGCGCCAACCCGCCCGAGCTCGAGACGCGGATGGCGGAATTCGGCGAGGCCATCGCCGCCGCGCTGGCCGACGACACCCTCGACGAGGTGCTCGTGGTGGGCCATTCCTCGGGCGCGCATCTGGCGGTGTCGTTGCTGGCCGACCTGATCCGCGCGGGCCGGGTGCCCGCCGACGGGCCGGCGTTGTCCTTTCTCAGCCTCGGCCAGGTGGTGCCCATGGTCAGCTTCCTGCCGGATGCCTGGCGGCTGCGCGCCGATCTGGCCTATCTCAGCGCCCGCGACGAGCTGACCTGGGTGGACGTGACCGCCCCGGGCGACGGCTGCGCCTTCGCGCTGTGCGATCCGGTGGCGGTGTCGGGCGTGGCGCCCGAGGGCAAGCGCTGGCCGCTGGTGATCTCGGCGGCCTTCACGCAGACGCTCTCGCCCGAACGCTGGCGCGCGCTGCGCTGGCGCTTCTTCCGGCTGCATTTCCAGTATCTCTGCGCCTTCGACCGGCCGCGCGACTACGATTATTTCCAGATCACCGCCGGGCCGCTGACGCTGGGCACCCGCTATGCCGGGCGCAAGCCCTCCAACTCGCGGATCGACGTGCCGGTGTCGAAATACACCAGCCAGGCCGCATGAATCCGCCCAAACCGCAGGCGCGGGCCGACAAGGTCTCGCTATGGCGCTACCTGCGCCTGTTCCGGCAGGACATCCTCTCGGCGCAGCCCGCGCGGCTCTACCGCGCCTGGATGGCGGAGTTCCGCACGCCGTTCTTCCGCAGCTTCCTCGTCAACCAGCCCGAACTCGTGGATCTGGTGCTGAAGGGCCGGCCCGACGACTTCCCAAAGTCGAACCGGATCTCCGAGGGGCTGCGCCCGCTGCTGGGCGACAGCGTGTTCCTGACCAATGGCGAGGCGTGGAAGCGCCAGCGCCGGATCATCGACCCGGCCTTCGAGGGCGGGCGGCTGCGCGACACCTTCCCGGCCATGCGCGCCGCCGCCGAGGCCGCCGCCGCGCGGCTGGCGGCGCGGGCCGGCGAGGAGGTGGAGATCGAGGCGGAAACCAGCCACGCCGCCGCCGACGTGATCTTTCGCACGCTGTTCTCGATCCCGATCGAGCATCGGATCGCGGCGCAGGTCTTCGACGAGTTCCGCGCCTATCAGCGCACCCAGCCGATCCTGAATATCGCGGCCTTCCTGCCGCTGCCGCGCTGGGTGCCGCGCGGCCACCGTCGCCGGACCAGGCAGGCCGCGCAGGCGATCCGGGCGCTGATCGCGCAGCTGACCGAGGAGCGCATGGCGGCGATCCGCGCGGGCGGCGCGCCCGACGACCTGGCCACCAAGATCATGACCACCGCCGACCCGCAGACCGGCGAGACCTTCACCACCGCCGAGATGGTGGACCAGGTGGCCATCTTCTTCCTCGCGGGGCACGAGACCTCCGCCTCGGCGCTGGCCTGGACGCTCTACCTCATGGCGACCCATCCCGACTGGCAGGAGCGCGTGGCCGCAGAGGCCCGCGCGCTCGATACCGAGCCGGGCTTTGCGGTGATGTCGCGGCTGAAACTCTCGCGCGACGTGTGGCGCGAGGCGCTGCGGCTCTACCCGCCGGTGCCGATGATGGTGCGCGAGGCGGCCTGCCCCGAGCGGTTCCGCGAGCGCGCGGTGCCGCAGGGCAGCCAGATCGTTCTCAGCCCCTGGCACCAGCATCGCCACGAAAGGCTGTGGGACAATCCCGACGGGTTCGACCCGGCCCGCTGGGAGACGGAGAATGGCCGCGCCTGCGCGCGCAGCGCCTACATGCCGTTTTCCGCCGGTCCGCGCGTCTGCACCGGGGCGGGCTTCGCCATGGTGGAGGGCCCGCTCCTGCTTTCGCGGATCCTGCGTGACCTGCGCGTCGCCCCCACCGACCGGCCCGCGCCGGTGCCGGTGGCGCATCTGACGGTGCGCGCCCGCGACGGGATCTGGCTGAAGCTGTCACGGCGCTAGGGGCGGGGGCCAAGACTTTTCAAGGAAAAGTCTTGGCAAAAGCTTTTGCAAAGCTTTTGCGTCAGCGCAGGATGCGAAGCGCCTCGGCATTGCAGAAGATCACGATCTGTCCGGCGTTCTCCACCGCGTGATAGCCGCGCCGGCGCAACTCGGCCTCGAAGCGGGTGCGGCCCACGATGCGTTCGACGTCGCGCGCGCTGCGGCGCACGATGCCGCCCGCGCGGGCGGCCTTGGCGTCGAAGATCTGGCGCATCCAGAGTTCCGCCGGCAGGGGAGGGGGCATGGCATTCATCGCCGCGAGCCTCGCCCATCGCGGTTAATGCAGCCTTAACGGCGGTAATGCGCCAGCACATGCACCCGGATCGCCGAGGCCAGCCCGCTGTCGATGCCGCGCGCCTCGTCGATCTCGGCGGCCAGCGCGTTCACCGTCATGCCGCGTTCCGTCGCGATCTCGCGGAACGCATCCCAGAAGGCATCCTCCAGCGAGACGCTGGTGCGGTGGCCGCGCAGCGTGAGCGAGCGCTTGACCGGCCGCCCCCCGGTCATTCGCCGCGCTTGTGGCCGTCGAGCGCCCGGGCGATGGCCTCCGCCTGCGCGCGCGCGCGCGCCTTTTCCGCCCCGGTCCGGCCGAACTTCACCGCGTTCTCGTCGGCGCGGGCCTTCTTCTCGGCCCGCGCCTTCGCCTTGCGAAAGCGGTTGAGGTTGACCGGCTGGCTCATTTCGGCCCGATCATGTCTTCGGGGCGCACCACCCGGTCGAAGGTTTCGGCGTCTACGAAGCCCAGCCGGATCGCCTCTTCCTTCAGGGTCGTGCCGTTCTTGTGCGCGGTCTTGGCCACGGTGGTGGCGTTGTCGTAGCCGATGGTGGGTGCCAGCGCGGTGACCAGCATCAGGCTTTCGCGCATCAGCGTCTCGATCCGCTCCACGTTGGCCTTCGTGCCCATCAGCATCCGCTCGGTGAAGCTGTCGGCGGCGTTGCCCAG